>Ga0114905_1000477_pt1 | contig 25083 bp, 25 predicted proteins | sample MalvireepMed_b05_FD_83499 | JGI IMG/M metagenome (GOLD analysis project Ga0114905, IMG submission 83499) | Marine viral communities from the Global Malaspina Expedition - Malaspina viral metaG DeepMed_b05 | ecosystem: Environmental > Aquatic > Marine > Oceanic | place: Mediterranean Sea...
AGTGGTGATCTAGATGCCAAGCAAGCGGCAAACTTAATAGAAGACGATGGATCGGAGATCAAAAATGCCATACCGGATGTTGATTGATGGTGATTTAATACTTTACAAAGCTGCACACGTAGCACAAAATATATATTATGGTATCTGGCACAGCGAAGAGGGATTTCAACAGGGAGATCCCCCTATAGCTCAATACAAGCGAAAGGGGGACGCTGTTAATTTTGCTGATAACGATGCTGGAGACGAGTTCGTAATAGAACTACTAATCGAACCCAAAGAGTTTAATGTGGCTGTGCACGCTGTAAATAATATGATGAAGTCTATAGCACAAACAGCACATGACGGTGGTCTTGGAGCTAGTGGTGATAATGTTTTATATTTTACGGACAGTGACGGTAACTTCAGGAAGAAACTTGATGCAGTTGTTCCGTACAAAGGTAACCGTAAAAAGCTTCCAGTTCCGTATTGGCTGGAAGAGGTACAATCTTTCTTACAGGATGAGTTCAACTGCGTCGAAGCTGTTGGAGAAGAGGCTGATGACGCTCTGGGAAGAGAGTTAACTGCGGTTACCAGCGTCGGAACTGGTCAGAAATGTGTTGCATCTTTAGACAAGGATTTACTGACAGTACCGGGTATCCATTTAAATTGGGACAAAAAAACTATTTTCGGAGTGGGTGAAGATCAAGCGATGCTTAATTTTTACACACAACTCCTTCAAGGAGATACTGCCGATAATGTAATTGGTATTAAGGGAATAGGACCAGTACGAGCCAAACAAGCTTTGTCCTTTAACCAGTTTACGGAAAAACGATTACATGATGTTTGTTGCTCTAGATATTTGGATTATGTTGATAAGAATGTGGAACAATTAACAACATATGATGCAAAAATGACTTTTGCACGTAAGTGGTTAAACTCAAATGCAAATTTACTTTGGATTAGACGAACAGGTAGAGAGCAGTGGGGAAGAGACCAGATAACCTTGAGTTATTAGCTCAAGACGGTCCCTTTAACCCTTACGAAATATTCGTAATGGATAGTGAAGGAACAACATACGAGCTGGATATATCACAAGTACTTCATTCTGAAGACGGAACGTTCATATTTCTATTCAAAGAGGAAAATGATATTCCAGCTCTATGTTTTAATATCGAACAGGTACACATGTACATGATGAAGAAGAAGGGAGAGCCGTGGCCTATAGAAAATCTTACAAAGGGATAATGTACCGTTCACTGTTTGAACGTAGAGTTGCAGAATATTTGGACAAGTCAAAAGTAAAGTTTAAATATGAACCTTTCGAATTAGGGTACTATATACCAAAGAATGGTTTGTGTAATTCTTGTGGAGATACTGACATATTAGTATATCGTAAGTATGTCCCAGATTTTATAGTTTCAGATAATATTATTATTGAAGCAAAAGGAAGATTTACATCTGCGGACCGTAGTAAAATGAGAATGGTTGCACATTGGAATCCAGAATACGATGTTCGTATGATGTTTCAACGAGATAATTTTATTACTAAGCGACACAAGAAACGTTACAGTACTTGGTGTAAAGACCATAATATACCTTGTGCTTTTCATGAAAAAGGGCAGGTTCCAAAGTGGTTAACAGTTTGAGGAAAACAAGTTATGCAGAGTATTGAACATTACAAGACAACTACAATGCTCATAATTGGAGATAGTCATGTAGAACCGCAGCAGAATCTGTCACGGTTCCATGCACTTGGTCATCTGTGTCTTGATCACCGTCCAGAAATAATTCTGTCTATTGGGGATTTCCTATCGTTAAACAGTTTGTCTGCGTGGGATGTCGATAAGAAGAAAACAATGGAAGGTAAAAGATACTGGGATGATGTTGACTCGGGAAACGTTGCTCTCAATGCACTCGAACAACCTATAACATGTTATAACAAATCACAAGTAGATAAGAAGCGAGCACAATATAAACCAAGAAAAATCTTTATTAAAGGTAACCATGAAAACAGACTTGATAGGTACATTGAAAAAAATCCTGTGTTGGATGGATTTCCAATATCATTGGAACACAATCTCAGCTTGCAAAAACGTGGATGGGAAGTTGTACCGTACAAAGAACATCTTGTTATTGACGATGTGGCTTTTACTCACATACCTATTAGTAACAATGGTAATCCCATTGGTGGTAAATATGTTTGTCAACGGGCCTTGGATCTTTATAATTACTCCATTGTGTTTGGGCACACTCATAGGCTGGAAGTAGCTAATAAACACAGACACGGAGGAACACATTTACAACAGTCGTTGAACTGTGGGTGTTTCTTTGACCATGTTCCAGATTATATGCAAGGTGCTACTACAGATTACTGGAGAGGTATAGTACTATTAGATATTACACAACCTATGCGGTTTGATATTAAAACTTACTCCATGTCACATTTAATGAGGGAATACGGCAATCATGAGTAGTGAATTCAAAACAAAACGAGTTCATGAAACAGTAGCAAGACACTTACTAAGTGAAGAAGCAGATCCATTATTAATAGCAGCTGCATTAAGTAACAGCTGCCTAATGAAAAATCCAACTTTAACACTTAGAGGCAAGGAAATATTCATAAGCACTGTGGATGTACTTAGCGGTGCTCCTATATTTTCTTATCAAACACTTCCTGAAGACTTGGCGGCAGTGATGACTGAAGTTTTAGATAAAGCAAGTCTCGGCGAGATTACGGTAGAGATACCTTGTAAGTATCTCGTAGAAACTGTCGCAGAAGATTACTGGGAATTCCGATCAGTAGCAGAACTAGTAGAGGAGATAGAACGTGGGAAAGTTGGAGACGAGACGGGAAAGACCTGAAAAAATAAATAAGGATTCACTTTTCAGAGAACTTGCAGGTTCGAAATATAAACATAGAGTAGAACGAGACAAGAAGAAATATGATCGTAACCAGTGTAGGCAAATTGATTGGCTATCTGGTTGGGAATACGAAGATACAACTGAGACAATGGAGGATAATAATCCATGACGGAATACATGGACGACTACCAAACTTTTATACACAAATCTCGTTACGCCAGATGGAGAGATATAGAACAGCGTAGAGAAAATTGGCCCGAGACGGTTGAAAGATACATATCATTTTTTCGTGAACTTGGAGAACAGCGGGGATGGAAGTTAAGCGATACCTTATACAATACGATAACGTCTTCGATATTATGTCTAGAGGTTATGCCATCAATGCGTGCCCTGATGACGGCGGGACCAGCCCTTGCCCGAGATCATACAGCGGCTTACAACTGTGCCTATCTAGCGATAGACAAGGTGTTCAAGTTTTCGGAGTTGATGCACTGTCTGCTGTGCGGGACGGGCGTTGGTTACTCTGTTGAATCGAAGTTCATAGAAGCACTGCCGGAAGTCTCGGAAGAAATATTTCAGACTGATACTGTTCTTCATGTAGCGGATTCTAAAGACGGTTGGTGTAGAAGTTTTAAGGAACTGATAGGGTTGTTATACAATGGGCAGATCCCCAAATGGGATCTGAGTCAAGTTAGACCTGCGGGTGCAAGACTTAAAACATTTGGGGGTCGTGCATCAGGACCAGAACCTTTGGATGAACTGTTCAGGTTTTGTGTTGAAATGTTTAGGGGAGCTTGTGGAAGAAAACTGCACTCTATAGAAGTACATGATCTGTGTTGTAAGATAGCTGATGTAGTTGTAGTTGGTGGTGTACGACGTAGTGCACTAATTAGTCTTAGCGATCTAAACGACTCTAAAATGAGGGATGCTAAGAAGGGAGACTGGTGGAAAGAAGATCAACAACCGTATAGAGCGTATGCTAATAACAGTGTAGCGTACACAGAAAAACCTGACGAGAGTATATTTCTACAAGAGTGGTTGTCTCTGATGGAATCCAAGAACGGTGAGCGTGGTATCTTTAGTAGGCACGCTGCCAAAAAACATTTGGAAAGAAACACGTCTAGAAACATAGAGCACGAGTTTGGAACTAATCCTTGTTCGGAGATCCTTTTACGTGACAGGCAATTCTGTAATCTTAGTGAGGTAGTGATACGAGAAGGAGATACGTTTGAGGACGTACAAGAAAAGGTAAGAGTGGCTACCATTATTGGTACTATGCAATCGTCTCTTACAGACTTTAATTTCCTTTCTAAAGTGTGGACTTCTAATTGCGAAGAGGAACGATTACTGGGTGTGTCTCTGACGGGGATAATGGATCATGAGGTGTTTAGTGGGCAAGTTGAAGAGTGTCCGGGACAGTTGTCTCAGTGGCTTAGACAACTTCAAAAGACGTCTGTGGAAACTAATAGAGAGTTTGCTGAAGCTATTTCAGTCAATCCCTCCACCGCTATTACTTGTGTTAAACCTAGTGGAACTGTGTCTCAACTTGTTGATTGTAGTCCTGGGATACATCCTCGTTTCTCTAGACATTATATCCGTACGATTAGAGGCGATAAAAAAGATCCGATTTCCCAATTTATGATTGATCAGGGTGTGCAATGTGAGCAAGATGTCACTAAGGATAGCCACTGGGTATTTTCCTTTGCTCGAACTACACCCAAAGATGCTATTACAGCAACTGAAATATCAGCTATACAACAACTAGATTTGTGGAAGGTATACGCTGAGAACTGGTGTCATCATAAACCTTCATGTACAATATACGTAGAGGAGGGAGAGTGGCTCAAGGTAGGGTCTTGGATATACGATAATTTCCATCTGGTGTCCGGGCTATCCTTCCTTCCAAAGTCCCACCATGTGTACAGACAAGCGCCTTACCAGGCAATATCTAGGGATACCTATGAACAACTGATAGAGAGTGAGAAAAAAGAACTTGACTGGAGTATTCTACCGGCCTATGAGCACGAGGATAATACTACTGGTTCACAAGAATATGCGTGCACAGCGGGTGTGTGCGACATAGAGTAACCGATCAATGGTCAAAGTAAACGTTAGAGAAGACGGGTAGAGGGCGGGAATCATATTGGTTGTCTTTTCCTACGGCGGTACTAACTGGCACGAAGATGTCGGTGTACCGTTCTTTGACCGCCATACATCTATAACGAGTTATAGGTACTGACATGAGTAGAGACGACAAATCAGAGTATTACGATGCGGGTGGTATAGAGGTTTTAGATATAGTTAAAGCAAAGCTCGACACAGTTCAATACCAAGGGTACCTTTTAGGTAACGCTTTGAAATATCTTTTAAGGTCTAATTTTAAACAGGACAGTAAAAGAGATATAGAAAAAGCTAGTAACTACCTTACATTTCTTTTAGAGACATACGACTAGCATATGCAAACAGAAAGGATACTTAAATGCGAAGGTTGCACTCAGTGTTGCAGGGGACCGGACAGGCTGTTACCTATAGATCCTTCACAGGCAGAGATGTACGAGGTTCAAATGGTACGTTTCGGTACCGGGTACCTGACAGTTCTAGCCATGAAGGAAAATTCGGATTGTATATATTTGCAGGAGAGCGGATGTTCAATATGGCATCGAAGACCGATAGAATGTCGCCAGTACGATTGTCGTCAACACATGAAGATCAAGACAGAGAGGCAACGCTTACCGCACATATCGTTAGCCGCTCACTTATTGGACAAAAGGATGTTAACTAAGTGATAATTTATTTATTTGAATTTATCTTGTCAAGGACACGCTGCACACCTGTTGATGGTGTGTATTCAGTACCAGAGTAAACATCCCAGGCCGCACCTGCACCTTGTTTGGCGGATGTCATTGCATCTTTAGTGTAATCTGACTGTTCTTCTGCTAACATTCTATTAAACAGAGTACCGAAAGCCATTCTACGAACATCTACAGGCAAAGTTTTATCTAGTGTTCGTGTCATAAATTCTAAATGGTGCGGGGAACTTATTATCTTGTTAAAGTGTCGAAGCAGTAATACCACACCAATGTTTGCTAAAACGCCCATACTCAGTACACCGTAACCGCCAGCCGCTGCGAGTGCCACTTGTATTCCTCCAAGAGCGGCACGACGACCCACAAACTGGTGAACACTTCCTGGCTCTTGGATCTTTTCAGCAGTAGTTATTAACTGTCGTAATCTTGTGTAGCTTACTCCACTACCTTTAAAGAATTCTTTCATTGCTTCTGGGTTTACAGCTGTAGACCCGTTCATGCCCAGTTTCTTCTTTAACACATCCCAGTTCACACTTTGTATTTCACCAGATCGACTGCGTTTTATGGTTTCGTTAAAACTTTTTTCAACGTGTAATTTAAGAGCCTGGCCCATAAGATGGTCGCTTCTGGGATCGTTGAGAAGTGTGCGTAGGTCTTTTATACTCTGTTTACTCTTTAAATTAACTGTAATGCGAGCTATCTCGTCCGCATCTAGTGTTCCCAAATCCTCGATTCCGGGGTCAAATACGTTCTTATCAACACGATACCATCTCTTTGCGACGGGAGTTTGAAACATTGCTATATTAGCATAGAATTTGTCAGCATCCGCACGAGTTAGTTGGTACTTCTTGATCAATTCTGCCTGAGATTCGGACACTTTACTAAAGTTAGGGTTGGCAAATGCCAGCTCCATTGCCTGACGAATTTGTGCAACTTCCCGTATTTGAATTTTCTCTACTGTAGCCGCACGTACAAAATCCTCTAGTTTTTCTGACAAACCTTTATATTGGTCTACAGTTATATCACCTTTAATTCTATTTAGATAGTTCACCCACGTCTCAAAGGCTTCTCTGGCCGAGGATGGATGAGGTAGCTTTTTTGGATCTGGTGTTGGTTTACTAATTGTGCGCATGTCAGATGGTGTATGCGTACCCTTAAACTGTTGTCTCGAAGTTGATGTTGTTGCTTTCTTCTCCAATGGTATTATTTTATCTCTAAGTGCCTTAGCAACTTGTTTTGCACCGGGTGTGTAAACTCCCTCCGCATTAGTAAAACCGTTTTTTATTATGTCTGTTGGTATAATTCTAGGATCGTCAAATTGAGAAGCTATGCCTCTAAGACGATTATAGTTCTCTCCCGCTATCTTTATAAATTGTTCTCGTACATTTTTAGCAGCCCGAAGCATGTCTATACTAAGTTCGTTAGACAATACTCCGTTAGGAGCCAAAGCATTTAATACGCCGTCAAACGCGCCCCTAACTTTTTCCATTTTCTTTGCATGTGCTGCTCTAGATGGACCACCAATCCACGGAAAAATACCTAGTACTTTTTGGGTACCTGCAAGAAATCCAGACTCAACAACTTCAGAAGCACCTAGCGATAGTCCAACAGCGTCGGCCTCTTTCATTATTCTTCCAACATCTTTAGTTCCTAACCCAAGAACCAGACCCGTTCCTTTCCAAAGAAGATGTCCTCCTGCTACAAAACCGAAACCCCACAACGCCTCTGTTCGTGCTGCTTCGAGAGCTTCGAGAGCTATTTCATCAGATCTGGGAATTTTATCCATGTCTATAAAACCCGCAGCATCAGCCACTCCTTGCATTGCACTGTGTGCTGCGGAGCCAATCGCAGCCCCGCCAATACTACCAAGTAGAGGCCCCGTTGGACCGGAAATTGGAGATGTGGCCGTACCGACAGCCATTCCTCCCAATGATCCCCACATAGTTGAATCTCTCTTGTCCCAAGGGAGATCGGTGGGCACCTCTCTAGGTGGCCTGTCTGCAAGTATTTTGTCTAACTGTTCCACCTGGTCACCTATCCGGGGAGGGTTTTCAACAGCTTCTTCCCTTTTCCTTTGCCTTGTTAACGTCGTTTGATCTAGTAAAGCTGCTTTAACCTGCCTCATCTTCTGCTCATTAAGTACTTTTTGCCGCAATAACTTAAGCTCTTCTTCGGTATAATAATGTGATGGAAATGTGGAGTTTTCTTCGTTGTTAGCCATAGTGTGTGTCTCTCTGTTACCCGTATTACGTGACATAGAACGTGTGTTACGGGCTGGTCCTCTGTATCCGCCGCCTCCCGGAGAAAAATTTGTAGGTGTTGTAGGCCGTATGTATTCTTCCATACCGACATTTTTTCTCATTTGCTCCAAAAAACTATTGCCTTTTCCTATACCAAGTCTAGAAAGTAATTCTTTATTTAACTTGCCGGTAACCTTTAGACCTTTCTTGTTTTGATACGATTCTATAGCTGTTTTTGTTTTTTTGCCCCAAAATCCGTCAACCGGTCCCGCGTTATAACCGCTAGCATTTAGTTTTGATTGTACTTTTTTGGTGGTTTCTACCTCTGCTTCTTGAGCTTTGCGGTCAAGAACAAAACCCTCTTCAGTACCTGTATACAGTTCAGTGTCACGCGCAGGTACAAACCGACGGCGACTGAATACCGGTGTATCTGGATACGCTTTCATTACAGCGTCTGAATATTTTCTGGCGTCTGTTCCAAACCCGTCCTCAATACTTTTATTTGGGTCTTTAAGCCACCTTTTAGTTTTATTCGCGCCCTGATTATGGGCTATACCAAGAACAGACAGTTTTTCTGCCACGTTGTGATTTGTATATTTTGTTGATCCAATTAAAGATTCATGGTTAGACAAAGTAAATGCGGCAAAAGCTAGTTCCTGTGTTTCTGGAGAGTTCCTGTAATCAGAACGACTCGAATCTTCTGTGTCGTCGTAAAAAGACTCATGTTTTTTAAGACTTTCGGGAACTGGTATTTTAAGTTTATTAAGCCGTGTTATAGCTTCATTTTTAGCAACTCTGCCAAGCTGATACTTGCCATCATAATCAAAACCACTTCCTCCTCTGGCCTTGTATCCACCAGAACTTTGTGATTCTATCTTTGCAATCGCACTTCTAAAGGAGTTCCATTGATCTTCCGAAACTCCCATTTTATCCAAAATAGTTTTTATGGATTCTGATATAGATGTTGCCATAAGGTTACCTGTGAGTAGAGTCTATAACAGTGTTATAGGTTACTGGTGCGCTTACTGCGTACTTTCTAGCCACCTGTGTAGTATCGCCAATCTCGCTTCTGAGAGATCTTGTATATTGTTAGCCCACTCATCTAGTACCTCTACAGACCACTCTGTCCCGGTTTCTGTGTCTCTAAACACGGATACTGGTGTATTAGTATTGTCTTGATCAACAGTGTTACCTAGTAATTCAGCAGTAACGTCACTCGTTTCGCTCACATTATCTGTGGTATTACCGAGGCCAGCGTTATTACCACCGTACAGGTTTTGTAGAGTTTCTGTATCCCCCGAAAGAGTAGCATATAGCTTAAGAACCTCTGTTAGTTTTGTATTAAGTTTACCTTCCAACGTGTCTAGGGCGTCGTACACATGCTGATCTGTTCTTAACCCAGTTAACTTGGTCATGTCTGCGGCACTGTCAATAACTATTTTGAGAAGTCTACCGTCAGGCTCAAGTCCACGGGCAGTTGTGTACTTAAGAAACGCTTGCCAAACTCTAACTCCACCAGAAGTAGCCACAGGTTTCATAGCTCTCAAAGCAGACACGCTTTCATGTACATCTGCTCTGTTTTTCTTTTGTTCTTCCTTGGTTAATTGCGCGTGGTGTCTATGAATGTTTGCAATTTCTACGTCTATCACAGCATTAAGATGGTTAGATAGTTCACCACTATCATACCCCATAGTAGCTTCTAGTACGGTATCTAATACTTCGTTAAAAACTCCACCAGCAGTTTCGAAGGCATAAATCGCAGAACCGGATGCTCCAAATAGCCTTGAATCTTGTTGCATTGCTTGCTTAACTTCCGCAATTGTTTCCAGCCCGAGTCTAAGGTTTTGTACCTGACCGAATAATTTTTCGATCTGTGTAGCCGACATTGCGCCTACAAAAATATTTCCATGGAGGGAACCACCTTGACCGGGGTTTGGTCGTCCTTTAGTTTCTTGCAAATTGATGTCCCCACCAGTACCCAATACTATTCTAAAACCACTTGCGTTTCCCCCGCTGCTTGCATATGCGTGGGCGTAATCCTTAGCAAGCGTTGTCTTTATACCTTTCTGTGCGTACGTTTGGTCTAGCTTTGTAAGACTATCAAAGTTTTCATCAAAATTAGATATCTTTTCGTCTTCGTATCCTGCTTTTGTCCTTGCAAACTTTCTGGCTAAGTTGGATTCTTCACCTGCGGCTCTCGCCTCTTTATCCATTTGTGCAAACCTAGCTAGGTCTTGTTCGAATGGTGTTCCGGTCGGTGCCTTCGCTTTTCTTGCTGCTTCTGTTTTAGCTCTCTCTTCTTGTGCTACACGTCTTTGTTCTTCTGATTTAGCTCTTTCTTCTTGTGATTTGGCTATCTCTTCAGTTCCTATCTGTGTGTGTAAAGCCGTCGCTTGTCTAAACAGTCCGTTCTGGTATAAAAGTTCAACTGCTCGATTTTTCCATGCTAAAGAACCATATTCCTCGGGATTAGTAAATTCGGACAACAATTGTTGTTTTACCGCTGCTAACTTTTGAGCGTCCCTGTCTTCAGTGGTCATTTCAGCACTCGGAGGATTAAACATTCCTGCACCCGCCTGACCACCAACCGGCTGACCACCAATCTGTTCTCGCAAGTATCCTCCAGCCAGATCGCCAGTCAGTGCTGACGCTACTATAACGGGGTCTATGTTGCGGTTGCCCCATTGCATTGCTCTAGAAAGTCTTGCTTCACGCGGGTCTGCTGGTTTATTCTTTGCAAGTTCATTTTGTATTTTAAGCGTTAACAGGTCTGCCTCCTGTCGTTTCCTTGCGGTGCTGTCTGAACCGCTAGCCCATATACCGTTCGTCGTCATTATTTTATTCCTTTAGTTTTCATGCGACACCACCACCACCACGTATGTCAATCTGCCTAAGTCGTTCTGCTGATAGGGTTGCTGATCCCGGCCCTGTTAGTGCAGGAGCACCAAACAAAGCTCTTGTAGCCTGTGGAGTACCACTGAATGCTTGACCACCTTGTGTCAAAATGGGTCTACCTGTAACGTCTGATTTACCATGACCATACATAGGACTAGTAGCAAACCCTTGGGCAAGTTGAAACAATTCTGGACCTAGTATCTCTTGCACTTTTTGCATCATGGGTGGATCGAACTTTGCGTCACCTATAGCCCTGATAGCAGAATGCAATGCGTTTGTTAAAGGTTTATTTGAGGGGTCCATTAATGGTCCGCCACCGCTTCTCCCACCATATACCATCGACGGGTTTTGCTGTGCTATAGCTAAACCTATATCCTGCTGTTTTTTTGCATCTCCTGCGTGTTTGTCAGGAGTCTTGGTTTTCGTAGGATCTAGAGCTTTTGCCCCCATAACGAAGGCAAACCCAAGAGCAGCTGGTCCTAATACACCAGCCAAACCAGGAGCGGCAAAAGCTGGTGCCGGCGTACCTGCCAATGATGCCTTAAAAGCTGTCGTTCCGATAGTTGACCCCAGACTTCCAGCACCGGAGCCCCAGCCTAACGCCTGGCCACCACCACCAAATAGAGAATTATAGGCACTACTAAAAGGACTACCGGCGCTAAAACCAGATTGAGCACTTGTTACAGCAGGATTTGCCATCGGTGGTGGCACATAAGGATTCAGAATACCCGGTGGTGCTGTAGGAGGCGTTAACAACTGCGTAACACTACCTGCGGTAGCGGGGTTAGTGGTAGGGATTCCAGCGTTAGCAGAACCCCCTCCAAAGGAAGGGCCCCCTTGGCCACCAGGTATAACTCCTGGTATCGTTGTCGAAGGCGTACCACCTCCAGTTACCCAGTCGATAGCATTTTTAAGGGTCACTCCAGGTTGAGTAACGACGGACTTTACAGCTTGTGCTACTTGAGGGCCCAATGCGTTACCCACAGTTCCTAGAAGAGTAGCTATTGAATTCGATGCCCTTACATCTTGATCGAATTGATTCTTTGCTGCTGCTGAGTTAAAATTTCCTGCTTTGATAGCTACATCTCCGGCTGGCATCCACCCTTTAAGAGCACCTTGTGCAAGGGTGTTAGCACTACTAGCTCTATCAAAAACGGATTGTCGTTCTTGACTTGCAAATTGCATGGCGTCTAGAGAAGCCTGATTACGAGCCTGTTCAAAACCTCGTTGCTGTTCACCTAGTTCCCGAGCACCAGCTTCAGTTCCAAGTCTTCCTTGACCAAACAGTCTATCTCTTAAAGACTCTTCTGCACGCTGACGATCTGTAGACGTTATTTCTTGCATCCTGCTGAATATCTCATTTTCAAGGCCAGCAAAATCTCTTGTACCAAACTCGTCCGCCTGACTTGTTGACATACCGAGCGCTTGATCTGCTAGTTTCTGTTGAGTGTCACTCAGAGTGGCTCTGAAAATACCGGGACTTCCTGCTGGACCCTGCTCAAAGAATGTAGATCCTCCAGGAGTAACGGCTGCTGCTGGAACAGCTGCCTTTCCAAATTTATTGGCGGCAACCTGGCCTTGTTTTTGACCTAAGTATGCTCCTAGTCCAGTAGCAATTGGAGCTAACGGTATGTTACCTAGTGCTTGAAAAAAAGAGTTTGACATATTATTTTGCCTATTGTTAATTAGGTGGGTGGGTGGTTCCCGTTGTGCATCTTCTTAAGAAATTCTACATCTTGTGTGTTCGTTTCGACCCGTGCTAGTAACTGTGCTACTTCTCTGTTCTGAGAACGCAACTCGCTAGGGCTTAGAATCTGTGAAAGCACTGAAAGTTGGTGTTCTATAACCCGGCACGTTTGTGTTATCTCGTCCGATCTACGAGATAAATTGTCTATTTCTTTTCTTTGTGCGTGCAAATCGTTGAGCAATCTGTGTACGTTACTTCGAACAACACCCCAGCTACCGGCAATGGTGCACAGTAGTAGTGTTAATTGCAGTACCTCATTAGCACCTACATTCATTCTTTCTGATGTTTCTCGTCTGCGTCTTCGTCAGTACATGCTGAATCGTCCTTGGGAGAGTGGACGTCACACAGATATTTTTGATAACTTATTGGAGTAGCAAAAATAACTGGTAACCCAGAACGACCACTTACACCAGACACTAGCACTCCTACCACTTGTCCTGTCTCCACGGATACCACTGAACTACCAGAACTTCCGGGAGCACCAAAAGACTGAAGGATAAGATAACCATCTTGGTCGTCTCCAGGGCGATTGAGCCTACCAGCTATATATCCCGAATAGCGTATTTTAGTTACGCCTAACGGGAAACCCACCACTGCAATTGGATCGCCAGGTACAACGCCAGAATCGTCACCTAACGGAACTGTGGGAAATTTACCAGATACTAGAAACAACGACATATCTGTTTTAGGTTCACCGTACGGACGAGGGAATTTAGCTGTGTTTAGTGTGTCGTGAGGAAGCTTCCACACTCTCGCGGAATAGAATTGTGTGCCATCAAAGCTGACCATAAATGCCACATCTTTACTGACACAGTGTCTTGCACTTAGTACCACTGTCTCCCCGTTTCTGTGGTCAACAGCGGTAATGGAACATAGAAACTCGATAGATCCGTTGCTTGATCTCTTATAAAGCGCCCCAACACTAGGACTCACTTTGGCAAATATGTCAGTTAATTCATCTGCGCTAACCCAAGTAACGGGAAGTATAAGAAGAGCAATCAGAAGTATCTTATTCATCATTGTCGTCGTCTCCACTATATTTATTTTCGTCTACTACCGTACAATCACATGTTTCGTCACATTGGCAATTCTCTTTACCGCACTTTGGACAGGTATCCATCAACTTTTAGGATATTTATCTTTAATGGCTTTTATACTTGCCTTCCAACCATCAAAATCATGATACATCTGATCGAGTTGATCCGTGATTGCTGGGTAAGCCTTTTTTCTCAGATCGAAATACTGCATCGCGATCACCTTTGCCAGAATTTCCGCCTTCGGGATCACGTCGGATTCGCTGTCCCAAGTAATTCTGTCGGGGTCGTTATCAATGACAGAGAATCCGGCATTTGGATTAATTGACTTGATTGCTTGACTAACTGAACCTGTTTTTAAGTAACTCATGCTCCTATCTCCACTAAAACTATCGTTGATTTTGCCGACGAACCACTGGAAGCCTCTTGAAGCATAAGCGTACCTGACTGCTCATACCTAGACATCTGCGTTTTGTAGGTCGTCGCGCTTGTGGTGCTGGGAGAGTCCAAAAACGTGTGGAAATGATGCGCACGCATATCGTTTAAATCGCCCACTCCGATGGTGTCGTAAATATTTGTTGAGTCACGTAAAAATACCATCCGCCCCTCAGAGCGACCATTATTCGCCACAGCCTGAGAAACCAATATGAAAACTTTACTACCAGACGCACTCGGTGTTATGTCAGCAGTGAGCGTGGTATCGGTAAGCGTTGTGCTGTCTAAATCGACCTGAGTGGTTGTTGTCCCTGTAATAACTTGCAAAACCTTACCACCTCCACCACCAGCGTCTTCAAAAGCAGGAGGACTTCCAGCACCAGTACTGGTTAAAACTTGACCGTCGCTTCCTGGACCCACGTGAGTTGGATTACCAGACGCATCATATGTAATAATAACTCCATCCGTTCCGCTAGCCATCTTTGCCAAAGTAATTTGATCATCAGCTATGTGTGCAGTGTCAATACTGCCAGCAGCATAATGCTCGCTATCAATAGCATCATCAGCTATGTGAGCGTTATCAATAGAACCATCCGTGTAATGCTCACTATCTACTGCATTATCAGCTAACTTTGTTCCGTCTATTGCATCAGCAGCAATCTTAGCAGTAGTTACTTGTAGGTTACCGAGATGAGCAGTATCAATAGAGCCGTCAGCGTAATGTTCTGAATCAATAGCGTTATCAGCAATATGTGCGTTGTCTATACTTCCATCTGTATAATGTTCACTATCTATAGCATTGTCGGCTATCTTAGCGCCAGTAATTGCATCTGCTGCTATGTACCCACTTGCTATAGCTGTGCCTTGCCATACTCCAGTTCCGATTGTACCTACAGTAACTAGATTAGCTGCACTTGTAATAGAAGCTTGTGTTCCTCCTGTTACAGTTGCTGCCGTTCCACTAGCATTACCAGTTACATTACCTACTACTGCTCCTGTGAATTGAGTAGCTGTTATAATGCCACTTGAAGGATTATAAGTAAGACCAGTATCAGTTTCTGCTCCTTGACTACCTGTAGCACCATCAACAAATACAGGGTATGTAGTTTCATCTGTACTATTATTTGCGCTTACAGTTACATTAGTTGCCACACTTGCTGTACCAGCAGAAGCAGCCGCCCAGGATGGAACTCCCGATGCAAGAGTTAATACCTCGTCATCACTGCCTTTAGCTAGCTTCGTAACAGTACCCGAGCTACCTCCGTAAAGAATGTCTCCAGATGCCGTCATAGGACTTAGTGCATCAAAACCACCTGTTGCCGTAGAAGCTCCGGTTCCACCATCAGCAACAGGAACATCTGTGCCTCCTGCCCTGTAAATAGCGTTGCCTTCTACCGTCAAATCTCCCGCGCCTGATCTCGCTAAAGTTGTATCCGTAGCAGCCCCAATGTTCACCGCCGTGAATTGCGGACTGTCTCCTGTTCCGACTCCAATCGAGGTTCGTAGGGTCGCTCCTGACTCGGCCACTGGATCGGTGGAACCATCCCCAACGATCATTTGCCCATCACTCAATACTGACATTGCAGTAATGGCACCAGTGCCTGAGCCTAATAGAACACCACCGTCAGTTAATGAACTTGCTCCAGTTCCTCCGTCTGCGACGGGTACGTCAGTACCACCCGCTCTATAAACTATGTTTCCTTCAATATTAAGATTACCACTACTAGCTCTAGTGATTGTTGTGTCAGTTGCGTGACCCAATTCAATTCCTGTGAGCTGGGGACTGTCACCAGTACCTACACCGATTGATGTGCGTAATGTTGCTCCACTTTCAGCGACTGGATCACCACTGCCATCCCCGACTATCATTTCACTGTCAGAAAGGACACTCATAGCAGTCACAGCACTTGTGCCACTACCAAGCAACACCCCACCATCAGTTAGAGTGCTTGCCCCCGTGCCACCGTCTGCTACTGGTACATCGGTTCCACCAGCTCGATAAACGGCATTACCTTCTATTGTTAGGTCGCCAGCACCTGACCTAGCCAAGGTTGTATCAGAAGCAGCACCAATATTTACCGCTGTAAATTGTGGACTATCCCCTGTACCTACGCCAATCGAAGTACGAAGAGTTGCCCCTGATTCTGCAACAGGATCAGTAGAGCCGTCTCCGACAATCATTTCGGAATCTGCAAGTACTGACATGGCGGTGACCGCTCCAGTGCCGCTACCTAGCAGTACACCACCGTCGGTTAAACTTGTTGCCCCAGTTCCACCATCACCTACCGCAAGGGTATTTGTAATTGAACTAGCACCCAGGTCTACTGCGATCTCATTGCTTTCTATAACTAGTCCGCCGTTGGACTTGAGATCAGCAGACACTGTAAGGGTATCCGTAGCTGAAGCTACTGTTGCTACTCCATCCCCACCGGCAATAGTTAATGTGTTACCGTCAGCAATTGGTTGACTAGACCCACTATCTCCAGCGGCTGTAAAACCATCAACCCCAGCTTTCCTAGTGTAAGATATACACCGCCAATCTGCTGAAGCGTATTCGTAGAATTCAGCTATATCTCCAGCAGCTGTAGTTATGTTTGCAGCACCCGGAAGAATTAGATTGGTAGCATGATGCGTAAGAGTTAGTATTGCATCAAATTGCAACAGGATTCTTGATCCGATACCTTTACTAGCTATAGAAGTTATAGCAGTAGTACCAGTAATATCAAAGTAATTACCATCTCCTAAAGTCATGTTGGTAGCAGAAGCTACATCGTCACCTTGCTTAAATATTACATCTTTAGAAAACGTCGTGTCTTCAGAAAACGTCCACGTACCAGAAATAGTTTCGTCTGCTGCGTTCTCTGCCTTAGAGGATATAGCTGTAGAAATTCTATCTAATTCCGTATCTATATCTGAACCTAGAACTTTCTTGTTGGCGTTACCCGCAGGAAGTCCATCTTTAGCAGAATAGTCATTTGCTTGTGTGTAGTCGCCCATTATCTGTTTATTCTCCCTGTTTTAGCTAAGATATCCATTTTTTGTATGGCAAATGGATTCCCATCTATATTTACGGATAATCCAAAACTTAAGTGTTGTCCTGTACGACTTGCAGAAATATTGTTCATTTGTACAGAATTAGCCGAAGTTCCATATTCAGCAGTTCCAAACTCAGCAGTTCCCCACTCGTGTGCCGTAAGGTTAGGAAGAGTATATGAAGCCGATTCTCCTGAATCATCAAAGTCCACTTTCCACTTTACAGATACAGTTGATTCAGAACCACCTATAGTAGTAGTTTTTATAGTTTTAAATACTTTTAAATTCGTGTTACCAAAGTCTGTCCAGCAAGATTCGAAATCAAATGTGTATGCGTTTCCGTTATCTTTATATTCGTCGTACTTTCCTATTGTTCCTTCTCCGCCAAAATACAATAATTCATCAATAGCAGAATAATAAATTGAGTTGATGGCTACGGAATCCCATCTAGTAACTCTTAAAGAACGGTCTTCTAAAGGTTGTTTTGTATCGAACACCCAAGTTTCGTCAACTGCGCCCGGAGTAACCAGCAAATAGAATCCGTCTATTGGATCGTGTGCAGATTTAATTTTACCTTTGTCGGATACTAACTCAACAGAAAGTCTTAAATCTAATCTGACATTTTTAGATAACTCTGTTAGAGGTTGGCTTTTCAATTCCAGACTTCTAACAAGCGATCTGATACCACTATCATCTAGAAATATAAGATCGTCTCCAACATTTTGCACAGAGTCTCGCGCTATACATCCCACCCCTTCGATGATGTCGCTAAGAGTTGGGGTAGTAGTGGGAGATGCCATACCACTCCAGATAAGAATAGAGTGTCTACCAAATACTACTAGTTGATTATTAAATTCTGCTATTGCAACAATAAAGTCTGTTCCGTTGGGCCAATATATAGCTGTGTCAATAGTGCCTCCACCAGTTGACCAGTGCGTCTCATCTAGTTGAGCGCAAAACTTTATATCTGTTTTGTTAGTATCTGCTACAAACAACCTACCGTAAACAGAAGCTACACAATTACCCTGTGGCACAGATCCAGAAGCTGCTGATATAGCTGCAAAGTTACTAGTTCCTGACCACACAATAGGAGCGTTGCCTTGCTGAACTCCGACTACTTTGCCATTAAAATTAACAAACTGCCAGTTGTTTGCACTAGGACTAATAGACCCTGTTATGTCCGTTAGGGTAGAAGTACCGTGATGTATTTTTTTACTACTAGAAACTGTTGCAGTTGAAATTATAAAAGACGTGTCTTTGTCTTTTTCGTATTCGAATAACTGTTCAATATCCGGTGTACCAGTTAACGCACTACTAGTTAATTTGTTATATCCTTTTCTAGCAGCAAGACGTCCGTTTTTATCAAACACGCAATTGTTTGCAACAAGAGCACAATCCGGTTCAATGGTTATGTTTTGCTTTTGTGTAAAAAGCCCCCTAAATCCTGGGCTTTGTATAGTAGTTGAAGTTATAGGTGTTGGCATTATACTGGATGAAAGTTAATTTCCTCTGGTATTGACGCAGTGTCCCAAGAAATAGCGGTGTGTAGTGCTGAACGGTACATGAGATCGGCTTCTTGAAAAAGTTGCCCCCCATCCTCCCCTCTCTCCGAGACAGCTTTAGCCCATGCACCGAGCACTACAGCGTCGTCTGGTACGGTTAGTACCGTAGTATCAGTACTAAAATCTGTTAGTGGGTTAACAGCGTAAAACTCTATAGTATCCGCAGCACTAGGAGTTGGAAACAACTCAATTTGCATTTCACCGGAACTACTATTAAAACCCATAACCTTGTACCAAGTGGGACTTCCCGTTTGAGAAGAACCCAAATTACTACGTCTTTGAAACTGAACGTGAGATAAAGGTCGTATAATATAATCTTGCGTAGTGTTGTGAACTTCTAATATTCTAGTTCTTCGGTTAGTACCCGTTACGTCATAGGTACTGTCGTCGGCAGTTAGAGTGATTGCTATCTCGGTTCTAAGACTAGTCCAGTTCCAAGCGTCTTCAACTTCTCTCTTTGCGTCGTTTACGAATTTGCCGATCAGGGTGCTGTATGTCGTGTCTTCCACTGCTGACACTTGACTCTCCCTCAACCGAATCAACACGTCGTTCACTAGATTCAGGTATGTTGCCATGTTCTTCCTCTATAGGTTCTTCCCATTTACGTATACGTTGATGGAGTTTTCCTTTTTTATCTCTCCACACGTAGCGTTTTCGGAACGTTTGGGTAGGAACATCATTGTCAACTTGATTCAAATCTCCAGCTCGTATACTAAAAAAATGTGGTTGACTTTTCATGTTGGTGATCTCCTATATACAAAACCCTTGTAACTTTTTACTTGCTAAAAATACCGCATCTCCAGGTTTTGCATTCGTATATTCTTCTAAATAATTTACATTGCTGTAACACTCTTTTAACTTTTTGTGCCACCATTGCAACGGTTTAATTGTTCTGTGTACATTAGTTCCATCTGATAGTACGTGTTTTGCTTTCCTAGTTGAAATCACAAATAGAACGTGCCTATTCATAAACAAGTGTATGTCGTCTAAAACGTTATCAACATAATTAGGTTCTATGTGTTCGAGGACGTCGATGCAGAACACGACGTCATAGCTTCCTCTCGGACGTTTACTATATGTGGGATTACATGGGTCGTACCTGAAAGTTTCTTCGCAAAATGTTCGAAGATTACCCTTTCCACACCCGTAATCCAACGCAGTTTTGGCATGTGCACCAGCCGCTTTGATGACTTTTTCGTAACGTTCTCCAGTCCCACATCCCCAATTAGGATCATTGTTATGCTTCTCCTCGTTTAGATTCTTGTAATCTTCGCTTAATCTGGTAGGGGTCATAACTATTCCTTTCGTTGTAAAAGCTAAAGAAATCCGGTTCGAATACTAATTCTATAGGAGGATCAATAAACTTATCTAACGCTTGTTTCCTCGATTCTATTAGTTCCAGATGTTTCCAGTTTTCACTCCAATCCACTATAAATGTAGGCACGTCTATATTTAATTTGTGTGCTATCCAAACTCTAGTGGTTCCATAAACTGCGTAGGTATTATCATCGAAACACCAACAAAGTGCTGGGTTTCTAAACCCGTTAGATTTAACGTCCGATTCAAACTTGTCATAATAAGGTTTGTCCACGCGGTATCTACTATAAATTGGATGAAGCGGTCTGTACTCGTTTCGTTTAGGTACGTAAACATTTGTAGATAACCCTTTCCCGTTTACTATACCGTATCTTATTTCTGGTATAGTTGTGTATCTCTCTATTCCATGGAACCCCATTGATCTATAACTTGTTATAGAATAAGGGGTATCGAATTTAGATACCCCATTACTCAACTACAACTAGAATAAGTCCGCTCTTGGTTTAAGAGCAGCAGCTTTGTAAGTTGCAGAACCCAAATCTACTGCACCGCCAGTGTTATTGGCGACTATTACCTCTACTGTGTTTGCTGACGTCACTGTGCCAGTAAGAGTCAAATCTGCCGTATCTATAGAGCACGACACTAAAACCATGTCTCCCAAAGCCGCACCCGTACAGGTTATAGATTGGTTGACTTCGTTTCCATCGGCAATACTGGCTATATTCGCTGTAGCTGACCCAGTTGAGACGTTTTCAAACACATCTTGAAATTGTCTACGTGGCATAATATTCTCCTAAAGGGGGGCACCACTAAGGTGCCCCACAAATGTTAAGCGGGTACGATAAACACAATACCGGCGTCATTACGAAGCTCGTCGACACCATAAATAGTGTCGGCGGTAAGCAAGTCGGCTAAAAACTCTTGCTTGTACTGAGTCTGAGTGCGAACACTCATTTGCTCAACCAAGACAAAAGCACTCTTGTGAAAGATCATACCAGCACGGAACGTAGTAGTACCACCCGAATCCAGCGCCTGTGGACAGTTAGTAGAAACATAAACGGGCATACCGTAAATGTCGCCAACCAAACCATTACGAATAGTGTTACCACCACCCGCATCACCCACAAATGCCTGTTCTGTGAACCGAGACAGACCAGTAAGAGTCTTCTTCTCAACTGGAGGAATAACCAGATAACGTTCAGTCATCGGGACATCCGCGTCGTCAAGAGTCTGAATCATCTTACGGATACCAGCATCAGCAAGTGCCGCACCATTACCGTCAGTCGTATCAGCCCATGTAGTACTACCGTCAGAACCAATAACAGCACCAGTACTATTAGTATAAGTCAAGGTTCCACCCGGAGTGTCAACTGAGGACGTGTCCTCAGTAGCACCCTGTAGAGAAGTACCCTGAACGTGAATGTGCCAGTCAACCATGCGAGCAAGCGCATAACCGGCATCGTCAGTATAAAACTTACGAAGAGAGTTCAAACCCTGCACATTAGCCAAATCCTCAATCAAACGAGAGTATTCAAAGTGACGATCAATAGTTACATTGACCACACCCTCTACGTTATTGATAAGAGTGACTTGAGTAGCATGAGACTTAGAACTCGCAGTACCCCGAGTTGGTGACGGAATATGAACAGTGTCACCTTTCTTACCTCTGTGGTTAATACGTGAAACAAGATTTCCCATTACGAGATTCGACTTGTACGCCGCAACAACCTCATCAGACCAGAGTTCGGGGATAAAATTGGCAGCTTCAGTAACACCAATGGCGTTCGCTGCATTAAAGTTAGCCATAATTTATCTCCTAATTATGAGTTTTATTTGACCCGGCCTTCAGCATATGCAGTCACAATGTCTGACTCCATAGCTTCATATCTTCCCGGATCGCTTAGTCTGAGGTTCATTAACTCAGACCGTTTGTAAATTTTCTGACTTGAACCTTGACCCGAATTACCATACTCTGTAGAAGCATTTTTCAATCTGGTTCCCCTATCCTGATTAGCAAGATTTGCTTCAGCGTGTATTGCTTTCTTATGGACTTCCCAATTTCCCAGAAGTTCTTTTCCAGAAGTATAATCAGCCTGATTAGCCCTAATTTGTAAATCAAGACGAATCGGACTTTCTGATACCCACTGTTGAAACTCTGAAGAGTTTACAGTGTCATTCCATTGTGGATATTCACTGTTCCATTTAGAAATAGTATTATGCTGTTCAGCGTCTCCTACACGTCCTACGATAGGGGCCAATTTTTCTTCTAGTACCTGAGAAATATATGATTCAGGATCATCATAAAAATCAGCTTTAGTTGGAGTATTACTGACATCGGTATTAGTAGTCTGTGATATCAACTTGTCTGCCAAACCTCTAAGCTCTCCTAACTCTTGTCCCTGTCTACCGTAATCTCTCTCAAGATTTTGATAAGACATAACGATATCTTCAAGATTTTTATCCTTAAATTTATCTGGAACAACAAAGTTCGAAGTGTTATTCGGTTGCGTATTACCTTGAAGATTCTGAGAATTCTCAGTAACTTCTTCAAGTTCATCTCCTAGATTGTCTACTATACGATCTGCCGTACTCATAATTTACCTCCCGCCTTTCGGTTATGGTTAATGGCCTTTTAATGACTTTACTTGTGAAGGAGACAAGTTACTGTAGTCATCTCTAGGTTCTCGTTTTGCTTCTTGTTCGTGAATCCTTGCCCATCTGTCCCCAGCTGTGGTAAACGCATCATCTGTTCCGTCTAACTGGGATCTGACAGGGGTCACAATCCTTCGTGCATTACCTCCACAACAAGAACAAACTAATTGTTCGTTCCGTTGTGACAGTGAAGTAAATGTTTCAAATTGGTGTGAACAACGGTTGCATTCATATTGATAGAGAATCATGTTCCGGTATCCTGGTTTGGTCTTGTTCGTACACTGCTTCTATCATGTCAGCAAAGTTAATCGTTTTCGAAAGGATATCTACTTGTCCTTTGTAAAAATAAAAACTTTCTTCGTTACCGTTAAATGCCCCGCTCTTAATTTCCTCTAACGCTTGTCGTTGTTCTTCAACAAATTGTTTCCAGCCCTCCCTGTGAAACACATCGAAATAGTTCTCGTAATATTTATCCTCATCGATTTCATACATTCCGCTACCTCATCTAGATAATGGGACCTGATTGCAACTGTTTAGTCGTCGTCCCGTCTGATTATAGCTGTGGTACATCTGGAACCGGTTGTGGTACATTTGGAACAGGTTGTGTCGGCATTGGATTTGCGGCAGGTTGTTGTAACGCGGAACCCAACTCATTTCTAATGCCCCCAAGAGAATCATCTACACTAGCTTGCTTTTCTTGCATAGCACTGATAGCTGTTAGTATTCCTTCCACCTGTTCCCGCATATCATCTACCGAACCTATTTTAGTTTCTGCGGTACTCTGTAAATCTTTTAATCTATCTATATAAGCTCCTAGTTGATTTCCCACTTCCTGGGATTCCGCTTTGGCTATGTTCATTATAGCTTCAGATTCTGATTCGATACGTTCGCTTTTAGCGCGTTCTAACATGATCTGTTTTTCAGCCACATCCAATCCAAACTTGTATTGCATTTCTTGTTCTTTAAGAGTGTTGCCGTTAGTAAGACGCGCATGGGCTTGAGCTTCAATAAACATCTTATCTTCAAGTTCTTTTTTCTTGAGTTCCAACTCTTGCATCTTAAATTGAAACTCTGGAGACTCTTCCGGTTTGGGAGGATTAAGTGTCTTTTCCATAAAACTTTGTATTAGTTTCCTTGCTTGTTCTTTATTGGAAAGACTGGAGTTTTCATATATAGAATCCAGGATAAGCCAATAAGCTGGCGAATCCGGTGGTACAGTATTCAGCAAATTAGAAAGTTGCTGCTGTTCAAATTCTCGCGCCATAATACCCATGCTGCAATGAACTACAAACTTATAATCTTTTACTGGATATCTTTCTGGATCAAAGTCCATGTAGCGCCACAAAGACTTCTTAACGAGCGGATCTAAAAAATGTCGTTCTACATTTTGCATAGTTCTTTTTTGACGCTTAATCGCCCCAGCCAACATCATTGACATCCCCGAAGCTGTATTGTTTCTTGGACTGATTCCAGTGGGTGTGGCAGAATCCATGGACCCTGTGCCCATCTGTATCATCCTTTCCAGCTCTCCGGTTTGCTGGTATGTGTTCGGATCTGGGCCGGGGAACTGTATGGGAAACAGTGACTCTCTGGGATTACCATTGGTTATGATGGTTTTGCCGGGATGTACCGACATTCCATTGTTGTTTCCACGAGGAAGAGACGCCACATCTACAGCGATCATGGGGTTGTTACTGAAACTAAGACCGTCAATGCGTGCTCGCATTTCAGCATCCAGTGCTTTTTGTGAGTTATAACCTTTCTCTGAAACACCACGACCAAAGAATCTATTTGGAACAGTATCGTGCTGATAAGCAATAATAGATCGATCTTTCATGATGTGAGGATTTTCTACAGCTTTCAGAACAAACGAATCGTTAGCAATAGTTACAATTGCTTCCATCAACTCTTCGCCGTCAATGTCCGTAGGTCGCGCATCGCTACCATCGTCCCCAAACAAGTGAACAACCATTTCGTTTGAGAACTGGTCGTTAATAAATTTAGCTGGAACTAGTCCGTGATATTCAGTAATCTTTACCTTTTCATCTGGAGAAATATCACCGAACTCTACTTTACCTGATGTGTTTCTGACATCATCTGTGCCCTCTGGTACCGAACCAAACTGACCCGCTTTATAAATACCTTCTTCTTGTTTCTTGGTAATCGTGTGTCTAGGTACCATCATGATGTGAGCACATCCCATAGCATCGTCAATGTTGCGTGCTACAGGATCTATAGCAAAGTTCATAGGCTCGATAGGAATCAATTTGATACGTATCCTATCTTTAGGAACAATCATAGGAGCACTGCCTGGTCCTACCGGATTATTAGGATCTAGAATAAATTCTCTTGTTTCGTCAATGACTATTTTTGCAATCCCCGTCCCGTAAATTGCAGCGTTAAGGTACGTTTCCGATATGGCGGATTTAACACCGTCGATCTCAAAATCTTCCAACAACTGCTTATTGAGAAACTCCATGTCTTCATTATCGGAGTCTGCTCTATCGTCCTGAAGATCAA
>Ga0114905_1000484_pt1 | contig 24888 bp, 32 predicted proteins | sample MalvireepMed_b05_FD_83499 | JGI IMG/M metagenome (GOLD analysis project Ga0114905, IMG submission 83499) | Marine viral communities from the Global Malaspina Expedition - Malaspina viral metaG DeepMed_b05 | ecosystem: Environmental > Aquatic > Marine > Oceanic | place: Mediterranean Sea...
AGCTTCGACCATTTGTTCAAGCGTGTTTAAGATTTCTGTTCTTCTTATCATTGTTTTCCTCTAATTTACTCAGGGCGAGAGAGTTTATAAAGCTTTCCCTCTCGCAACTTTTACTAATAATTTTTGGTTTTTCTCGCTGTGTGCATAGAAAACCTCAAAGTCTGCACTTCCACCCAATCCTGAGTAGGTGTGCCATCGGCTCATAACATTTTGTTCTTTGTGTATGCTCATGTTTTCCTCTATACTTAACACAGTTTCAAAGTATATAAAGCTTTGCCTCGTTTTAGTATATAAAGCACGGGGACCCTTATATACCCCTGTTTAGGTTCCGCTCACTATTTTTCAGCAACTCTCTTCTCATTATTACCGACCGCCCCGCATTGTGGGGCGGCCGGACTAAACTCAGTGCCTTTATATACCCCCTTCGCTAGTCAGAGGGGTATATATAGTTAACGCATATGTGGTGCATATGGGTCATTAGCTTCGTTTAATAAAACTGCATCTCTGCAATTTATTAACACTTCATCGAAATATTCTACATCAATGTCTAATTTTTCAATTTCATATCTTAGCGCTTGAATACCTGTTATTAATTCACTTCTTAACATTATTTTTCCTCCTTTTTTATTCTGTCATCTTCTTTAAAAACTTCATTTAATTCCTGAACCCTTGAAAGAACTTCTTTAGCCCATCGATTCAGATTATGACCTTTCAGCTTTTCACCTCTGTGTGTATCATCGGCCCAAATCGAAACCATACCTCTGACGGTTGAAAGTGCGTTAGATTCAAAACCTTTAGCTTCTGGACTCCATGAATCGGATTCACGGGCTAATCTTAACATTCTTCTTATGAAGTTCATTTTAATAACTCCAGAAGCTGACTGAGTCACCTTCGTCTTTAGCGTCAAAACACTTATCGCATCTGCAATATTTTTTGCATCGGTTCATGCGTGATACTCCTGAAAATGGTCCCAGCACAACTCAGCGCTTATTAGCCAGTAGGTGCACGTGTGCCCTTCTGGGTTTTTTCCTTCTGCTGTGCATTGTGCACATTCATATAATGGCTGTCCATATTTGGACTTCTTTCCCGTAGGTTTCATAGTTTTATTCATGTTTTTTCCTCTATACTTAACACAGTTTCAAAGTATATAAGGCTATGGGTCGTTTTAGTATATAAAGGTCGAGGGTGCTTATATACCCTGCTTTAGCTCCCGCTCACACTTTTTGAGATAGAGAGGGGTATATAAAGGGTCAAGATGAGATAGAGGTGGGTATATATACTATATATAGGGGCATATAGATTCAGCGGGGCGGATGGCGCAGTTATAATCGGCGCCACGCACCCCGCAACCTTTATATAGGGTGCTCCCTATCCAAGGGGGTATATATAGTTAACTGGCAGAGTCAGGGGGATTCGAACCCCCGTCCTGAGGTCGAAAGCCTCAGATGCTGGGCCACTACACTATGACTCCATTCAGTATTTGCTTATGCGTATCTGCGTGAAAATATCGACATGATGACGATAACTTCAGACAAATAATTTTGATAGTTATTCATTGTTTTTTCCTCTAATTCACCTATAACGTAGTCCTATATAAGGGTTTGGTTAGTCCTCATATTTGTCAATTAACATTCTGATTCTGTCATCATTTGACAAATCAGGGTCGCCCATGTGACAATCGCAGTTTCCATAAATGAAATTGCAATTTTCAGCGTGTTGGTCTTCTTCACCCTCGTATTCGTAGAACATTTAATCCACCAATCCGATGGCTTCAGCTACCATTTGCTCTCTTATTGGGCAAGTCCCAAATGCTACTTCCATTCCTAAAGATAGGATGAAATCGGTCCAGTTTAAGTGATTGTGTTGACTCATTTTTTTCCTCTGATATACCAGTATCAGGGAAACATATATAGTTATGGGTGACCGTTTAAGCACAAAATCGTAAATCCTATATTAGGGTATATAAAGGGAAAAATCCCGCTCGATGTTTTTGGTGTTGCTTATATACCCCCTTCGCTGGGTAGGGGGGTATATAAAGGGTAATTCAGCGGGGTAGACGGCGCGTTGAATACTGGCGCCGTGCGCCCCACAACTCTCTCTAATACACCTATACCGAGGGGGTATATAAGGCTATGCCTTACTTACCCCATACCATGCCACCGACCTTATAGTCGTGGTTGTCATTATGTGCATGCACTTCTTCATGAGAAGGCCTGTCTCCATTCTGACACTTTTCTAAGCATAGCCAAAAGGGGTCTTTCTCTTGGGTATACATATTAATAGGGTCTTTATATCTCTTACCACAAAGACATACCATACTACCCATACTTAGGCCCTCCTATTCCAAGTGGCATACCTTGTCTTGGTATCATGTCTGGATGTTTGCATCCATATTTGCTTAGCGACTATGCGCTTTATTACTGCCCTATTGTGAGCGTCGATTTCGGATTGTGTTATTTGTTTCATGTCTTTCCTCTATATTACCCATACGGTATGGCTATATAAGGTTATGGGTAGCTTATATACCCCCTTGGCTGGAGGAAGGGGTATATATAGGTATGCACTCAGTGGGGTGAACGGTGCAGTTAACCTATGCACCGTGCGCCCCGCAATGGGGACGGGCGATACTCTTCAGTTACACTACGTAACCTTCTTGGCAGTGTTGGCAGACACATTCGTCACCAATATCTTCTGCGTAGCAGCCATGCTTGGCTATCTGGGCTTCCTCAATTTTGAGTTCTATGTATTCATCTAAGTCCATGTTTTCCTCTAATATACCAATAGAGAGGGGGTATATATAGGTATGGGTGCAGCGGGGTGTGTGGCGATGTCTTAGTATAGCCATCCACCCCACAATGATAGTATTATCATATACCCTACCCCCCGTCTAAACAAAAAAAGAGAACACTCTCTTATATCATATCTAGGGGTTTAAACGAATCGGGGATTTTTTGAATCTCATGCAAAGGTTTATATACAACAACGGTGTAAATTAATATATCATGCAGATGGATGTTAAATTCCGCTTATTAATATTTTATCAAATGGCTCTACAGAGTATAGATTGCTGGACTACTTATCATCTAGCTGATTACTATGGGTGGGAAGGTGAATTGAACCTTCTGGTTAAGGGGTTTATATCCCAATCTGTCTATCATATGATATTCCTAAAACTCTTCGTAGTCATACCTGCGTTGTGGGCCTATATACGCCTCTGGGATTCGGGGGGAGAATACTACGACTGGAGACATGATTGGGCCCTCTACATATTGTTCACTTTTAATGTATTTGCCACTGGATTGATTGTAAATAATATGGTATTGTATCTTCTATTAAGCTTCTAACGTTGAGCTATATATAAGAAGAGATATATTAGTAGAGCCATATAGCTCTATTAATATATAGCTCTATTAATCTTATAGAGCTCCATTCAACACCAAAACCTTTATATAGGGAGGGGACGTTGAAGGTATTAGTGAAGAATTTATGAAAACTAAAACAGCAATAATTCATGTTTGCGAGGACATTAAAGAGATGCTCCTTGCGAAGAATGAGAAATATGGCGACAGTGCGCTTTCACCAAAGCGTATATTTAGCCAATCAAGCTCTACTGAGCAGTTAATGGTTAGGATTGACGATAAGTTGAGCCGAATAGCTTCAACTAAAGCACTTGGGGGGCCAGATGAAGACACCCTAAGTGATTTAATTGGCTATTTAGTCTTGCTTAAAGTTGCAGCCCGCGAGACTGGTGGAGCCCAGAAGCTCGTAGGTCAAGATTTTACTGGCTACGAGGGATGGAAGCATGAGTAAAGAGGAAAAGAAGTGGGAACCCTCCTTTATGAGGCTCAGTCCTAGTAAAATAAACACATATTACAAGTGTCCGCGAGAATTCTACTACAAATATATCGCTAAAATCCCTGAAAAGAAGACAATACACCTATTTCGTGGAACTTTAGTCCATAAAATACTGGAAGACTTGTTTAAATATCAATTTCGTAACTTTTCAGCGTGGGAAAAGGGAGACCCCGAAACATGGATGCAAGAACAGTTCGAAACTGGTTGGGAAGAGAAGATTGCAAGTAAGAAATGGTTGCTAGATTTACACTCGAAAGAAGAAATAGATGCTATGTGTAAAGAGACTAATGATATATTATTGAACTTCGTTAAATCAGTAGATAAAAAACTAACAGAGATGGTCCAGTGGAAGATTTACAAGTCAAAATATCAAGCTTGGAACTCAGTTGCACCTAAATATGCCGAAAAATGGGTAAAATCCAATGATTACGCCGTAATAGGGATAGTGGATGCTGTCTGTAATGACTTTGATGGTGGGACAACATTGCTAGATTATAAGACTTCTAAACGTTATGGGCCTTATTTGCCTGAAGATTACTACAGACAGCTAATAATTTACGCATTTTTATACACTTTAGAGATGGGAGAGATGCCAAAATTCGTCGGAGTGAACTATTTACGCTTTGATGACACCTTTTTTGTCAAAGTCAACCAAGGGGTGTTGGACGAAGCGAAGGAAACCATCATGTTTGTGCATGATTGTCTCAAAGAAAGGATGGAAGTTGAGGAAAATTACGAACAAAAGCCTCAAAATCTATGTAAATGGTGCTCATACCACACTTCTAACGGTGGAATGTGCGACGCGAAGATTCCTGTATGGAAACCTAAGTTCGGTACTAAGAAAAAATATGACAAAGATACCTTTACTAACGCTACTCTAGACGAAGGGAGCATACAGACAGCTTTAAACGTTACAGAAGATGGTGAAAAGAATGAGGTTTGGGATGACTAAGACGTTCTATGATACAAAACATGGAGGTAGAATATATACAGATGAAGAAGGTAAAAAGGCAGTTGATTATTCTTACGTTTTAACAACGACACCAGAAAGAATAGAAGAAAGAAATTCTTTATATAAAACTATAAAATCTCTTAAAAATCAGACAGTCGCCCCTAAAAAAATACTTATAGCAATACCGAACCACTATCTTAGATGGGGTATAGATTTTGATGTACCAAAATGGTTAACAAAAATACCCGACGTGAATATTGTTAGATGTAATGATTACGGACCAGCTACTAAATGGATGTGTGCATCTTATGCAGATACAGAATTTGTTATAGTATGCGATGATGATAGAGAATTTAAACATAAAGCTGCTGAAAAATTGATAAATAGTCTAGACGAGAACGAATCAACATCATTTTATGGTATGTTTTGGTGGTATGATTGGAATGATAAAGGTAAAGGAGTCGATGAAACCTTTCTCATTTGTCAAGCAGCAGATTCTTGGATAGTTCCTACAAAAAAACTTAATAATTTCCCAACCTTCTGGTATAGAGCATTCAATTTTTACGAACAATGCTTCTATATAGATGATGTTGTTGTGTCTGCATATATGAAACACGCGAATATAGATTATACTTGTATTAATTATGACGAAGAGGATTCTGGAGCAGCAAAGGACCTTTCAACAAGCTTTTCAGAATATAGTTTGTTAAATATGAAAGATATTAATTCAAAACACCTAAGAATGGAACAACAAACTAATGTTAGAGATAAAATGTTAGAAATGATAAAAGGAGAGACCAATTTAAAGTCTTTTCCTACAAATATGACTATTAAGCTAACTGAAAACATAATTAGAGGTGATGGGAAGCAACACAATCCTATTTTTATAGATGATTGAGCAAAAGCTTTATATAGGAGTAAGACGTAGTAAATATGTATGTCGCGCGATGATTATGGGGCCATTAGTGTGATTTCTGACGACGAAAAGGCCGCATTAGGTATTGGAGGAGCGAAACCCCCTGAGGAGGATGAAAAACTTTTCGAAACTATTGGTAAAGCTGCTGATAAGATTGGAGAAACTCAGGTAGGTAAAAAAATAGGTACAATTTTAACAATTATAATGTTAGCTTTACTGAGTGGAGGGGCCAATATGACAATCATTAGCGATTATTTCAATGATGAAGAAGAAATTGGCCCTATCGGGGGCTGTTTACAGACAGATGCTACTAATTATAACCCAAAAGCCACTTTTGACGATGGAAGTTGTAACTTTTTGATTATTATATATGGATGTACTAACCCAGAAGCTGAAAATTATCAGGTCAATGCTACACATGATGATGGTCGTTGCGTAGTTATAAATGATAACCCTAATGGGACATCTAATGGTAACGAAACAGCTGCTATTTATGGTTGTACAGACATAGAAGCTAATAATTATGATGATAAAGCTACTGAAGACGATGGTTCATGTGATTATGAAGATGAATATGAAGAAGAACATGGGAACCACACTTCTGTACACTTTTATCCCGGTTGGTATAACGAAGAGACAGATAATATGTCTGTTTTCTGGGTAGACCCAGATGCAGAAGGTATATCCGTACTAACAGATATAGATACAGATTGCTATGATTATAGTACGTCTGTATTAGTTTATGTGGATGTATGGCATGAGGAATCTGGTGATTATAACTGGACCGATTTATATTTTACAGTTAATGGTAATGATTGGGACGACCATTGGTTTAATTTCACTTTTGAAGAACTTAATAATACAGAAGGTACATGGTCCATGTGGGTAGCATTACTCGTATGGGACGATGTAGATGAAGAATATATCTTTCAACAACAGTTTGATATACCAATGATAAGAGTGGAGGAGCCATGAAGGCCAAAGATATGATGCAGTTAACACATAAATTAGATATGATATTGTCAGAACTGGACGACTTGAGAACATTAGTTATAAAGTCTACAGCAGACGAATATAAAAGAAGTATGGAGGAAGAATGAGTAATCATAAAAAAGATGCAGCATCCCCTGATGGGAACTTTGCTAACTTTATGATGATGTTAGTAGCAGCACCAGTAGTTATGGCATGGGTAGGACTATCTATATTTTTAGTTACTATGGCGTTCAGAGAACCCACAATAGTACAAGATATAGAGTCATATAAATCAGTATTACTGATTATAGGTTCACCTGCGCTAGTAATTATATATAAGGTATTAGAGTTATGGACTGCTCAACAGAACAGTCAGATAGAACAAACAAGAAAAGGTACGTTTCGTAATGGAGACGAACACGAACACGAAGAGGAGATAAAGAAATGAACGATTTTGAAATAAGAGCGATGTATGAACAAGTACAACAGATGGAAGTGAAAATGAAAGCATTAGAGGTAGTATTGAACGATTGCCTCGACAGACTTGGCCTAGAGAGATTAGCTAGGCTAAAAGGAGAAGAATAATGCCAACGAAAGAACTATATGAAAAATATCAAGGTAACCAATCAGATAAGAAACCTGTGGAGTCATCCGCAGGAGGATTGTTTAAAGGAGAACACTGGTCAGAAGAGTACGCAAAGACTCTAGACTGGGAACACCCATCACAAGCAGAAATAAATGAGATGGCTCACGCTTCTCATAAAGCTATTACCTGTATGGATAAAATGCCCGAAGATATTAAAGATAAGCCCGCAATTAGAGAAGTATATGATGGTACAACTTATAGCTTAGCCTACATTCCTACTCAAGAATATCTAGAAGATATGAAAGAGAGTCACGAACGAGGAGACCGTGAATACGGTGCCCAGAACGAAGAGAGTGACCCAATGGATGTTTATACTGCAAAGTATGATAGGAAAGGAGATGAGTAATCATGGCTGACGATATTGTGGACGACGGGGCTGAGCCCTCAGAAGAAAAAACATGTTGCGACTGTTGTTGCACCAAAACAATCTTAGCTAAAATAGATAAGGAGAACTTTATTAATATGAACTATCAAGGTGAAAATGATAATAGTTTTACTACTCTAATAGGTAAGGTAGACGAAATACTTAAATTATTAAATAAAGAGGATTAATATGGCAGAAAATCAAAATAAAAAATACAACATAGATAAAACTCTTACAATGAGGAAGAGCGGACAAGGTGAAAAGGTTTACAGCCACGTTGGTGGTAAAACTCATGCCCTTGAACATCATGCTATATCTAAAGAGACAGCTCTTAAACAAATTAGAGATGTAACTGAATCAGAGATAGCACGCCGTGAACATCATGGTCATCATATTGGTAAGAGACAACATTCCAAAACCAAATACACCCATCATGGTTAGATATGGCTTACAACAGTAAATCTAAAAAACGTCGTGAAGCGGCAGCAAGAAAGAAGCCGGGAGGCTCAAACGTAGGAGATTATCCTAACGTTAGTAAATTTGCTGGCCCATCAGGAGGAGCACCTAAAGGTAGCTATCCTATTAATACTAAGAAGAGAGCTAAATCAGCTCTTAAGCTGGCACATAATGCGCCAAACCCAGCTGGTATCAAAAAGGCAGTATACAAAGCGTATCCTTCTTTAAAGAAGAAAAAGAATGGTAAGAAAAAATAAGAACGGAGTTCCACGTAAGAAGCCCAAGAAACGTAGAGTTAAAAAGGGCGAGAAAGCTTATCGTGGTAAAGATGGTAAACTCAGGAAGAAAAAGAGATGAGTATCACAAAAGAAGAAATTATCGCCACAATAGAGGCAGACTTAGCTGACGCTGAAACCAAGTTAAGTTCTCTTATGTCTACAGGAAGTATGAGTGAGGATGAAAGTAAGGTAGCTAATTATATAGGCAGATGTACCCTCCTCAATGATACAAAAACGTGGGTAACGGATAACCTCTAAGTAAGCTTTATATAGTAGGGGGTCCTACTATGTATAGGCTCTCACAGAAGGGCCAAGGCACCACAGGACACTTAAACGCAAGCGTCACGGTGGGAGCCCCAAAAAAGGAAAAAAATATGTCAAATAATACGACAAACGAACCAGCAACTAACGAGACTCTAGATAACGTTACTGCTGACGAAGTAAGCGAATCTGGAATGATAGATGGTATATTGGATGCATTAACTGACTCACCTGAGCTCATGCTCGCCGTAGCAGTTATAGGAGCACTTGTTGCTTATATTGCATACACACAGCCAGCTGTAAAAGCGTTAATATATAAATTCGGAGGCTCTTATTTGAAGAACCACGAAGCCGAGATAGATAAATTAATCGAGGTACATTTAACGTCTGCCCAGTTGAAAGCTTATGAGAAGCTAGATGTTCTAGCACAAAAGCATGTTAAAGATGCAATGCTCAAAAACGTAATACTATCTGTATGGGACCAGAACGACGACAAATTTGTTGCCGCGGTCAAAGCAGAAACGAAGAAAGCTTTTGCTAGCGCAAAGACTCTTTGAACGAACACGAGTATGAGCAGCGGTTACGCCAGCGAGTAGGTGAAGGAGAATATGAACGTCATAAAGAACTTGTACGCTTGCTGGCTCGCAATCTTGCTCTTGAAGACATATTGTGGGAAGAAATTTCTCTACATATTCGGGATGTTAACTTACGAACAGAGCTCTTGCGCCAAAGAAATTCAATCGTTCGTGACATACATACGGAATTCAGAGCATTAAACATAGAGATACCTACTGTAGTGGAACAGCGGACGGAAGGGTTTGCTAGTTTCTTGGAGGATTTAACAGATGACGAAAGCGATAAGAAACGAGACAAAGAAACTGAAAGCGACACTGACAGGTAAGAGCGCACATGATTCAAGAGAATTAGAAGATATATTTGAAAGCTGTAGATATGATGAAGACAAAATGCTTAAATTGGTTAGAGCTTTTTGTGAAACCTATTTAATTGATAATAAACAGCGCGCTTTAAAATTAAGACCACTCCAAGAAAAGATAATAGTTAAATCATTAACTCACCGTGAAGATGGTGGTCAACGTAAATTAGCTATCTTAGCTCCACGAGGCAGTGGTAAATCTTATGCCTTAGCTGTAGCTGTGACTATCTATATGTTCTTTAAAAGATTTCGAGATTTAATATTTGTATTGGCTCCATCAGAGGACCAAGCAGCATTAATCTTTGGTTATGTTTATAGAAACTTTAAGGATAATAGATTTTTAGATAGCTTAGTAGATAATTATAAATTTCACAATAAGCCCCATATACGCATGAAGGGGGGCACAATGATGCGTAGAGCTCCATTAGCGCCTAGTAATCAAGGGCAAGCTATACGAGGACAACATCCTACTTTATGTATTGTGGACGAAAGTCCTCTAATTGATGACCATTTATTTGTAGATAACGTAGAACCAGCGATAGTTTCAAATAAGGCCCCGTTCATAAATTTAGGTACACCAAAGTCAAAAGAGAATCACATGTACCGATATCTCTACTCAGAAGCTTATGAAAGTAGTTTCACGAGATTGGTGTTTTCATGGAAAGACGCAATTAAACAAGGAGATGCTTATTCACCTCCTTATACTGAATTAGAAATGTTAGATAAGATGACGGAATGGGGGGAAGATTCTATCTACTGGAGGACAGAATACGAATGTGAGTTTGTAGAGAGTGTATCGCAGATATTCAATCCAGAAAAATTAAGGGACTGTTTTGATGAATACGAACCGTGGACCAGAGAGACTCTCGATGACGAGCGAGGAAATCTTCCTAATGAAATTTCTGTCGGTGTTGATGTTGGTAAATCTATTAACTCTACTGTTATTACCGGATGGGCAAGGGAAAAACTTACTACTGAGGACGGTGGACATGATATTGCCCGTCTTATATATGTGGAAGAAATCAATCCTAGAAGTGGTGGACACGATATTCCATACCAGCGTCAGCGTATCATTGACGTCTGTAATCGTTTGCACGCTAAGCGTCTTATCGTTGATTGTACTGGTATTGGTGGTGCGATTGAACAAGACTTAAGGGTAGAGTGTATAAATAGTAGTCCCCAGATACATTTCCTACCTTTCATTTTTACGGGTGGTCCGAGAGGGACGAAGACCCAGATATATAGAGATTACGTTTCTTATATCCAACAAAAACTAGTAAAGGTACCTAATCCAGAAAGCCAAGAACCTCATATAAAGAGATTAATTTTAAAATGGTATGCAGAACATAGAGACCTTGAATATACTATGGATGCAGCCAATAAGACCGAAAAGATAGCAGCTCCTTCCGGAAAACACGATGATTATTGTGATAGTTCGGTAATGGCGCTACATGCTACCTTATCTATGCTTCCTGCTGGTGCAGGAGTGGCCTCATCTAATAGAGGCGGAAGTAATAGCGATAGAATACGAAGAGCACCCACTAGACAACAAAATTGGAGTGGAAAGTCTGTTTTAACCACAGCTGCTCGCTCTCATCGCCTTAATAAAGGTATACGCTTTTAGCACAATCTTTATATACTCCTTTCGGTTTATATATATGTGACTAGCCATGTCAATAATTGATAGAGTGCGAAGAAGGTTCGCAAATGTGGGGGCTAATCCCCCTTTCAAAGAGAACGACCCACGAGATTTCGGAGCAGGTGTCATTAAAAGACTCAAACTTCAAAATAACGGTTACAATGTAAGAGGAAAAGGAGATTTTGAACCACATATAGGTGCTCCACGTACTTATATGAATGTTTATTTACAAGACCCTGTTGTAAGAACATTAATAGACCTTCCATGCTTTTATGCTGTAAAAGATAACTTTGATATAGTAACAGAAGATGATGGTGTCCGAGATACTATCGAAGAGATGTTCAGAGATATAAATATTGAACAAACTATATATGGTTGGGTAAGAAACGCCCGTGTTTTTGGTACGGGTTATCTGGAGTGGACTGGAGACAACTTAGTTCTTCGTTCTAGCCAAAACATGTACGTTAAGAGAAACGAGCATGGACAAATAATGTATTATTATCAAGATGTCGGAGATGATAAAGAAAATATCAGATTTGAAGAAGATGAGATAATAGAACTTAAAAATAATCCCTTTGACGATTATGCATATGGTTTATCTGATATACACCCTATAATGTATCTGATAGACTTAAAAGATTATGCAGAAAGGGATATAGGAGCCGCACTTAATAAATATGCGATATCAAGATTTGATATATCTTGCGGTCTACCTGATATGCCCTATGGCCCTGATAAGATTAATGAGGTTGTAGACGCTTTTAATAATTTAGCACCCGGTGAAGATATAATTCACGGCAATGATATAGCTATTAAAGAATTAGGTGGAACACAGAGAGCATTTGAGTATGGAAAATATACTGACGATTTACTGGCTAAAATACATATGGCTTTAAAGGTTCCTTTAACTATGTGGAGCGACCCTGAAAAGGCTCGTCCCATATTTGAGCCATATGTTAATTATTTACAGTCTGCGATAGAAGGTGCATTAAATGCACAGTTGATGCCTCAATTAGAATCCGGCGAAGCTAAATTTAGATTCCGAGCCGTTAATATAGATGATGCATTTACTAAAGCTAAGACAGACATGATATATTTATCTGAAGGCGTACTCTCACCCGGCGAAGTTAGAGAAGAACGTGGTCTTGACCCTGAAGGAGTTGTAGAATTAGATATGGAAACTTCTGAAGATGTTAAAGCATCACCACTCGAAGGTGGACCCGGTAAAAAGGAGAGCAGTAAGAACGCTAACATATCTGGAGGAAAAGATACAGATAAAAAAGAAGAGAGTGCGAGAGCACCAAATAGGGGAAACAAACCCTCCGCTAACGCGACAGGAGATAGAAAATGACGTACGAAAAATGTAAGACAACCGTAAGTGCAACACTAAAAAAGCGTGGTTTTGATAACCACAGCAATATGGCAGCTAGCATGTGTTCCATGTGGGCTGAGGAGAATGGTGTCGAGCGGGAATTTGCAGGAGAAACCGACAGAGTTGCTACTCAACGTACATTCGCTATTTCCCTTGAGGGAAATTCCGACATGACATTTAATAGCGATGAGGGGGTTGATTCTGTAACTTTCCCTGTGATAGCTATTACTTCTGGTCTCCATAAGTATATGGAAGACGAGATAAACAAAAAGGTTTATATAGAACCGACCATCTTAAAAGATAGTATAGAGAAGTTCTCAGAGCTTCCTATATATATTAATCATCAACGAACGCCTGAGGATTTAATCGGCATGGCTACTGACCCTGAGGTAATAGAATTGAAAGATGGAAAATATGGAATGCAAATGAAAGCTACTGTTAGTAACAAGACAGGACACGGACAAGAAGTGATGAATAAGGTCAAGGACGGGGATATGACTCACGTTAGTATTGATTGGTTCTCCAATGATATTGACGTTATGGGTGACACATACGCCACCAAGTTACGTCCCACAGAGGTAAGTTTCATTGACAATGAAAAAATGGACCCCGTCTGTAAGGAATGTACGATAGGAAAGGAATGTAGTTTACATGAGGCTAGTGACGACCACGACTGTGGTTGTGGTGGCACTGAAGGTTCATGTGAATGTGAAGACGGGAAGACAGAGGTCAAAACTATGACAGAAGAAAAAGTAGAAACCAATGTGAAATCCGATGCAGAGAACATTGTTGAACGCGAATTCGCTTCACTACGTGCTCAGCTGGAAGAGTTGAATGCTTCTAAAACGGAAGTCGAATCCCAGTATGCTGATGCTTTAAAACAAATTGAAGCATTTAAGCTCGCTGAGGAAGAGAGAGCCGCAAAGGAAGCTGAAGCAAGAAAGCTAGAGACTATTGAAACGATTATATCCAAGGAAGTTCTTTTCGGCACAGTCGAAGAGGAAAAGAAGGATGCACGCGTTGAGGAACTATCTGCTTGGGATGAACCAAGGCTGACTGGATTCAGCGACGCATTAAATGCAATGCCTGTCCCAGAAGTAGACACAGAGAGACAATTCGGAAAAGGAAAATCCAATGACGGAGAAGCTCCAGCTGCTGAAGAGACAGAAAGGCAATTTAGTGTAGAATTAATAAAAGATGGGCAAATAAGGCTCAACAAAGAATTACTAAGAGGTAATTAAATATGGCAACAGAAATATTAGTAAATGACGGTGGTGCACCAGCAAGAATTTTACCATTCACAGCTGGCAGCACAATTACCGCAGGATACCCTGTTCAGATGGGAGCCGATGCAGAAATAGATACTTTCGCAGCAGCAAACTCAAAACCACTAGGTTTTGCTCTGACCACGGTAACCAGTGGAAATATAGCAAGTATCATAACAGGTCACGGTATTATAATCAATGCGTACTGTTCTGGAACGATTGGACGAGGAGACGGTGTAGCTACATTAGCTGACGGTAACCTAGGACAAGCTTCCTCAGCAGCAAACGCAATCGGTTATTATATTGACCCAAGTGGTGCGCACTCAGGTGCAGCTACATTACAACGTATACTGTATCAGGGGCTATAAGGAGAACATAAAACATGGCAGCATTAAACTCAAATTTAGCACCCGGTGTACTGACGACCCTAAATACAGGAGCGGCAGATGGCGGCGTGGGCGAACGTGTACTTATTGACTATAAAGATGCAATTCAGGACTACAAAGTTGTAGACCTACCTGCATTGTCAATGTTCTGCGACCCTATGACTACAGACACCGGCGGTGATATTGATATCACCTTCGCAAAACCCTCAATGGGTATGGAAGAAATCAACGAAGGAAACACTCCTAAGTACCAACACACCAACTTACGCTCCGAGAGAGTGTCCGTTGATGAGTGGGGACTTGCAGTAGGTGTAACCCGAAGAATGATAGAAGACTCAAGATTCAACGAAGTAGAAATGGCTTTGAACGAAGCACGAAGAGCAGTTGATAGACACGTTACAAAGAACGTTGTTTATGGATTACTCGGTGTCGGAGATTCAACATTAAAAACCGGTGTATCTGGTGGAACCTCAATCGTAGCAGCAACTACGGAAGCAGTTATTACAACTTTCGCAGATGCTCAGTATGGTGGTTTCCTCGGAAGCGGCGGAACTGTTAACTCCGGACGTATCTACTCCTATGGTAACACATCTGACGCAGTATTGACTGGAAGTCACTACGTTGAAGATACCGGTGCCGCAGGAGAAGTTACATTGAGTAAAATAACGGATTCGATGGAATTTATTGGAGGTCACGGGTACAACCCAACAGCTCTTTTAATTTCCCCCGGTCACTACAAGACCATCCTTAACATGGCAGACTTCACAACCGCGGTAGCAAACAGCGGCAGATACGTTCTTGATACACCCGTAGAGAGAACCTCAATCACAGGTCTAATTGGAAGCATATATGGATTGCGTGTATACGTCAATGCATGGTGTCCTCCAGATAGATACTTTGTATGGGATGAATCTGTGAAGCCTATGGCTTATGTTGAGAGAAGGCCATTGACTGTAGAAGAGGCAAACCCCGGTTTCGGAATTGTCGGTTCTTACATGTCGATGAGATACGGATTGAAGGTTGTAAACCCAGCGTCCGGTGTAGTTATCTATAACTCAGGTTAGATAGGTAATTATTAAGGGCGAACAGGAGGGGGCGCCCTAAGCTCCCCTCCACTTAAGTTTATTTTAAAACGGGTCCCCACCTATGCCAGCAAATATATTATCAAGTAAGACCAATTATGGTGCTAACAAAAATTACGTAGAGTCACGTGTCGGTACCGCTTCACAAGGTACTCAAGGAAGTGGGGGAAGCACGGGTGCACAGGGGTCTGTTGGTACTCAAGGGTCTACAGGAGCTACGTCTTCTCAAGGTTCTCAGGGAACTCAAGGTAGTCAAGGAAGCACAGGAACTCAAGGTACTCAGGGAACACAAGGAACTACTGGTACTCAAGGGAATACAGGAACTCAGGGAACTACTGGCACTCAAGGTACAACTGGAACTCAAGGCACAACAGGTACGCAAGGAACTACGGGTACTCAAGGAACGCAAGGAACACAAGGTCCTCAAGGAGCAACTGGAACTCAAGGAACTACAGGTACGCAAGGAACACAAGGAACCCAAGGAACTCAGGGAAAACAGGGACTTTTTGGTGGTAACAGTATAGAATTTAATTACAGTAGTTTCGATATTACTGCTGGTTCTCCGGGCCAAACTAATTATGGATTTAATATAACACTACCCGGTGGTGGTGGTGTACCCAATTATGGCTTAATCTCTAAGGTAGGAATTTCAGACTATGATATTAATACTGATGATGTAAGTGCTTGGAACGATTCATTAGATGATGGTGATAGCACAACTAGAGGACATTTAAGAATATTTAAAACAGATGATTCTACTACATGGGTTACATTTAATATTACAGGAGCTAATGTAGCTGGAGGTACTGGCGTTACAGCATATGAAGAAGTACAAGTACAATATGTTGATAGTAATAGTTATTTTACTAATGGTGATGATTGTGTAATTACGTTTGTTCAGTCTGGAGATAAAGGAACTCAAGGAACTACAGGTACTCAAGGAACTACAGGTACACAAGGAACTACAGGTACTCAAGGTACTGATGGAACTCAAGGAACTACAGGTACTCAAGGAACTACAGGTACTCAAGGAACTACAGGTACACAGGGAGCTACAGGTACACAAGGAACTACAGGTACGCAAGGTACACAAGGTGCTACTGGCCCACAAGGGGCTACAGGCACTCAAGGAGCTACTGGAGCGCAAGGAACTCAAGGTACACAAGGTGCTACTGGACCTCAAGGCGCAACTGGAACTCAAGGAACTCAAGGAGCTGATGGACCACAAGGAACTACAGGTACACAGGGAACGACAGGCACACAAGGAACTACAGGTACGCAAGGAACTACTGGTACGCAAGGCGCAACTGGAACTCAAGGAACTCAAGGCACACAAGGTGCTACTGGACCTCAAGGCGCAACTGGAACTCAAGGAACTCAAGGAGCTGATGGACCACAAGGTGCTCAAGGTATTCAAGGAATAACAGGACCTCAAGGAACTGACGGAACTCAAGGAACACAAGGAACTCAGGGAACTTTAGGTACTCAAGGAACTACAGGAGCTCAAGGAACTACAGGAACTCAGGGAACTCAAGGAACTATAGGAACACAAGGAACTCAAGGAGTTCAAGGAACTGATGGAATAAGAGGAGGTACAAGATATGATTTCTCTACTACTACTACCGAGGCAGACCCCGGAGCAGGAATCTTTAGATTTAATCATGGTACTTTTGCTTCAGTTACAGAATTATATATAGACGACAATGATGCTGACGGTACTACACAAACCGATTGGTATGCAACATGGGACGATTCTTCTAGTACCATTAAAGGTACTATTATTATACAATCAGCGGATGGAAGTGATGCTTCCTATGCTTCAATGCAAGTAACCGCTATATCAGATGAAACAGGTTATTATAAAATAACAGTTACTCCTGTAGAAGGTTCAGGAAACCCACCCTTTAGTAATGCTGAAGAGTGTGTTTTAGAATTTAATAGGACAGGAGATAAAGGTACTCAAGGTACAACAGGAACTCAAGGAACTCAAGGAATTCAGGGAATTCAAGGAACTACAGGAACTCAAGGCACTACAGGAACTCAAGGTACTCAAGGCACTCAAGGTATTCAGGGAGTAACGGGAGCTCAGGGCGCTACTGGAACACAGGGAACAACGGGGACCCAAGGAACTACAGGAACGCAAGGAGCTACCGGTGCTCAAGGAACTACTGGTACTCAAGGAACACAAGGAACTCAAGGAATTCAAGGAGCTACAGGAACACAAGGAGCTACCGGTGCTCAAGGAACTACAGGAACTCAAGGTACTACTGGTACTCAGGGCGCTATTGGAACACAAGGCACAACGGGGACTCAAGGTGCAACAGGAGCGCAAGGTGCTACTGGAACTCAAGGAACTACTGGTGCTCAAGGTATACAAGGAACTCAGGGAATTCAAGGAACTACAGGAACTCAAGGAACTACTGGTACTCAGGGAACTACAGGTACTCAAGGTACTGATGGAACTCAAGGAACTACAGGTACTCAAGGTACTGATGGAACTCAAGGAACTACTGGTACTCAAGGAGCTACTGGAGCGCAAGGAACACAAGGAACGCAAGGAACTACAGGAACGCAGGGAACTACGGGAACGCAGGGAACTACGGGAACTCAAGGAACCACTGGTACACAAGGAGCTACTGGAGCACAAGGAACTACTGGTGCTCAAGGAACTACAGGTACGCAAGGAACACAAGGAACACAAGGTGGAATAGGTTCGCAAGGTACTGCTGGTACTGTAACTGGTGGTTCTCAAGGTTCGCAAGGTATTACAGGAACAGGATTTAGAGGGGGAACTGAATATGAATTTAGTACTACTACAACAGATTCGGACCCCGGTGCTGGTAAGTTTAGACTTGACCATGCTACCTTTACTTCTGTAACTCAAGTATTTATTGATGATACTGATGCTAACGCTACTGATATGCAAGCCTTTATGCGAACTTGGGATGATAGCTCTAGTACTATAGAAGGACATCTAATTTTCCAATCCAAAGATATATCAGCTGGTAATTATTGTGTTATGCAGATTACTGGTATCACTGAAGCTTCAGGATACTTTAAGATTGATGTAACACCTCTCAGCACTTCTGGAAATCCACCATTTGCTAATGAAGAAGATTGTGTTTATCAGTATACAAGAAGTGGGGACAAAGGAACTCAAGGAACTCAAGGTGCAACGGGGACTCAAGGAACACAAGGCACTCAAGGAACTCAAGGTACACAAGGAACTACAGGAACACAAGGAACTACAGGAACACAAGGAACGACTGGAACTCAGGGAACAACTGGAACTCAAGGAACAGACGGAACTCAAGGAACTACAGGAACACAAGGAACTACAGGAACACAAGGAACAACTGGAACACAAGGAACAACTGGAACTCAAGGTACACAAGGAATTCAGGGAATTCAAGGAACTATTGGAACACAAGGAAATACAGGAACACAAGGAACAACTGGAACACAAGGAACTACAGGTACTCAAGGTGCAACAGGAACTCAAGGAACGCAAGGAATTCAAGGAACTACTGGAACTCAGGGAACAACTGGAACTCAGGGAACAACTGGAACTCAAGGAACAGACGGAACTCAAGGAACAACAGGGACGCAGGGAGCAACTGGAACACAAGGAGCTGTGGGAACACAAGGTACTGCTGGTACTACTTCTTCACAGGGTACAACAGGAACTCAAGGAACACAAGGAACGCAAGGAATTCAAGGAACGACTGGAACTCAAGGAAATACAGGAACGCAGGGAACTACGGGAACGCAGGGAACTACGGGAAGTCAGGGAACTACAGGAACTCAAGGTGCAACAGGAGCTACAGGTTATCGTGGAGGAACACCATATACTTTTGACACAAGTACAAGTGACTCCGACCCCGGTTCAGGAGATATTAGGTTTAATCATGGCACTTTCAGTAGTGTTGATGAAATGTATATAGATGATACTGATGAAGATGGAAACGACCAACAGGCATGGTTTAGAACATGGGATGACAGTACATCAACCGTATTAGGAACAGTTATAATTCAATCAGCTGATGGTTCAGATACTTCATATGCTTCTTTACAAATAACAGATACAGAAGAGAAGAGTGGTTATTTCAAATTTGATGTATCACCAGTTGTGGGGTCAGGTAATCCACCATTCAGTAATGGTGAAAGAATTACTTTATCTTTTAGTAGAACTGGTGATAAAGGTTCACAAGGAGCACAGGGTACAACAGGTAATACAGGTAGTCAGGGAACTACGGGAACACAAGGAACCACAGGAACACAAGGTACAACTGGAACACAAGGAACTACAGGAACACAGGGAGCTACAGGAACTCAAGGAAGTCAAGGAACTGACGGTGATACTGGAAGTCAAGGAACAACTGGAACCCAAGGAACGACTGGAACTACAGGAACTCAAGGAACTACAGGAACTCAGGGTACTATAGGAACACAAGGAAATTCTGGCCCTCAAGGAGCGACTGGAACACAAGGAGCGACTGGAACACAAGGAGCGACTGGAACACAAGGAACTACAGGAACGCAGGGAACTACTGGAAGTCAAGGAACTACAGGAACACAAGGAACAACAGGTACTCAAGGAACTGATGGTTCAACTGGAAGTCAAGGAACTCAGGGTGTAAGAGGAGAACTTGGTGGTGTTGGTGCTCAAGGTGCACAAGGTATTGCTGGTACAACTTCTGCTCAAGGTACTCAGGGTATTAAAGGTATAGACGGAAGTAATGGAAGTCAAGGTACTACGGGTGCTACAGGTACTCAAGGTACAACAGGAACTCAAGGAACTAATGGTTCAACTGGAAGTCAAGGTACTACAGGAACGACAGGAACACAAGGAACAACTGGTACAGGTTCTCAAGGTACTACAGGAACTACAGGTACTCAAGGTACTACAGGAACTCAAGGAACTAATGGTTCAACTGGAAGCCAAGGTTCTCAAGGAACAACAGGTACAGGTGTAAGAGGAGGAACTAATTACGAGTTCGATACTGGTACAGCAGATGCTGACCCCGGTGCTGGTAAATTAAGATTCGATAGTAATTCAATGTTAGCAGTAACTGAAATGTATATTGATGACGAAGACCAAAATGGTGTAGATTTACAACAATGGTTTGAAACATGGGACGACAGTACATCAACTGTTGAAGGACATTTAGTATTCCAAGAAAAGGAACATGACAATGGAGAATATTTAGTAGCTGAAGTAGATAGTGTTACAGCAGCTACAGGTTATTATAAGATAGGTATAGACCCTATATCTTTCTCAGGAAATCCACCATGGGCTGATGGTACAGATATTGTTTTCCAATTTACAAGAAGTGGTGATGTTGGAGCAGGTACACAGGGTTCACAAGGAACTACGGGTGCAGGAACACAAGGAACAACTGGTAGTCAGGGAATTACTGGAGACCCCGGAACACCCGGCGCTCAAGGAACTCAAGGTATAAGAGGTACTTCTGGTAATACAGGTTCTCAAGGTGCTACTGGTTCTTCAGGAGGAACTGGTTCTCAAGGTTCAACTGGAACTCAGGGAACAACGGGAGCAGGAACACAAGGAACAACAGGTGCTCAAGGAGCAACTGGAACTCAAGGTGCTGGAGGTTCTGCTGGGTCACAGGGTTCACAAGGAACTACTGGAGCAACTGGTGGTGGAGGAGGAGGAACTTCTATTTCACACGCTGGTACTGGTGGTTCAGCAATTACGGCACCAGCCCCAGCTACATGGTTCCCAAGTGGAGCACCCTTTGAAGTATTCGATATGGCTAGTGCGGGAATGGTACCAGATGGGTATCTATATGCAACAGTGAGCGGCACAGTATATTACTGGCCTTCGTGGATAGCACTCTAACGATAACTTTATATACTCATACAGACTAAAGATTTAATATACGCCGTCCGGCAACGGCGAGGTTGATAAAACATATGGCAAATTACGCAGTAAATGATTTCACAGAGAGTGCAGACACTATATCCGCAGCATTAGCTTTATTAGAAACACAGATAGAAACGATAGACGATGCAAAAACTATACGTATGATGAGTATTCATAAAGTAGGCAATAAATACGCATATGCCTTAGTGGTAGACGCATAAAGATATTAGATGCCTTCTGATAGAGATGAATTGTTAATTCGTATGGACGAAAGGATAAAGACTATCTATAACAAGATGGATGACTTTGAACTTATGTTTACTAACCACCTTTCTCATCATGAGAAGTGGGAAGACCAAATGAATAACCAACTTCGTTGGGGACTAGGTATTATTACTACCCTGATGGGAGGCGTAATAGCAGCACTGAGGTATGTATAAATGGAAACCTTTACTTGGACCGCACAATTTCGTAATCGAGTAAGATTACTAGCCGGTATAGAAGAACAAGAACTCGATAACGATACATTAGACATTTTAGCCAATTTATCAGCTGAGTGGTTCCAAGAGAATACAGGTACTACGTTTACTTTAAATGATAACAATACTTATGATAGTTCTGTCATTTATTATACATGTTATCTCTCCTGTTTAGCCGCAAATGGAGTTGGAATAGATAGAATAGCTATTGGAGACTTACAGGTTTACTATGATACTAGTGAATATGAAGTATGGGCTACGTTGGCACAACAGATGTTAGTAATGAAACTTGGATTGAGTATCAGCCGAACATCTTATAATGCGGCTCCATATCTCGGTAGAGTTAACTGGAACGAGAATATTACTGGAGTTAATGCCACCAAGACCATGTATCCTCCTGTGAGGGGGGTACATTTTGAGTCTTAGTAATCAAGGTATAAGACCCGGCTCTATTAATATGGGGCGTATTCTTAGGAATATGCGCTATCATACCAATCAGAGTAGGAAAGTTGTATTCTATAGACCTCCTCAATTTACTACAGATGGCTACGGTGTTGAAACTACAACTATAGCAACCAGTGGAGCAGAGATGGTTATACCAGAATTACCAGCTCTAATACGCCCTAGCATAACTGCGGATTATACATTACAAAGGTCAGGGCATAATATAGTTGGTGCAGCTAGAGTCTATACACCCAATTTAGCTACTATCAAAGGATTCGATAATTTTAACCAGAGTAATGACCCTCAATTTAACGAGATAGAGGGATGGGATAGACTTATAGATGTAAATCGCTATATCTATACAGTTCCTACTAATGTTACTGGTGGATGGGCATCTGGCACTGCTGATGTTACATTTGAATCCGATGGGCAAACTGTTACAGCTACATTAGGCACGGACTATGATGGTGGCTTTTATTTTACTACGGGAGCTACTAATACCTTAGAAGCAGATAGATTACGCTTTCAAATAAAGGCTAGTGGAGCAAGCAATATAGAGCTTAGTAACTTTAAGAGCTTTAATGGAGCAACGCAAGATACTGACTATGCTATTACTTATACTCCTGCCTCATTGAGCATACCTACTGGTAGTTGGTTAACTGTGGATATGCCTTTTGTTACAGGTAGTGTAACGAGCGGTTCTTCAATATATTTAGATGGAACACGTTATGCAGTAACTATAACCTCTGGGTCTAGTTTTAATTATGAAGCAGATTTCCGTGATTTTGAATTTGGGATTTCCGGAGCAGCTTCAGGTAATAAAGTCTATGTGAGGGATATAAGATATTATAAATCTATACGTTGGATGGTTCAGGCTGTCCGAGACTATAACGACGACTATGTTATTTATGAGTGTGTACGTATCAAAGGCAAATCTGATAAGAATAGGAGGGCACGATAATGGCAGAGCCCGACCACTTGAATGTTGTTGAACGAAAAATCATAGATAATCTCCGAACGGGAACATATACATCGGGAAGTGTAGGAAGCACTGCTACTGCTTGGGATAGTGGGGATGTAACGGTTTTTGGTCAATTTCCAGAAACAGAAGATGCTTTATATCCTTGTATTATATCAGAAATGACAGCTAATGGTATAGAACAACAGTTCACTGGTCAAACTATGAATACAGGAGAGATAGGAGAATTATATGGTGTTTCTTTTAAATTTCATATTGTTGTTGATAGAGATTCTACTATTACGGTTAATAGTGTAGGCTTTAAACAAAGAAGATTATTAAATTACTTGATGTTATCTACGGCTAACATTTTAATGGATTGCGATTTTAGTGGAACAGATACTGAAGTAGTTGAACGACACTATACTGGCTTTCAGGATATGGGATACAATCCTGATTTGGAAGTCTGGGCAGCTGTGTGTAGTATGATTATAGTATTCGCTAATGATAGGCCACCATAATGGCTGAAGAACACCCACCAGTTAAAGCAATTAGATTCGGAGATATTGGTGGTTTCTTTGAAGAAGCTTTTGTTGAACAAGAAGTATATAGAACTATTACTGCTGGTATATCTCCTTATCTTTCTAAAAAAAGAGGTATATCTTTAGAACCAGTCAAAGGCGGGGGAGGAGGAGATTATAAAGGAGAATATATGGCTCCTACAGATGTGCCCTATGAGGGCTCTCAAAATTATGAGGAAGAAAATATAATTCCATTTACCCAAAGACTGGCCCAGAGTGCAAATAATAGTAGTACAGCCCCTATCAGGGATTCTGCGAAAAGAAACAGTGCATTAAAAACTGCGCTTGATACTGGAAACGTTACATTAGCTGAAGAGTTAGCACAGATGATGTCAGGTACTCATCCTACTCAACCTACACCACACGCTCCAAGTGTGGGAGAATTACACTTACAGCGTATGGGTCAAGATATTGCTGATGCTACTCCCGGTATTAGTGTTCCCGCCGACTTAAAAGATTATGAAAATTTATCAACTAAACAAAATCCAGCGGATTTAATTGCTAATTCACCAGTCAATGTAGCTTTAATTAACACATTCATTGAGGTTATAAGAGAGAGTACTCATGCGGATTGGAAGGATTTTCTCGACGGCGTCCAACTGATGGATGTAACTGAATCAGCAGGTAAAAAATGGTTCGCAAATCAGATGGCAGAAGGAGGATTTGCTCGACTCAAATTAAGAAAAGCGCCTGACTTTGAACTTAACCCTGAGAAATTTTTAGAAGCGTCTAAGATATGGAGTGATAGATTTGAACGAGATAGTGAGGTGATAAATGCCCATATACAAAAGGAGTTTAAGAGTGTTAATATGTTAATTGAGAAATTTCGTAAAGGTAGAGCAACTGCAAATGACGTAGAAGCGGAATTAATTAGAGCTATTAATGCGTCTGAAGGTTCTGGCTCAGGTAAGGGAGGCGCCCAAGTACCATCTACGGTAGCTAACCACTATTTACAGGTTTTTGCTGATGCATTTACGATGGGAACGCTGCAAGGGAAGTCTCAAATCCCCGGTTTTATGGAACAGCAACCATTAGGAGATTCAGGGATAGCTGCTTTTATATTTGCTGCACCTTATGCAGATAGTACGGGTATAGGTTTTAAGTGGCATGTAGAATTTCTTGATACAGGAGGTCCCGGTGTGGCTACTGATAGTGTAATAG
>Ga0114905_1000489_pt1 | contig 24784 bp, 29 predicted proteins | sample MalvireepMed_b05_FD_83499 | JGI IMG/M metagenome (GOLD analysis project Ga0114905, IMG submission 83499) | Marine viral communities from the Global Malaspina Expedition - Malaspina viral metaG DeepMed_b05 | ecosystem: Environmental > Aquatic > Marine > Oceanic | place: Mediterranean Sea...
ACAAGTCCGAGAATCCATCAACAAGACTTTCTTTTTGGATCTCCTTGAACTTCCAGGACCAACTGCTGCAGATGGAGATGTCATGAGGTTTAGTGCAACAGAGATCAACGCACGTCAAAGAGACCGACTCTCAGTCCTTGGTCCAATCGTCTCACGGCAGGAGGTGGAGTTTTTGGCACCAATGGTTATGAGAACCCTAGGAGTCATGGAAAGCAATGGAATGCTTTCTCCTGCACCTCCTGCACTAATGAATGCAGATTTCAGAGTAGAGTATGCAAACCCTGTAAGCATCTCAATGAGAACAGGAGAGTTAAACAGTATCGCACAACTAATCCAGTTTCTTCTTCCAATTGCACAGATTGACCCCTCTGTAGTTCAGAGGTTCAACACAGGACGAATTGCAGAATTAGGTGCAGAGATCCTTAGAGTTCCTCCTAGTGTTTTGAGAACAGAAGAGGAGATGCAGGAGTTGATGCTTGCACAGAGGCAGGCACAAGAGGAGCAGATGCTCCTACAGAGTAACCTTCAGGTTGCAGAGGCAGACAATCTTGTGAGTCAATCAAGAAGGAATGACGCACAAGCAGGACTTGCAGTTGCAAAGAGTCAGTTACCTGTATGATCAGAAAGAAGGAGCGGGACCGCAAAGCACTATATGACAGACTTTTCAAAAGTGATGATGGACAGAGGTTTCTAGAGGATCTCGCAAGAAGAAACCACGTTTTTGATGTAATCACAGTAGAGAACCCCCAGATAAGTGCCTTTCGAGATGGAAGGAGAAGTGTAGTAGTTGATATTATGAACTACCTTGGATTAAACACAAAGGATTTGGAACGTCTTGCACGAGAATCCACAGATGGAAGAGATGAGTACAACCCAGACTGAGGCACCCCCCTCTGCAGAAATGCATGAAGGAGGGTCAATCCTTGGAGGAACAGGAGGATCTGAATCTACAGATCCACTTGCACTAAACATAGAGAGCTTGCCTGAAGACATCAGGCATGAACCAGTTTTGAAGAACTTCAAATCTTGGGATGCACTCGCAAAGAGTTACATTCATGCAAACAAGAAGTTGGGAGTTCCTTCAGAGCAGTTGCTGCAACTTCCACAAGGAGAGAATGCAGATTGGAATGGAGTATTTTCCGCACTAGGAAGACCAGAATCTCCAGAGGGCTACGAGTTGAACGGCACAGGAGACTTGGCAGATGGTTTTCGACAACAAGCACATCAGTTGGGACTTAACCAGAAGCAGGCATCTGAACTTCTAAACTGGTACAGTGACACCCAAGCAAGTGTGGACGAGAAGGATAATGAGGATTTCGCATCAGAGCAAGTTCAGTGGGTCGCCGCACTTCAGAAGGAGTGGGGAGATTCCTATGTCAAAAACAAACAGTTGGCAGAAAGAGCATTTCATCAGTTTGCAGATGAAGACGCACTTGATGTCATGAACAAGACAGGGTTGGGAACTCACCCTGCGCTTGTAAGGATGTTTGCCCAGATTGGACAGATCCTCACAGAGGATGGTTCATTGACAGGCAATCAAGAAGGTCGAATTGGAGGAATCTCTTCAGGATCTGCAAAGACAAGAATTGATGAACTTCTAAACGACAAGGATTTCACAGAGAGGTACTACAACCAGTACCACCCACGGCATTCGGATGCCGTGACTCAAATGCAACGACTATACGAGGCAGCAGGTTAGTCAGATAACCGTAATGGCCTGACCTGAGATCTCTGAGTCGGACCTACCTCTGGTAGATAATCCGTCATTCGTGAGTCGAAGCGAGTAATCGTTTCACCAAAACAAGGACGGATTATGTCTACTCAAGTAACAACTGCATTTGTCAAGCAGTACATGGCAAATGTGGACTTTTTAGTCCAACAGAAAGGAAGCAGACTGCGTAATGCAGTCACGCTCAAAACAGGAGTTCGTGGAGAAGAGGTCTTCATGGACCGGGTTGGATCAACTGCACCACAGAAGGTGACTTCTCGACATGCAGACACTCCACTCATCTCGACTCCTCATGACCGCAGGCGAATCACTCCAGTGAGTTACAACTGGGGAGATCTGATTGACAATGTTGATCGTGTGAAGATGATCATTGACCCCACCAGTCCATATGCCCAGAATGCAGCATATGCAATGGGAAGGGCAATTGATGATGAGCTTCTGGATGCAATCAGTGGAAACGCCTTTGGCGACTCCTCTGGAACCTCCGGATCTGATGCATCCACGGCAATCGCACTTCCTTCAGGACAGAAGGTTGCAGTTGATTTCCACACCTATGACACAGGGTCAGGAGACAAGGGACTCACCCTTGGAAAACTGCTGAAAGCACGAGAAATTTTGGGTGCAGGAGAAGCAGACGATTATGGTCTGGATGGATCTCCAAACCTCTTTTGTGCAATCAATGCAAAGCAGATTTCAAATATGCTTGCAGATTTCTCAATGGGAGGTGCATCCGGAGTACAGGGAATTAGTGCTGCATCAGCAGACTACAACTCTGTGCGTAGCCTGGTCGCAGGAGAAATTGATACTTTCATGGGATTCAAGTTCATCCGGACCGAACTCCTCAACACCGATTCCAGCAGTGATCAACTGGTTGTTTGTTGGCATCGTAGCGGAGTTGGATTGGCGATCTTTGATGATATACGAGCAAGGATCTCTGAACGTCCAGACAAGCGTTATTCCACGCAGGTCTATTATGAGATGACGATTGGCGCAGCACGTCTTGAGGAAGAGCGTGTTGTTGAAATCGCATGTGATCCCACTTAACCCTGAGCCAGGAGATTAGAAATGGCAGCAGTATATGGTGTAAATTACACCAAAAATTACCCAATCGAGTCTGGCTCCACGTCTGCACAGTCACAAGTGCCTGTGTCAGAAGTTGGTGGTCGCATGAGGGTCGCATACGACACTTATGAGGCATCCAGCCTTGCATCAGGGTCCACCATCTCCATGTTCAAGCTTCCAAATGGAGCAAGAATCTGGCAGATGATCTTGATCACAGATGATCTGAGTTCGTCAGGAACCCTTCAGGTTGGAGATTCCAGTGATCCCAATCGGTTCATCACAGAGTCAATCTGTGGAGATGCCAACAAAGTCCACTACATGCACCCGAAGGCACATGCATCAGATAGCAATCTGACTCTTTTGGGAGGAGTAAGTGGAACAGGTATTGACGCATTTGGTTATGCACTCACTGCAGAAACCACTGTGATCCTCACCACGGCAACCGCAGCCCTCACTGGAACCATCAATCTTGCGTGTTTCTACACGATTGATTGAAGAGTTCTGATAATTAACGGGCCGATGAGAATCGGCCCCTTTCCTTGCATGGAGAAGTATGTCCAAAATAACCCTATATGATGACAAGAATGTATCTGAAGAGTTGGATTCAAACTCTGATGAATACAAACAGAGGGTTTCCCAGGGGTGGACCACCTGGAAGAAACCTAGTGTCAAGAAATCCAAACAATCATACAAGGTATGACTAATGGCTTCCGTGGTAAGCATCTGCAACATTGCACTCTCAAACCTTGGAGATGAGAAAATCGCCTCTCTCTCTGAGAACAATGACAGGGCACGTTCATGTGATTTGAGGTATGAGGATGTCAGAGATGCAGTTTTGAGATCATACCCGTGGAATTGTGCAACCACTCGTGTTGAGCTTGCACGGTCAACAACTGATCCTGTCTGGGGATTCACCTACAGTTTTGCACTTCCCTCTGATTGCCTGAGAGTTCTTGATGTCTATGATTACACTGTTCCCTTTGCAATTGAAGGGAGGTTCCTGCTCACAGAGAACTCATCCGCAAAACTGAAGTATATTGCAAGAATCACTGATCCAAACGATTATGACATTCTTCTTCAACAGGCAATTGGAATCCGGCTTGCGTCTGAGATTGCAGAGGCACTCACAGGAAGGACGGAACTGAAGCAGGAGATGTACCAGAAGTATCTGCTGGTTCTCTCTGAAGCACGGGGTGTGGATTCCCAAGAGACTGGGATGCCAATGGTGATTGAGGCAAATGATTTCATCAATGCACGTTTTGACACCTCCTACCTCTTGAACACCAGCACCACCATCTGATGGCACGGGTTCAGGCACTTCAGGGGAGTTTTGTAACAGGAGAGATTTCTCCAAAGTTACAGGGGAATGTCCTCTTGGAATCATACAAGAGTTCACTAGGAACCTGCCTGAATTATGTTGTTGTTCCACAGGGTGCAGTGATGAGGAGACCTGGAACGAGGTATGTCACTCCAACAAAGAATGATGGAGAGGTACGTCTGATCCCCTTCAATTTTGGACAAGGACAATCCTATGTGATTGAGGCAGGCGCAGCATACTTCAGGTTCTTCACTGCAGATGGAGTCTTGATGGAAGGAGCATTAAGTTCCACTCCACTGGAAATCACAACAGACTCTGATGGAGATGCAGTTCCATATGGAGTTGCAGATCTTGACGGGCTTTATGTCACCCAGAGTGCAGATACCCTCTTTATTGTCCATCCGAGTTATCAACCCTTCACTCTCAAACGCACAGGCACCTACACTTGGGTGTTTGCAAAGTTGGATCTCAAGCATGGTCCCTTTGATCCTGTCAATGTCTCAGACACAGTTCTTCATGTTGATATGACCACAGGGTCATTTGACAAGGAGAGGATGACAGATATCATCCAAACCTCTGATTACATTGATATTACAAATGAGAGATTCAGTGTCACAAAACATCCCTTTGTCAATGGACAGAAGATCTACTTTGTATCCTCTGGAACCATTCCCTCCGGGTTGACTGCAGGGCCAGGAACCCAGTATTACATCATCAACTCAACAGAGAACACCTTTCAGGTTTCAACTGCCTACAGTGGGACTCCTGTCAACATCACCAATGTCCAAACAGGAACCCTCACAATCTGGAAGGAGTTTATTCCAAAGGATACAACAATCACCCTGACAAGTTATAATCTTCTTAGTAATATCAACTTCACTGCGTCTGATAACAAGTTCAACAAAACCGAGCATGGATTTGCAAATGGGACAAAGATGCGCTTTGTCAGATCTGTTCCTGTAAGTGAATTTACAATAGAGACTATCTACTATGTGGTTGGAACAGATACCAACGATTTTCAACTCTCTGCCTCAGCAGGAGGAACTGTAATCACAGGAGCAACCAACTTCCAGGCAACAACTCTTCATGCAAATGGAATTCTTGGAATCAACTCTGACACAGGATTTCAAACCACTGATGTAAACAGGTACATTCGATTAAACAATGAGATCTATCCCCACATTCGTTGGGGATATGCACAGATTAAAACAAGATCCTCCACCTCTGTTGTCACTGCAACAGTTAAGGAATCCCTTGCAAACGAATTTACAACAAAGGAGTGGGCACTAGGTGCATTCAGTGGGACATCAGGGTATCCAAGAACAACCCAGATTTACCAACAGAGGCTTGTTTTTGCAGGAACCACCAGTGAACCCCAGAATATCTACTTCTCAAAAACAGGAGATTTCAACAACTTTGCAACCACAGAGGCATTTGGAAAGGATAGTGGAAGTGTGGATTCCACAGGCGCAAAGATAATCACAGAGCAGATTTTTGATGACAATGCAATTACCCTTCAAATCTCCTCTGATACTGTTGATCTCATTGAGTGGTTAAATGAGGATGCACGTCTCTCTCTTGGAACCTCTGGAGGAATCTTTCAAGTGTATGGATCAGATACAGACTCTACCCTCACTCCATTCAACTTTACAATCAAGAAAATCACAGACTGGCCCTCTGAGGACACTGCACTTCCACAGAAGATTGGAAACAATGTTTTGTATGTCCAGCAGAATGGACGAAAGGTCCGGGAGTTGATCTTTGATAATGAACAAGAGCGATACAGTGCAGATGACATCTCCATCCGCTCAGAAAACCTCTCCCAGCAGGGAATTGTGGAGATGACATACCAAGATCAACCACATGCAATTTTGTGGTGCAGGAAGGCAGATGGGAAACTTGCTGCCTGTACCTATGTTAGATACCAACAAGTGATTGGGTGGCATCGTCATGAGATTGCAGGAACCCACACAGAGGCAACTCTGAACTATGGAACACATGCAAAAGTTGAAAGGATGGTTTCAATTCCAAGGATCAACTATGACCAGATGTGGTTTGTTGTAAAAAGATCCATCAACCTTGGAATTGTGACTGTTCCAGATCATACAAATGATAAACTTGCACTCAGTGGTCATGGAATGGTGAACACAACACGAGTCCGGTTTTCTACTACAGATACCCTTCCTGATCCTCTCAGTGTGGACACAGACTATTATGTTGTTAGCACCGCAACAAATGACTTCAAGGTTTCAACTACATCAGGAGGAGGTGCAGTCAACATCACAGACACAGGAACAGGAACCCACACTGTAAGGATGATGGACCGTAGGTATGTGGAGTACCTTGATAAATTCTATGATTCCTCTGAGACTGATGCAAATGCAGCACATTTTCTTGATTGTGGAGCAATTTACTCTGGAGGATCAACAACCTCAATTACAGGATTGGGATATTTGGAAGGAGAAACAGTTTCACTTCTTGGAGATGCCGCCGCACAACCTGATAAAACTGTGTCCTCTGGAGCAATAACTGCACAACTTGCAGTCACACGAGCACATGTTGGACTCTCATACAACAGTGATCTCCAAACTCTTCCACTTGCACTTGGAACTGCAGATAACACATCCGTTGGAAACCAGAAGAGAATCCACAGGATTGTTGTAAGATTTCATGAATCAATGTCTCTCAGTTATGGAATGTCAAGTGATGATTTAACAGTTGCAACATTCAGAAGAGGAGGAGATCCAATTTCATCTGCACTTCCACTTTTTAGTGGAGACAAGGAACTCGTGTTTCCATCAAACTATGATACATTAGGACAAGCATATTTGAGGTGTTCCCAACCATTTCCAAGTACCATCACCTTGCTTGCACTTGATTATGAAACCAACGACTAGGAGATTAAAATGGCATGGTGGGTAGTCCCTCTAATACAGGCAACAGGTCTTTTGTTATCATGGCAGGCACAACAGCAGCAATCCCGGCAACAGCAGTCTCAGTATAATGCACAGGCAGCAGAGTATAGAAGGTATGCAAATGAACAATACAAGATCACCCAGAAGAAGATGGGGTTTATTCGTCTACAATCCTTGAGAAAGGAAGATGAACTAAGAGTGTTAGGACAATTGAGAGGACATGAAATCAAAATACAGGGAAGACGTGCAACCTCAGCAATTAGTGCAGAAACAGGATCATCTGGTGCAGTTGTTGGATATGGAACTCCAGGGCAGATTGAGTTTGAACAGGTTTTGACTGCAAACCGTGCATCCGCAAACATGGTAAACAGTGCAAACTTGAAAGCACATAATCTTCAAGTGAGTACCAGCAGACAATTGGAGATCATGCAGGATTCTGCAGAGCTTGCAAGAACATCAATGGTTGCAAAGGCAGAATGGGCAACTGCTGCTGCTGCCGCAAAAGAGGCATCACGTTTGATTGAAGGCGCAGGAACCCTCTTGACAGGCACAGGAACAATGGCTCAAACCCAGTATATGATGCCTGTGGATCAACGAATTCCTTGGTTTAGACCCTGATGGCACGTCTAAGATTCCAGAAGTTTGAGAAGGAACTGAGTCCTGTTGAGCAGGGAGTTGGAATCCCGTCTTATCCTGCTGCACCTCCTCCCCAGCAAATGGTAGGAGATGAGGTTCTCAGTGAAAGCCGCGCCTATGAACGTCTAGGACAATCAATCCTTGATTTTGGATCAACTCTTGGAAAAGTGATCACAAATGAACAGGGACGTATCCGCAAAGAAGTGTGGGAACAGGGGATGCCACTTGCACTTGCAGAGTTGGATCGAGAACTGGAGCAAAGGATTATTGATGATTATCAGCAAGGTTTAAGTCCGGCGGAATCAAAAAAGCAGTGGAAGCTGCATGTGAAAACCCTCATAGATAATATTAAGAGTACCAAATCTTGGAAGAGCATCACGCATGAGGGAGACAGGAATAAGCTGGAGACCATACTTCGTGACAGGGCACACAGTATGGAGATCAGGGCACTCCAGCAATCGTATGCCCTTCAGAATGAACTCCAATCCTCAATGGTTCAAAATCAGATCACTGGGGCACTGAATGACCAGTTACTGGAGATTCAAGATCCTTCCTTCAACAAAAATTCTGAAGGAGAGGGCTTGGGGCATACCATCCCTCAAGATATCTTTCTCAAAAGTCATGTTATTGGCCGTGCAAATGCTGAGATTGAACAAATACTGGAAGCTAACAACATTAGTGGGAGGCAGGCGCAAAGACTAAAACTCTGGGCTGCATCTGCAGTCAATGATTTACAATACAAGGCACTTTCACACCACATTAAGATCAAGACTGGAATTGCTGCAGCAAACTGGCAAGAAAAGTACAATAACTTGGTGAAGACTGCTGCATTGGGAGGGTCCAGTGTCAGAAGACGTTTGGTTGATGGTAAAGTCTCTGAAGATTCACGATTAGACCCAGTGGAGGAGCATCTTCAAGGGGGTCTTGCTGCAGAGTTGATTGGTCCAAAGGATGCCCTACGTCTCAGGGAAGATGCAAAAGTAACCTTTGATCTCAATGATGTCAACAATGATATCAGGGATAACCCTTTGGATACCTATTGGATGCTCCGTACTGATGAACCAACAAAGGAGGAGAAGGAAGAGATTATTGCTGATTCTGGCAAGGAAGAATGGAACCGTCTGAACGAGTTGAGAGGTGGGTATTACCCCTCACTCATGGGAGCAGCACGGGAATCCAAGATTAAAAACGCACTGTCTGAGATTGAAAGTCAACAATCAGCAGATATGGAAATGGCAAATCAAATGCTGAAACGTGCAGGAGAAGTTCTTATTGATCCTGAGTCATCTCCTGAGAGTATTGCAGCAGTTAAAAATACTGAGTTTCTTGATCAGTTTAAGCATTACAAACATTTTCAACGTAAACCGTGGAAACTTAAACAGTGGAAGCTGGCTCTTGAGTATGCAGAAACAGTTGGATTGGGAATCAAGGATATTGACAAGAAATCCTATAAGGAGTTTCAAGAACTCAAAGATAGTCTACATCCTAAGAATCAGAAGTTTAAGGATGCTGAAGGAAAGGATATCCCTGATCAAGAAAACTTCCGGTATTCCCAGATGATAGGAATTTATTCTGGAGTTTTAGGGGAACTCCAGAAATTGATTGATCTCCGAGTAAAAGACCCGGCATCCATTGGACATCAGCAAGCAGTGAAAGATGAGATTGATCCAGAATCTCCAGAGGGTATTAAGAGGATTATAAGAGATCAGATGAACTGGAAAGGAATACCTGATGATCAATATCCAAGTCCAAGTGAACTTTCAAGACAAGTGCTTGCAGGAACAACTGCAGTGTGGTCTTTAAGCATGAGAGAAAGGAGAGGGAAGGAATGGAATGCGCTTACCATTTCCGGTACAGGTGTGAAGAAGAAAGAATTTCTGGATACCTTAATTAAAAAATCTGGAGAAAATGCATCTTCTGTCATGAATGAGTTTATCAAAGCAGATGGATTCACATGGGGAGATTATATCTACACAGAGATAAGTAACCCTGTGCTTTTGGATGAGTTTAATGATTCCCAGAAGCATTTGGCAAAAAACCGTGAAGAAGTTGGAATAATTTTTGATGTAAAGAAAGAACCTGCAGCATCCTCTTTCAAGACACTGAGAGAAAAGGTTTCAAGAGATGAGACTGTAAGGGCATTTCTGGATTCTTTTGGCACCGGAACTGCAGAATCGTCTAGTGTTTTGGATATGCTTACAGATTATGTTATTTACAAGAAAACCAAAAATAGAGGTTTCACTCTGGATGAGGTCATAGAACTTGCAGAGACTCACTTGATTTCCAACCAGTATGTAGTAATTCAAGGAGGATCTGGAGAGAGAACAACAGTCCGCATTGCATTGAATAATTTACCACAGAGGAATGGTGAACCAGTAAACCCGGATGTTCTTAATGATGTATTAATAGAATACACAGAACGTCTGGTGGAACATGTAAGTGCAGAAGCGAGAGAGACAGGATGGGATATTGCAGACATTGGAGGATCAGATCTCTGGCAGTGGAGGATAAACCCAGATGAATCAGGACTCACTCTTTTTTTCTGGAATGAGGATGCAGGTATGTTTCAAGAGGCACTTTACAATGAAAATAAATTTCCTCTCACATGGAGTGATTTGCAGGGAGTATATGACATAGTAAAGAATAATGAAACTTCTGTTTTGTTTAGAAAAAGACCTTGGAACATACCGCAAGGACTTGCAGAACCAAGACCTTTAACAAGAATAGGCTGGCCTCAAGTGGAGAAACCCTCACCTTCTGTTTTCATTAGAAAAAGGCACCCACAGGAAGAAACACCTGTAGAACCAGAAGTGGTTGAACCATCACCAAGACCAGAAGTGGTTGAACCTCCACCAAGTCCAGAAGAGGAGGAACCCTCTGGGTGGAGGGAACTTCTTATTCGTCAGAGGAAATAGGACTAATGCCTTTTTACACACAAGAGAGAATCCCGACTCCTGGAGGAATGGAGTATTTTGGAAGGCAGTATGACCCCTCTCTCTCTGTCATCTTCAGTGAATCCTTCATGGAAGGATTCAGGGATATCACTCCAATGCTTGCACTTTCTTACACACAACTCCAGTACGCAGGAGGAGCAGTCTATTCAACAGAGGATCAATGGGAGTCCTCAGAGTTTTTCAGAGAAGGACTTGAGTATGATCAGGATATGACAGAAGGACAGGCACGTTTACTTGCAGAGAGGCATGATCAAAACCGGAGATATGCAGACTTGATGTCAAGAACCTCTTTTGGAGGCGCGGCTCTTGGCATTGGAGGATATCTGGTTGGTTCAATTCCTGATCCCATCAACTTTATTCCATGGTTGGGAATGGTGAAGAAGGGAAAGCAGGTTCAGGCTTTAATAAATGCAACCACCCGTGGAAAACGTGCCCTTAGAGGAGTCATTGAAGGAGCAGGAGGGGCAATTGCATTCCAGCCACTCTATGCAATGGAGAAAAGTTCTTACCAAGAAGAGTATGATTACTCAATGGCATTTGCTGATATTGCAATTTCTGCAGGAATTGGTGGTGCATTTGGAGGATTGTTTGGAAAGATACATCCCAAAGACCCTGATTTTTCAACCAAAAAACTTGAGGATGCAAAAAACATCTCCTCTGTCCCACTTAGGGATAGAGTAGATGCGGTGAAAGTTTCCCAAGCACAAAGAGCCGCAGGAGAGACACCGGATGCCGCACACATTCTCAATAGGTCAAAGCCAGAACCTGTAACTCTAGATCCAGCAGACACGGCACAAACACACGCCGCTAAACTCGCAGGGGCACCTTCTGGAGTAATAAAGGGATCATTTGTGGAGTCTCAACTTCTGAATCCGGATGGATCTCTTATGAGGGTCTACCACGGAATGGTGCAGGCAAAAGGGACAGATCCGTTTGAAGCAATAGTTGCAGGCAAGGATTCAAATGGAATGATTGCATTTACAACTGATCCTTCTGAAGTTGTGTGGTATCCAAGAAGGGGAATTCCACCAGAAAGACTGGCGGCATACGAAGCACTTGTTGATGAGTTTCCAGATTTCTTTGAAATATCTGATCGCGGAAAACCGTATGCGGTCTTCGACTTTATGCCAGAACGTCTTCAGGATGCAGATGTTGAAGCGAGAATCAAGGGATTAGAGGAAGCAGGAACTCCTCTCAGGAATAAGGACGGTGAACCCATCAAAACGGTTTCTGAGGGGAACACTCTTGAAAACATGACAAGGGAATTGGACGAGGGATTTCCTGAAATAGTGGGAGGAGAAATCAATCCTCGCTTTCTCAATGTGAAGAATCTCCATCCACCAATGCCTCCCAAGGAGATAAAGGAGTTGGGTGCAGAGTGGTTCAAGAAGGAGGGGTTTGATGCAGTCTGGTCCACAGAAGAAGGAGGAAACAAAGTCATCTTCACAGTGGACCCTGCTCAATCCAAATCCATCTATGAACCTGAGTTCACAAAATTAAATGAAGCTGTTGCCACTGAGGAGATAACTCCTGTGTCAAATGATCAACTCAAGTCAAGGAAAGAGCAGAAGTTGGAGTTGGAACATGCAGATCAGAATCTTGCTGCAATGGGAGATGACATCTCAGATGAGGGTGTAAGGATAATCGTGGACGTGGAGGATTCTAGTGAGAGAATAACTGCACAGTCAGAAGGATATCTGGCTGCAGGGAACTGTTTGGTGAGAGCGTGATGGCAAAAGACCCTTGTTTTGATCTTATCAAACAGGCACGTTTTAGAATGTCTGATGAAGAAGCTCGTGATCTCATCAAGAAACTTAGAGAAGAGAAGCAGCATCTTATAAAGTTAAGTCCTGGAGACTGGCAGGTTAAGTTCAAGAAGAAGATAGTTGACGATAGTGAACGTGTAAAGTGGGTTGCCCAGCAAAGGGAAATTCAGGTGAAGCGTCAGATCTTCAAAGATCCTGAAAACCTGAAGAGGATTAGAAGGGATGCCAAGACAAAGGAGAACTTTTCTGCCTTCTTGGTTGGCAGCACCAAAAAGAAGGAGGGGTTTCTTGATTCTGTGTGGAGCCTTGGACATGCAATGGGGTCTCTTCGTCTAGGAAGGATTTTCTCTGTTCTTCCAGGAGGAAACTCTGCATTAAGTAGACCTTCTGTCTTTGGATATTTCCCCTTTGGACGTGGGTTGTTTGACCAGCAGGAGTTTCAGGCTGCAGTGGTTCAAGAATTGTTTCCATTCACAGGAAAGCAGAAGGGAAATAATGACCTTGCATTCAAGATGGCAGACGCAATCAACAAGGAACAACGTGAGTTGGTGAACCTTGCAAACTCTGAGGGTGCAGCAATTGGATGGCTTGATGATTTTGTGACGACACAATATCATGATCTGAGAAAAATTGAGAAGGCAGGATTTGAAAAGTGGAAATCTGATATCTCAGGTTTTCTGGATGAGGATCGGACCTTCTTTTCAAGAGACATGCAGGATCGTGAGAATTTCCTGCAACAGGTGTATGATAATATTATCCAGAACAAGAGGGCACTTGCAGATGCTGCACCTGATGAGGTTGGAATGGGAAAGATGTCGCTTGCAAACATGATGTCCCAGTCTCGGCAGTTGCACTTCAGGAATGCAGATTCATGGTTGAAGTACAACTCTCTCTATGGACATGAGAATCCAATCCAAGGGATTATTCGTGGAATTGAAAGAATGAGTGCAAACGTGGTTCTCATTCAGAAGTTTGGTGCAAACCCAGATTTTACATTCAACAAGTATTTGAAATCATTTCCTGAATTGACACCAAAAGAGACTGCAAGGATCAAATCTGAGTATGCTCAGGTTTCTGGAAAAGCACATCAAGTGGGGAACCCCACGCTCCACAAGTGGGAGCAGAGTCTTGCTGCAATCCAGAATATGTCAAAACTTGGAAAGGCAACAGTCTCTGCATTCACAGATCCAATGTACTCTGCGTTTGGGGCGCACTACCGGGGAAAGAACTACTTCAGTGCGTATTATGAGACTTACAAGACAGGTTTGCTTCAGTCTCCATTCTGGAAAACTGCATCCTCAAAAGAGAAAAGAGAGTTTGCACGAAAATTAGGTATTGCACTTGATGGAGTCATTGGTAGTGCTTCTATGAGGTTTGATTCAAATGGTGGAGGTCCAGGCACCATGCAGAGGATGGTTGATAACTACTTCAAGTTGACAGGACTCAATGGATGGACAAACTGGTGGGCAGAAGGTGCAGCAATCCTGCTGGCAGATGATCTTGCAGATGCAACCAGAAAATCGTTCTCAGAACTTACTCCAAGGTTTCAAGTGTTTCTTGGAAACTATGGAATCACAGAGATAGAGTGGAAGGCACTGTCAAAATTTGAACCTGATGTGGTTGGAGATGCAAAGCTCTTTACTCCTGAACTCATCTACAGGGATTTGGAGGAAAAGATTGCTGCGATTCCAAATCCTACAAAGGAGGATCTCAATGCATTCAAACAACAGAGGAATTTAGGAGATAAACTACAGAACCTCTTTGTTACAGAGAATGAGAATCAAGTGATACGTCCAGGAGGACGTGAAAGGGCATTCATGTCAAGAGTACCCTTTGGAGGAGACGAGGAGTTTGCAAGACCTGGGACTCCCTCTGGAATGGCAGCAAAGCTATTCTGGCAGTTCAGGAGTTTTGGACTTTCAATGATGTTTAAGAATTATCCTAGAGTTTGGGAGATGGGGATGCCTGCGGCGATGCATCTCATTCCAATGGTTGGACTTGGGTACGCAGCAAAATCTGCAAAGGATCTCTTGAAGGGAAAAGAACCTGTGGACCCCTTTGTAGATCTAGAGGCATTCTCAAAAACGGTTATTGCATCTGTGCTGCAGTCAGGATTTGGAGGAATTGTTGGAGATCTTGTTTTTAACGACTACAGGAAATATGGACACTCATTTTGGGATGTTTCGCTTGGTCCTACTGCATCAACCATGCAGGATTTTGCCATGTTGTACAGTGCCTTTGTGCGAGGTGACGATTTTGCGGCAAGAACATGGAATGCACTGAAGCGTAATGCTCCATATGGAAACTTCTGGTTAACCAGCACCCTGATGGATTACTTCATTAATTTCCAGATTCAAGAATTTCTAAACCCAGGATACCTCAGACGAATGGAACGCAGGGCGAGAAAGAAGAACAATCAGGAGTTCTTGTGGTCTCCTGCACAATTTGTAAACAGATAAGGATATACCATGACCGTTTCAGTCAACAGATCAAGAGTTCAGTACAGTGGTGATGGCAGCGTAGTTGCCTTTGCTGTGACCTTCTCTGCAATCACACAAGCAGAGATTGTCGTAACGGTTACAACCTCTGGTGTTGATAGTGTCAAAACTCTTGCAACTCATTATTCCTTGACTGCTGCACCCTTTTCAACAGGGACTGTGACGTTCCTGACCTCTCCTACGGATTATACTCCTGCATCTGGAACAACAATCACAATCTCAAGAAGTCTGGATCTTCTTCAACAAACTGATTACCAGGCAAACGATGCACTTGATGCGGAAACTCTGGAGGAGGGCTTCGACAAGGCGATGATGGCTGCACAGCAGTTGGATGACGGGAAGGACCGGACTCTGAAATATGCGGACACCTTGACTGATGACTTTGCAGGAGATGCAGATTTCACCACAATCTCCCAGAGTGTCTCTGACCGTGCCAGCAAATACCTGAGCTTTGACGCCACTGGGAAACTTGTTGTAGTCACAGAAATTACTGGAGCCACCATCACAGAGACCTCCTCTGCAGTTGGAGATGTACTGACGCATGATGGCAGCAAATGGGTAAATTCAAAGATCCTTGCACGGCTCTCTCAGATCAATGATAGCAATGGAAACGAGGCAATCAAGTTTGTCACAACAGGGTCTGCAGTCAATGAGATAACAGTCACAAATGCAGCAACAGGAAATGCTCCAACAATCTCTGCAACTGGAGAGGTGGACAAAGGCATTCACTTTGAAAACTCTGAAGCAGAAGAACTCCTGAAACTTGCGTCTGTTGCATCTGCAGTCAATGAGATTTCAGTTACAAACGCAGCAACCACCAATGCTCCTGAAATCTCTGCAACAGGAGGAGATACAGACATTGATGTGGATATTACTCCAAAGGGAACAGGAGAACTCAAGGTTGATGGAAAGATTAAATCCATCAATGGGCAATCCTTCACACAATCTGCCTTTCATGGCGCACTCATTCTAGGATTCTAAAATGGCAATTCCATCAGGTAGTGGGACTGAAGTCCTGAAAAATACATATAAACATGCATTAACCAACTCTGCAGTCATCATGGTGACTGGTGTTTCAAATCACACCTACACTGTCATCTCCGTGATCTTCACAGAGATGGGGAGTGCAGCACAGACAATCTCAATGTATGTGGATGCAGGTGCATCCGATGTCTCCTCATCATCTGGACAGGATATTTATTTATTGAATGCACAAGCACTTGCATCTGGAGAAACTTTTATCTGGAACGATAAGATCGTGCTTTCAGGAACAGATGCATTGAAGGTTGTCACAGGAGGATCTGCAAACGTGGATGTGGTTTGTTCATTTGTTGACCAAGATTGGAGTTGATATGTCTGGAATAATAGGAAAGCGGGAAGTCAGGGGATCTGGAGTTGTCAGCAGGCATCCTGCCCCAGTCCTCTCTGTGTCAGGATCAACAGGTGTTGTTGCAGATTCTGACCTGGAGAGTATTGACCATGACTCTCTTGTAAACTTTGTAGAAGGCGAACACTTTACTCAAGCAAATATAACTGCAACAGGAACCATTACTTCTGGAACTTGGGCTTCCGGAAGTGTGGCAGAAGGGTATGGAGGAACTGGTAAGACTGGCTATGCTGAAGGTGATATGTTATATTCTGATGAAACTGATTCCCTAGAAAGGCTTCCCAAAGGGAATGATAATTATGTTCTAACAATGAATGGCAATCATCCAAATTGGGAAGTAACGCAAGCACCCGAAGGAACTGCGGTACTGTCAACCGGAGAAAGTGGAACTGCGAAGTTTCTGAGAATTAATGGTGACAATTCCTCAAGTTGGCAGCCAGTTCCAGCACCTAGTCCGGCGGAAGGTGAAATTATTAAAGCTAAGTTTGTTAGTTTTGCCACTGGGTCTTTTACTACGACTTCGTCCACTTTTCAATTAGTTACTGAGGGAAGTTCACCAAACGGTGATGCTAAAATCACTTCAGGAACATTTACAAAGGACACGGCAAACCATGTTTTGGTTATTTGGGTAAGCAATGTGTATGTTTATGGTGGTGGTGAAGATTCGGGAAGTGAAATCCAACTAGCAACAAGTGGCGCTACTGACAATGATAACTTGATTGCCGGAGCATTGACAGGCCAATATATGCTCATCCACTCGGATGCTAATGCTCATCTAAGGACTTCTAGCACCATATGTTATTTGGATACTACTACTGCAACGTCTGTGGAGTATTTCATACAGATTAGGGCTTCTCACAGTGCGACAAATGCCCAATACCTTAGGGGTGAATCTTCTGTATTGTTACTTGAGATAAAATCATGATTAGACAATTTACAAGGTTTGATATTGTTCATTCATTGGTTGGAGGTGCATTATCTGGTGATTCAGATACGGGTCCGTTCAAATTCCTTGATGGTCAGACGCCACCAACTGACGCAGAAATTGATGCAGAAATGATCCGAGTTGAAGCAGCAGAACCCATGCGTATTTTGCGGAGACAACGCAATCTCAGACTCACAGAGACTGATTGGTGGGTCTTGCGTGGGAATCCAACGAATGACCAGCAGGTGTATAGACAACAGTTAAGAGATATGCCTGATTTTGTAACTCCTTCATTGGATGGGAATGGACAGTTGACAGGTGTAACATGGCCGGAGATTCCGGAGTGACCACATGGACCGAGAGCGCGACTACGAGGTACTGCTGATTGTTGTAATCGCAGTGTTGATGGGATTTTTCATTTTTTTTCATGAATATACTTTAGCTGCGGATAACGAGACACCAATTTTAGTTCCTCAGACTCAGATTTATCAGCGGCTTGTTCCAATAAATTGTGGGCCTCCTCCACTGCTTCAGGCTTTTCTGAAATCAGCAGGGAAAGTTTTGATTTATAGCGGAGTTGGATTGCAAGACAGCGATAATATTGTGATCTCAGTTTATGAAAATCCTCAGCATTTTTTCACAATCGTGCTGTGGGGTGGTCGGGAAGCATGCGTGACTGTAAATGGACAGCTTGGACAGATGCGGCAGCGGCCAGATTTCTGGATTAAAAGAGATGATTAAACCTGTAATCTCGAAGGACTCACAAGAACCACTAAGCGCAGATGAGCGGTTTCGGAGGAAATACCCGCTGGGGATTGAGGTGGAGTTTGAGAAAGAATATGGACGCTTTCCTTCAACAGAAGAAATGTGTTTAGAAATTAAACGGAAGAAAAAGAGATGATTAAACCTGAAATTTTGGTAGATGTTGTTAATCTTCCCCCTCTCCAAAAAAAGGGATTTCCTCTTGCAAATATAGTTTTTTATGAAGTCAAGCAAACTTGGAAACCAATGAGGAAAGCGATTCTTATTTTATTAGTCTTTCTTTTGCTTGCAGTATCCCCGGCAGGAGCAGACAAGTTGATGGAAAAAACTTTTGTTGAACGGCCACCTTCTGCATCATACTCTCAATATCCGGCACAGCCACCACCTAAAGATTCTGCTGAGCAGGTTCTTGATATTTTGTTATCACAAGGAGTCGCAGGAGTCGGGCTTATCGTTTTGGGCTGGTGGATTAAAACTACAACCGCACAGGCGAGGGCAGATCGGCTTCGGATCGAGGAGCGCGTGTTTGATTTGGTAGAAAAAACCAACGCACAACTTGCAGAACAACATTCTGAACTTACAAACATTGGTCGAGAGCTTGAACGAATTAGAGGATGAATGGAAGTTGAAACAATTGTACAACTAATTGAACGAATTGGAGTTCCAATTGTCGTCCTCGCTTTCTGTGGATGGTACATCAAATTCCTGCAAATTGGGTTTGCTGCGGATCAGCATTCAGCAAAACAAGAACGCACTGATATGCAGGAAAAATTCACAAAAGAACGTACTGAAATGAGGCAGCAGGACATTGAAAATGACAGGCAACTGGTGTCTATTGTAAAGGCAACTTCTGATGCGTTGGTGGAAATGAAGACTGCACTTGCGGAGCAGACTGCAACAATGAGGGAATTGCTTGGACGGCTGGATCGAAAAAGGTGAATTTAAGTCTTTTGGTTCAAGGTTTAATAATAGGATTTGTGCTTGCAATCACAGGACTTTTCAGTGCAATTTATCATATGGAAATGCAGACATTAAATCGTATTGCATTGATAGAAGCATCTGTTAGAAACATCGAGGAATCTGTCCGGAACTTACAGCTTCGCATGAGTCATTTAGAACAGGTTTTAATCAATTATGATCACGAAAAAACAGAGAAGGAGTGATGCATAGTACAAAGAATTTCAGTTCAGCCGAGTTGCAATGCAAATGCGGATGTGGAGGTAATGAGATGAAACCTGACTTCCTTGATAAATTGCAGACAATCCGAGATGAGTTCAAGAAACCCATGCGAATCAACAGTGGTTTCCGCTGTTCAAAACATGATGCCAATGTCTCATCTTCAAAAATTGCAGGGAAAGGACCGCATACAACTGGTCACGCAGTGGATGTTGGAATCTCAGGATCAGATGCTCTTCTGCTTGTAGAATTGGCAGTTAAAAATGGAATGACTGGTATCGGAATCAAGCAGAAAGGCAAGGGAAGATTCTGTCATTTTGACGATTTAACTGATGAAGCAGGTCCACGGCCTTGGATATGGTCTTACTGAAAGGAATAAAATGATTGGAATGCTTGGCACAATCGGGTTGGCAGCAGCAAAGACGCTGGTTGTGAGCCTCCTGACTGAGAAGATGGTCCTGAAGTTGACACTGACCCTCCTAGAGTGGGCAGTAGACAGGACGAGCAACGAGGTTGATAACCACTTGGTTAAGATGATGCGAGAACAACTTCAGAAAACTGGAGTGATTTAAGGGGGAAGTGATATCAAACTGATATCAAAATCCCTGAAATCAGGGGTACTGATATCAGTGATATCAAGTTTTCGATTTTCCTCTTGATCCTCTAAACTACTGGAATCACTCCAAATGCTGGTGGGTCGGCGGGGTCTCGAACCCCGGACCACCTGATTAAAAGTCAGGCAGTCCAAACCGATAACACATTGATATTCTAATCTAATATTATTGGATTTCACCAACTGTTATCAAAACTGATATCATGCCAGCATCCTCTGATTCATTCCCTTGACGACATTTGAAGAATGCTCCTCTGTCAAATGTGAGTATCTCATCACCATACCAAGAGTCCGGTGTCCAAGAGAATCTGCAATGTCTCTGAGGGTTGCACCATCCATTGCCATGTAGGACGCAAAGGTATGTCTGAGATCATGGAACCTGAAATCCTTTAGATCTGCAGCACCCACTGCACTTTCAAAGGGTTTCCGGAAGGAGATGGGTTTGTGCTTGTCTCTCCTACCAGGGAACACAAGCTCTGTGTCAATCCTCCGGATCTTGTTCCTGAACTCTGTGAGTGCAGGTCCATCAAATGCAACTCTTCGGGTGTCTCCATTCTTTGTATCACGGAAAATCACTGATCCTTTTACCAAGTCCACATCTCCCCATTTCAATCCCCAGATTTCCATCTCCCTTCCTCCTGTGGAGAGTGCAAGCATCACCACCAGAAAGAGATCAGGGTTGGAACTCTTTCTGCACTCTGAAAGCAGGAAGTGACGTTCCTCATTTGTGAGGAACCGTGTTCTCCCCTTTGGTTCTTCCAGCTTTGGAATCCTCCTGACAGGGTTCGTTTCCAATACAAACCACTCCTCCACACAGACCGTGTAGACCTTGGAGAGGGCACTCAAGTATCGGTTGACAGAGGCGTTGCTGAGTCTCATCATCAGCTTCTCCTTCACCTGGACCAGATCATAGGGTTTCACATCACGGGCCTTGAGCGTGGGAAGTTCCTTGATCCAGAACTCCAATTGTCCACGCATGGTGACATCCGGATTCTTCCTTGAGATGAAATCCTTGATGAGTTTCTGGATGGAGTCTGCTCCTGCACCAGAGGGTTTCTTCTTGATCTCCCTCTCCAGGGTTTCCTCATAGATTCTGTTCAAGAACCGAGTCCTCTGTGAGGGTTCTCCTTTCGTTGAATACTTGTCGCGCTCCCTCACGGAGCAGAGACTGAGCTTCTTGTACTGCCCAGAGGGGAGGATCAGATCATAGAACCTACCGTAGACTTTCTCTCCTCGTGTGAAAAACAATGCGTCTTGTCTCATGCGGCTTCTCTCCCTCCCTTCATTGAAATGATTAAAAGGTTCTCAACTGTCTTGAATTTCTCCGTGAGAATCTTGTTCTCCTCAAGGAGATTCCTGTCCACATAGGGAGGATCTATCCCAAACAGCACCTGATCCACACTCTTCCCCTTCTTGATGCAGTAGCTGACGATCTCCTCCAGAGGGACGGTCCCTCTACTCTTGTATCCGGCATAGGACTGCTTCGATAGCCTCAAGCAGGCAGCAATCTCCTGATCCTCTCGGAACCCCTCCATGTACGCAATGCGCCCCATGATTTCACTAAACTCCATTTTCCCCTTGATTGACTGAAAATTTCAGCTTGACTAATTCATCTGTAACAGTGTATGATCTCATCTACCTTGTTCTGAGACGTACTCAGACAAGTTCATTTGTACCAAGACCATCAAGATGCACCAAGCCGACATCAGTCAAACTGTAATACAGTGTTAAACCAAACGCAAGGCAAATGAAGGTCATGACCACCGATTTGTATGACACCAAGTCTGCAGCAGACTTTCTGGGGTTGTCTGTGGACCAACTCCGCAGGAGAGTCCGTGCAGGACTCCTCTCTCCAACCTTTAGATCACGGAATACCTTCTTATGGGACAAGAAAGACCTTCTGACCGCGCACGAAAGCCTGACAGTTTCGTGAGACGCATCATGGAGGAGAAGGGATTGACCATCTCTGAGATGTCTTCGAGATCAAGATTGACGAGGAAGACTTTAACGTACTTCCTCAGCAGGCCATTTATGACCAAAGGGAACCGCGCCATGTGGTTCGCGTCATGGGCGAGGGCACTAGGTGAGGAGAAGGAACTGATTGAGGAGGAAATGGAGAAACTCTTCGCACACCGTTATTTCCCCTGTGAATTCTGCGAGGAGAGGACGTTCAGGTTAAATCACAGTCAGAGGTTCTGCTCTGACAAGTGCAGGAAAAAGTGGAGACAAGAGACTCCCAAGATCTATCGGGAAAGCAGTGTTCACTCCCAGGCATTTGTAACCTCCTACCCTGATAAGAAGGGGATCACATACACAGAGAAGCGTGTTTGCGAGAGTAGGGATTTCCAGAGTGAAATTGATGACTACCTCAAGGAGGGAGGAACTGTGAAGACCCTCAAATCTGGATTCGTGGAGCATCAAATCACAATTCCCTTGGAGGATTTGGACAAGAAGAAGATGGAGAAGCAAGAGGAGATCAGAGTTGAGGCATGTTGAACTGCAGGGCAATTAAGGAGATGAAATGAACCAATATGAAGAACTTAGAACCAAACTGATTCCAGAGGCAGAGGCACTTGCAGAAGCGAAGGTATCGAAGAAGAAGGATCTTGGAAAGTGGTCTGCACATTTCTCAGAGGCGATGGATCGACTCTCACATGAGAAGTTGGGAGTGACTGCAACTTGGTTGAGGAGGGAACTGAAGCTACAGGGGCGTTGTCCAAAGTGCGGAAGGGGTGGCGCATGTGGATGACAAGGGAGCATCTTAGTGAGTCAGACTTCAAGAGAGCATGGAGGGTTGACCCGTGGGAAATTACAGGACTTATGTGGCCTGCAGGACACAAATTCAACGACCACCAAAAGGAACAGCCAGCAGTTCATGGATGTGCTGCGCCACCAAAACCTGTTTGTACAAAAGAAACGTGCTTGCAGATGTCTGATCGGTTCCGTGCATCAATCGGTAAAGCAGTCTGGCACTGTGCGACCTGTTGTGTCACTCAGTTCCCCGGAGTTTATGATGATCATTTGGACGCATAATGGATCAACTCACTCAAATGGAACTCCTCTGGGAGATCAAGAAGGTGAATGCAAACTTGGAGAAGTTCTTTCAACTTGTTGGTCCAGGGTTTGAGAAACATGAATTAATCCAGTCAATCAAGAATCAGCGTGAGCAGAGACTGGCTGCCGCATCACGTTATAACCAAAAGGAGGAGGATGACAACACTAAGTAGTCAGGATGTGATTCACATTCTGAGAGAATCAAGGAACCGCAGAAACCGGAAGGCAGAGCGGAAAAGGGTGCTGAACAATCTGGTTCAGCGAATCAGGAAATTCTTAACTGAGATGCAAGATGGCTTTATCTCTAAATGATATTTCGACAGGTATCAAGAAAGACCAAGGGTTGAAGGTGGTTCTTCATGGTCCTGCTGGAATTGGCAAGAGTACCTATGGGAGTCAGTTTCCCTCTCCCATCTTCTTTGATCTGGAGGGAAGTCTGACAAATATTGATGTTCCTCACTTTGATCTGAGAAGAGGAACCTTTGATGAGTGCATGGATGGACTCAGGCTTCTTCTCAAGGATCATTCATACAAGACACTTGTTCTTGACACAGTGGATTGGATGGAAACAAAAGTTCATGAACAGGTTTGCCAAAAGATGGGAGTTCCTAACATCTCTGATCCTGAGTATGGAAGGGGGTATTCACATGCGTTGACACTGTGGAAAGAATTCTTGGATGCATGTGAGATTATCAAGGAAAGAAAGGGAATGAATATTGTTCTCTTGGCGCATTCCAAACAGGGGCAGATTTCTGATCCAATGTATGGAACCTACAACCGACACACGTTGAAGTGCAGGGATAAGGTGTCCGAACTCATCGTGGAGTGGGCAGATATTGTCTTGTTTGCAGAAATGAAGGTGTTTCTTGATGAGAAGAAATCTGGATTCTCAAAAACTACTGTTGCACATGGAGGTCAGAGGGTTGTCCACACACAGGGGAAACCTGCGTTTGTTGCAAAATGCAGGTTTGCAATTCCAGAGGAACTGGAGATGGGGTATTCACACCTGATCTCTGCAATTCAAAACGAGAAGAACTCATGAAACTATTAACTCCAATTATTCCAAAAGCAGGATCAGATATCCTCAAGGCAGGACAATATGTTGCAACCATGTTTGATTGTGAGAAGAAGGATACAATCAATGGAGGGTTATATCAGGATGACTCTGGACAGATGGTGAAGAAGGGGTATCTTGAGTGCAAATTTGAGATTGATGCACCAGGAACTCAGTTCCACGGATGGAAAATCGTGGATCGACTTTCCCTCTGGCATCCCAATGAAACCACAAGAGAGATTGCAATGTCGAAGGTTGCAAGGATGGCATCTGCAATGGGATGGGCAGATCCAATCGAGGAGACAGACCAGCTTCTTGGAAAGAAAGTCGAGATTGTTGTCATACATGAAGAGAGTGATAACTTTGGAACACAAGCTCGCATATTTAAGTACCTCAAGCATGAATCCGGGGGGCATCCTCCTGTTGAGGAGCAGAAGAAGCAGACCTTGGAGGAGATTTCCAAGAAAGATGATGTCCCATTCTGATGACAACAATAGGAATTGACCCTGGGCTTGATGGTGCAATTGCAAAGGTTCAAGGGTCTGACATTGAGGTGTGGGATATGCCAACACTGGAGGTTAAGAAGAAGAGGTTTGTCAATGCACCAATGCTTGCAGACCTCCTCTCTTCCATTAAAACTCCAGAGTGTGAGGTTTTTCTTGAGAGGGTTTCTGCAAGACCTGGTCAGGGAGTCACCTCAATGTTCTCGTTTGGAACCTCGTGTGGAATCATTCAGGGGGTTGTTGCTGCACTTCACCTTCCCCTCACCTTTGTGACTCCACAGATGTGGAGGAGAAAGATGGGGGTTCCAAAGGGGAAGGATGGATCACGATTGAGAGTTCTTGAACTTAGACCTGAGCTTGCGTTCAGGTTCACACGAAAGAAGGATCATGGACGTGCAGATGCAGTTCTTCTTGCACTTCATGGATCACGAT
>Ga0114905_1000490_pt1 | contig 24781 bp, 20 predicted proteins | sample MalvireepMed_b05_FD_83499 | JGI IMG/M metagenome (GOLD analysis project Ga0114905, IMG submission 83499) | Marine viral communities from the Global Malaspina Expedition - Malaspina viral metaG DeepMed_b05 | ecosystem: Environmental > Aquatic > Marine > Oceanic | place: Mediterranean Sea...
CCGTGAACTCGTGAACCTCGTGCCTCGGTTTCCATCGATGAAAAAACGAACCAATCCCGATAGCTATCGGGACTAGGCTTATTTTTACATCCTTGAAAACTACGTAAATCCCTTATCCTGCGGATAGCAAACCGCTGCGCCATTTACTTGTTTTACTACAGATATAAAAAGTATGCTGTTGCTTACTTCCAAAGTTATTATATACGCTATGTCACTTCGAGTGATTCTTGAGCACCCTAGTGCGAAAGGATTGTATCGAGAAGTTTTCGAAACAGCAATAAGGGTAACTATAAACTCACTGACTTCAAAGACTTCTCGATACGACTGAATCCCTGCTATCGCTGGTATTCAGTCACTCGAAGTGACAGTCTTCATACCTGAAAACGAGAGGTCTTTTCTTTTGTTGAGCTTGTCCTGAGCGATAGTCGAAGGATTTCTTTAGACAAGACAAATCGACGTTAGGAGATTCACGAGCTCCCGTGAAATAAAAATAACACCAGCAAAGAAAAAAACAGGCAAGCACAGGATAAAGAGCCTTGGGCATTCTTGTATTTTGTTGCTTTATCTGTAGCCTATGAAACCCTTTAGCCTTGCATTGCTTTTAGCTTTCTCTGTTCTTTCCTGTACCACCCGGGCGCAGGAACATAAGATCACCAACGACCGTTTTTGGAATACTGTAGACGGGGAACCCATTTATTCGCAGGGCGGTGGCATTTTTCAGTTTCCTGATCCGCAAAGCGGAACCCCCAAATACTACTGGTATGGGGTGCATTATCAAGAAGCCGAAATCTATCGCAACGACCCTTCCGTGACTTTGGAGCGCAACCACTTTGAAGGCGTGACCTGTTATACTTCGACCGATTTGGTGAACTGGACCTTTGAAAAACACGTGCTCACTAAAGAGGCCGTGAATTTTGAAGAAAACCCCACTTGGTTGGGACGTATGGGCGTGGCGTATATCGAAGCACTTGAGCAGTATGCCTTGCTCATCCAACACGGAAAAAATGTGATGATCGCATTGGCCGATTCGCCTTTAGGAGATTTTAAAGTACACAGACATATTGATATGACTTCGCGTATTGGGACGTCCAATACAGGGGATCAAACCGTTTTTACCGATCCCGACACCGGGATTTCCTACCTGGTTTATTCATATGGGCAAGGGCGTAATAAGATCTATATTTCCGAGATCGGGGTACGCGACGGAAAGGTAGATTTGCTTGAAGTGCACGAGATCTTTAGAGGCGCGAGCCGCGAGGGCAATTGTATGTTTAAATACAACGACAAGTATTATATGGCGGCTTCCAACATCTACGGTTGGGACGGTTCTTTTGCCTATTACCTCGTGGCCGATGATATTTATGGTCCGTATAAACCGACGAATAGGATGCAGGTGATGCCGGGTAGCGAACAAGACTATGCGCATGTCTCGCAAACGGGATTCTTTTATACTGTGCGTGGAAGCGAACAAGAAACGGTACTCTTTTGCGGAGACCGCTGGGCGGAGTTCGCCGGCAACGGACTAGGCTACAACCAGTGGGTGCCCTTGTCGTTTGATGGGGAAACGCCGTATTTCAATTCGTTACACAGCTGGAAACTCAACGAGGCCACCGGAACCTGGAGCGTCGCAGCAGATAACAATTACATCAAAAACCCAAGTTTTGAAGCCGACCGCCGCCACATTCCCAGCAACAACAAACCCGTGCAGGAACAGCTGTTAGGTTGGCATACCGAGATCCTGCAAGGGAACCCCATTTCCACTACCGAAGCAACTTCACCCGTACTGAATCACTTCAACACCCAAAAAGACCGTCAGCATGTGATTGGGGAAAAGAGTTTACACATCAGCGATCAAGTCCCTTTTGAACGCCGCATTACGCAAGAACTAAGCAGTACGCCCTATGTAAGCTTACCTGACGGAAAGTATCGCCTTTCCGCAACCGTCAAAAACACCACCGGCTTTGAAGAACTAAACCTTTACTCCCAAAGCGGCACTCAAACGTTTAAAACGTCTTTCAACACTTCAAACCCTGAATGGACCACCATCACCATAGACGAAGTCTCCGTAGTCAACGGTAACGTCACTATAGGGATTCATGCCAAAGGTGCTGCCGGTGCAACGGCTTGGGTTGATGATGTGCGTTTTGAGCTATTAGACTAGAGCTGATTGACGGGAGATAAAAGAGAATAGAATAAAGAGTAAAGACAGCGTGAACTACGAAAGTACAAAGGAAGAAGTACAAAATACGAAATACAACGCACTGTCACTTCGAGTGATGCTTGAGCGCCGGAGCGCGAAAGGATTGTGTCGAGAAGTCTCACTAGATGAGATGCTGAAACAAGTTCAGCACGACATTGTTTCCGAGCTGTCTTGCCACAATGTTCTCGCGCTGCCTGTCCCAATGCATATAGGGAATTGTATCGCGTGTTGCCTGTCCCAAGGTTTATAGGGAATGGCATCGCGTGTGGGTTAAGTTTAAAACTGATAGGTTTTTCTTTTGAGTTCGAATATTAGCGCCCTTCCTTTGAAGGAAGGGGTGGGGATGGATGTTTTCAGACTAAAATTAACATCCCTCTAAATCTCCCTTCAAAGGGAGACTTGGCTTTATTGATGGGTGTTGAAACAGACAGTCATTTCGACCATCGGGAGAAATTACATCTTGTATGAATTTTATAAAAGTTGCATTACCAACTTTATGTTTAGGATTTATTGATTATTTATATATAGCATTAGTACTCCTTACTTTTCTTTGCTTGTCCAAAGAAAAGTAACAAAAGAAAAGACCCCCTCGCTTAGGAATTTTTCGCTATCGCGAAAACCATCTTGTACGTTCCGCGTCGCTATCGCTCCTGTCCTTCGGAACGTCCTGCGCCTACTCTGAACCGAGGGAGTTGTGATTTCGTTTAACCCTTCGGGTATGAGTACTTTGTCTCAAGTCTCATTTTTAAAATCTAACGTCTATTTTGACGTAAGTACCGGCCTGCTTTTTAGATCTGTAGTAAAACAAGCGGGCGCCGCAGCAGTGGGCACGAGCTAAAAAAGAGCATACATTATTAAGCACTAAAACCTCAAAAAACACCTTAACTCTTACATTACTCCCACCAATACCCGCCTCAAAGAGCATCTTCTTTTTATAAAAACCACAAGTAAAAACCTGGTGTTTTAAAAGCAGAAAACAAAGGTTTGGACAGGGTTTTGTTCGGTTGTCCTTCGGGTCTCCTTCGGTACTGGTTCGGTAAAAGGGGGTGTTTACCGAACAACACCCGAACAACACTGGGAGAACACCCGAATAAAGGGGCTTTGAGGCTATACTATAACTCAAAATAATAATGATGAGGTTTTGGAACACCTAAAAGGCATAAAATGAATATCTTGTAACGCAGCAACTCAAGCCTTAAACCCGCGCTATGCCCAAGCTAAACAACAGGCCTTACTTTAAAGGCAAGACCGTATTTATCGTTTCGTTGCTGGTGATCGGGGTAACGGTTATGACGGTTTGGTTAACCGGGATCCAGTATCACAGAGCGATTACGACCAACTTTTACCTTGCTTTAGGGATCATTGGGAGTATCTTGTTTGTGTTTATGAGCTACGGACTCTATAAAGGCGTGGGGCTCAAAGATGATTTCCCCAAATACCAAAACTATAAAACCGGTACGTTTATGGAGTATGATGCTCTGGGCAGGTTTAAAATGCCGGATACCGATGTGGGAGATGGCCTGGCAGGCGTGCTGCTGAGTATCCTGCTCTGGGTGGTTATGGGCATCGTGTTTCTCTTGCTGTTGCTCTTTTTAGAAGTGCTCTTTTGGTTTTCACTATTCATCCTGATTATGATGCTGTATTGGGTGTTTTTTAGCGCTTTAAAACAGGTGTTTAACAAAGCCGCGCAAACCCGTAGAAACCTCTTTTTAGCACTGGCCTATGCCTTGGGCTATACCCTGCTGTATACCGGATGGCTTTTTGGGATTGTGTTTTTAAGTACGATAGTTTAGAGGATAAGGGGGTGTTTTTCCCCATTATGTGTATTAAATACAAGTATTTACGGGATTGCGTACGTTTTAGTTTTGATTATTTGATAAATTGATTGGGTTATCAGTGTCCAATTAATTTAATGAGGTTCCAAAATGAATATAAAAGTCCCGAGTGTAGAAAAAGTATATTGGCAAAGAGTTGGATCAAAGAACTATTGTAAACAACTCCTTGTACCTTCCCAAAGTATTGATTCTATGTTTATTTCTAATCATAGCGGTTACTCAATAGTTGTGAGTGGTGGATTTCAGTATTGTTTATGTAGCAATCCAGACAGAGTGCCAAGTCATTTTGATTACGTTTTACTTACTAATAAGAAAGCAACTGAAGAAAGATTACAAAACAATGAGGTGAAATTCAAAAAATGGATTAAACACCCAAAAATTAAGGAGTTTACGACTTATGAAATAATTGAATCTTGGAAAGAAAACTTTTCTTTTGTTGAGGAAAACTTGCAAGAAGGGATAAGCGGTTTAAGGGAACCACAAATTGCTGCCTTGTATTCTATATTGAGCCATTTAAAAATTTCAGATGAAATAGGTACAGTTGTTATGCCAACAGGAACAGGTAAAACTGAGACTATGTTAACAACCCTAATAGCTAATAGGTGCGAAAAGATAATTATCACAGTACCTTCTGATGCCTTAAGAAATCAAATCTTTAACAAGTTTTATACCTTAGGATTACTTAAAAAATTTGGGATCGTAAATGAAAATGCTTTAAACCCAAGAGTTGGAATTCTACAGCAAAATTTTACAGAATCAGAAGAATTATTGGAGTTTATTAATGAATGTAACGTTGTTGTTACAACGATGAGTATTCTCGCAAAAAATTCAAATGAACTACTCTCATTACTATCACAAAACTTTTCTCATATATTTATAGATGAAGCACATCATTCAGAAGCCCGTTCTTGGAATAGAGTAAGATTTTTTTTCAAAGAATCGAAAATTTTACAATTTACGGCGACGCCATTCCGTAACGATAGAAAAAGAGTTGACGGTAAAATAATATTTAACTTTTCGCTTAAAAGAGCTCAAGAACAAGGATATTTTAAGCCTATTAGTTTCCTGCCAATTAGAGAATATGACTTCAAAAAGGGTGATAAAATAATCGCAAAAAAAGCAGTTGAGAAATTAAGAGAGGATATTGCTTCAGGTTTCAACCATATTTTAATGGCTAGATGTGAAAACAAAATTAGAGCAAAAGAAATATTTGAAATTTATAAAGAGTTTGAGGATTTAAATCCTGTAATGGTTCATTCTTCAATTGCTAATAAAAATGAAATTTTAGAGTCAATTGTTAATTGTAAGCATAAAATTATTGTTGCTGTAAATATGCTGGGAGAAGGTTTTGATTTACCTCAACTCAAAATAGCAGCATTTCACGATATTAGAAAGAGTTTACCTATTACGCTTCAATTTGCAGGTAGATTCACAAGGACATCGTATGATGATGAACTTGGCAATGCTACTTTTATTGCCAATTTAGCAGATTCAAACGTTGAAAATGAATTAAGTGAACTTTACGCACAAGACTCAGATTGGAATTCATTATTGTCAACTTTAAGCTCAGATGAAATTGAAGAACAAATAGATTTTAATGAATTCATCGATGGCTTCCAATATTTAGAGAGTTCAAAAATCCCATTTCAAAATATACGGTTTGCTTTAAGTACAGTAGTTTACAAAAATAACTTTGACAATGATGACCCAGATATACAGGTCGATGAAACCTATGATCTTAAAAAATTTAAAAAAGGCATTAAAGGATATGATGATTTAGAATATAAATTTTCTGACTACAATGAACCTGCTAAAACATTGGTTTTGATTACCGCAGGAAAAAGTGAGGTTGAATGGGTAAATTATAAGGAAGTTTTTGGTTTAAATTGGCAATTAACAGTTCTCTACTATGCTACAGATAGTAATCTTTTATTTATTCACAGTTCAGACAAATCAAGTTTATATAAAGATTTAGCTAATGCTGTTTTGTATGATAAAGCCGTAATGATTAATCAATTGAATGTTTTCAGAAGTTTTTATGATATAAAGAGGGTTTCACTTCAAAACGTTGGTTTAAAGGAATTTTTAAATAGAAAAATTCGATTTACAATGCGAGTCGGAACAGATATAGAAGAAGCATTGTCTATTGCAGAACAACAAAGAGGACAAAAAGCGTTCGTTTTTGGTTCAGGTTACGATGAAGGAGATAAAATAACTTTAGGTTGTTCTTACAAAGGTCGCATTTGGAGTTATTTAAGAAATGATTTAAGAGGTTTCATTAAATGGTGTAATAAACTTGGTGAAAAACTAATCGATGAAACAATCGATGCAAACCAAGTTTTAAAACAAACCTTGATTCCTCAAATTGTAAGTGAGATTCCAAAAATTTACCCAACTCATATTGATTGGGATGACAATTTTTACGATAACTCCGAATCAAGAGTTTCCTTTGTTATTGAAAACCAAGAATTCAGTTTAACATATTGTTCAATTGAACTAATGAGCCAAAATGCAGATGGAGAAATAACCTTTGAAATTAAAACGCCAACAAATTCTATTAAGTTTAGAAAGGAGCTGTTTGAAGAAACAATTGGAGAAAATCAAGTGGCGAATTTTAGAATTGTAAAAACCTCTGTTAATAACGGAGAAATTATAATTGGTACTAAAAAGTTAGACCTAACCGAGTATTTAAACGCTTTTCCACCAGTAGTTTGGTTTGCCGATGGCTCAAGGTTAGAAGGAAACGAATATGTTGAATTAAAACAAATAATTTTACCATACCCAACAGATAACTTAATTGCTTGGGATTGGTCTAATGTTGATTTAAGCAAGGAAGCACAAGGAGTAGTTCCTTTACAAACAGATTCTATACAATATGTTACAATTCAAAAACTTATAGCAGAAGACTATGATATAGTTTATGATGATGACTATTCAGGAGAAATTGCAGATATAATAACTATCAAAGAATATGATAATAGAATTAACATCGAATTTTATCATCTAAAATTTGCAAAGGACGGGAATGTTAATACAAGGATAGACAACTTTTATGAAGTTTGTGGTCAGGCACAAAAGTCTATTCATTGGAAACATAAAAAAGGAACAGAGTTTTTTGAACACTTACTAAAAAGAAAAACCAAAGTAAGAACAGGAAACGAAAGAAGTAGAATTGAAAAGGGAACTACGGACGATTTGGAAAGATTATTGATTATTGCCAAGAATAAAAAACCAATGAATTTTGAGGTTTTTATTGTTCAACCAAGTTTGTCCAAACAGAACGTATCAGAAAATATTATGACGTTACTTGGAGTGACTGAAAATTACCTTAAAGAAGTCGGGAATATAGATTTAAAAGTAATAGTGAATACTTAAAATATCATCTTAAGAACTATGGGGCTTCGCTAAACCAATAAATTACAGGCATAAAGCACCCACTCTTTCCTGTAAAATTCTAATAAAACACCCTATTGCTACCTTTGATTCCTAGGCTTTTAGTAGTTTTAAATTACATCAATCATAAATAAATTTATGTATCGTTTTAGCTTTAAAAGCGGAAGCCTGTTGCTAGGGGTCTTAGTTCTTTTGACCAGTTGTTTAGAAGTCAAAGAAGATGACCGTTATCCCTATACGCAGGATGAACTGATGGGCAGTTGGGAAACGGAGATTCCGCTACATCAAGATGAATGGACGGGCATTACCGGAGTAGATCTATTAGTCGATAACCAAGCAATTATACATCTGGTGGATGCAACGGGAAGGCACGAGCACAGCGGTACCTAGAACACCGAAAAGAAAAAAGCAGTCGGTCCCGTCACCTTTGAATTTGATCTTATGCTAAACTATCAAGAAGACCCGCAGCATACCAAAACCTTCTTAGGGGTAATACGAGTCGAAGACGATCACCTGGTCTTTTCAGCGCATAACCTGGAGCTGCACAAACAGGAGTAAGCTTTCTTATACTGTAGAGTAGGTTTATGGGATGCTGAAACACGTTCAGCATGACCTTAACTTTAGACAGTAGTCTTTAATATTGAAATTTAGACTTTGAACCTTGAATTTAGGATAGCATCTCGACTGCGCTCGATGTGACATAGCACCCGTCACCCTGAGCTTGCCTCAGGGTCCCACAAGTAGCGTTTTGTGAGCAGGTTTATGAGATGCTGAAACTCCCGATAGTATCTCTCCCGATAGCTATCGGGATGCGCTCGATATGACACGCTCGACAGCAAACAGTAAACCGAAAACTACAACTTTGAATTTTATACTTTGAATTTAGCATAGCGCAAGACACCACCCCGTCATTCGCTTAATGCCTTTAGGCATTTAAGCGCCTGCCACCCCTCCTCCGTAAGGAGGGGAGCTTTTTGTTTTCGTTGCTTTCAACTTTGAATTTTAGCTTTTGAATTTTAGCCAGCATCTCTCCCGATAGCTATCGGGATGCGCTCAGTGTGACACACTCGATGTGACAGGTTCAACAGATAACAGAAAACAACAAACCGAAAACCGTATTACCCCTGAACCTTCAACACGCTTTGGCGTTTCCGCAGGTCGCGTTTTTTAAAGTAGCGTAGTGAAAAGAAGATGACTACGGCCAGTGGGGCAGCGATGAGCAGGTAGCGAAGGGCCATATCTAAGGTGTTGGTGATGCTTCCGGAGTGGGAGATCACAAAACTACCCATGGAGGTAATGATGTACAGAAGCCCGCCCATGAGTCCGCCGGCGATGCCTGCGTTTCCGGGAAAGAACACCATATTCTGCGTAAAGTAGTTGGTAAACAAAAACCCGGAACAGATGTGCACGATAAAGGCAAAACCTACGAGCAATACGAGGTTGTCGATCATACTTCCTAAGCCGATAAAGAGGCCTATCAACACAAGTTGGGTCAGTGAGACCAGACGGATCTTTTTAGTAAAGTTCACCGGTGTAAAGCGCTTGCTTAGAATTCCACCGATCATCCAGGCAAAGCCCAGAACAAGGGTGCAATACCCAATGATCACGGCATTGTAGTTAAAATGCTGTTCTACCACAAACGGCCCTGCGATGTTAAACACCATCACCACCGAATAGGCGCAGCCCAACACCGCGATTCCTAAGATAAAACCGGGGTTCTTCAGCATGGCCAGATACAGCAAACCGGTTTTCTTGAGGTTGAATTTCTTATAGTTGCGTATGGTCTCCCCGCTGAAAACGAGTTCGCCTACAAACAAGATCGCCGCATAGATCGTGAGGAAGTAAAAGTTAGACTGCCAGCCCAGATGCTCTTCGAGAAAACCCCCTAAAAAAGGCGCGATGATGGGTCCGCAGCTCCAGACGATGGTAAAGTAGCTGAGGTAGTGTTTCCGTTGTTCATCATCAAAGAGGTCTACAAAATAGGCGCGTTTGGCGACTACAATAAAGGCGGTGGCGATCCCTTGTACGATACGCAGCAGACTGATCACCAGCACTTCGCCGGTAAAGGTCACGGCAAGGCTGCTCAACAGCAATACCGCCAGCGAGATCAGCATAGGTTTGCGCCGGCCTACACTGTCAGCTACGGGGCCTACAAACAATTGCGAGAACCCGTAACTCAGGAAAAAACAGGTGAGCGTCAACTGAATACTCTGTTCTGAAACGCTGAGGTTGCGTGCCATCGACGGAAACGACGGAAGGTAAATGTCGGTCATAAAGCCCGAAAGCGGAATCGACAAAAAGGTAAGTATCGTAGCAATCTTTTTACGTTGGGGTGAAGCGTCGCGTAAATGCATGAATAAAGGGTGTATTGACGTTAGGGTGCCACAAAGCTACTACATAAAGAAGAAGGAAGTATTGATCGTCTTAAGCTTTGTAGGCTTTTTGGAGGACTCGCCTCGTGCCTGTCTGGCGGTGCCATTACACTACCTCAGGGCAGACCTATGAGGCGTTGGTTGGAAACGAATTTTTAAATTCGACATAAGCCTCGGAGTATTAAACCCTTTGGCGGTGCCAATAAAAAAGCCCTCTCAGTTTTGAAAGGGCTTGGGTCTTCTTTTTCTTCTTCATAGTTCAGCCTAGTGGCTGTTAGCTTTTAAAAGTTCGGGGAACTTTGCTTTAAATCGGTTTAAACGGGGTATCGACACTTTTTGGATATATGGGTTTTCCGGATGCTGTACCTCGTAGTTTTGGTGATAAGCTTCCGCGATCCAGAACTTCTCAAATGGCTTGACCTCAGCAGCTACCGGTTCGCCTAATTCTTTGGCTAAAGCTGCTTTCTTTTGTTCAATAATCTCTTTTTCGGAATTATTCTGATAAAAGATGATTGAGCGGTATTGCGAACCTTGGTCGGGTCCCTGACCGTTTACCTGCGTTGGATTTTGCGAACCGAAATACACATCTACGAGCTGGCTAAAGCTGACCACGCTAGGGTCATAGATCACCTTAACCGACTCGGCGTGTCCCGTAAGGCCGGTGTTGCTGTCTTCGTAGGTTGGATTTTTGGTATGCCCTCCTGCATAGCCCGAAACGGCTTCGTCAACGCCTTTTACGCTTTCATACACCGCTTCGACACACCAAAAGCATCCGCTGGCAAAATAGGCAGCAGCACGGTCTTGAGGCACAGGTGTTTCGGCAGGAACTGCAGCTTCTTCGGCAGTGCCCGTGGTATTGAGTGCAACAGCATTAGTAGTCTGTGCAGTATCGTTAGATTTCGTCGCATCAGCACAGCCGTTAAACAACAAGCTCAAAGCGATCGTTGCGGCCAGTAATGCGGAAAGAATGATTCTGTTTTTCATAACACTATAAAATATACGAAAGTTGTACTTCGCTGGTTTTATAGACGCAAAGGTGCAGCTAAACTTTCTTAATAGGGTGCTAAAATTTGAGGTATAATGATAAAGTCTTTTTAAAATACGAAAGTAGAAAAACAATGCTGTTGTCGCGCGATTGTATCGCGTGATTATAAGCGCGCATGGTCACTTCGAGTGATGCTTGAGCACCTTAGCGCGAAAGGATTGTATCGAGGCCTTGTTAACTATAAACACACTGACATTAAATACTTCGATAAATCGACGTTAGGAGCTTGACGAGCTATAGAAAATCAACGTCCTCACACCCATTGCACTTTTTAAAATTGAATAGCATGATTATAGTTTCAATTGGTGTTTCTGTTCTTTTGCCTTGATGCCAAAGAACCAAAAGATCAAGGCTTATTTTTAGATCCTTGAAAACTACGCAAACGCCTTATCCTGCGGATAGCAAACCGCTGCGCTAGGCTATCCTCCACTGCCCCTGCTGCGACGCCTGCTTGTTTTACTACAGATCTAAAAAGTAGGCCGGTACTGACGCTAGAATAGACATTAGATTTTAGAAGTGAGACAGAAGATAAGATAAATTATTGATACCCGAAGGGTTTGGTATCTTTTGCTTCAGTATAGCAAGAAGGCTCCGTTAAGAATTTTTGAAGCCTTGGAGAAAATTTAGGAGCCTTATTGCGGTTTTGCCTGATAAGGCAAAAATACCTAAGAAAAAGGCTCTTTTCTTTTGATTCGTTTTCTTTGGAGAAGACAAACCGAGGATACGAGGTTCACGAGCCCCCGTAAAATAACAAACCCGCGAGTAAAGAAAATGAATGAACACGATTTAAAGCTAATATCGCTCAATCTACATTAAAAGCAAGTAAGGGATGAGGAAAAAGATTAAGAAATTAATGGAGAGTGCGATTTTTCCCGATGGTCGAAATGACTGCCTGATTAAGAGGTTGTTTCAAAAAGAATCCTCGATTTAAGATCTAACGAACACGCGATGCAATCGCGCGGAAACGTTGTGGACAGGCAGCGCGAAAACCTGGGAATTCGTGTAACCCTTCGGGTATGAAGACTGTCACTTCGAGTGACTGAATACCAGCGGTAGCAGGGATTCAGTTGTATCGAGAAGTCTTTGAAGTCAGTGAGTTTATAGTTACCCTTATTGCTGCTTCGAAAACTTCTCGATACAACCCTTTCGCGCTAAGGTGCTCAAGCATCACTCGAAGTGACAGGGCGAAGTGTATTTTGTATTTCCAATTTCTACTTTCGTATTTGATGCTGTCTTTACTCTTTGTTCTATTCTCTTTTGTCTCCCGTCTATCCACTGCAAACTGCAAACTGCAGACTGCTACTGCCAACTGCTTATGATTTAAAGTTACTATCACTCAATCTATGTTAAAAGCAAGTAGGAGACGAGGAAAAAGATTTAGAAATTAATGGAGGGTGCGATTTCTCCCGATGGTCGAAATGACTGTTTGTTTCCAAAAGTAACTATAAGAAAAATATTCAAGTTTAAAATTTAACCGACACGCGATGCAATCGCGCGGAAACGTTGTGGACAGGCAGCGCGAAAACATGGGAATTCGTGTAATCCTTCGGGTATGAAGACTGTCACTTCGAGTGACTGAATACCAGCGGTAGCAGGGATTCAGTTGTATCGAGAAGTCTTTGAAGTCAGTGAGTTTATAATTACCCTTATTGCTGCTTCGAAAACTTCTCGATACAATCCTTTCGCGCTAAGGTGCTCAAGCATCATTCGAAGTGACAGGGCGAAGCGTATTTTGTATTTCCAATTTCTACTTTCGTATTTGATGCTGTCTTTACTCTTTGTTCTATTCTCTTTTTTCTCCCGTCTATCCACCGCCAACTGCAGACTGCTACTGCCAACTGCTTATGATTTAAAGTTACTATCACTCAATCTACGTTAAAAGCAAGTAGGGGATGAGGAAAAAGATTAAGAAATTAATGGAGGGTGCGATTTCTCCCGATGGTCAAAATGACCACCTGCTTCAAGAGTTTGCTTCAAAAAAATCCTCGAGTTGAGATCTAACGAACACGCGATGCAATCGCGCGGAAACGTTGTGGACAGGCAGAGCGCGGGAACATTGTATTTTGTATTTCTACTTTCGTATTTCTAAGGATTTACTGCAAATCCTTACTTCAACTCCTCCAAATACTCCCTGAATGCTTCGGTGTCATAATCAGCCATACCCATATGGGTGAGTGCCAGTTGGCCTTGGGCATTGATCAGGATGGTGGTGGGGAGGCTACCGGTGTTGTACATTTCCGGCAGGTCGTAGGCGATGCGGTAGATGGGAAAATCAAAACCTTTTTTCGCTTTAAAGGCTTTTGCCTTTTCAAAGTCGGTATCAAAAGAGACCAGCACAAAGTTCACTTCGTTTTTGGTATCAGCATACAGCTTGGCGATACCCGGCATTTCGGCAACGCAAGGCGGACACCACGTAGCCCAAAAGTTAATAAAATAGGGTTGCTTCGGCATATCTTTTAGTGAAACGAGTTGGTCGTTCTCATCGAAGAACTGCACATTAAGATCTGCAAGGTCGCCCGGTATTACAGCCTCACTTTTAGTGCCTTTTACGCGGGTTCTTCCATTAGTATCCGGTACTTCCTTAAGCTGCGGATTCATAATACCCGTTTTTAGAATACCGCGTTGCAACGTGGCCACCACAGGTTTGTGCCATCCTTGCGTATAAACCAAGACCAGAATACCTACAAACAAGGCATAGCGTAAAATGCGTTTTAGACGTGTGCTCATAGGCTCAAAAGTAGCAACTCTCGTAGATTCTTTGCGTAACCTAAGTAACAAAAAACCCTTTCATTGCTGAAAGGGTTCTCCGGTGAAGATAAACAGTTTCTGGTGATGGGGCGGCTGCTGTGAAGGTTGCGGCCGCTCCAATTGTTTATCCCTCTTAAACACACACGAATAATTATTGTTACACGCCGGGCGTGTGTATAGTCTAGTACTACGATCCTTTTACTGAAAATTTATAGACCGAAGTCGTCGCATAGGTTTCATTGGGTTCCAAGACAATACTTGGAAATTCCGGTTGATTGGGCGCATCAGGAAAATGCTGAGTCTCTAACGCAAATGCCGTTCTAAAGTCGTCTTTAGCACCGGTTTTAAAGGTGTTTTTACTTTCCATAAAATTTCCGCTATAAAACTGCAGGCCGGGCTCTTCGGTAAAGACTTCCATCACGATCCCGCTTTGGTCACCGCTGATCTTTGCTGCCGGTTTGAGTGTTCCTGAAGCTTCTTTCAGTACATAATTATGGTCATATCCCTTACCAAAGGTAAGTTGCTCATTTGCTGTTGCTATACGCTCGCCAATGGTATGCTCCTGAGTAAAATCGAAGGGTGTTCCTGCTACCGAATCTAAAGTTCCGGTAGGAATGAGGCCGCTATCTACGGGGGTATATTGATCGGCGTGAATCACAAGGCTGTGGTCTAGGATGCTACCGCTGCCTTCGCCATTCAGATTAAAAAAGGCGTGATTGGTAAGGTTCACCACTGTTTTTTGATCGGTAGTCGCCTCGTATTCCATCTTGAGTTCGCGATCTGCCGTCACGCTATAGGTCACCTTTACGTCTACATTCCCCGGAAAGCCCATTTCCATATCAGGAGAGCGATACGTAAGAATTAACGTCTGCGCATTAGGTTTACGCGCGTCCCATACTTTATACTGAAACCCTTGGTCACCCCCGTGTAAAGCATTGTCGCCGTTATTGGTAGGTACTTGATATTCTTTACCGTCTAGGGTGAATTTACCATTGGCGATACGGTTGCCTACGCGCCCAATGGTCGCGCCGAAATACGGTTCGCTTGCATCAGCAAAAGCTTGCACCCCGGCCATACCTACGACCACGTCGGTCATCGCGCCCTCCTGATCAGGAACCCAAAGCCCAACGATGCGTCCGCCATAGTTGGTAAAGGCCACTTTGATGTCTTTATTCTCGATCCAATATAAGTTGGTCTTCTTTCCGTTTATCGTCTGCTCAAATGCAGCAGCGTCCAGAAGGCTTGTTTCCGTTTGCTCTTCTACGAGTTTCTGGGGTTCGGTAGTCTTGTTTTCTGATTCTTTGCAGGAATACAGACCTACGCCTAGTGCTGCGATCAGGCAGTAACGTAGTACGATGGTCGTTCGCTTAGTAAGCATCGTTCAATTTTTTGATGAGATCTACTTCATCCTGACGGTAAGGCGTACCGTCTTTTCTGAATACATCGTGAAACCATTCTACCGGCTCTTCGCCAGAATCTATTGGGGTATTCCACGCATAGATGGTATTGGTCTTTCCGTTTACGAGTCCCCAGTTAATGGCGCCAATGTTGTTCTCAGCAAGCATAGGAAGTGTGGTCGAAAAACGGCTGTCGTTTGTGCGCGCCATATATTCGGTACAGATCATTGGGCGGTCGTGGGTTTTTAAGAGTTCGATTACGCGGCGGTGCATATCAGCATTTTCATAATCGTGGTAGGTGATGATGTCTGAGTGCTGCGCCTGAAAGGTGTTCAGTTCTTTATATCCCCAACTCCATAGTCCTGCAGAAAGTGGCTGGCTAGGGTTGATCTCTCGTGCCCACGTGAATACATTGGTAAGCAGCGGAAGACTCTCGGTATTCTTACCGTTGTTTCCGGGCTCGTTATACAAGTCCCAGAATAAGATACGGTCGTCGTCTTTAAAGGTTTTGATGATGTCCTGTACATAAGCCTTTAACTCGGGCGAGTTGGCCATCTCGTTAGAGGCAGGATAGCCGGGATCTTGCATCCAGCCGCTGTTGTGCGTTCCCGTTTTGGGGTCGCGCTGTTTTCCTATTTTAGGGTTCGCATCCCAAACGTCGTCAAAGATCACAAAGATGGTTTTAATGTCGTGGTTATCGGCAATACTCAGGTAGTCTTCCACACGCTTTTTAAAGCCTGCTTTATCTGCCTTATAGGCTAGACTATGCAGGTACACCCGCATGGTGTTAAAACCAATACCGGCGGCATAGCCCAGTTCGCGGTCTATGGTCTCCGGGTCATAGGTAGCCTCTTGCCACATCTCCAGCTGGTTGATGGCGGTGCTTGGGATAAAATTGGCTCCGGTGATCCAATCGTGCTCTGCATACCAGGCCTTTGCTTTTTCTTTAGACCATTTGTTGGCGTCAAGATTTGCCCCGCTCTGGCTAAAGCCAAAAAAACCAAGAGCGAGTGCAAATACTAAAAGTGTTTTTTTCATAATAGGTTTGAATTATACGTTTTAAAATTTTTCAGATGGAATAGGTAAAAGCACTGTAGTAGGAAGCGGCGTACCTATAAAGGGTGTGCCGTCTTCGTTCCAATACAGGCGTTGCATGCGTGGTGCGCGTTTATTGCCACAGCCTTCTCCGGGATTGGAGTTGGCGTGGTATAAGATCCAGTCTTCCGTTCCGTCAGGAGATTTAAAAAAGGAATTATGTCCCGGTGCATACACCCCGTTTTCCGGTGTTTGCTGAAAGATGGGTTCTTCTTTTTTGGTCCAGGCCGAAGCATCCATAGGGTCTGTTCCTTCAAGGCTCAGCAAGCCCAATGCATAGTAATCTGTCCAGCAGCCACTCGCAGAGAACACGATAAAGAGCTTGCCGTCGTGTTCCAAAAATTGCGGTCCTTCATTCACAAAAACCTGCTCAGGATTGCCATCTGTGCCCAGATCACCGTTACGTTCCCAAGGGTAGGTAGGCGAACTGATCTTTACACGTTTCCCTGAAAGGCTTGTGGGGTCGCTCATTTTGGCAATAAAAATATCTTGTTGTCCGTTAGTGTCGCCTTCCCAACCGGACCACGCCATATAGAGTTGGTTGTTGTACTCAAATACATTGCCGTCAATTGCCCATTTGTCGGAGGGCGCAGCGAGCTTGCCTTTAAACTCCCATTGGTCATTCAGCGGATTGGCAGACGTATTTTGCAACACATACATGCGGTGGTTTTCATTGGTGCCGTTATCGGCTGCGACATACACATACCAGGTATTGTTGATGTAGTGAATTTCGGGAGCCCATACATTTTTACTGTACATCGTGCCTGCCGGTGGCGTCCAGATGGTCCTAGATTCAGCCTCACGTAAGTTGGCCAGATTCTTAGTCTTCCAAAGCACTACACGATTGCCCATCGTATGCGTATAGTAATAATAGCCGTCTACATATACGCTAAACGGATCTGCACCCGAGTCTAATAACGGGTTCTGAAACTGCTGCGCAACCAGCGTACTGCTGCATAGCAACATACACAGGGATAGGTATTGAAAAATGTTCGTTTTTAATAAAGCGTTGATCATCATAGGTAACCGAAAACGTTATAGTGACGAAATTGAGAAAAGTGCTTTCAAAAAATAAGTTGGCTTAGCTCATTCTTGCGATAGATCGTTTCAAAATGACCGTTTTTTGGTTGCTGCGCGCTCCTTGAGACAAATTGATGAAGTTTGGGATGTTCCTTTTTTCAAAAAATATAGGAGAACTGACAAAAGTCATAAAATAGGAATCGTGCTCCCGGTACTTTTACCCTGTAATTTGATAATCATTAAATTTTTCAGGTATGACAACGCTATCAAAACTCCAAAACGATTTTACCAACAATATCATTGGCTATTCGGCTATAGGCATTATTCTAAGCACCTGTTTAGGAGCTGTAGCAATTATGACGACTTTAATGCACGGGCATACATTACTACAAATGCTTTTTGTAATGATCACAGTGGTTTTTTGCAGCCTGCACAATGCGTCGATTCTAACGGTGCAAAAGCCGCAGCTTATTTTTAAACTCTTAGTAGCAAGCACGGTGGTGAACACCTTGATCATTGCAGGAGGGATGCTGCTTTAAGCGCTTAGCAACCTACGGTGAGGTTTTACAAGAACCGTAATTCAATTCTTAACCAAAGCTTCCGGAACCATGTATATTGGGTTTCCGGGAGTTTTTTGATCAGTAGCAATGACAAGTCTAGTTCGTAAATACAATGTTCCCGGCCCACGGTATACCAGCTATCCTACCGTGCCGTATTGGGATCAGGAAACCTTTAGCCTTAAAGAATGGAAAGCCACCTTTAAAGCTAGTTTTTTAGAAAGCAATAAACGCGAGGGCATCAGCCTGTACATTCACTTACCCTTTTGTGAGTCGATGTGTACGTTTTGTGGTTGTACCAAACGCATTACCAAAAATCACAGTGTCGAAACGCCATACATCGATGCGGTGTTAAAAGAGCTCGCACTGTACAGAGGCTTTGTAGGGGAGCGACCTGTACTACAACAAGTGCATCTAGGTGGGGGCACCCCCACCTTTTTTTCAGAACAGAATCTTGCTCGTCTCATCAATGGCATCTTTAAACATGCTGATAAGGCGCCGCAATGCGAGATGAGTTTTGAGGGACATCCCAACAATACCACGCTTGAGCATCTGGAGACTTTGGCTTCGTTTGGTTTCAAACGGGTGTGTTACGGGGTTCAGGATTATAATGAGACTGTGCAAAAAGCCATCAATCGCATCCAGCCTTTTGCGCATGTACAATGCGCTACAGATCAGGCCCGACAGGCGGGATATACTTCGGTGGGACACGATATTATTTTTGGTTTGCCTTTTCAAACGCTGGAACACGTAAAACATACGATAGAGAAAACCATACAGCTGTTCCCGGATCGTATTGCGTTTTACAGCTATGCACACGTGCCGTGGATCAAAGGCAACGGGCAACGCGGATATGATGAAGGCCATTTGCCTACGGCGGAAGCAAAGCGCGAGCAGTATGAGGTAGGAAAACAGCTGCTTGCCGAAGCGGGATATGTAGAGATCGGGATGGATCACTTTGCCTTACCTACCGATGCGTTATATCACGCGCAGCAGGAAGAGCGCATACATCGCAACTTTATGGGCTATACTGCTTCTAAAACTCAGGTGATGTTGGGACTGGGCGTGTCGGCCATTAGTGATAGCTGGTACAGTTTTGCACAAAACGTAAAAGGCATTAATGAATATTATCACTTGTTAGAAAATGACATTTTACCGGTGTTTCGAGGACATATTCTTACCGAAGAAGACTTAAAAGTACGTAAACACATCCTTAACCTGATGTGTCATTTTAAAACCAGTTGGGAGACTCCGGCGCTATATTTTGACGAATTGCCCGAAGTACTGATCAAACTGAAAGAATTAGAAAGCGACGGACTCCTCATTTTTGAGCATAAAGGCTTACGAGTAACCGAAAAAGGAAAACCCTTTGTGCGCAACGTGTGTTTGCCTTTTGATTTGCGTTTACAGCGTAACAAACCTGAAACTAAACTCTTTTCAATGACCATTTGAGTCAGGCCAGGCTCATTTGATTTTTTTGATTGGTGAAAGCCTGCTTCTGTGACCGGAGCAGGCTTTTTTCTTTAAGTGCTTTTGTTCATTTTTTCCATCGATGAAAAAACGAACCAATCCCGATAGCTATCGGGACTAGGCTTATTTTTAGACCCTTGAAAACTACGCAAACGCCTTTGCCTGCGGATGGCAAACCGATGCGCTAGGCCATCCTCCACTGCCCACCGCTGCGGCGCCCGCTTGTTTTACTACAGCTCTAAAAAGTAGGCCGATGCTGACGTTGAAATAGAAATGAGATTTCAGAAGTAAAACAAAAGATAAATTACTCATATCCGAAGGGTTAAACGAATTCAAAATTCCCTCGGTTCAGAATAGGCGCAGGACGTTCCGAAGGACAGGAGCGATAGCGACGCGGAACGTACAAGACGGTTTTCGGCCGTAAAACAGCTTTTAAAAAGAGTGCCGTTTTCGCTCAAGGACTTAAACAAGTCTAAAAACCAGATCATTAGCTGTTAATCTCGATTATCGAGCAAAAAATTCCTAAGCGAGGGGGTCTTTTCTTTTGTTACTTTTCTTTGGACAAGACAAACCGAGGATACGAGGTTCACGAGCCCCCATGAAATAAACATTACGTGAGTAAAGAAAAGTAAGGAGTCTATTGATGTGAAGGATTATACAAACCGACTTTAAAAAGTTCCTAACTTACTTAGCGTAATAAAGAAATAAGTTTAATGACAACTATGCGTTGCTGCAACTTCTGCTACGGCGACTTGATTGGAGGGTGAGATGTAAGGAATGCCGAGTCCCAGACCGCGTAGGATAAACAGGCAGCCCATAAGCACTACGACTACGGGAATGGCTTTAACGAGCAGCTGTTTGGTTTTCCCCTTTAAGAAATTACCAAGGTAAATGGCGGTGGTCATAAGCGGAAGAGTGCCCAGTCCAAAAAACAGCATATAGATGCCGCCCTGTACCCCACCACCGGAGGCGATGGCTCCAAAGATCGCCATATAGACCAATCCGCAGGGAAGGAGACCGTTTAAGAGGCCCAGCGTGAAAAAGGTAGCCGACTTCTTCTTTTTTAACTGAACGCCCAGTGCGGTTTTGAGTCGGCTCACCAAGCGATATGCAGGTTTAGAAAAGCTGTAGGTTCCCATACGCTTGTGGGGTATGAGGATCACCAGGATCATCAAAACCCCAACAGCGATAGAGACTTGTTGTTGCAGGCCAAAAAGTTGGAGTCCGCGCCCCAGATAGCCCAATACCAATCCCAGCATCGCGTAGGTAAAGAGTCGGCCGCTATGGTAACTCAACACCTGAAAAAAGCGTTTCACAGGATTGTTGCGATCTACCGGCATAAGAAAAGCGATGGGGCCACACATACCCACGCAGTGAAAGCTACCCAAAAGTCCAAAAAGTAATGCCGTCCAGATCATCGTTTAATAGGTTATGGCTTTCTCAAAGCGATATTTTTTGCCTTGATACGCCCAGTTTACGGTAATGTTCCAGCGACCGTCGAGCAAGCGGCTGTCAGGTATGAGCAAAGTAGAAGTTGACAAGGCTATCGGAATGTCAAAATCAAGGTGCTTGCCAGACGGTCTATATAGGAACACTTTTCCGGTTATTTCTTTAGGATCAAATGTTTCAGGAAACTGAAGCGCATAACCGGCTTCGATTTTGCTACCGGTGACCGGAGTTTCCAATCGTGCCTCATTGGTAGCGGCATCAATAGTTTCCTGCAATTGCATTTCTTGTTTATAATAATCTTCGGCCACCAGATCGTGGCTGTATTTATCGTCGGTGGTCATGGTGATCACAAAAAACATGATAAAGCCCATAAATAAGACCATACCTATGACCAGACCGGTTCCCCAATTGATTTTCATACTGCTAATTTTAAAGTTGATGTGTAAGCGACCCCGTGTGGGTTAGGCATATTTTTCTGCCAGTTCTTCCTGACTCAAAGCTTTGCGTTCTTCGGCTTCCTTAAGCAAGCGCACTTTACAATTGTGATTTTGTCCCGGGTAGCCGTTTTTGCATCCTAAGCAGCAGTTTTGGTTCGATTTTGTACTCATAGTTCTAATTATTTATAACTGCGGGGTCCTAAAAACACCGTAGTTGTGGTTTCAATAAGTTGGTCTTCACTATAGACCCCTATTTTCAGTTTTTCCTTTTCGTCTTCGAGTTCGTGACTGTCTACTTCAATAAACAGCGTTCCTTCGGCAAGGCCTTGCTCAGGCACTTGAATGCGATCGTGTGACACGACGCGTATGAATCCTTTATGAGAGATCAATTCAAAATGCACCTCAGGAATCTCTTTGGTGGTTTTATTGATGAGTTTGTAGGTATACACATTGCTGATGATGTCTTCGCCTTTATGCTCATACAATTGCCCCGGAAGTCGCAATACGGTTGCTTCAACATCATTGCGCAAAAACAGCATTCCTGTAAGTACGCCCAGCAGGATCACCAGCACAGCGGTATAGCCTTTTAAGCGGGCATTGAAGGTGAACTTTGACTTCTTCTCAATATTCTCTTCACTCGCATACCTAATAAGGTCTTTAGGTAGATTTACAGCTTCCATCATCTGGTTACACGCATCGATACAAGCGGTACAATTCACACACTCCAGCTGGGTGCCGTTGCGAATATCGATACCCGTAGGACATACCTGCACGCACTGTGCGCAGTCGATACAATCTCCTTTTCCGGTTGCAGCGCGATCTTCAGACTTTTTAAATTTGGCTCTGCCGGCTTCTTTTTCTCCGCGTTTGTGGTCATAGGCCACAACGATCGATTTGTTGTCGAGCAGTACGCCTTGGAGCCTTCCGTAGGGACAAACGATGATGCACACCTGTTCTCTAAACCAGGCAAACACAAAGTAGAAGACACTGGTAAAGATGAGCAGCGAGATCAAGGTGCCCACGTGGTTGGCCGGCCCGTCTGTGATGTACTCAATAAGACGATCACTACCTATGAGATACGCAAGAAACACATTGGCAATAAGAAAGGAGATCACAAAAAAGATGCTCCATTTAATACTGCGTTTTCTTAGTTTCTCTGCATTCCATGGCATTTTATCCAGACGCATTTGTTTCCCGCGGTCGCCTTCGATCCAGTATTCAATTCTGCGGAAGACCATCTCCATAAAAATGGTCTGTGGACAAATCCACCCACAAAAAAGCCTTCCGAAAGCGACCGTAAAGAGTACCACAAAGACCACGCCCGTGATCATAATGATCACAAACAGATGAAAGTCTTGCGGCCAAAAGGGAAACCCAAAAATATTAAAGCGGCGTTCCAGCACATTGAACATCAAAAACTGATTGCCATTGATGTGAATAAAGGGTGCGCCAAATAAAAAGATCAAGAGCACATAGCTTACCAGTTTGCGGTACTCATAGCGTTTACCCACCGGTTTTTTAGGATACACCCACGAGCGTTTTCCCTCCTCGTTGATGGTTCCTATACTGTCTCTAAAATGTTCTTGATCCTGAGAAGCCATGGCTTATTCTTTAGTCTGAATGATATCTCCGGTTACGGTTTCTGTTTCTAACAGCACTTCGATCTGCGTAGAGTCTTGCGTTACCTGAGCTTCTTCAATTGGAGCGTTCTCATCAACCCAAAGGTCACCCTGAGGCTCTTTAGCATCTGCGGGATGGGTACCGTGCAGACTCAATACATAACTGGCTACCTGAGCGATCTCACTCGGTTTCAAGTCGGTTTTCCAGGCGATCATCCCTTTACCGGCACGACCTCCTTCAGAAATCGTATGGAATACATTTTTGATGCCTCCACCCAAGATCCAGTAATCGTCGGTAAGGTTAGGGCCAATACCACCGCCACCGCCGGCTTTATGACATGCTACACAATTACCGCTGAAGATATTCTCCCCGGCTTTGATGTCTGAAGCATCGGTAAGCAATTCTACTGTGTTTTCATCTACAAGATCTTTTGCGGTTTTCTTGTATTCTTCGATCTCTATTTTTGCCTGAGCCACTGCTTGCTCATACTCGTCGATCTGGTTGTCGCCATCCAGTACTTCAAAACGAATGAGGTAAATGGCCGCAAATAGAATGGTCGCATAGAACCCGTATACCCACCACGGCGGGAGGTTATTGTCAAGTTCCTTGATGCCGTCATAATTGTGATCCAGGATGATCTCGTCTTCCTCTTCAATAGCTTTTACTCGGGTGAGTTTTGCATAAAGACCTTTAAACCAGGCGGTGCGTTGTTCTTTTTTAGCAGCAATTTCTGCCTGATAGTGTGCTTGTGCTTCCGGTTTTAGGGTTTTAAAGAGTACAGCGCGTAGGCTTTCTATACAGATCTCAAAAGCGATGTACATAAAAACCAGCACGGCATAAATGGCCCACAACCAGTTTTGTGTGGTGAACACCGAAGCTTCGTCTTCGGGCGTTCCTACATAATTTAAGAAGAGGTAGGCAAAGCCGGCAAAAACCAGAATGCGTATAAGTGATGCGATACTTCTCATGAGTGTTCAGATTTTAGTTGGTCGTCTAAAGGAATGTTACTCACTTCGTTAATGTGCTCTTTTTTGGCTGTAAATACCCATAAGAAGAGCGCTACAAAAAAGAGGAAAAAGATGAGCAGGGAGATGATGGGATAGATGCTTACCCCATCAATATTTTCTAGATTCTGTTTTACAAATTTCAACATGGCTATTCGGTTTTAGCAGCACTTACTTCAGGGCTGTTTTTAATTTTAATATCGGTTCCTAAGCGTTGTAGATACGCGATAAGGGCAACGATCTCCCGGTTGCGCATTTCTACGAAGTCTTCACCGTTTTCTTGCGCATACTTTTTATCAGACTCGTAGGTGTCTGCAAAATCAGGATCGGTATAGAGGTTTTGCTCTATTTGGGTTCCCTGCTCCAGCATCCACTGTTGTGCGCGTTCGATATCTTCAACCGTGTACGGTACGCCCAGTTTTTGCATCGCTCTCATTTTATCTTCGGTCTTCGACTTATCGAGTTCGCTGCGTATCAACCAACTGTAAGAAGGCATTATCGAACCGGATGAGGTACTCTGCGGATCGTACATATGGTTAAGGTGCCAGTTGTCTGAGTACTTTCCACCTACGCGTAACAGGTCGGGGCCGGTACGTTTACTACCCCATAAGAAGGGATGGTCATACACATATTCTCCTGATTTAGAATACTCGCCATAACGCTCTACTTCACTACGGAAGGGTCTGATCATTTGTGAGTGACACGACACACAACCTTCTCTGATGTAAAGGTCACGACCTTCTAATTCAAGCGGGGTATAGGGTTTTACGGTGGAGATTACCGGTACATAATCCTCAACGATCAAGGATGGAATGATCTGAACCATACCTCCGATCAAAATAGCGATGGTTGCAAAAATGGTAAGTTTTACCGGGCGGCGCTCTAACCAGGTATGATAACCTTCTTTTGCGGTGCGTTTGCTTGTCACGCGTTGTAGCGGTGCAGCTTCAGCGAGTTCGTCTGTTACTTTGCTTCCGCTTTTTACGGTTTTAAATACGTTGTACAGCATCACAAAAGCACCCAGAATATACAAGCTACCTCCTATGGCACGCATCCAGTACATTGGGATGATCTCGGTTAAGGTTTCCAGGAAGTTTCCGTAGGTAAGCGTTCCGTCAGGATTGAATTGTTTCCACATA
>Ga0114905_1000492_pt1 | contig 24768 bp, 23 predicted proteins | sample MalvireepMed_b05_FD_83499 | JGI IMG/M metagenome (GOLD analysis project Ga0114905, IMG submission 83499) | Marine viral communities from the Global Malaspina Expedition - Malaspina viral metaG DeepMed_b05 | ecosystem: Environmental > Aquatic > Marine > Oceanic | place: Mediterranean Sea...
GGGGGGGCTGCGCGATCGGGGTATTGTCACCTCTGAAAAAGGTCATGGCGGTGGCTGGAGGCTTTCAAGCTCCTTGGCTGAGGTGACGCTGCGAGATGTCTACGAGGCCGTGGGGGCACCACCTCTATTCAATATCGGTCCAGACGCCTCGCCCTCCGAGTGCCTGGTCGAGAGCGCGGTGGACGCGCAGCTTGCCGCGTCGCTGCGCGATGCTGAGGAACGCCTTCTTGCGCAGTTCTCGGAGATAAAGGTCGAAGATCTGGCGCAGGACTTCGAAAGCCGGCTCGCGGACGTGCAGCAAGAGGCTCGCGGCACGTGCAACGCCGCAGACCATCGCGCTTGAAGCGCTCCTCTGAGGCGCCCCTATCGCATCGGGTTCAGCCCCTGCACAGGCACGATCCGTGCGGCCCGGGGAAAGAGCGTGGGTCTGCGTGACGACTGGCGCTCGTCCGCATCCTGCCGGGTGCGGTCGGCTTGCCGGGACCGGCGGAGCGTTATAAAGTCGGCATCCAGCCACGCAGCCTGCGAAGCGATCTTCTGTCGAGCGACAACTGGTGTGCTCTCTTGGGCTTCATGCATTCAATGATCTGCCGCACCGACGGCATCTTGCGCACGGCGCCGGTCCGCTGGCGGTCGTTCGAGCGCATGTGCGCGGTGCACTGGGAGGCCCGCGCAACATCAGGCGCCACGGGCTACTACCGCGCCCCGGATCCGCGCGTGATGCTGTTCTTCAATGACGTGTCGGGCATCATCCGACTGGCCGACCAGAGCGAGGCCGACCCTGCGGCATGGCGCCCGATGCTGAGGGCGCTCTACGTTCCCGCCGGCGTGCCGATGTGGACAAGCTTCAACGCGGCGCACAACTTTTCCCATCTGGATCTGCATCTCGACGGGCGCTGGCTGCTTGACCGACTGTCGCCGATGCTGGGCCATGACATTGCCGCAGAAGCCCTGCGGCGGCCAGCCGAGGTTCAGGATGTGGGGTCTCTGGCGGCTCTGGCGCAGGCGCTGGCGGGCGAGATCGGAGCGCCTTCGCGCGCGCCCGCCTTCGCGGAAAGCCTTGCGGTTGCGCTGGTCACGGGGCTTGTGGCCCCGGCTGTCGATGCGGAGGATGAGGCGGGCATGCAGGGTGGCCTGACGCCGTGGCAGATGCGCCGCCTGCGCGCTTTTCTTGAAAGCCGTGGCGGCAAGGCGAGCAATGCCGAGCTGGCGCAGGAGGTGGGGCTTTCGGAAGGCTGGTTCAGCCATGCCTTCAAACGCACCACCGGCAAGACCCCGCTGCAATGGCAGCAGGAACAGCGCATCTCCGCGGTGAAGGAATGCCTCATGCGCGAGGATCTGACCATTGCCGAGATCGCCGCGCGCTTCGACTTTGCCGATCAGGGCCACCTGACCCGCGTGTTCCGGCGCCACGCAGGGACCACGCCATCCGCATGGCGGCGCGAGGCTCTGGCCCGCTAACCCCGCCCGCGCGGCCGTCGACCGGAGCCCGCTCTGACAGACGCAGCATCGCGCTACTGGAAGGCCCGCCCACATGTTTCGCAGGCGGGCCCTGGTTTGTGGCGGACCTTACCAGGTATGGCGCAGGGTCAGCGCGATCTCGCGGCCGGGATTGTAGTAATCGGTCGAGAAGCCGCCTTGGGCGATGTGCTTTTCATCGAAGAGGTTGCTCACGTTGAGCTGCATCTCGGTGCCCTCCGCGATCTCGTAGCCGATGGCGGCATCCCAGATCCACGCCGAGTCCGTCTTCGAGTCATTGGCGTCCGAGCGCCAGTATTCGCCGCTGTAGCGCGTGCCCAACCCGAGGCTCAGATCGCCGAAGCGCCCCTGCCCCGGCACGAGGTAATCCACCCAGATCGAGCCGGAATGCTTCGGGGTCGAGGCCAGCTCGTTGCCGTCGTTATTGCCCAAGTTCGACTCGACGATCTCGGACTCGATGTAGCTGTAGGCGGCGGTCATCGAGAGACGCTCGGTGATCTCGGCCTTGGCTTCGAGGTCGATCCCCTGCACTCCCGACTCGCCTCGCACTTCCCGCAGCTGCGTGTCGGCGTTGGTGATCGTCTCGTTGTACTTGGTCAGATCGTAGATCGAGGCCGAAAACAGCCCGCGGAAGCCCTCGGGGCGGTATTTCACCCCAAGCTCGTATTGCTCACCCCGTTCCGGTTCGATCCCCAGCCCGGCAGGCACGACGGATTCGGCGTAGGAGCCGAAGACCGAGAGGTTCGGCGTGATCTTGTAGGTCAGCCCGAGGCGCATGGTGTCTTCCATGCTCTCGCCCGATGTCGTCACGCCGGTCAGATGGTTGTGCACCTCCTGGTCGATCCAGTCGCGGCGCAGACCAGCCTGCAGAATGAACCGATCGTGGGTAAACTCCTGCTGGAGATAGACCGACTTGACCTGGGTGTTGGTGGTGGTCTCCTCATAGGGATCGGTGCTGTCCAGATCCAGCCCGCCGGAATAGACCGGATCTTCCCAGTCGATATCCGGGGCCGTGGTGTACCACAGGGTGTTGTGGCGATGGTTGTCGCGGTATTCCACGCCGCCCATCGTCCGGCTCGACACGGCGCCGAAGCTTGTCTCGTACATCAGGTGCGCATCGCCCACGAAATTGGCGAAGTCGGCGTCATTGGCGAAGTAGTAGCGCGACACGGTGGTGTCGGGCAGCGAGGTCACATCGCCCAGGAAGACATAGCCGAAGCCGCCCGTCCCTTCGGTGTAGCGCAGCGTGGAGCCGAACTCGAGCCCGTTGCCGAAGTCATGCTCGGCCTTGAGGGTGAGCGTGTCGCGGTCGGTGTCGAGATAGTTGAAATCCGGCTCGCCAAGGAACAGATCGCGGTCGAAATCGTCGCCCGTCGCGGGATAGCCCGACGAGTTGGGATAGCCGTCGCGATAGAGGTGATCATACACAAGGCTGACCGCGGTGCGGTCGGTCGGGCGCCAGGCAAGACCGCCCATCAGGAAGGTCTCGTCATCGTTCGAGTCGTCGGTCTCGGCGGCGCTGTCCTGAATCTTGCCGGTCAGCCGCCACGAGAAATCGCTGTTCTGCGCGAAGGTGTCGCCCAGATCGAAGCCAAGCTCCTTGCGCTCGAAGCTGCCCACCGCGCCGTAGATCTCGCGCAGACGTTCTCCTGTCGGGGTCTTGGTGATGAAGTTCACCGCGCCGCCGGGATCGCCGAGGCCGAAGGCGGTCGAGTTGGCGCCTTTCAGAACTTCGACCCGATCAAAGGCATAGACCTCTTCGCGCACGCCGCCGAACGCATCGCCGATCAGCATGCCATCGCGATAGGTGGTGGCGTCATAGGCGCGGATCTTGAAGAAGTCGTAGCGGTCGTCCCGGCCATAGAAATCGGTCGACACGCCGGCGGTGTATTGCAGCACCTGCTCGGTGCTGGTGGCGCCGCGCCGCTGGATCTCTTTCGACGTGATCACCGAAACGCTGGCCGAGCTGTCCAGCACATCGCTCGGCAGGCCGCTGCCGCTCGAAATCTGGTCGGCCACGATGGTCTCGTCGTCGTCGCTGCCATCGCTGGCGGTTTCGAGGAAGATCGTTCCGAGCGATACCGATTCCTGCGCATGGGCCGGCAGCGACAGAAGCGCCAGCGCGGCGCAGCCGGTCAGAAGAATGGAAAGGCGCGATGGCGCGGCGATAGGTGCGGTCACGGTGATGCGTGCTCCCTGCATAACATGAGGCCGGGCGAGGCCCGGCATAGTGGCTTTCCGGCAAGGGCGGATGGCTCGCGGACGGGAACGCTGCCGCAAGGCGGGCCGCATGAGGGTCCGGCTGGCGCGCGGCGGCAACGCCCTTGTCCTGCGGCGCTTAGCAACGGGCAGCTTTCTACGTCTTGAACGATTCTGCGGTATTTGTCTTTTCCTGATGAAAACCGTCAGAACAAGATGGGCCTGCCCCCGTGAACCCGGTTGACCGCCCCCGCGCGGGGCGCTTAGGCCCCTTGCAGGCCCCAACCTCGAAGGAAACAGCATGCTCACACGCCGCCATGCCCTGACGCTTGCACTTGGCGCGCTGCTTGCCCCTGCCGCAAGGGCGCAGGGCGGCTATCCGGTCCGGATCGAACACGCGCTCGGCACGACGCTCATCGAGCGGCCGCCGGAGCGGGTCGCAACGGTCAACTGGTCCAACCACGAGGTGCCGCTGGCGCTCGGCGTGGTGCCTGTGGGCATGGCGGCTGCGAATTTCGGCGATGACGACGGCGACGGGCTGCTGCCGTGGGTCTCGGCGCGGCTCGACGAGTTGGGTGGCCCGCGCCCCGTGCTCTTCGACGAAGGCGACGGCATCGACTTCGAGGCGGTGGCGGCGACGATGCCGGATGTGATCCTTGCGGCGCATTCCGGGCTTTCGGCGGATGATTACGCCATCCTCAGCCAGATCGCCCCCACCGTCGCCTACCCGCACCTGCCCTGGACAACCGGCTGGCGCGAGAACATCCGCATGAACAGCGCCGGGATGGGCATGCAGGCCGAGGGCGAGGCACTGGTCGGAGATCTCGAGTCGCAGATCGCCCGCGAGGTCAGCAAGTATCCGCTCCTCGAAGGGAAACGGGCGATCTTCGTCACCCATCTCGACCCGACCGATCTCAGCCGGGTATCCTTCTACACCGACAACGACACCCGCGTGGCCTTTCTGAAAGACCTGGGGCTGCAATCTCCGCGCATCGTCAGCGAGCTTTCGCAGAGCGGGCGCTTTGCCGGGGAGGTCAGCGCCGAACAGATCGACCTGCTGGACGATGTGGACATCGTGATCACCTACGGCACCAACGCGCTGCTCGACCGGCTTGGAAGCTACGTCCTGACGCGGCGGATGCCCGCGATCTCGCGCGGCGCGGTGGTCTTGCTGCGCAACGACCCGCTGGGCACGGCGGCGCACCCGACGCCGCTTGGCATTCCCTATGTGCTGGAAGACTACGTTGCGCTGTTGGCCGAGGCGGCGGCCAAGGCCCCGTGATGCGCCTGTTGGGTCTGCTGGGTCTGCTGGCGCTGGCCGGGCTGTTGTCGCTTGCGGTCGGAGCACGCCTGACCGGGCTGGACGATCTGCGTGCCCTGACCGGCACCGTCGAGACGATGGGGCAGGCGGCGGTTGCCAGCCGCATTCCACGCAGCGCGTTGGCGGCGCTGGCGGGCGCGGCGCTGGGGCTTGCGGGCGCGGTGATGCAGGGGCTGACGCGCAACCCGCTGGCCGATCCGGGCATCCTTGGCGTCAATGCCGGCGCGGCGCTGGCGGTCGTGGTGGCGCTGGCGACCATCGGCATGGACAGCGCGCAGGGCTACATCGTCGCGTCGATCCTTGGCGCCTCCGTGTCAGCCGTGGCGGTCTGGGTCATCGCCTCGCTGGGCGCGGGCGGTGCGACGCCGCTCAAGCTGGCTCTGGCCGGCGCGGCCCTCTCGGCGGCGCTGGCCTCGCTGACGACAGCGGTGGTGCTGCCGCGCGGTGACATCGCGGGGCTGGTGCAAAGCTGGCTGGTGGGCGGCGTCGGCGGTGCCACATGGGATCGCATCACGCCGGTTCTGCCCTTTCTCGGCGCGGGGGCGCTGCTGGCGCTGGTCTCGGGGCAGAAGCTCAACCTGCTGGCGCTTGGCGAGGACACGGCGACAAGCCTTGGCACGACGGTCTGGAAGGCCCGCGCCATCGCGGCTCTGGGGGCGGTGACGCTGTGCGGCGGGGCCACGGCAGTCTGCGGGCCGATCGGCTTTGTCGGGCTGGTGGTGCCGCATCTCGCAAGGCTGGTCTTCGGGGTCGATTACCGGCGCATCCTGCCCGCCTCGGCGCTGATGGGTGCGGCGCTGCTGCTGCTCGCGGATGTGGCGGGGCGGGTGGTGGCGCGCCCCGGCGAGCTTGATGTGGGCATTGTCACCGCCTTTCTCGGCGCGCCCGTGTTCATCTGGATCGTGCGCCGCCGCCGGGTGGCCGCGCTATGAGCCTCGCCGCGATCCGTCTGCGCAGCCGTCGCGCCCGCCGCCTGCGCCTTGGCCTGCTGGCCCTTCTCGGGCTCGGGCTTGCGCTGCTGACCCTGAGCATCGGGCAGAGCGTCACTCCCCTGCCCCGCGTGGTTGCCGCGCTCACCGGAGCGGAGCAGGATTTCACCGTCTCGGTGCTGCGCCTGCCGCGGGCGGTGCTCGGGGCGCTGGCGGGGGCCTGCTTCGGCATGGGCGGCGTGGCCTTCCAGACCCTGCTGCGCAACCCGCTCGCCAGCCCCGACATCATCGGCATCAGCTCCGGTGCCTCCGCGGCGGCGGTGTTCTGCATCGTGATGCTGGGCATGTCGGGCACGCCGGTCTCTCTGGTGGCCGTCGTCGCGGGGCTTGGCGTGGCGTTGCTCATCTATTTGCTGGCATGGCGCGATGGCGTTGCAGGGGCCAGGCTGATCCTCATCGGCATCGGCGTGTCGGCCATGTTGCAAAGCGTGGTGGCGTATCTGCTGACGCAGGCGCCAAGCTGGTCCCTGCAGGAGGCACTGCGCTGGATGACCGGATCCCTCAACGGGGCGCAGCTTGGCGCAGCCCTGCCGCTGGCCATCGCCCTGCTGATCTGCGGCGGGGCGCTGCTGCTGGTCCAGCGCGATCTCGAGGCGCTGCGCATGGGCGATGACATGGCCGCCGGGCTTGGCGTGCGGACGGGCGTCACGCGGCTTGTCACGATCTGCGCGGCGGTGGCGCTTGTCGCCTTTGCCACGGCGGCCGCGGGGCCGGTGGCCTTCGTCGCCTTTCTCTCCGGCCCCATCGCCGCGCGATTGCTGCGCCGGGGCGGCGGTCTGCTGATCCCCGCCGCGCTGACCGGGGCGGCGCTGGTGCTGGCAGCGGATTTCGCCGGGCAGGTGCTGCTGCCCGCGCGCTACCCCGTGGGCATCGTCACCGGCGTGCTCGGCGCGCCCTACCTTCTTCTCCTTATCATCCGCGACAACCGCGCCGGAGGCTCCTTGTGACCACACCGCTCGAAGCCCGCGACCTGACGGCAGGATACGGCGAGGCCGCCGTGCTCGACGGGCTGAGCCTGTCGCTGCCCAAGGGCCGGATCACCGCCATCGTCGGCGCCAATGCCTGCGGCAAATCCACCCTGCTGCGCGCCCTGTCGCGTCTGCTTTCCCCGCGCGCCGGCAAGGTCCTGCTGGACGGCGACGACATTCACCGCCTGCCCCCGCGCCTGCTGGCGCAACGGCTCGGATTGCTGCCGCAAAGCCCCATTGCACCGGAAGGCATCACCGTTCTGGAGCTTGTCTCGCGCGGGCGGCATCCGCATCAGGGGATGTTCGGGCGCTGGACGCCGCAGGACGAGGCCGCCGTGACAGAGGCGCTGGAGATGACCGCCACGACCGCGCTGGCGGAACGCATGGTCGAGGATCTCTCCGGCGGCCAGCGCCAGCGGGTCTGGATCGCGATGGCGCTGGCGCAGCGCACCGACATCCTGCTGCTCGATGAGCCGACGACCTTTCTCGACATCAACCACCAGATCGAGGTGCTCGACCTGCTGACCGATCTCAACCGCAAGAGGCAGACAAGCGTCGTCATGGTGCTGCACGATCTCAATCTCGCGGCCCGCTACGCCGATCTTCTGATCGCGGTGGCCTCGGGGCGCATCAATGCCGCCGGTCCGCCTCAGGAAATCCTCACCGAGGACATGCTGCAAGCGGTCTTCGGGCTCACGGCCCGCGTGGTGCCCGATCCGGTGACCGGCAAGCCGATGATGATCCCCGTGGGGCGCCACGGCCAGACCCCTGCCAGAGGAGACTGACATGACCCGACAGGACACCGCCCTTCTGCCCGGCATCGCTCTGGATGCGCTGCGTCGCGCGATCCTTGCCGAAGCCGAGGAGCACGGGTTGACCGTGCTGAGCGATGGTTCCGACGCGCTGCGTCTGCGCACGGTCTACGGCGACATGGCGTTTGCCGCCGATCCCGGGGGCTGCACCATCACCCTGAGCGCCGAGCGAGAGGATCACCTTCAGACCCTGCGCGACAGCGTGGTCTACCATGCCGCCGGATTTGCCCCCGAGGCTGCACAGGCGTTGCGCTGGCAGGACCGCTCGGGAAGCGGCCTGCCCGCCAATGCCCGGCTGATGCGGGTCGAGCGCGTCGAGCCGCTCGACTGTGGCTTTCTGCGCGTGACGCTGGCGGGCGACGTGTCGCGCTTTGGCGACGCCGCGATCCATTTCCGCCTCGGGCTGCCGCCGCAGGGGCGTACGCCTGTCTGGCCCACGGTCGGCAGCAATGGCGCGACGCTCTGGCCCAAGGGCGAGGACGCGCTTCACCTGCCGGTCTACACCGCCCGCTCCGCGGCCGGTGGCAGGCTGGTGTTCGATATCTTCCGGCATGAGGGCGGTCGGACCACCACATGGGCCGAAACGGTCTCGCCCGGCGCCGAGGTCCTGGTTGCGGGCCCCGGCGGGGGAGGTTGCCTCATCGAAAAGCGGATCCTCGCGCATATCGACGATACAGCCTTTCCCGCGATGGCCCGCATCCTCGAAGCCTGCCCCGATTTGACGGGCGAGGTCCACCTCTACCCCTCCAGCGCGGCCACCGCGCGCTATCCCTTTCCGGCGCATCGCGGGGTGACGCTGACACGGCACATGCAGGCCGCTGAACGGATTGGCGCTGATGCCTGCGCCGCGCTCGATACGGGCAGTTTTCCGTGGCTGGCAGGCGAGCGCAGCCACGCTGACAGGCTGCGCAAGGCCTGGAAGGCCGCCGGGGGTGCGGCGAAGCAGGCCTATATCGCGGCCTACTGGCAAGCCTGAGCAACGCTCGGGGCGACCCCGATCAGAGGGCGCCCCGCTGCTGCATCAGACCCGGTAGGCGATCCGGATCCCGACCTCGCACCGATCCCCGAGCCCGGCCCCACCCGAGGGTCTCCATTCGTAGATCAGATGATCCGCGTTAAAGAGGGCTTGCATAAGCGGTCAGGCGGACCTGGTCTCACTGGCAGACGACCTAGAGATCCACGGTGGTATTGCTGTTTAGCCTGTCCGGGTCGGCATCGCCCTTGGTGTGCGCCCGCCGCAGGCGCTTGCCGGACGGCTTCTGGTGCCGGTGAGCAACGACGCTTTCCCGCGCAGCCTCCTCCGAAAGCCCGAGGCTCGCAGGGCCGCCATTGCAGACATGCAATGCGGTACCGCGCTTTCACCCTGTTTGACGCCGCAAGATGAGGGGGGCTTCGGCTGACCACCGCTCGGCCTGCACGTCCAGCGTCTCGGTCACCTCCAGCCCGCCGGCGTCGTCCATCGTGATTGCACTGATGAAGCTGCGGATGCGTTCATCGGCATGACGCGGCGCTGCGGACAGCAAAAGGAGGAAGAGGGCGGAGAGGACGCGGAACGCAAACGTCATGCCACCACCCTATGCTCGGCAATATTCCGAGCATAACCAAGGGCCTGGCTTCACTTCCAAAGCTTGTCTGTTAGCGTCGCGCCGACTCGAAGGATAGATAGATGACATATCGAATGCTCGGACTGGGCCCGATCCTTGCCATGATCGCCTGCGCCGCGGGAGCGGAAACGGTGACGTTCGATCCGCAGCCGGGGGAGGCGCGCACATGGCGGATGGAGATGTCGGTCCGACCGGGCCGCGAGGGTGAACCACCGGACTACAGCTATGGCACACAGCGGATCTCGTCGCTGACACGCATGCAAGTCGTCGATGACAGGACGCTGCACATCCTGCCGCTGTGGTTCCAGACGGTGGTCGCAGGCGAAACCTACGGCACCCAGGGGCCGCTTCCCGACCGGATGCGGCGGGCGATGGCCGAAGGCTTTGATGCCACCCTGGACGCAGGGGTCATTACAGAGGTCACGCCGCACGGAACCGCGGATGTCCCGCAAGAAATGATGACGGGGCTGAGCCAGCAATTCGGTGCCGTCCTGCCCCCCGCCCGGCTCGAGGCCACGCAGGGTTGGACCACGACCATCGCGGAGTTCTCCGGCGTTCCGGATGTGACGGTGACGGTTACCCATGTGACGGGCGACAGCGTCTTCCTGCGCTATTCCGGCGACGATCCGTCCTTCCGGATCGCGGGCCTTGCCGTGCTGGACCGGGACGAGGGCTGGCTGCGCCGCGTCGTCATGACGACCGACCAGCTAGGCGAGGACGGCACGACCCTGCGCAGCACTCTGGCGATGGCACCGCAGGACTATCCCTTCCCCCTCCACGCCGATTACACTTTCGAGACCCCTGACTGGCAGACGATGCCCGAAAGCGTCCCCGCGACGGAGCCGCTTCCGACCGAGGCCGACATCTTCCCCCACGACCGGGGGCGCGTACGGATGGAGGAGGACCTTCTGTCGCTCGACTTCACCCACCTGCACGAGATCATGGCCAATACCGGTCGACTGGTGGTGCGCGATCCGCACGTGTTCCGGGGCGACCGGCAGATGGACATACCGTTGCGCGCCCTGCCGTCGATCACCCTGCCGAACTATCACGAGGAAGACGGCGATCCGTCCTTCACCTCCACCACCCTGATCCCGACCGAGCAGAAACAGGTCTTGCCCGATGCGCTGGAGGCGACCGGGATCCGCGCGCAGGTGGCCTGGTATCCGGCGACGCCCTTCACGATGACGCTGACCCCCGACGAGTCCGGCCATGCCGAGGTGACGGAGAACGGCGCCACCGCGCGGCTCTCTCCCACCGAAGAAGGTTTCGATCTGGTCCTGTCCGGGCAGCAGGCGGACGGCTTCATGTGGGCCGTGGACGCAGAGACGGATGCGGGCAGCATGATCTATGCCGCCGATCGCGGGCCGGACTGGTTGACGCCGGCCGAAAGCCTTGCCCGCCGCATCGCCTCTCCGGTTTACAGCGGCATCCGGGTGGCGATCCAGACGGACGCATCCGCGCCGACCTTTTCCGTGCGGGTGAACCGTCATGCCGACACCCCCGCCGCCATGCGCGAGATGACGTTCCAGACCGACAACGGGCGCCGCATGGATCCCGACCGGGCCCCCGACAAGGTGCGGCTGTTCAGGGGCGACCCGCCGCCGCGTCTGGGAGAGGTCCGCCCCGAGGGGCTGGAGGACGCCGCGCTGCACTTCCGCATGGGCACCCTTCAGGCCGCCCGCTGCTCCGCGGAGTTCGCGCTGCCGGAAACGGAGGCGGTCTTTGCCGAGGCCATCCCGGACACCGATGGTTACGGCGGCACCCGCCTGTTGCGGATGCAGACGCCGGACGGCATCCGCACGCATTTCTACGAATACGGCACGCGGGACGTGACCCTGACCTGCGACGCCACCGTGAGATGGGAGGAGGCCGCCGTACAACCCGACGCCGACCGCCCGTGGCAGGTCGACCCCGAGGCGCTGGATATCTCGCCCGGCCTGACCTACGCGCAGCTGATGGACCGGATGCGTTTCGTGGACGCGCAGGGCGACGCGCTGGCGCTGACCACGCCTAACGGGCGGGGCCTGGCGCTGTCCGACAGGATCAAGTGGGCGATCTTCCCAGACGGGATGCTGCGGGTCGCGGGCAAACCCGCCCGAATTCTGCACGCCGTCAGCCGCCCCGATCCCTTCACCCGGAACTTCACGGTCACCTTCCCCGACCTTCCCGTGCCGGAAGAGGCCTCGAAATGATCCGTACCGCAGCCCTGCTTCTCTGCCTCGCGACGCAAGCTCTGGCCCAGGCGCCCGATGGCGTGCAGAAGGACTTCTACGACGATGGCACGCTTGCGCGGGAAATCACGCGCAGCGGTGGCGAACTGGATGGTCCCTGGCGGCTCTATTACCCCTCTGGGCAGCTGGAAGAGGAGCAGTTCTATGTCGCGGGCCGCATCGATGGGGTCGAGCGAAAATTCCACGAAAACGGCCAGCTTGCCGCCGAAGTACACTGGACCGACGGAGAGCGCGACGGAGACTTTCGCAACTTTGACCGCGACGGCAACCTCACCATGCAGGGTGCTTATGTCAGGGGGCGGCCCTCCGGCACGCAGGAGGAATTCTGGCCCTCGGGCGCTCCGCGCTCGGTACGGCATTTCGACGAAGGCCGCGAGGTGGGGCTGTCACGCCGCTGGACGCGCGACGGCGTGCTGACACGCGAGGCCGAATATACCGACACCGGCGTCTTTGTGCGGGAACGGCGCTGGAAGGATGGCGAGCTTCTCTCCCTGCGCGAACCCGTGCAGATCGACGGCCATGGCGAAGGCGAGAAGCTGACGGAGTACGAGGGGAACTTCACCGAAATCGACATCAAGGCCAAAGGCTACCGCCTGATCACCCGCCACCTGAAGGACGAGCTGATCGACCGGTCCGAAGTCGTCGACGGTCAGATGCAGGGCTTCTACATCAGCACCGACCCGATCCAGCGCGACGTGACCCGCGTCACCTATGTCGACAACCAGCCCGACGGGCTCTTTACCCGGACATTGAACGGCAGGGTTCTGGACCGGGGCATGTATGACCACGGCAAGCGTGTCGGCGAATGGCGTCGGGAAGAGACGACGCCTCTCGTGGAGCTGGAGACCTACGACGCCGAGGGGCGCCTGCACGGCGAACAACGCACCCTCGGCATGGACGGAAAGGTGCGGAAACGCGCGACCTATGTCGCGGGCACGCTGGACGGGCCGTATGAAGCCTTTGGCCCCGGTGGCGAGATACGCGAGCTGGGGCAATACGACATGGGCCAGAAGACCGGCCCGTGGCAAGAGATCTCCGGTGAGCTCGAGGACCTCCATTCCGGCAGATATGTCGCCGACAAGCGCGACGGGCGCTGGACCATCACTGGCGCGGACGGCCATCCGGCCGAGATCGTCCACTACGCCATGGGCGAGGAAAACGGGCTGCATTACTTCTTTTCCCCCGACGGCGCGGTGGACGAGGTGCAGGCCTGGCGCGACGGTGTCCGCGACGGCTACACCACCTATTATCAGGACGGCCGCCCGCTGCTGCGCGACCTGTGGCGGGACGGTAGGCTGACCCGGTCCGGCCTTCCGGTCGATCCGGAATGACCTTTGGTCGCGCCCTCCGCACCTGCCTGCGCAAGTTCCTCCGCTTCGGCGGGCGGGCCAGCCGCGCGGAATACTGGTTCTTCGTGTTGGCTCTGGTGATCGCGAGCTGGGTTGCCGGAGCGCTGGATTACATGCTCTTTGACGGGCGGCATCCCCTTGGCGTGTTTCTTGCCGTCGTCACCATCCTGCCGATGACATCGGCCGGATGGCGGCGGTTGCACGACGTGAACCGGCGCGGCTGGTGGCTTCTTTTGCCGGGCATCGCGTTGCTGATCTTCCTCCTCGGTGCCGTCGCCATTCGCGGCCTGACCGCGCAGCCGATGGCGGAGATCCCCACCGTCAGCACCTCCGAAGGCTGGTTTTACACCATCATGCTGGGGTTTCCGGCGGTGGCGCTTGTGTCGGCGATCTGGCTCGTCGTGCTGCTGGCGCGAAAGGGCGACCCGCGTGACAACCGGTTCGGACCACCACCGCAGAATTCCTGAGAGAGGACAGCAAATGAAACATGCCCTGATAACGGTGGCGACCTTGACCTGCCTTGGCACGAGCGCCTTTGCACAGGACCGGCTGACCACGGCCATGGTCGATTTTCAGACCTACTGTCTTGGACCGGGCGGTGATCTGGACCGGTCGATTTCGAAACTGTCGACCTCGGGCACGTTCCGGGACGGGCGGCGGCAGGAAACAGGTGGCCTGACCTATGCCAGCTTCACGGGGCCCGACGGCGTGAACGCGTCGGTCATGATCGGCGGGGCGATGTCGGATGACCGATGCACCATCATCGTGAATGGAGTCGATGATCCGCAAGGCCAGAGCGCATCGCTCGCAACCGCTCTGGCTGAGGCCACGAACAGCCCGTTCATGGAGTGGGACCCGTTCGGGGATTACGGCAATGGCGGCTTCGGATACCAGACCGATGCGGGCGATATCGTCATTGCGCCGCTCACCACCGGAATTTCGGATGACATCCTGCATCTGGTGTTTTTTCCGACATGATCCCCGTCGCCCAGGGCGGGCTGACCGCGCTGCTTGTCCTCTGGCAAGCGATCGCGGCGATCGGGGTCGTCGCCCTGGCCTGCGCGCACGAGGACGGGCAGCGGCGCCCGTTCTTTCGTCGCCATAGGTTTCTCTACGGCCCGATCTGGCTGATCGTCGCGCCGGTGGTCGGCGCCTACCTGCTGCTGACGGTGGCAGGGGTGGCGGCGGTGCTCTGGATGTGGCTCAGCGGAGATTTCGGCTGAGCTTGAAAGGGCTATCCATGTGCTCAGCCGTCGTGAGCGCACCGCGGCCCCGGGCCGGCTCTTGCCGAAACCGTGGTCTTCCAGCCTGAGCCACACAGCTCTACCCAATGGAGACGAGGCACGCCCGCTGGCCTTCGCCGCTGCGCTCCTGTCAGGCAGCCTGGCAGGGGCCGAAGACCGCCTCGAGGGGGGACGTCCATGACCTCGTCCCAGTCGCTCCTGGCAAGATCCACGCTGCCCTCGCGCCAGATCCTGCCGGCATTCTCGACGGACAGGTCTTAGCCTGCGTCATCAAACACGCCCGTGGCGGCCATCGGGTCGGAGAGCTCCAGGCGCAACGCCTCTGCGCGTCCCCCTCACCAGTGCCTTGCGACCGGTGAGGGAGAACGCATCGGCCATCACTTCATGTCCTTGGGCTGCGTGAAGTCCATGTCGGTGAAGTCCATGTTGTCGCCGCACATGGCCCAGATGAATGTGTATTCGCCGATGCCCGCTCCGGAGTGGACCGACCATGAGGGTGACACCACGCCCTGTTCGTTGGCAACGAAGAGGTGGCGCGTTTCCTGCGGCTTGCCCATCAGGTGAAGCACGCGGGCATCGTCGCTCATGCCCCAGTAAAGGTAGGCTTCCATCCGCCGGTCGTGGGTGTGGCTGGGGATCGTGTTCCAGACCGAGCCTTCCACCAGCGAGGTGTAGCCCAGCGTGAGCTGGCAGCTTTCCATCACGTCGGGGTGCAGGAACTGGCGAATGATGCGCTTGTTTGAGTTCTCGGCCTCGCCGAGATGGACCTCCTTGGCATCGGCCTTGGTGATCAGGCGGCTGGGGCAGGTGCGATGGGCCGGCGCGGACGCGATGTAGAAGCGCCCCTTGCCGGAGAACGTCACTTCGCCGCTGCCCATGCCGAGGTAGAGCACGTCGCCGCGCTCGAGCGTCCAGCTCTCGCCGCCGGCCGCGACCTCGCCGGTTTCGCCGATGTTGACGATGCCCATCTCGCGGCAGTCGAGGAAGAGCGGTGTCGCGGTTTCCTTGACCTCGCCGAGCTTCAGCGACCCGCCATCGGGCACGGCGCCGCCCATCACGAAGCGATCGTAGTGGGTATAGGACAGGCGGATCTCACCGGCGGCGAAGAGGCCTTGCACGAGGAAGTGGTCGCGCAGGCCGTCTGTATCCAGCGTCTTGGCGTGCTCCGGGTGAACCGCGTGGCGTGTTTCGACGGTCAGCATATGCATCCCTTTCTTCGTTTCGGGGAGGTGAGTGAGGCCGCGGCGGCTAGAGGCCGAGCATCCGCGGCAGGAAGAGCGTGAGGGCCGGCACGTAGGTGACGAGCATCAGGAAGCCGATGAGCAGCGCGTAGAAGGGCAGAAGCGCCTTGATCGCTGTCTCCACCCTGACCTGCGCAACGCTGGCGCCGACGAAGAGGCCGGTGCCGACCGGGGGGGTGATCGTGCCGATGGCGAGGTTGAACACGAGCACCACGCCGAAATGGATCGGGTCGACGCCGATCTGGTTGGTGATCGGCAGCATGATCGGCGTGAAGATCAGGATCGCCGGGCCGATGTCCATGAAGCAGCCGACGAAGATCAGGATCACGTTGATGATCAGCAGGACGATGACCGGCTCGCTCGAGATCGCGAAGATCAGGTCGGTGATGGCCGCCGGGATCCCGGTGAAGGCCATGGCAAAGCTGAGCGCGGCGGAGGCTGCGAGCAGCAGCATGATCGTGCCGGTGATCTGCGCGGTCTCCACGAGGAAGCCGGGCAGGCGGCTGAGCGGCACGGTCCGGTGGATCGCGAAAGTCATCAGCAGCGTGTAGAGGACGGCGATGCCCGAGGCTTCGACGGCGGTGAAGATGCCGCCCATGATGCCGCCGATGACGATCACGATCAGAAGCAGGCTGGGGATCGCGGCCAGCGTCGTGTCCCAGGCCTCGCGCAGGGTGGGGCGCGGCTCGATCGGGTAGCCGCGGCGCTTGGCGATCACGATCGACATGGCGGTCATGCCGAGACCCCAGATGAGGCCCGCGACACCGCCCGCCATGAAGAGCGCAGCGACAGAGGTGCCGCCCGAAACCAGCGAGTAGATGATGAAGGCCGTCGTTGGCGGGATCAGCATGCCGGTCGGCGCCGAGGCGATGTTGACGGCGGCCGCGAAACCGCGGTCATAGCCGTCGCGCACCTGCATCGGCACAAGCACGCCGCCGATCGAGGTCGAGGCGGCGATGGCCGAGCCCGAGATCGACCCGAAGAGCATGTTGCCCGCGATGTTGGTCTGCGCCAGCGAGCCGGGCACCCGGCCGGCGATCAGCTTGGCGAAGTTGACGAGCCGGATGGCGATGCCGCCCGAGTTCATCATGACGCCGGAGAGGATGAAGAAGGGCACCGCGAGCAGCGAGAAGCTGTCGAGGCTGCCCATCATCTTCTGCGCGGCGGTAAAGAGCGCCATGTCCAGCGGCACGACCAGCGTGACCGCGGCGAGCGAGGCCGCCACGAGCGACACCGCCAGCGGGACGCCGAGGAGCGCCATGAAGGCGAAGACGGAGATGAGGATAAGGCTTGCGGGTCCGGCCATGGGTCAGTCTCCAGCCGCCATGATCTTGTCGGCCTCGTCGGGAAAGTCGCGCCGATGGCGGACGAGATCGGCCAGATTCAGAAGGGAATAGGCCACGAACAGGATGCCCGAAACCGGAAGCGACGCGTAGATCCAGGGCATCGGCAGGCGCAGGACGGCCGTGGTCTGGCCGTTCGCGATTTCCATGGCGCGCAACCCGCCCGGGATCATGACGCCGCCTGCGAAGACGATGAAGGACACCGGGACAAGCATCGTCAGCGCCTGACGCGCGGGCCCCGGGACCAGATCACGCAGCAGCTCGATGGACATGTGCGTGCCCTTGCCACAGGAATAGGCCGCCCCGAGAAGGGACAGCCAGACAACCGACATGCGGAGAATCTCTTCGGACGAGACCGAGGGGGCGTTGAGCACGTACCGGCTGAACACCTGCCAGGCGAGCACGGCAACCATGCCGCCCAGCAGAAGGCACAGTACCATACCGAGCGTCACGTCCAGTATGCGTCGCACGGTTTTCAAGGATCAGGACCCCGAGCCGTCCGCTTTGGCGCGGATCTGCTCGACCAGCGCCGACATCTCGTCCGGGACCTCGTCGTAGATGGGCTGCACGGCCTCCTGAAACGGCGCCTTGTCGACCTCGTGGTACTCGATGTCGAAGGTCTCCTGCGCGGTCCTACGCTCTTGTTCCACCGCTTCGGCCCAGAGCTCCTTGTGATAGGCGGTGGACTCCGCGGCCGCCTCGCGAACGGCCTGCCGATGCTCTTCGCTCAGCCGGTTCAGCGTCGCGGTGGAAATCAGCACCACGTCGGGGATGCGGGTGTGCTCGTCAAAGCTCATATGGTCGACGACCTCGCCGTGGCGCGCGACGGTGACGGCGTAGATGTTGTTCTCGGCACCGTCGAGAATGCCCTGCTGGATCGCGGTGTAGACTTCGTCCTGACCCATGGCGATGGGCGAGCCGCCGAGAAGTTCGACCATGCGGATCGAGGTCGGGCTCTGCATGACGCGGATCTTCTTGCCCTGCAGGTCCTCGACACCCAGCACCGGGTTGCCCTTCACGTAGAAGCTGCGCGCACCGCTGTCATAGTAGGTGAGACCGACCATGCCCTGTCCCTCGGTCGAGGTGTAGACCGGGTCCATGATCTCGGCGTCGTCGAGGACGCTGTAATAGTGATCGGTGTCGTCGAAGAGATAGGGCAGCGAGAAGGTGCCGTAGATCGGCGAGAAACTCTCCATCAGGCCGCTCGAGACCTTGGTCATGTCCAGCAGTCCCGCCTGCACCTGTTCAACGAGCTCCCGCTCGCCTCCAAGTTGGCTGTCGGGGAAATACTGGACCGTCAACTCCCCGTCGGTCTTTTCCTTCAGGAGTTCGCCGAAGCGGGCCATGGCTTCCTTCGTCGGCGTGGCGTTCTGCGCATAGGCGAAGCGCAGCGTGTCGGCCTGGGCAAGCGCGGTGCTGGCCAGAAGCCCTGCGAGGGCGAAAGTCGTGATCCGTGTCATAAGGTTCTCCTCCCTTGGATACGTCGTCAGATGTAGGTTCTCAGGTGTTCCGCGAGGCAGAACATCGCCATCGCCTGCCCGTAGGGCATGGAGGTCAGCTTTATCTGCCGGTAGAAATCGAGGTCATCGCCCATGGCGGTGCCGAAAGAGACGTTCAGCAGTTCGCCCTCGGGGCTGATGTTGTCGACCACGCCCTTGACGGCGCGTTCGGCGGTTTCGCGATACTCCTCCCCGATGTAGCGCTTGCGCACGGCCTTCGTGAGCCCGTAGCCGAAGCCCGCGGTGGCCGACGCTTCGAGATAGCTGCCGGGGTCGTCGAGCAGCGTGTGCCAGAGGCCGCTCTCGTGCTGGGTGTCCTTCAGTGCCGCGGCCTGGCGTTGCAGCAGGGCGACGAGGTGACGGCGCACCGGGTCGCCCGCAGGCAGGTCGAGCATATCGATGAACTCCGGGATGACGATGGTCACCCAGGAGTTGCCCCGCGCCCAGAGCGCGCGGGCGAAGTTGTGGTTGCCGTCGAAGGTCCAGCCGTGGAACCAGAGCCCGCTATGCGTATCCATGAGGTACTGGGCGTGGGTCAGGAACTGGAACTTGGCCTCGTCGACAAAGTCGGGCCGGTCGAGGAGGAGCCCGATCTTGGCCAGGGGCATCACGCTCATCATCAGCGTGTCGTCCCACATCTGCTGGTCGTTCACGCTGTTGTAGACAATGTGCTGAAGGCCGCCGTCGCGCACACGGGGCATCTCGTGCATGACCCATTCGGCCCAGCGTTCGAGATAGGGTCGCCAGGTCGGGCGCGGATCGCATTCGTAGAGATGTGCCAGCGTCAGGAAGGGCGCGACGGTATTGATGTTCTTGGTTGGCGTCCCCTCGGCGAGGCGCGCTTCGAACCAATCCTCGATGATCTCCATCGCCCGGGCATTGCCGGTCAGTTCCCAGTACTTGAACAGGCCGTAAAGCCCGATGCCATGCGTCCATTCCCAGCCGGCCCAGCCCTTGGTGTCGATCACGCGACCGTCCTCGAGCCGCAGCAGGAACTCGCCGGTCGTGTCCTCGATGGCCACGAGATTCTCGGCCAGACGATCGATGAGCTCGCAGGTCTCGCGTCGCGAGATGAAGTGGTCTGGTTGCCGCAGAAGCGGATGCATGTGGTCTCCTCCCTCACACCGATATTTTCGGAATGGCGTTTCGAAAATAAGGAAGCACACCCTGTCGGCGGGATCAAGTCGTCTCTCGCGTTCGGCTGAAATACTCCGAGATGCATTAAATATAGGGGGTTGAGCCTGTCGCGGCTGCCTTGTTGACTTCATGTTCGCGAAAAAACAGAATAGTGTTCTGAAAAAATCGGGAAGCAGTGATGGCGACCACCACCGGAAAATCAGACAACGTTGCATCCGTCATGAAGGTCATTTCGGTCCTTGAGACGCTCTCGGACGAGCGCGAGGCGGCGCTTGCCACGATCGCGCAGCGGGCGATGACCTCCAAGAGCACGACGCACCGGCTTTTGCAGACGATGGTGGATCTTGGCTATGTCGAGCAGGATCCGCAATCCGAGCGTTACAGCCTGACCCTGAAGCTCTTCAGCATCGCCGTACAGGCGGTCAACACCGAGACCGACCTGCTGCGCGTGGCGGATCGCGGCATGGGGCGGCTGTCGCGTGCCACGGGCGAATCGATCAATCTCGGGGTGCTCGACGAGCACGACAACAGGGTCGTCTACATGCATGCCCGACCGTCGGCCTACAACCTGTCGATGAAAAGCACGATCGGGCAACGCAATCCGCTCTACAGCACTTCGCTGGGCAAGGCATTGCTGGCCTTCCGGTGCCCCGAGGAGGTGGAGGAACGGATCGCCGACATGACCTTCAAGCGCTTCGCGCCGAACACGATCACGGATGCCGATGCACTGCGTGAACAGTTGGCCGTCACGCGCGAGCGTGGGTTCGCCGAGGAGATCGAGGAAAGCGAGGCCGGCGTGCGCTGCATGGCCGTGCCGATTCTCGACCATCTGGGCAAATCGATGGCCGCGATCTCGATGTCCTTCCCGCTGTTCCGTTTTGAAGAGAGCCGCCGCAGCGAATACGCGGGCCTTCTTATGGAGGTGGGGCGGGAGGTCTCGGCGCAGATGGGATATTCCGGTCAGGCAATCGGCTGACAGGGACCCGTGGCAGCGCCACGCACATGGGGCTGCGTGATCGCAGCAAGCGCCAGCGACCTGTTTCTGGCCGCGTCTCTTATGTGGACCGCGGATGAGGACTGAACGTCCCCGTGTATCGCAGACGCCTTCGTTGCCGGTTTTGTGGCAACGCCCCAGGACGCGTCACCCACGAAAATCAGCCTCCGACAAGCCAGGGGCGGTTCACCTCGTCCTTCGACGTCAGATGAGTGGGCTCAGGTTCTCTCACCGGGAAACATGTCGTATGATCGGACAACACTTTGGCTACCACTCCGCTCACCGTCCAAGGTGACGTGAAATCCGATGGCTCCGAGACGCAGACATGAGCGCCAGTTCGATCAAATCAGCCGAAGGTCTGAGCAATCTTCAGGCCGAGATCGCGCACAAGATCCTTACCCTTGCGCAAGACGGGCATTGGAAAGAAGGAGAGCACGTCTCGGAAACGCCGCTGGCGAAGCTGCTGGGCACCTCGAGGACGCCGGTGCGCCGTGTCCTCATCCATCTGCAGGAACGGGGCCTCTTCACCAAGATCCCGAACATCGGCTTCCGCTTTCAGGGTCTGTCGTCAGAGAACGACACCCTGTTTGCGCTGCTGCCCAAGTCGGAAACCGAAACCCTTTACGAGCGGGTGATGACTGCGCGCGCCTCCGGCGAGATCGCCCCGGAGGTGTCGGAGGCAGAGCTGGCCGAGCATTTCGGCGTGACGCGCGGGATGATCCGCCTCGTCCTGATGCGGTTCGCCAACGCCGGGCTCGCCGAGCGGCGCACCGGCCACGGCTGGCGCTTTGCCGAAACGCTGGACAATCCCGAGGCGATCAATGCCAGCTACGGGTTTCGGGTCATCATCGAATGCGGTGCGGTCCGTGATCCCGGGTTCCGGCCGAACGTGGCGCAACTGGCCGAACTACGCGCGCAGCAGCAGCGTCTTCACGACACGCCTGTGAACCGGATCGCCGGGGCGGAGTGGTTCGAAGCCAACGCCAACTTCCACGCCACGCTGGTGGGCTGGGCGCACAACCGCTTCCTGTCCGAGGCGATCGCTCGGCAGAATGGCCTGCGCCGGATGACGGAGGTGGTGGAATTTACCGAGTTGAGCGCCGACCGCATCCGCAAGGCGGCCTGCGATCACCTGGCGATCCTCGAGGCGATCGAAGACGGCGACACAGAGGCCGCCGCGCAGATTCTCGACCGCCACCTCAGCCGTGTGCCGGGCGAGCCGGCAAGGCTGGACTAGTCGGCCAGCAGACGGCCGAAGAACGCGGCGACCGGCGGCTCCATCGCCTCGGCCTCATGGCCGACGCCCGGCAGGTCCTGCCGTTCCGGTGCGGCGCCTATGCCGCGCAGTGCCGTTTCCAAGGCCGTCAACCGCGCGACCCGCGTCGCCCCGGCATCGTTTGCGCCATCCTCGCACCAGAAGTCGGAGCCCGGACGGATCGTCATGCCCTCGGCTGTGTCCTCCGCCCCGACCAGCAGCTGTATCGGGATCCGCGCGATCGCCTCGGGGTCGAAAGGCGCACCCGTTGACGCCGCCATGTCGCCGGTGCCGACCCACCAACCGCGCGGGTCACCCGGCAAGGTCACCGTGCCCGGCGCCGCGATGGAGATGCCGCGCAGTCGGTCGGGGTGCCGCAGCAGGAAGCGATGTGCGAATTGCCCGCCGCCCGAGAAGCCGTACATCAGAACCTGCTCGGTCTGCAGGCGGAAGACCTGGCCCACCTCCTCGATCATGCCAAGCAAGACCTCGTCGTAGGCGATACCGGCATGACGCATCAGCTTGTAATTGTTGAAGTCGTCTTCGCCGTTTATCCCGCAGGGAAAGAGCGGCGCCAGAAGCGCGCACTGATGGGCCTCGGCGAAGGCGATGAAACGGTCCCGCAGCGCCTGCGCATCGCGCTTGCTGTGGTGGATCAGCACCGCCAGCGGGTAGGTCCGGCTGCCCTCCGGGTCGTAGCTTTCGGGGACGTAGGTGCAGTAGTGGAACCGCTGATCGCAGCGGGCGGCGAACATGGCGCTGGCCGGCAGGCGGTAGAAGTTCATTCGGGCCATCAGGACACCTCCGCTTTCACGTACTCGGCGACACGCGCCACCAAGCGGGTCATCGCGGCCTTGAAGGTCGGGTAGTCGGCGCTGCGTTCACGGGTCACCTCGTCCATGTAGAGCCGCCGGTTGATTTCGAACTGAACGGAATGGCGACCGATGGCGGGGTTGGCATAGGCCTCGGTGAGCTCCGCCCCCTTGAAAGGCTTGTTCATCGCCACGCTGAACCCCTCGCCTTCCAGTATCTCGCGCAGGAGCGCGGTGAACTCGGCCCCCGCCGAGGTGCCAAGCATGTCGCCGATGCAGATGTCGGCGCGGGTCGTGCCCGGCCCGTCCGAGGACATGGCATGGCCCGCGTCGGTCATGGAATGGCAGTTGATGTGCCAGACCCGGCGGTACTGGGCAAAGGCCCCGTCGAGCAACTGCCGCAGGGCGTCATGGTAGGGCAGCCAATAGCGACGGATGCGCGCCTCGGCCTCGGCCACCGTCAGAGGCGCGTCGTACATCGCCGTCTCGCCCCAGGCCTTGCGCCAGATCAGCCCCATGCCGCGCCGGGCGGTGTTGCTGTCGCGCGTGGGGTGCGGCCAGGGGCCGGCGACCATCAGCGTGTCCATGTCCGACAGCGACCGGTTGGGGTCGAGGAAACTGCGCGGGAACAGCGCGGCCAGCAGCGGCGCGCCGTGATCGGGGGCGGCAGCGAAGATGTCGTCGACATGGGTGTCGGCCGAGATCCGCACCATGGCCGGGTCGACCGCCGGCCGGAAATCGGCCGGGAGATCGGTGCCGCTGTGCGGGCTGTCCAGCACAAGCGGGATCAGCGGCGCTCGGGGCGCGGTCACGGTCAGGACATCCGCAACGGAGGCGGGCATTGGCACCAACGGCGGCTCCAGCAGGGCTTGGGTCATTTCTTCGGGTCCTTCGGGTCAGTCAGGTCGGAGATCCGGGCGTTGACGCCGGTGATGTCGCCCAGTCGTTCGCCCGCCGCGAGGCGGTTCATGGTGCGGGCCACCCGGCCCTCGCGCGCCAGTCCAGCCTCTGCTTCGGCCGCGGCCTCGTCGGCGGGCATCACCACCACGCCGGAGGCATCGCCCAGCACGATGTCCCCCGGCAGCACGGGCACGCCGCCACAGCTGACGGGCCGGTTCAGCGTGCCGCCCAGCTCCAGCCGCCGGGTGGTCAGCTGCGCGGGGCCGCGCGCCCAGACCGGCAGGCCCTCCGCCAGAATCTCGGCCAGGTCGGTCACGGGGCCGTCGACGACCACGCCCGCGGCGCCGGCCACTTTCGCCGCCCGCGCCACCGCGCCGCCGAGGCAGGCGAAGCGGTCATCGCCAAGCCGGTCGACGATCAGCATGTCGCCGGGGCGCAGCAGGCTGACGGCATGGTGCATCAGGGTCGAACACATCGCCGGCAGCGCCAGCGTCACCGCCACACCGGCGCGGGCGGGCTGATGCGGGTCGAGGGCATGGATGCCGCGATCCACCATGCCCGTCAGCCGCACATGGCCAAGGGTGGCGGTTTCGATCTTCTCCAGCGCCGTCAGCACAGACGGATCCGCCGGGGCCGGCATCGGGTCGATACGGTAGCGGCTCATGAGGGGTCCTTTCCGGTGGCCGGGGCGTTCTGAAGATGTGCGACCAGGGTCGAGAGGCGGGTGACAAGGTCTTCGGTGATCGCGGCGCCTGCCTCTGCGCTGGCGCGGGTGGCATCGCCGCCCAGCAGGCCATCGGGGGCGATCTCTGCCGCATTGACCGGCAGGTTGACCCGCAGCCCCTCGAAATCCGCGCCCGAGACGCCGCGCAGCGGCAGGTCCAGAAGCCGCCCGCGCCGATCCGGCGGGTGCACGTCCAGCGCCCGCGCCTCGCCCAGCAGCAGGTGCAGGGCGACCGAAGTGATCGGCTCGCCGCCATGGCCCCTGGCCGGGGCCTCGCCGAAGTGCTCCGTCAGCAGCGCAACGGGAACCGAGGGCCAGAGATCGACCGAGGCCACCACCGCCCCACGCTCTCGCCTCAGGGCCCGCGTCACCTGCGCAATCAGGGGCGCGTTGGTGGTATGGCCGTTGAGGATCAGGAGCCGGGTCTGCCCGTGATCGAGGAAGCTGGTCAACATGTCGGTCAACAGCGCGGTGAAGGTCTCTGCCCGGATCTGCATGCCGCCGGGGTAGTCGCGGAAGAAATCCGCGTAGCCGAAGGGCAGTGCCGGGGCGACCAGCGCCCCGCTGCGGCGCGCGACCCGTTCGGCCAGCGCCTCGGACAGCCGATAGTCGCCCATGGGCACATGCGGCCCCTGCCCTTCCTGCGAGCCGAGGGGCAACAGGA
>Ga0114905_1000500_pt1 | contig 24568 bp, 17 predicted proteins | sample MalvireepMed_b05_FD_83499 | JGI IMG/M metagenome (GOLD analysis project Ga0114905, IMG submission 83499) | Marine viral communities from the Global Malaspina Expedition - Malaspina viral metaG DeepMed_b05 | ecosystem: Environmental > Aquatic > Marine > Oceanic | place: Mediterranean Sea...
CACGACGTTAAATTCTTTGGGGCCACTTCTGGTAGGTATATGTTATGGGACGAGTCTGCTGATACTTTACTCCTCCCAGATAATGTAAAAGCTTCTTTTGGAACAGGCTCCGACTTACAAATTTATCACGATGGTTCACATTCTTATATCTCTGATGGAGGAACTGGTTCTTTAGTTATCAAAGCAACTGATCTTTATTTACAGGATGCTGACGGTGATAGGTTTTTATTCGGAGATCAGGGTGGGGCAGTAGAGCTTTATCATAATGCAAGTGCAAGACTTACGACAACTGCAAATGGTGCTTCTATAACAGGAACTTTGCTGGCAACAACAGACACTGATACGAGTAATACAGGTAGTGTGACGTTAGACTTTAGCACCAATCAGAATTTTGTCCTGACGTTCACGGGCAATGTAACTTTGGCAAATCCATCCACAGAACAGGTTGGGCAGGCTGGTGTGATAGTTTGTATTCAGGACGGGACTGGAAGCAGAACCCTCAGTCTTGGAAGTCAGTATAAAACCGCTGGAGATGCTGGGATAACACTTAGTACCGCTGCCAATGCAGTTGATATTATACCCTATTTTGTCTCGGCGGCTGATTCAATACTTATTGGTGCAGTTCAACTAGCCTTATCAGGAGCGTAATATCTGATGACTATGTTTGGTTCACAATGGTTTGCTAGTCCTAGTTCAACATATGAGATTGAGAAGAGCCTTTGCCTTAACTCTCCAGACAGTCCCTATCTGTCCAAAACTTTTGGTAGTGCTGGTAATCAAAAAACATGGACGTTTAGCTGTTGGCTAAAATTGAGTAGGATGTTGACGGGAGACGGCAATTACGGAGGCTTGTTTAGGCAGGGCAATCACTATATCGGTTTTCGTAAAACAGCAGCACTGGGTCGTGCTCATGTTAATGTATCCGGTGTGTGGTCTGGTTTTGGTGGAGCTGCTGACACACATTATCATCGTGACGCTACGGCTTGGTATCACTATGTACTTACTTGGGATACAACTGAAAGCACAGCTGCAGATCGAATCAAAATATATGTTAACAACACATTATTAACCCTTGTAACGGAAGGTGGCACTCTTCCATCAGAAGACTATGATGGAGTGTGGATGGCTGCTTCAGCCCATGAGTTGTTTCGTGCATCAACAAGTGATGCTTATATTTTTGATGGATATGCTGCGGAACTTGTTGTGTGTGATGGCACCGCTTATACGCCTAGTAGTTTTGCCGAGACAAATGACGAAGGTGTTTGGGTTCCCAAAAAGATAAGCGGTTTATCTTTTGGGACTAATGGCTTTCATTTAGATTTTAAAGACAGCAGTTCGTTAGGAAACGATGTTTCTGGAAATGATAATGATTGGACAGTAAATAATCTAGCCGCTGCAGATCAGTCCACAGATACTCCTACGAATAATCACTGTACTTGGAACTCTAACTTTCCAAATGACAGCAATATTGTTTTAACCGAAGGAAATAGGAACTTCTCCCATACTGGTGGTGACCAGCGTAGCACAATTGGCACTATGTTTCCGCGTACAGGGAAGTGGTATTTTGAAGTTAAAATTGTGTCTATAGGAGGTAGTAGTCCTGCTGGCTTGGTTGGTATTTCACAAGCTGACGTAATATCTCAATTCGATCCGGGAGATGACCGTCACGATAAGACAGGAATTTCACTTGGGTATCGTTTAGGTGATGGTCAAACATATTTTAACAGTTCTACTGCCAGTTTTGGTGATAGTCTAACAACAAACGATATTTTAGGTATTGCATGGGATGCCGATAATGGAAAATGTTACTTTGCAAAAAATAATACATGGCAAAATTCTGGTGATCCTACTTCTGGGGCTACTGGTACAGGTGCTTTTAGTACTACATTGAGTTCTGATGGCCGTGCAGGTGGATGGGGTCCAACAGCAAGCAATGAGGCAAGTGATGTTTACGCGGGCCGTTTCGCAGAAGCAGAATGGAGCTACAGCCCTCCTACAGGCTACAAGGCTTTCTGTACGGCTAGTCTGGAAGAACCTGCACCGAAAGACGGATCGACTAATTTTCAGGCAGCACTCTTTACTGGGACTGGATCATCAAGAAGTGTCACTAATGACGGCAATTCAAATATGCAGCCAGATATGATTCTACTTACATCAAGAAGTGACGCATATAATAACGGTTTTTTTGATGCAGCCAGAGGAGTACAAAAAGAGTTACAGGCAAATTCAACTGCTGCTGAAACTACCTTAACTGCTGGAATAAGTGCATTTGATTCTGATGGTTTTAGCTTTAATGGTACAAATTATAATACAAATACATATACTTTTGTAGCTTGGCAGTGGTCTGCTGGTAACTCGGGAGCATCAAATGAAGTTGGAGGCATAAACACAACGACTACTTATTCCGATGCTACTGCTGGCATTTCTATAAGTACTTATGAAGGGACAGGAAGCGCATCCACTATTGGGCATGGTTTAGGGGTTGCACCGACACTAATTATGGTAAAGAACCGCGATGCGACGGATGCTTGGAAAGTGTATCATGCGGGAGTAGCCACAGATCCGCAAACCGATTATTTGGTATTAAATACTAATGCAGCACCAGTAGATGATGCAACTGTTTGGAATGATACGGCACCCACAAGTACGGTGTTTTCAATAGGGACACATACGGACGTTAACACAAGTGGTGAAAGCTATGTGTCTTATGCATTTGTTGAAGTTGACGGTTTTAGCAAGATCGGCGTTTTTACTGGGAATGCAAGTACTGATGGGCCATTTATATATACAGGATTCAAACCAGCGTGGGTTATGTTAAAACGTACAGACAGTGCAGATAACTGGGTTATATGTGACAATAAAAGAAGCCCCTCCAATCCTGCTGCTTTACGACTATATCCTGACACCACTAATGCTGATATAAGCTCAACTACATTAGACTTCATCTCTGCTGGCTTCAAAATGAGAGCCAGTGATGGAGGAGTAAATGGTAGTGGTGGTACATATGCAGTTGTTGCATTCGCAGAAAGTCCCTTTGGTGGTGATGGTGTTGCACCAGCTACAGCAAGATAGGAGAAGATCATGTGGCGTGAAATAGAAACTGGGAATCTTGTAAATGCTGGTTCCTCATGGACAGATGCTAGTGGAATAACTCATCCGCGCAACTGGCACATCTGGTCAGCGGATGAGAAAAAAGCTGCAGGTCTGGAAGAGATTATCCCTGATCCTATTCCGAATAGCATAACATGGTGGTTCACTCAGGATGCGGCTGGCAAAGTAACGAAAACAGCCAAGAACCTAGACGATGTAAATGCGACAGATGTTGACACGGGAGAATTACTAAAGGATGAAAAGGGTAATCAGGTTGTTAATTTTGGAGTTAAATCTGTTTTAATTGACCAAGTGAAGAAGCAACAGGGTGACTTTTTAGCACAGACTGATTGGGCCGTCATTCGTAAAGCAGACAAAGGTACTGCAATTCCAAGTAACATCCAGACTTGGCGGGATGCGATCCGCACTAAAGCTACTGCGATGGAAGATGCCATTAAGGGTGCAGCGGACACAGCAGCAGTAGAAGCATTGTTTGTTACATGGGATAGCGAAGGAAACAAGACAGGCATTTTGTACGATTGGCCTGAACTAGCTGAGTAGGAGGAGTGTCATGCGATTACTCCCGTTGATCTTTATTCTAGTCATGCTGTCGCCTGTAAAGGCTACTGCTACACATTTATCGGGATCGTCGCTCCCAAACCATGAACAAAGCATTCAACAAGGTCACCCTTGTAAATTTGCTGGTCGCGCTTTGGAAAACATCACGAATTTTTTTAAGTATAAATGGGCCGCAAAATATAGGGATTTGCAAGAAGAAGCTGTTCAGGCTTGGATAAAGCATCATTCCCTAGAAAACATGAACATAACGTTTGTGCGTGTATTTGCATCCCACATGCAACAAAAACTAGCTGTAGTTTCTGCTACAGAAGCCCCTCTTTTTAACGGACAGAAGTTTCCTTCTCTGTATTGCATAGTTCCGATACAGAGCCAGCTTGTTAAAACATATACTAAGAGCGAGCTTGCCAACATACTGAGGCAACAGGAGAAGGACATCTAGTATGCCTTTAGTAAAGTACGTCTTTAATCCGGGGGTCAACAGAGAGTCTACGTCATACAGTAGCGAAAACAGTTGGTACGATTCAAATTTGATACGGTTCCGTAAGGGCCGACCAGAAAAAATGGGAGGTTGGTCGAACCTAACCGAAAATACGTTTGTAGGAACGCCGAGGTCACTCTTTACATGGGCCGCATTGGACGGTTCTAAATACATGGCAATGGGCACTGAAGCAAAGTATTACATTGAAGAAGGGGGTGCCTTTAATGACATTACGCCTATACGAAAGACAGCTACGGGAACGGCCACATTTTCAGCCACAAATGGGTCTGCGACCATAACAGTAACTGATTCCGGACATGGAGCCCTTGCCGGTGATTATGTCTCCTTTACGCTGGCGGCATCTCTTGGGGGTAACATCACAGCAGGCGTCCTTAATATCGAGTTTGAAATTCAAACAGTCCCCACCTCTAATACCTATACAATAACGGCTTCTGCTACAGCCAACGCTTCAGACAGCGGTAACGGAGGCGCTGCTACGGTGGCTAAGTACCAACTAAATAAAGGACTTACTGTACAGTCCTCCGGAACAGGGTTTGGCACAGCCAACTTTGGAGGCACCGTAGCAGGGGTTTCTGAAACAACACTTAACGGTGCTATAACAGATGCCGCCGCAACTTCTTTCGCACTAACCAGTGCTACAGACTTTGAGACAGCTTCTACAACTATTTCTGCCAATGTTGCCGTGGACGAAACAGGTAGTATTACCGTGGCGAGTGCTTCCGGCCTACCTTCTGTAGGAACTATAAAAATAGGTAGCGAAAATATACGCTACGCTTCCAAATCCGGAAATGTGCTAAACGATCTAAGCAGAGGCTCAGATGGAACTACCGCAGCAGCGCACACCAGCAGTGCTGGTGTTACGTTTGTAGGTTTAATACTAATAGATCAAGAGCTTATTCTATACACAGGTAAATCCACTAACACTATAGATGCAGGAGTGGTCAGAGGAGCCCGAGGAACCACTGCGGCAACACATGCCGATGGCGCTGCTGTACTAGAGGCAAATTCCTTTGTAACGTTTGGTGGTGCCTCTTCTATTACTACCACAGATGTTTTACGTTTATGGCAACAGGACAACTGGGGAGAGGACCTTATATTTAATGTGGTAGATGACACCCCTTACTATTGGGACAAAACGCTCGGCCTTTCTACAAGAGGAACGACCTTTGCCTCTCAATCAGGTGCTTCGGATGCGCCAACAAAGGTCCGACAACTTCTAGTATCCGGCACGGACAGGCATGTTATTGCATTGGGTTCAAATGCGCTAGGTTCCGTTGACCAAGACCTCCTTTTGGTCCGGTGGTCAGACCAAGAATCTCCTTTTGACTGGACTCCACAAACTACGAACACAGCAGGAAGCCAGCGCCTTTCTACAGGCTCTGAAATTATCTGTGGTATACGAACAAGGCAGGAGACCCTTATCTGGACAGATTCCTCCCTGTATGCCATGAGGTTTACAGGGCCTCCCTTTACTTTTGGATTTGCCTTGGTGTCCATGGGGGTTAAGGCTCTAAACATAAACTCGGTAGTCTCTGTAGGGGACCGTGTGTTCTGGATGGACAACGAGAATTTTTATGCATGGACAGGTAGTCTTCAGGTTTTGCCCTGCACCGTTCTCCGATATGTTTTTGACGACATTAATCTGGAGCAAGCTAGAAAATTCTTTGCCTGTTCCAATAGACTATTTGACGAGATTTTGTTTTTTTATGCATCGTCTTCTTCTGATGAGATTGATCGCTATGTCAAGTTTCAATACACAGATAACACCTGGGATATAGGGACACTCTCCAGAACAGCTTGGGTAGATTCCGATATTCACAGCAATCCGAGAGGCGCTGGAGCTTCTGGGGGGACGGAGTTAGTTTACGTACATGAGAATACGGACAATGACGACGGGTCTGCTATGGATTCCTTCATAGAAACGGCTGATTTTGACATTGAAGATGGCAATAATTTTATGTTCGTCTCGGAAATCATTCCTGACATTGTACTGTCTGGTACGGACCCTACGGTCAGTTATGTTATAAAAACAAGAAACTATCCGAATGATTCATTAGCCACAGCGGCTACAGCAACGGTGACCTCTTCTACTCAGAAGTCAGATATAAGGTGCCGTGGAAGAACAGTGACTATGAGAGTAGCCAGTAATGCTGTGAACACAGCTTGGACATTGGGGGATACACGACTAGCCATACGCCCTGATGGGAGAAGATAGTGGCTTCTTTACTCGACCATAACCTACCAAGTATTCCGAAAGAATACGACTCTGAGGTTTTTATAAGAATTCTACGGGACTTGGAGATGGCGCTTACAAAAATAGATTTTCCCGCTGTTGTTAGTGGGGTGGACGAAACCAATGCTTTAAGCTGGTTTATGGAGTGACATGGCTTCTGCGTACAAAAATGTAGCTACTTTGGTTGGAGCAACAGGAGACGTGACTATTTATACCTGTCCCAGCGCCACTGAGGCTGTTGTAAAAAACCTTAATTTGTACAATAATCATAGTGGAGCTGTGGTGGTTTATACCAAAATAAATGACAGCTCCTCTTCGACGCTGGTTATACTGGATCAAACCAGTATGGCTGCCGCTGCCGACACGTCCCTCTCCGGTCCTTTCGTATTAGAGACGGGTGATACGCTCCAGTTAAACTGCGATACTGCAAGCAAGATATACGCATTTGCAAGCGTACTAGAGGTCTCTTGATATGTTACAAACACATATAGAATCTAAGAACGGTCTGCAGTCTTTTATAGAGGCTTCCCCTGAAGAGGAGTTGTCTCCTTTGGGAATTGCTTCTATCCAAGGTCAGATGAAAAAGATGGCAGATTTTGGGCGAAACGGTGATATTTACGTGGTCCATGCTGCCGAGGGCGAGACCGTTATTCCACTAGAAGTTTTAAACGCTAATCCAAAGGTAAGGGATCTTCTCTTCACTCAGATGACAGAGATGGGACTTGATCCGGAAAGATATGTCGTTGGAAATGAGTTAAACAGCCTTAATCCTGTCACAGGGGCACCTGAGTTCTTCTTTAGCCGAATTTTCAAGAGCGTAAAGAAGCGTGTCAAAAAGTTACGGGGCACCGGAGTATTTACAACCCTCTTGCCACTCCTAGGGCAGGAGATAGGAGTTCCCGGAGGCCCTCAGTTCCTGAGACCGGGCACAGCTGGTTCCAACTTGATTTGGGGCATGTTGGGAGAGTATCTGGAGCAGGGAAAAGATTTTGATCCGAAAAAAACCGCCAAGCGTCTGGCTCTGAATTTGGCTAAGGGTGTGGCTCTCAAGGGTGGTCTGAACATACTCGCGGGGCGGGACACTCTTGAGGGAATAGACTCCAGCTATTTCACAGGAGAGGGGTATGAAAGTACCGCTGAGAGATTCGGCTTTGGTGACAAGGCAGAAAACATTGGTGCGCTAGAGGCACAAGCAGCGCTCAGGGAAGATCTCCCTAGCGTAGAAAGACCGGTCCCAGTAATCGAAACAAGACCTCAGTATCTTGGTAACGCTTACACACAACAACCACCCAGCAGCAGAGGCGAGGATATCCTCGTAGGTAGTGAGGGTGGAGACCAACTACGCCGCACAGGACTCGAACAGCCTTATACAACACAGACGCATAGACCGGGGGATAGACCCGGGTCTAGACTCCCGACCACAGATCCGGATGCTGCTGCTCTTTATCAGCAGAATTTAGCTAAACTAAGACTAAACGCTGCAGCAAGAGCATCGGGTACAGACAGCCGTGTAGACGCTCGTACGTCTGTAGACACTCCAGAAGTTACAGCGTCCCAAGATCCTTTGCTTAAACGTTATGTAGACAAAATGGCTGTTCATAACATAGACCCCAGCTCTAATTTGGGGCGTGATGTGTATAAACAGATGCTAGAAGAGGAAGCAGCAGCAAACAAGACAGGGTTGTTTGGCTTTAAGGGTCCGCTGGGACTTCCGAGCCTAGCAAGAACCATTGACGAGGATTGGGCTTCAGAGAACAAGGGTCTTACCAATTTAATAGACCTAGGACTGTACGGAACCGCTGGTTACTTGGGCGCGAAAGAAGCAGGTTTGTTTGACGTTGACGACGACGATAGAGATCAGCCCACTGAGAAGGACCTTGCCGGTTTTGTCGATAGAGAAACAGGGGCCGACCTTCTTGCAGCAAATCCTGAAAAATACAGGCTTCCAGAAGAGGCTCTGGACCCGACCCTGTTTGCCAGTGCAGCTAAGGGCGGCATGGTACAGAAAATGGCAACCGGCGGTTTCCCGAGAAGACAGCTTCTTGTTGAGGGGCCCGGAACCGGGACTTCTGATGAAATACCCGCCATGCTCTCTGATGGAGAGTTTGTTATGACCAATAGGGCAGTAGAAGGGGCAGACCCTTCCGGTAACGGGGACAGATATGCCGGGGCCAAGAACCTTTACGGCATGATGCGTAATTTTGAGATGAGGGCCTGACCATGCCTGAAAGAACCATTCAAGAACAAGTAGTCCGCGAAGCTCCTGAAATAGAGGCCATAAAGTTAGGCCTTCTGGAAGATGCCAGGACGCTGGCCGGAATACCCATTGATGTTCCGGAGCAACTAGTTGCAGGGTTCACACCAGAGCAGCTTGAGGCCTTCTCCGCAGCACAGCAGGGTGTAGGTGCTTTTCTTCCCCAGCAGATAGCCGGAGAAGAAGCTTTGGTCGGTGGTCTGGGCTCCTTGGCAGCAGCACAACTGTCCGCCTTGGGAAGCGCACAAAGATTCCAGCCTACAGCGGAAGAGCTACAACAATTTCAAGATCCGTTCCAGCAACAGGTCATTGATGAAACTCTTAAACGTCTCAACGAAGAAGGGTTGATTGCGGGAACTCAACTTGCGGCCAAAGCTGATTCAGCAGGGTCCTTCGGAGGCTCCAGATTTGGACTGGAATCAGGTCAGTTGCAGGAGGGCCTACAGGATGCAAGAGCCCGTGCGCTGGCCGCTCTTAATTCCCAGAATTTCTTACAGTCTCTTGGAGCAGCCAGCCAGTCTTTTGAGCAGCAACAGGGTAGACAACAGAATCAGGCCAACCTTCTCTCTGGCATAGGGCAGCTTGCCGCTGGAATAGGCGGGCAGCAGATAGGAGCAGGTCTTTCACGTCAACAGGCCGGAATAACGGATATAAATACGTTGCTGCAAACCGGGGCACAACAACAAGCACTTGAACAGGCTAGATTTGATGCAGATCAACAAAACAGGACCCGTCAGTTATATGAACCTATTGGCAGAGTGAGTTGGCTATCTGACATTTATAAAGGAGCGCCTTCTAGCCAGACTCTTCTTGCTTCCGCCGCCTCCCCATCTCCACGACAGCCCAGCTCCTTCCAGCAGTTTGCAAGCCTTGGAACAGGCCTTCTAGGTGCCGGTGTCGCGGCCAATAATCTGTCAGGTGGTGGCTTGTTTGGAACACCTGGATAATGGAACAGATGTATTTTGAACGAAGGAGGGCTTGTCATGCCCCATAACTTACTCAACCGACGGATGTACCGCATGGCAAATGGTGGACCTGTTCCTCCTATGCCAGCCATGGGCGGTCAAGGAATTCCCCCTGAACTTGCGGCAATGCTAGGAGGAGGCGGAGGACAACCCCCTCCGATGGGAGGAGAACCCCCCCTGTTAGAGGTAAGCCAGATTCCACCGGAGATTTTGCAAGCTGCGGAAGAAGCTTTACAGGAGACAGGTCAGGAGGCCTTGACAGAAGCAGTGACAGGGGCAGCAGAAGAAGAGTCCGTTCGTAGTAGGGATAACTTGGAGTCTGCCACAGACTTCCGCGAGATTATGAATGCTGTGTGGGACGAAGACCTCCCCGTAGAGGACTACAGGTCCATGCTCGCAGAGGTGGTTGGACAGGAAGACGCAGACAGAACACCGGATTCCGTTTTAACTCTTGTACAACCGACCTTACAACTGGCACAATTGGATCAAGGCATAGGTGCGCTGATACAGGAGGAAATGGCTGACACTGGTATAGTTCCTGGAGGTATCACAGACCTTGCCACTAAATCTGCCGTAGCTGATAGCATGGCAGCAGAAACAAACTCCCTCGTAGGTGCGGTAGGTGCTGTATCTGGCACACCTCCCATGGAAGACACTTCCGGAATTATGGCTGAGGCACCACTGCCCATGGCCCAAGACCCCTATGCATAAGAGGCATTAGTAATGGCTGACGTGCTAAAGAGACACCAAGGAATTTCCGAGCTTTTAGAGAAGATTTATCCGGAAGCTCCGAGCGGAATACCAGACCCAGAGAAACTGCAAGCAGAGCAGGATTTTCTACAGGATTACTTAGGAGCTACCGACTATGCCGCACAGGACCGTGAAGCACGGAGGATGCGGAATCTTCAGATAGGCCTCTCTCTTATGGGAAGAGGTTTTGGTGGTGTAGGAGAAGCGCCACGGCGAGGAGAAGCTCCTCTTTCCACTTTTGGAAGGTCTGTCGTGTCTCCTCTTGCATCCGACCTTATGGGAATCACAGGGCAGGACTACCAGAACCGGGCAGCGAGGAGAGCAGCACAGGCACAGGAGGAGAGAGCCCTTAAACTATCCGCTTTGCAAAATGTTCAGCAAAGACAAGCAGCAGCTGCCGCCAGAAAAGAAAGCATAGCCACAACAGCCCTTGGGCTGATTCCACAAGAATCTACACTACTGGATAATCTTACCTATGACGGTGTACCTACGCCTATAATACAAACCATAGATTCAATTACAGGAGAGCCTACCTTTAGTTCCCTATCTGGTGAGGAACTGGACGGTACGTTGGTGGGGATCAAAGGTGCAGGACTTCCGAAACCTTCCACCACGGCTTTGACTGGGGATTGGGAAAAAATAATCAGAGATGAGGATGGCACCATAACAGGGGCCGAGGTAGTCCCCGTTGTCAGAAAAACAATCTACACGGCGGATGCTCCCGAAGGAGTAAACTCACTGTGGGATGCTTCGGGGGACGGTACACGGTACTATACCTCTGGGGAAGCTAAAAACCTTCAGCCAGCAGGTACTTGGGCGGATAGTCAAAGTACGGATGCAGCAGAACTGGAGCATCTGTCCGACTATGTCTTAGTGGACAGTAAAAACAAGGCCTTGACAGCAAAACAAGCTGGCGTAGGGGGTGAGGTCCCACTTGTGTTCAAGCAGTATGAGCAAGATGGTGTGTTACAACAATCCGTACTCATGGAGGACGGAACATATAAACCATGGACAGAGGTGCTGGCTAAGGACGAGCCACTAAAAGACTTGGTTCGAGGTTTCCGATTAAAGACCCTTACCGATTATGACGAGAAGCCCACCGCAGATGATCCAATATGGGACAAAGAAGCTATTCAAAACTTTACACAGGCGGGAAGCATATTCAGTACAAGTCCCGATACAGGCGACAGGGAAGGCTTTAGAATCAACCGAGGGGCATTTTTTAACCACATAGGTGCCGGGGCTACGGGCTTGTATAAACCCGCAGAGGGAGAGCCGGGATTATTTGAACACAAGGGGAACGTTCCCCTTACACAGGAACAGCAGGAGCATCTTGAAACTGTGTTCCGGTCCTTTGTCAGTAAGCTGGACAGGTCCTCTGACAGGGAACCAGTAGAGACTGCTATTACTAGGGCGTTAGAGCAGTTTTCACAAATGGGGTACTCGGAGGTGTTTGGTGACGGTACTATTGTCGCTACTGACGCTGCACCCACCGTGGGTGAGGCAAGAGCGGTTGACGCAGTCAGGTTTAGAGAACTTGAGGAGCTAGGTTCTCAAAACCAGCCCGTAGCTGCCCTAGCAAACCCTGACAGCCCCGAGGGTATTAACGTACCTAATTTAGACCCCCGTGTCCGGCGTAGGGCCTTCCCTATTCTTACAGGCATCAACTACAATCCCAAATTGTTTGCGGTTGACCCCAATGCATTAGATGGGGGAGATACACAATTAAGGCTTGACGTAGAGGCTGTAGCAGCCGCTGGTGGGGGAGATATAGCCCAAGGAAATCTAGACAGCGAGAATAGGATAGCCTTTGGAAAAGCTTTTACAAAATACAGGGATGCAAGAGAAAAAGAGCAACGCTCCGGAACTGCCACAGCCGTAAAAACTTCCGTGGTGGAACAGTTAAATCTCTTAGATGACTTAGATAGCATCATAGCAGCCGCCAGCAGGATAGGGTGGGCTGAAGGACCAATAGCGGGGCGGGTAGCAGCCCTGCGAACTGCTATTGGTATGGGGGACCGCGAATTAAATAACCTAGTTGCTCGCATGCGCTTATCCGCCAACGGCATTGCCCGGATGCTTGGTAAGCAACTTAACAGCGGCAGGTTGTCGGACAAGGACGTAGAACAACAGCGGCAGCTTGCTCCCAACATCACTACCGCAGACAAACTGAACTATAGCTTACTTATGCAGTTACGGGGAGCTGCCGAAAGAATCCTTGAGGGCCTTATGTATGAGTCAGGTCATGTAGCGTTTAACGACAACGCGAACAGAAGGATGGCAGAAAGAGGATATCAGATGCAAAACGTCACTCCATCCCTCAATTACCACAGTGACTGGTATAAGGGTCAGACTACGGATGCATTAAAAGCAGACATAGAGGGAATGACTCTCTCCAAAATAACGCCGCACAGAGTAAATGGGGTTTTGGATATTATTTCGGAACGCAGAGGAGATGGGAATAGATATGTTCTTGTTCCTAAGTATGCGGACGTTAATAACCCAAGAAGATCTGACGGCGTTATAAATCTTAGGGCAAATGAAGAAGAAAACTTTAATGCAGACCTGCTTTTAGAACAGACCTCTGGAGAGCTGGGCCGTGGTCAACCCACAGAAAATGAATTTGCGGAAATAATACCCCTTGAGGGTGAGGACGGACTGCTGGCGGACTTTGAACTATACCGGAAGGCTCTCGCGCTTCCCCCAGCGAAATTAGCAGGGAACACTGAAGAAGCTATAGCCGCACGGGATGCTATAGCATACTGGATGGATGTATGGCCTAGGATTAAAGCCATGTACACAAGAGTAGAAAAAAGACCTTACTACAGAAGGTATTTCGACAGAATTGACATGAAGCAGCTTTCACCAGGAATAACTAACTGATGTCTGACCTACAAATTGAAAATGCAGACTACTTAGGCTTGTCCAAAGACGGTAAATGGGCCTATGAGGTCACGGACCAAAACCGTAAGACACATACACTACAGTTTCACCCAAAGTTGTGGGGAGCGAAGAAAGGTAACACAGAAGGGCACAGGGGTGTGCTAAATGCCCTCTCAAACAAAGGGGCTTTTGACACAGACTTTCAAACAAAAGTATTGCAACACGCCTTTAGGAACATGCCCGGAATGTTTGCAGATAGCAGAGGCTTCTTTGGCAGAGTTTTTTGGCCGACACTAAAAGGAGCCCCAGCGCAGCTTGTGGGCCTCCCCGCCGACGTAGCCCAGATGCCTCTTGCAGCAGCTAGTGCAGCTACAGAGGGGGTCGGGTGGCTTAGTGAAAGGTATGGAGAGTTGAGGGGAGGAGCTACAGTACCTGCTGATACCTCTGCTGTACAAGATCGTATAAAAGCCGCACAGGAAGGACTCGCTACAATAGGCTCCGAAAACCTGCGACAAGCTTTTGAAAATGCCAGCGGTATAGACATGACCGCTGACCCCAGAGGGCCTTATGAACAAATTATGGCTTATGCCATGGAGTTTGCCTTGGGAGGTGCTGAGTCAAAATTCTGGGTAGAAACTGCCGGGGCTTTGAACACGCTTAGTAGGATGGCCCGTAGAGCTTCCCGTGAGAAAGGGGCTGACGCTGCGTCGCCCGATAATGTCGGGTCCATGATGGACAAAGTCAAAGCAGCGTACCGTGGTAAAGAAGGACGGCAGCGTTTCTATGCAGAAACAGGGTATGGTTTTGGTGCAGGGTTTACTTTTGGAAGTCTGCTGGAAGGCTTTGGCCTAGAGGACCATCCTTTGGGTCAGGTCGCAGCTATGGCAGGGGCTATAGCGGGCCCTGCGGCTTTAGTAACAGGTGGCAAGTACATTGCCGATAAACCAGTCATAAATTGGCTGAGTCTCGGTATAATTCCAGCGGCTGTTGGATTGAAAAGATCTTTAGGAAGGACCTTTGTTGGGGAAGAAGCCTTAAAGGAGAGACTTCTCAACTCACTTAAAGGTTACGGGGATCACAAGGTCTTACCAGACGGCTCTCCTAATACTAGAAAAAACAGAGGCCACGCGATAGCTAGACTAGCGGAACTACAAAAACAGGCTCTTGCACGGGGGGGGGCTTTTGTAGAAGGCACCGAAAACCTTTTCTTCAGCTCACCTGCAAGGTATCGGGGTATCGCTAGGGCGCTTACTGAGAAAAAGTTTATTTTAGAAAAATCTCTTAGAGACTTGGAAAATCAGCGCAGGATAGAAGGTCCGGATGCTATGCCCGAAGAAGTCTACGCAAGAGAAAGAGAAAATCTTGAGTTTGACATAGCCCAGACAGAGAGTGACATGGAACTGGCTGATTTCTTTAGTCAAGCTGTAGAAAACATAAGAACATCTACACTTAAAAAAACTGGGCGTAGTCCGGAGGCACTCGCAGAACTAACGAAAAGGGATTTAGAAGAAGTAGTCCATATTAGTGATAACTTGTTTTCTGCTGTGTACAAAGCCTTTGATGACAGCATTGAAGGCACCACTCTTGGCGGAGAAAAGTTAGCTCTCCGAACAGCGGAGGGCGGCGTAGATGTACGGGGACTTCTTGACGAGGACTACAACAAGTTCAAAGATGCCCCTAGAGACTATGTTCCCAAGTACGAGGAAACCAGAGAAAGACTTCTTCGTGAGGGAATAAGAGAAGGTAGCAAGTGGCAAGAGCTTAAATTTGTAGATGAAGAAACAATTCAGTCTATAGAAAAGAGACTTACGACACATTTCGACCAAATTCTGGAAAGGGACTTTCTGGAAGCTCGGCAGGACCTTTTGAGGAGTGCTGAAAAACGGCAAAGTACAATTATAGAAAATCTTGATTCTTGGGTAAGAGAAAAAGGTTATGACAGCATAGAAGAAGCTGCTAAAGATCCCGCACTGAAACTGGTTATAGATGAACGAATACGATCTGCCTATGCCGATGCGGACGATCATTGGAAAGCTTTGCAGACAGCCTTTTGGGAAAGGATTCCGGGGCTTAAAGAAAAGGTTCGAGGAGACAGTATTAAGTTCCCAGAGAACACTGTTTTTCAGGCTCCGGGTGTAGACAACACCAAAGTAGATGTCTCTGGTCTTGGTCCCGCAGAGGCAATCGACAAGATCACAAAGGAACTGTCTTCAGCAGCAGGAGTAGATCCCGCATTGTATCTCCCGAGACAGTTCTTTCAAATTGGCGGTACAAATTCAGCCCGTAACCTAGCAAAAAGTATTCAAGACGAACAAATACTTGCCGCCCAAGTAGATGCTGGTCTTGGTGCTGGTCGAGTAGCCGCAGAACAAATACCTACAAAAATAGCTAGACTTGAGGAAAATGTTACCACCGCACAAGACAAATTAAATGTAGCCGAAACAGATCTCGAAGCGCGACAGGTACTAGAAAGAGAGCAAGTAGACACCGCTGTGACAGACCTCAAGTCCTTTGTACGAGAGATGGTAGAAAATGCAGCAACCGGAGGGGCTAACGAAGTTGCACAAGCAGGGCTTGTTCGTTACCTCTCAAACTCGGTCCCTGGGACAGCACGTTGGAGTTCTCTAAGAGGTCCTAAAGCCGTGGCCGACAGGAAAGCATGGCTAGATAACATCCCACAAAGCATTGGAGACGAAGTGGGTATTCCAGACGCACGTTCTCGCCAGCCCTTGGAGCTGACCGAAGAGAATGCAACTATGCTAGAAAACATAGTAGGGGACTACCGCGCAGACAAGGTTATAAGCGGCGAACTATCTTTAGAGGATGCCGTGGGAGGGGTAATGCGTACTCTGGCACCTCCAAAATATGTAGGGTCCGGAGGGACCTGGAAAACCCCCACTAACTACTTGGAAGCTCTCATAGAAAAAAGAACCACGCTGGATAACCTTGTAGAAAAACCTAGTCCCACGATTCTAGCTCTTACTAAAAAGCGGGACAACTTTCAAAAAGATCTTCTGAAGAAAGAGTACAAACTAAAGGATGTTTCAGAGTCTATTTTGTCACAAGAAGGAGGTCCAGTCTTACTAGGAAGGCTTGATGGAGATACCAGCGCAGGAGATGTGCAGGATATTATATCCGAGCTTAAAGATTCTAGGTCCATTAACAAAGACACTTGGACACCGGCAAAGAAGGCTAACACCAGAGCCCTAGAAGAGATGTTGCTGTCACTAATTAATGAGGGCAACTTCCCTGAAATAGATACAGTAGCACTAATGCAAGCCAGACAGGCCACCCGAGCGTACTACCATGTCCAAGATTCTATGGGGGATATTCTTAGTTTAGATGGCAGTACTCCGTCGATTTCTCCCGAGAGGGTGGCACAGACCGTTCTTCCCGGTAAAACGATCAGTGATCCTGCTGCACAAAGGGAAGCGATACGAAGGTTACAAACAGTCCTACAAAGGGTTGACACAAACATTGCAGAGTTTGAGAGGGTGCCTCTGTTAGATAGAAGCGGTAAACCTTTATTAGATTCTAGGGGCCGTCCTAGGACAACGCAACAGGCAACAATACAGCCAGACCTTCCTTTTAACAATGACACCAAGGATCTTTACAGCCTTGAAGGTTGGCCCTATGAAGTTCAGGAAATAGGGCAAGAAAGACGGGCTTTTGGCCTAAGACTTAAAGACGATATTAAGAATGTCGAAGGCACCGCAGCAACAAGAGATGCCGCTGATCTAATTGAGTACGTACTTATAGACCAGCTAAGAAGAAGCCTACCGGAAGAGGTTCGCCTAGCGGGAGCTACAAAAATTCACCGCGACATGGTTCCTGTTGATCTTTTAAATGAGTTTATGGAGACACATGCGGATGGAATTAACTTTTTAAAAAGGCATGGTAATAAGGAACAAAGAACCTTAGTAGAGGCGCTGGAAGGGGCTCCTGTTATAGACAAAGCTTCCGGGGAAATGACAGGTAGAACCCTTGGTCTAAGTACTTTATCCGAGTTTGTAGAAGAACTGATGAAAGCCAACGACCTGAACGCTTTAGAAGCCATAAATAGGTTACGGGGAAGAGGTGCTTTTGCAGACGAGCTTTCTAACGAAGCTATTCTACATGCACGTAAAATATTAAAAAATGACGATTTTGAAGTACAGACACTTAAAGAATCTTACGGAGCTGAGTACGGAACTGTTATAGATTCGCTTCTAGACAACATCACCCGTCCGGGCTCTAAGACTCCAGATACGGACATAGACAACTTTCTTAGTGTTCTAAAAGACAGCAAGCTGCAAAAAGATGCTTTTAAGGGAGCCTTGATGCAGAGTGTGTGGAGAAAAATACAAACCGCAGTCGAGATACCCGGCGAAAAGCTTCCTCCAGGAGCCATGAGGCGATTAGGGAAACCTGTTAAAAGCCTTGGAGCGGCAGACGAGCTGGCAAAACTTCTTGATAACGAAAACTTTGTGACGCTTATTCACAAAACCTATGCAGACAACCCGGAGCATGGAGCAAAACTACTTGAAGCACTCGACAAAGTGGTTAAGGGAATAGGGGATGTGTCATCTGGCCGTATTAGAAACCTACAGGACATGGCCGATTTTGCCCAGACAGAATTGTTCACCAATTTTGGTAGAGCTTTTGCATTGGCTGGCGCTAAAGCGACAGGGTTCATTAACGAGTTGTACGCAGCAGGAGCTGGCGGCAGAATCTTTCGACGTTTAGGAGAAGCACTAACCGGAAACATCCTTGACGATATGCTGATACTTGCCGCAAAGAATGAAAACGTCCTGCTAAATTTTCTGGAAGACATCAGTGGTTCCCGTGTTAAACAAAAAATGAGAAGTGATATTCTGGGAACCTTATACACGTTGGTAATGAATGACCTGAACCCGCTGGATATGTTCCGTAGATCTGTCGGACGGGGCGGTGCTGGCCTAGAACTTCTGACAGAACCTGTTGAAGAAAGAGAAGACCGAGAAAGTATAAGACAGCTAAGATTTGGAAGTCCTACTGCTTCTCTCCAGATGGAGCCTTCTCCAGTACAGGTTGCACGAGCCGAACCTAACACGGCTTCCGTTCTCAACAAAAGCTTGTTTGATTACGCAAGCCCTGCTCTTAGTAATAACATGGCCTCCGCACAAACAGACCCAACCACACTGGCTGAAGGCCAGAAATTGTTTGGAGCAACAGACCCTGTCTTCGCCAACAAGGGAGGCATAGTGTCTCTCCGTAAGAAACCGAGGCAGATGGTCCTTTGAGACTTTCCTACAACTTCTCTCTATGGGAAATGACCAAGTCACAGACCGCAGACCGTCTGGGAATTAATAACGAGCCCGACGAAGCTCAAACAGAAAACCTCAGACTTCTCTGCAAGCACGGTCTGGAACCAGTGCGAAAGCACTACTCTGTTCCAATCAGGCCCTCCAGTGGCTTTAGATCCGCCGCTCTCAACGAGGCCCTTGGTTCAGGGCCCAATTCCCAGCACACCAAGGGACAGGCAGCAGACTTTGAGGTGCCATGGGTAGACAACATGGCACTAGCCCTATGGATCATGGACAACGTAGTATACGACCAGCTCATTCTTGAGTACTACAAGGAGGACGTGCCCAACTCCGGTTGGATACACCTGAGCTACATAGACCCACCCTCCAAGAACAGGCGGCAGTCAAAAATATTTGATGGTAAGGTCTGGAAGAAGCTAGACTAGCCACTCTCTGGCAGACTCTCCAAGAATCTGATTTGCTATGTTGATCTTGTCACGCAAGGACTTGACTATCTTTTCGTCAATCGTCTTTGGCGACATAAGGTCGATGTAAGTGACCTTGTTGTTCTGACTAATCCTATGGGCACGGTCCTCGCTCTGTAAGCGCAGCTCCAAGTCATAACTGTTCGAGTAATATATTACAGTGTTTGCTGCCGTCAGCGTCAGACCATACCCTCCCGTTTTTGGATGCCCCACAAGGAACCTCAGCTCAGACTGTCTATCCTGGAAAGTTTCCACAATATGTTGACGTTCCGAGTCTGGGGTCTCCCCGTGGAGCGCTGAGACCGCTTGTACGCTGTAGCGGTCTCGCAGGGCCTCAACAATCGAGCGTATGTCAGCTGTCCACGTTGCCCATACGATTGCCTTACCCTGTACCTCTTCACATAAGTCCAAGAGAGACTTGATGCGATTGGAAGAAAGATCGTGAACTTTGCCCTCGTCATCTGTCAGGTGACCGCAGCATATCTGTTGTAGCCGCATGATCTGTGTCAGGACACTGTGCGTTGTAGCAAGTTCTCCATTGCTCAGTTGCGCGAGAGCCAACTGCTTCATCTGCTTGTACGCTTTTTCCTGTTCCTTGGTTAAGGCTACTTCTCTCTTCTCGTAGACCTTATCAGGAAGATCCAGACAGTCTTCTTTCCGCACTCGAAAGGAGCTTTTGGAAAGCTTCTCCGTCAGCTCGTCCAGCCTCTGGTAACCTATAACTTGATTAAAGATCCTTGCACCCATGTGCTTCTTGTCTAGCAAAGCGTACCGTGACTGAAAGGCATAGAAGTTTTTGAACCCGAGAATGTCAGGATCAAGGAAACCCATCTGACTGAACAGGTCGAGGGGGCTCTTGGTGACCGGGGACCCTGTTAAAATCCTCCTGTACCGCGCACCACGGCCCACTGCACATAGCGCAATTGTCCGCTGGGCTCCACGGTTTTTGATAGTCGTACTTTCATCAACCACCATGATCGCCTTAAACATTTTGATAAAGGCCTTTGCAACGTCAGTACCTTTCTCAGTGGAGAATGCTTCCACATTCATAAGCAAAAACTTGAGCTTCCCTGTTTTAGTGTACAGCGCCCGTAGCGACTTCTTGACCTTGTCTGTCAGATTGGGATTCCACAAAAGAACTTCCCGCTCTATGCGCGGAGGGAGGTGCGTTTCAATCTCGGCCACCCAGTTTGCAATCACCCCCTTTGGAGCAACCACTACAGCTATGTCTATCTTTTTCTCTTCAAACAAGAGCCCGATAGTATCAATAGTTACCTTGGTCTTGCCGGTGCCCATGTCCATAAGCAATGCATAGTTGGTTTGCTCCGAGCTTTTGTCGAAGGCTTCTCTCTGATGAGCGTAGGGCTCGGTGAAGAATTTGAATTTTTTATCTTGCATAGTCCTAGGATTACCTATACAAGTTACGTGACCGTCCGTCAAGACGGTAGAAACAAGAAACATTAGGAAAGGAAAGTATGAAAGACATATTAGATCAGATGGCATCTGATGCCAACACATCTTCCTCAGACAAAATCGACAAGCTTGAGGATGGGAAACTGGATAAGGTCTCCCGTCTAGCAAATGAAGCTGCCCGATTGCAGGAAGATGTGGATAATGCCGAAGACTTGTATAAGAACTTCAAGAAATCCTTGAAGAAGGTTACAGACGAACTTCTCCCCGATGCGATGGAGGAGTTGGGTATTGAAAACCTTACCCTTTCGGACGGAAGCCGTATCGAAATCAAGCCCGTCTATTCGGCTACCATTTTGGTAGACAAGAAAGAAGAAGCCTTCAAGTTTATCCGCCAATGTGGTGACGATGACATTATAAAAAATAATGTAACTGTCACGTTTGGTCGTGGAGAAATGAACGAGGCAGAGGCTTTTACCGAATGGGTTGCGGATAAAGGTCTGATTCCAAACCAGACTCAAAAAATTGAGCCCTCCACGTTGAGGGCTTGGTTCAAGAGTCGCGTGGAAGACGGCTTACCTGTGACCACAGACGCGATAACCACTTACATGTCTAACCATGCGAAAATAACGAGGAAACGATAAAGATGGCAAGAACAGCAGTTGCTAAAAAGAAGAAAGCTGAAGTAATAGCGTTTAATCCCGATATGTTTTCGGCGGACGCTGGTGCTGGCTTAACGAACCTGGGAACCGAGGATTTGGCAATGCCTTTCCTCAGAATTCTCCAGAAGACTTCACCCGAGCTGGATGAAATAGACGCTCGGGCTGGAGACATCTATAACACGGTCACCAAGGAAGTCATCAACGGCTCTGATGGTTGCCGAGTAATTAATTGTGCTTACCGGCTAGAGCATATTGAGTGGGAGCCGTTGGGCCAAGGATCAAAGGCTCCTTTCAACATTTATCCAGCAGGGACTGCCCTACCAGACACCTTCCGCAATGATGACGAGAAGGACTTTAACGACTACGTTGTGGATGGCGATGGAAGGTATCTAGAGCGTACTGCTCAACACTATGTTCTTACGCTAGATGGCGAGGGGATGACGCAGCAAGCTCTGGTTTCCATGAAAACGACTCAGTTTAAGAAGTCAAAGCAGTGGAACTCCGCATTGAAAGCGGCAAAAATGAAAGACAGCAAAGGCCACCTTTTTGTGCCGCCTCGGTATGCTCAAATCTTTCGTCTCAAGACGCACAAGGAGGAGAACAAGAAGGGCAGCTGGTTTGGCTGGGAGATTAGCAAGGAAGGCTACATCGACAATGCCAACCTGTACGCTGAAGCCAAGATGTTTGCAGAAAGCATAAGCGCAGGACAAGTCAACGTCCAACATCAGCGCGAAGAGTCTAAGGTTAAACAGGAAGAAGTACCCTTTTAAGGGTGTTGCGAGGGGGGTAAAACCTCCTCGCTATTTTTTATGGAAAGGGAACTCATACAAAGATTCGCGCTCCTATTCCGGGGGCTCGACATGGCCTACGGCACCTTTGTCGTAACGGGGAAAAAAGCCAGCGGCAAGTCCGAGGGTAAGGCTACCTTTGTAAAAGAAAAACGGAACACAAATACTTTTGCCTCGCACCTTAACGGGGAACGCAGTGTCGGAATTGTCCCCATAAACGAGGACAGCCAGTGCTGGTGGGGCTGCATTGACATTGACATCTATCCGCTCGACCATTCCAAACTTGTACAAAAGATACACAAACTTAAACTCCCCCTTGTGCTGTGCCGTTCCAAGAGTGGAGGAGGTCACGTCTTCCTCTTTCTTAAAGAACCTATCCCGGCAGAGGCTCTGCAAAACAAGCTGAAGGAGATAGCATCAGAACTTGGCTGTGCTAAAGGCACCGAGATTTTTCCAAAGCAGATTGTTCTTGTTCTCGAACGAGGGGACAAGGGCAACTTTCTAAACCTACCTTACTTCAACCATGAGAACGGACTCCGGTACGCCTTCAAGCCAAACGGCGAGATGGCTACCCTTCAGGAATTTGTGGAGATGGCGGAGGCTTCCGCCGTTATGCCCGATGCTCTGGACAAGCTTCTGGTTAAGCAGACTCCGGAGGTTGACGAGCGGCTCAAGGATGGACCTCCCTGTTTACAGGTGCTTTTACGGCAGGGCTTCCCCGAGGGCACACGGAACAATGGCCTGTTTAACCTGGGAGTGTACCTGAGAAAGGCGTACCCTGATGATTGGGAAACTAAAATCCTTGAGTATAACCAAGCAATTATGGACCCTCCTCTTGATCTTAAAGAGGTTAACATTGTCGCTGCTCAGTTGCATAAGAAAGACTATCAGTACAAGTGTGAAGACCAGCCAATTTGCAATTTTTGCAATCGGGACCGTTGCCGTTCTCGCCGGTATGGTGTCGGGGGTGACATCAATACCGCAAGCATTGCGAACCTTCGTAAATACGATTCTGAGCCACCTCTCTGGTTCCTAGACGTAAACGGCTCACCCGTGGAACTTGACACAGAAGCACTTCAACGTCAGCCAAAGTTTCAAATCCTCTGCATGGAACAGATCAACCACATGCCACGCACCATTGCCCGACAGGCTTGGGAGTCGCAGATGAATGCACTTTTAAAAACCATGGTGGAGACAGAAGGTGCTATCATTACAACTTCCGAAGACACAAGTCTGCGAGGTCAGTTTTACGAGATGCTAGAAGAGTTCACCACGCACATGCAGTCCGCTCTTGATAAAGAAGAGATCCTGCTTCGCCGCCCATGGACCAATGAGACAACCCATCGTACCTACTTCCGGTTGAAGGACTTTGAGGGTTATCTCAAACGCAACAAGTTCACTGAGTACCGTTCCAACAAGATTGCACAAAGGCTGCGCGACATTGACGGACAGTCAGAGCAGCTACGGATAAACGGCAGACCTATACGATGCTGGAGCATTCCAGCCTATGAGGAGATCGAACAGGAGTTCAGTTCTCGCTTTGAAGGACCCGAGGAGCCCTTCTAATGCGGAAAAAGAAAGTCTTCTGCCGACACTGCTACAAAGCCGCTGTTACCGTGGTCTCTGAAGTACCACTTTGTCCCGAGCACTATTTCCTTGGCGTGGCAGAGGAAGTCAAGACATATAACAACGAGCAACAGGACCATTGGTCCGCTCTTCTTAGGGAGTTGCGGCTGGAGAAAAAGCTATCACAAAAGGAACTGGCAGACCGCACGTTTTTGTCGCAGCGCACTATATCCGAATACGAAAATACAAGTAAGCCACGCCAACTCTCCATCTATAAAGTCGAAAAAATGCTTCATGCCATGGGGTACGATTTAGATGCCATTGTAAGGAAACGAGATGATTAGAATATTTGGACCACCCGGAACTGGAAAGACAACAACCCTGCTTAACCATGTTGAGAAGCTTCTGGCAGATGGCGTGAAGGCAAATGAAATAGGCTACTTTGCATTCACCAAGAAAGCGTCCAACGAAGCTCGGGACAGAGCCGTAGCAAGATTTAATCTGGACCCGGAAAAAGACTTCCTGTTTTTCCGAACCCTACACTCCATGGCGTTTCAGTCCCTAGGCCTCAGCTCCGCCGATGTCTTGAAAGAGAGCCACTTAAAAGAGTTTAGCGAGAAGGTCGGCGTGAACCTTGTGGATGGAGTAGAGATATCCGAAGACGAAGGCTTTGTTACTTTCCGCAGCAGCCATCCGATAATGAGAGCGATTGACTTAGCACGGACCACGCTCCACGGCCCTCGGTGGGCTTACAACAATACAGACCTTCTGGAGCCCTTCTATCATTTTGAACATATCTTCAATGAGTACGAAAGCTTCAAGCAAGCCAACCACCTTACTGACTTCACAGACATGTTGTCTAAACTTGCAGCGTCCCCGGAGCTTGTCCCAAAACTGAAAGTAGTCTTTCTGGATGAGGCGCAAGATCTCACGCCGTTACAGTGGGAGATCGCTCATATCTTAAATTCAAAATGTGAGCGGATGTACATAGCGGGAGATGATGACCAAGGTATATTTGGGTGGAATGGGGCGGAGATAAAAAAGTTCATAACACTTGAAGGAAGCAGTGAGGTTCTTAGTCAGAGCTATCGCGTTCCTTGGAAAGTTTTTGAACTAGCCAACCGGATTGTCAACCGCATA
>Ga0114905_1000508_pt1 | contig 24329 bp, 24 predicted proteins | sample MalvireepMed_b05_FD_83499 | JGI IMG/M metagenome (GOLD analysis project Ga0114905, IMG submission 83499) | Marine viral communities from the Global Malaspina Expedition - Malaspina viral metaG DeepMed_b05 | ecosystem: Environmental > Aquatic > Marine > Oceanic | place: Mediterranean Sea...
GGCATCACCTGCCGCATCTGCCCGCGCGCCGCCTGTCCGGCGCGGCGCGAGCCGTCGCTGCTGGGGGACGGTCTGGCGCAGGGCTTTTGATCTTTTGACACCCGCCGCCACATTCGCGATAAGTTTTTTACAGGGGGAGGACGGTTCCGGCTCGGGGGAGGGCCGGGCTGCCCGGTGTCGGGAAGGGGACGTCATGTCGAAACGAGTGATGCTGATCGAGGATGAGCCGAATATCATCGAGGCGATCAGCTTCATCCTGTCGCGCGAGGGGCTCTCGGTCGAGACCCATTCCGACGGCACCACCGCCAATGACAAGCTGCGCGCCAGCACGCCGGATCTGCTGATCCTCGATGTGATGCTGCCCGGCAAGAGCGGTTACGACATCCTGCGGGAACTGCGCGAGGAGGCGGGCACCGCCGATCTGCCGGTGCTGATGCTGACCGCGCGCGGCCAGACCCGCGACCGCGAGATGGCCGAGCGCGCCGGGGTGTCTGCCTTCATGACCAAGCCGTTCTCGAACGCCGAGATGCTCGAGCAGGTCCGTGCCCTGATGGCCGAGACCTCATGACCGAGACCGGACCGCCGCGCCGGGGCAAGCCCCCGGTGTTTCTCGAACGGCAGTCCTATCGCCGCCGGCGTGTGATCGACGCGGCCCGGATGCTGCCCTTCATCGGCTTGCTGCTCTGGCTGATCCCGCTGCTGTGGCGCGAGGAGGGCGAGGTCGCGGTGCGCTCGTCGAGCGCGATCCTCTACCTCTTCGGCGTCTGGATCCTGCTGGTGGCCGGCGCCGCCGTGCTCTCGGCCAAGCTCGCCGCACAGGCGCGTGACGGAACGGCCGAGGCGGAGGCACGGCCCGGGGAGACGCCGTGACCATGCTCAACACGCTGGTCTTCGTCGGCAGCGCCTACGCGCTGTTTCTGTTCGCCATCGCCTTTGCTGCCGAACGCGCGGCGATGCGCGGGCAGGCGCGCTGGCTGCGCTCGCCCATCGTCTACACCCTGTCGCTGTCGATCTACTGCACCGCCTGGACCTTCTACGGCGCGGTGGGCTCGGCGGTGCGCTCGGGCTTCGAATACCTGACGATCTATCTCGGGCCCTCGCTGGTGCTGATCGGCTGGTGGCTGATCCTGCGCAAGCTGGTGCGCATCGGGCGCAGCCAGCGCATCACATCGGTGGCCGACCTGATCTCGTCGCGCTATGGCAAGTCCAACCTGCTGGCCGTCGGGGTGACCATCCTCGCGGTCGTCGGCACCACGCCCTATATCGCGTTGCAGCTGCAATCGGTGACGCTGAGCTTCGAGGTCTTCGGCGTCGGCGACATCGCCACCGGCGAGGAGCAGGGCCACACCGCGCTCTGGGTCGCCGCCGGCCTCGCGCTCTTCACGGTGATCTTCGGAACCCGCAACCTCGACGCCAATGAACGCCATAACGGCGTGGTCATGGCCATCGCGGTCGAGGCGGTGGTCAAGCTCGCGGCCCTTCTGGCGGTCGGGGTGTTCGTGGTCTGGGGGCTCTCGGGCGGTGTCTCGGGCGCTCTGGCCAAGATCGATGCTTCCAGCCTCGGCCAGTGGCAGATGGACGGCGGGCGCTGGGTCGGGTTGACCATGCTCTCGGCAGCCGCCTTCCTCTGCCTGCCGCGGATCTTCCAGGTGCTTGTGGTCGAGAACGAGAACGAGACCCACCTGCGCACCGCGAGCTGGGCCTTCCCGCTCTATCTCGGGCTGATGAGCCTGTTCGTGGTGCCGATCGCGGTGATCGGGCTCGAGATGCTGCCCGAGGGGTCCAACCCCGACCTCTTCGTGCTCACGGTGCCGCTGAGCCAGGGCCGTGACGGGCTGGCGGTGCTGTCTTTCCTCGGTGGCTTCAGTTCGGCCACCTCGATGGTCATCGTCGCTGCCATCGCGCTCTCGACCATGGTGTCGAACCACGTGGTGATGCCGCTCTGGCTGCGCTACGCCGGCGGCGGCGCCAAGGTTTCGGGCGACGTCCGCGGCGTGGTGCTGCTGGCGCGGCGGCTGTCGATCATCGGCGTGGTGATGCTGGGATACCTCTACTACCGCCTGTCGGGCGGCGGCGCGGCGCTGGCCTCGATCGGACTGGTGAGCTTTGCCGGGCTGGCGCAGATCCTGCCGGCAATGCTGGGCGGCATCTTCTGGCGCGGCGCCTCCCGGCTAGGCGCGCTGGTCGGGCTGACGCTGGGCTTCGGCTGCTGGGGCTACACGCTGTTCCTTCCGAGCTTCGGCGCGGGCGTGTTCCTGCCCGAGGCCTGGGGAATTGCAGGGCCGTTCGGCATCGGCTGGCTGCGCCCGCACGCCCTGTTCGGGATCGAGGGCATCGACCCGCTGCTGCACGCGGTGTTCTGGTCGCTGACGCTCAACACCGGCGGCTTCGTGCTGGCCTCGCTGGCAAGCTTTCCCGGCCCGCTCGAGCGGCTGCAGGGCGCGCAGTTCGTCAACGTCTTCGAGCATTCCGCCGCGCCGCGCAGCTGGACCGGCCGGGTGGCGCAGGCCGAGGACCTGATGATCATGGCGCAGCGCATCCTCGGCGCGCGCGATGCGCAGCGCCTGTTCGAGCGCGAGGCGCGGCGTCAGGGCATGGCCGACACCCTGCCGGCGCCGACCCCCAGCTTCCTCGAGACGCTGGAGCGCGAGCTTGCGGGCTCGGTCGGGGCGGCCACGGCGCACGCGATGGTCGGCCAGATCGTCGGCGGCATGTCGGTCTCGGTCGAGGACCTGATGGCGGTGGCCGACGAGACGGCGCAGCTGATGGAATACTCCGCCCGGCTCGAGGCGCAGTCGCAGGAGCTGGCGCGCACCGCCGCGCAGCTGCGCGAGGCCAACGCCAAGCTGACCCGTCTGTCGGTGCAGAAAGACGCCTTCCTGAGCCAGATCAGCCATGAGCTGCGCACGCCGATGACCTCGATCCGTGCCTTCTCCGAGATCCTGCGCGACACCACCGGTCTGGCACCAGAGGAGCAGCACAAGTATTCCTCGATCATCCATGACGAGGCGATCCGGCTCACCCGTCTGCTCGACGACCTGCTCGATCTGTCGGTGCTCGAGAACGGGCAGGTGAACCTGAACCTGCGCGAGGGTCTGCTCTCGGACGTGCTCGACCGGGCGGTGGCCGCTGCGGCGGCGGACGAGCATGGCGCGCGCCTGCGCATCATCCGCGATCCGGCGGCCGAGCAGGTCCGGCTCAACACCGATCTCGACCGGCTCAGCCAGGTGTTCATCAACCTCGTGGCCAACGCCCGGAAATACTGCGACGCCACGCGCCCCGCACTCGAGGTCCGGGTCCATAGCCGCGACCGGCTGGTGATCGACTTCGTCGACAACGGCACCGGGATTTCACCCGAGGCGCAGGACGTGATCTTCGAGAAATTCAGCCGGGTCAGCGACCAGAAGGCCGGCGGGGCAGGGCTCGGGCTGGCGATCTGCCGCCAGATCGTCACCCGTCTGGGGGGCGAGATCTCCTATCTCAAAGGCCAGCGCGGAGCGGCGTTCCGGGTCGTGCTGCCGGCGGATATCGCGATGGCCGCCGAGTAGGCGCGGACCCGGTTTCGCGGGCGCTCTAAATCCCATGGTAACCAAATCCCTCCATACACGTCGCTGAGTTTGCCCGAGAACAGGCTGCCCGCACGATGGGAGATCCCGCAAGACAGGATGAGGTTCTGGCCCAGAAGGCCAGCGCGGCCCGCCGCGCCCTTGAGGCGCGGTCGATGTCGCCCTCCAAGGCGCTGCGCCGGGCGCTGTCGCGCACCGCCGATGTGCTCTGGGATCTTGCCTTGGTGACCCACGGGGTCGAGCAGGCGCATCTTGATCAGGACGGGGTCGTTGCCGCGCTTGGCGGCGATGCGCTGCTGATCCTGCTCGACGGGCCCGATGGCGTGCCCGGCGTGGCCCGGATCGAGCGGCCGGTGATGACCGGGCTGATCGAGGTGCAGACCATCCTGCAGGTCACCCAGATGCCGGTCGAGGAACGTCCGCTGACCCAGACCGACGCGGCGATGATGGCGCCGCTGCTCGACAGCGCGCTCGAACGGTTCGAGCGTTACCTCGAGGACCATCCCCTGCAGCCGCAGATCGCCGGGTTCCGCTTCGGCGCCATGGTCGAGGATGCGCGCACCGCCGGGCTGCTGCTCGACGCTTCCGGCTATCGTGCCTTCCGGGTGTCCCTCGATCTCGCGCTTGGCCGCCGCACCGGAGAGCTGGCGCTGTTCCTGCCGGACCGGGCCGAGGTTGCGGAGGAGGCCGGCGCCGAGGGGCAGGAGGGCCCGCACGAGCAGAAGATGAAGCTGCTGCCGGTGCATATGGATGCGGTGCTGCACCGGTTGGTCCTGCCGCTGTCTGCGGCCGAGAAACTGCAGCCCGGCGACCTGATCCCGCTGCCGCCCGAAGCGCTCGACGGGGTCGAGCTTCTGGCCGGCGACGGCTCGGGCGTCGCGGGCGGGCGGCTCGGGCAGATCAACGGCATGCGGGCGGTGCGGCTGGCCTGGCCCGAGGGCAGCGCATCGCAGGAGCCGGAAGACGACGGCGGCGGCGCAGCGCTGTCGACCGCCCCGTCCGAGGGGGCAGTGCCGGCGGCCGGGGGCGTGGCCGCCGCCCCGGCGCCCGAGGTCGGGCCGGATCTGGCCGAGGACCTGCCCGAGCTGCCGCCGATGGAGTTCGACGCAGGCAGCTTCGACACGGGCGACACCAACACCGAAGAGTTCGGTGGCGATTTCGGCACGGATTTCAGCGGTGAGTTCGCCTCCGGCGAGAAGGCGGAGGAAGGCGGCGGGGCGGAGTTCGATTTCGCCGCCGCGCCGTTCGATCTTGAGGAGGACTGAGCCGGGGCTCAGCCCTTCTGGGCGGCCAGCGTCTCGAGCGTCGGGCGGATGCCCTCGAGCTGGTAGCCGGCCTTGGCGGTGGTGGCGAGGATCTCGTCCACCGGCATCTCGCCGGCCTTGCCCATCGCCCAGACGATCGAGCAGCGGGTGCCCGAGCGGCAATAGGCCAGCACCGGGCCGTCGGCCTTGGCCAGAAGCTCGGCCTGCTGCGTCACCTGTTCAAGCGTCAGGCTCTCGTTGGTGACCGGGATGTAGACGAATGCCATCCCGGCGGCGCGCGCCGCCTCTTCCATGGCCCGATGCGACAGCTCCGGGGGAACCTCGGCGTCGGGGCGGTTGCAGATCACGAGCGTGATGCCCGCGTCGGCGGCGGCCTGCACGTCCTCGAGCGCGATCTGCGGAGAGACGGAGTAGCCGGGGGTGAGTTCGATCATAGCCATGCGCGTGATATCACTCGGCAGGAACGGCTTTGTCCAGACGTGATCTTACGACAGGCGCCACAACCATGCCGGTGAGCATGGCCGCCAGGAACACGTAGAGCCCGCGTCCCCCATAGCTCAGCGCCGCGATGGACGGCCCCGGGCACAACCCCGCCAATCCCCAGCCGATGCCGAACAGCACCGAGCCGATGATCAGCTTGCGGTCGATCTTGCGCGAGGGGTGCGGGGGCAGCGGCGCGCCCAGCACCGAGCGCGGGCGCCTGTGCGCCACCCGCCAAGCGATCGCCATGGGGATCATCGCGCCGCCCATCACGAAGGCCAGCGTTGGGTCCCATGCGCCGAGCACGTCGAGCCAGCCCTGCACCTTGGCGGTGTCGGTCATGCCCGAGAGGTACAGGCCGCCGCCGAAGAGGCCACCGGCAACGAAGGAGGAGACAAGCCGCATCATCTCAGATCACACCCAGGATATGACGGAACAGAACCACGCCGACGGCGCCGGCGAGGATATAGCAGGCGGTCGCGACGATGCCGCGCACCGACAGGCGCGACATGCCGCAGACGCCGTGGCCCGAGGTGCAGCCATTGGCGAGGCGGGTGCCGAGCCCCACCAGCAGGCCGGCGGCGACCAGCACCGCGATGTTGTCGGTGATGTGGGTGTCGACGGTGCCGAAGGCGGGTATCAGCAGCACCGGCAGCAGGACGACGCCGGCGAGGAAGACCAGCCGCTCCCGTTTCAGGCGGTCGGCCGATCCGTCGACCAGCGAGCCGACGATGCCTGAGGCGCCCATGATGCGCCCGTTGAAGAGCAGATAGACCGCCCCGCCGGAGCCGATCAAAAGGCCTCCGATCAGGCCCCGGATCCAGTCCTGTTCCATGTTGCGTGTTCCCTTGAGGTCGAAATGAGCCCTGTTCCGTTGCCCGGAATCCCAGCGTGCCCCCGGTTCGCTGAACGGGCGCCGGCTTGGGGTCCGGGATGCGGATCAGAGCTTGTTGATTGGCACCTTCAGAAAGACATCGCCCTTCTCGTCGGCGGGCGGCATCTGTCCGGCGCGCATGTTGACCTGAAGCGAGGGGATGATCAGCCTGGGCATGGCCAGCGTGGCGTCGCGGCGGTCGCGCATCTCGACGAACTCCTCGGCGGACTTGCCTGCGCCGACGTGGACATTGAGCGCCTTCTGCGCGCCCACGGTGGTCTCCCACGCGTAATCGTCTCGGCCCGGCGCCTTGTAGTCATGGCCGACGAAGATCCGGGTCTCGTCCGGCAGCGCGAGGATCTTCTGGATCGAGCTGTAGAGCATCTCGGACGAGCCGCCGGGGAAGTCGCAGCGCGCGGTGCCGAAATCGGGCATGAACAGCGTGTCGCCCACGAAGGCCGCGTCACCGATCACGTAGGTGAGGCAGGCCGGCGTGTGGCCCGGCGTGTGCAGCACGTCGCCGCGCAGCTGGCCGATATGGAGGCTGTCGCCCTCCTCGAAGAGCCGGTCGAACTGCGAGCCGTCGCGCTGGAACTCGGTGCCCTCGTTGAACACCTTGCCGAAGGTGTCCTGTACCACGGTGATGCGCTCGCCGATGCCGATCTTGCCGCCCAGCTGCTGCTGGATATAGGGCGCGGCCGAGAGGTGGTCGGCATGGACGTGGCTCTCGAGCAGCCACTCGACCTTGAGGTCGTGCTGCCTGACGAAGGCGATGATCGCATCCGCCGAGCGGGTGTCGGTGCGGCCCGAGGGATAATCGAAGTCGAGCACGGAATCGACCACGGCGCAGGACGACCCGGACGGATCGCGCACGACGTAGGAAATCGTGTTGGTGGCGTCGTCGAAGAATGCGGTGACGTCTGGTGAGATCATGCGATGCTCCTCTGTTTTCAAAGTCACATAGTTAAATGCGAATATGTTTGCAAGGATTCTCTCGTGATTGACCTGCGTCAAGGCGCCCGCCGCCTGCAGATGGTTTCATCACGATACTCGGGAGGAGGCCGCGGGGCCGTCTATCATGTCGCACGAAACCTGCAGAATCATGTTATGCAACTCTCACGAGACGCCCGGAGCGCGGTTGGAGGAGATCGAGCGCTGTTTCGGCCAGGCACGCCGTCGGGGCGGGTGAGAGCGCGACCGGATGCGCGGGTGCCGAGGCGCCCGACCGTACCGGAGCTCTTGGCAGAGTCCGGATCGCGGGCATTGGCGCCAAGCTGCCGGCGCATCGGCGAGGGCGAGTGCGGATTGTGCGTGAAACGCGGTGAGCCGATCCCGGACGGGCGGCTCGATCTGTTGCCGGACGCGGCGCTCTGCGCGGGTCCGGTCAAGCCATCAGGCCGGTTGCTCCCGGCCGCTGTGAGGAGGAGAGACATCATGATCGAAGCGCTGCAGAACAGGATTGTCGAACTTGCGGCAGCCACCCGCGAGGCCGGGGCCTCTGCCGATGCCTCGGCTCAGAAGGAACTGCTCGAGGATCTCGAGCGCCACATCGAGGAGCTGGAGGCGCGCGGCGGCAAGGTGCCGGAGAACGCGCTGCATCTGGTCCGGCCCGATGAAGACAGCGAGGTCGAGGACCAGTTCGACAACATGCCGATCTGACCCGCCCGGTTTCCAATCTTGCCTCGCGCCCGTGTTTCCCGTCTAATGTGCCGTGATCGCGCAGATAAGCGCGGCGGGCACAGGCGCCGGCAAACGGGCCGGCAGGCAAGGACGGGCAGATGTCAGAGGCGCGGGATACGGTCGGGTATTCGGTAGGCGGCGGAATCGTGCGGATCGGCATCCGCAACCCGCCGGTGAACGCGCTTGTCCGCGATGTCCGCGCCGCGCTGGTCGCGGCGTTCGACCGGGCCGCTGACGAGGACGGCGCGGTCGCGATCATTCTCCATGGCGAGGGGGTGGCGTTCGCCTCCGGCGCCGAGCTTTCCGAGACCGACAGCCCCGCCGACGCCCCCACCATGGCCGAGCTCTGCGCACGGGTCGAGGCCAGCCCGCTGCCGGTGGTGGTGGCGCTGCATGGCACGGTGCTCGGAGCGGGCGTCGAACTGGCCCTGGCCGCGCATTACCGCGTCGCCGATGCCGACACCCGCATCGGCTTTCCGGAGATCAAGCTGGGCCTGATGCCATCCGCCGGCGCAACCCAGCGGCTGCCGCGGCTTGCGGGGGCCGGCGCTGCGCTCGAGATGCTGCTCTCCGGCAAGCTCTGCAGCATCGATGCTGCCCCGGCCGATATGCTGGCCGATCTGGTGGTCGAGGCGGATGCGCTCGCGGGCGCGGCGCAGTTCGTCGCGGCGCTGCTCGAGGATGGCGGCGCGCTGCGTCCGACCTCCGGGATCCGCAGCGGCTTTGCCGATCCGGTGGCCTACCAGAAGGCGGTCACGCAGCGCCGCGAGGCGCTGGCCGGGGCGCCGGAACTGGCCCCGCGCGAGATCGTGGCAGCGGTCGAGGCCGCCATCCTGCTGCCCTTCGAGGCCGGGCTGGCCTTCGAGGCCGATGCGGCCGAGACCTGCCGCACGTCCGAGCAGTCGCGCGCCCTGCGCGCCGCCTTCGTGGCCGAGCACCGGGCGCGGCGGCTCGGGCTGCCGGAGGACGCCCCGCTGCCGGAGCTGTCCCGCATCGCGGTGCTGGGCGGTGGTCCGCTGGCGATCCAGCTGGTCTTTGCGGCGTTGGTCCGCGGCGTTGCGGTGCAATGGGGAACACGCGACCCGGCGGCCCTGCGCGAAGGCGTGCCGCGCCTGCGCGACGCGTTCGACGCCTTCGTCAGGCGCGGGGTGATGTCCGAGGATGATGCGCTCGACCGTCTGGCGGACCTGCGCATCGGCGACAGCGCGGCGATGACCGACGGGGTCGAGATGATCGTCCACGCGGCGCGCGGGCAGGGCGACGTGCCGGCCCCCGAGGGCATCCCCCGGGTCAGCGCCTTGCCCGGCAAGGTGCGTCAGGTCGGGCTGCGCTTCGCCCCGCCGATCCACGCCGCGCGCCTGATCGAGGTGATCGTGGGACCCGCGGCGATGCCGGAGCAGATCGTCGCCGCCCGCGCGCTCGCAAGGGCGCTCGACAAGATCCCGGTGCGGGTGACCTCGCGGGGCGAGAGCATCGCCTCGCGGCTGCTGGCAGCGAGCCAGCGCGCCGCCGAGGCGCTGGTCGACCTCGGCCAGCACCCCTACGAGATCGACCGCGCCTTCCGCGACTGGGGCTGGCATCGCCCGCCGTTCCTTGCCTCCGACCAGCGCGGGCTGCCGGATCTCGCCACGCGCCCCCGCGCCGAGGGCGCGCGCAACTGGTGCGCGGTGATGGTCGGCCAGGACCGCCCCGGCCGCTCCGGTGGCGCCGGGTTCTACCTCTGGCAGGGAACGCCCGCGGTGCCGTCCGAGGATCCGGATCTGACCCCGCTGCTCGATGCCGAGCGTCCGGCGGCAAGGCCGCTGTCGCACGAACGGATCCGCCGTCTGGTCCTTGGGGCGATGGCCAATGAAGGCGCGCGGATGCTGGCCTCGGGCATGGCGTCCCGGCCCTCCGACATCGACGTCGTGGCGACACTGGCGCTCGACCTGCCGCGCTGGCGCGGTGGTCCGATGCATATTGTGGGGGACTATGGCCTGCTTTCGGTGTCTCGCGCCATGGCCGGGCTCGACCATCCGGACACCGCGTTCTGGGCACCGGAGCCGGTCTTCGGCGAGCTGATCAAGACCGGTCGCAGCTTCGAGGCGCTGAACCGCTGACGCAATTCGGGCAGCGGCGGTGTCAGCCCAGGAAGATGCCCATGATGACCATCATCAACCCCAGGACCGAGAACAGCAGCGCGCCCATGTTCAGCGGCACGACCTTGCGCACCACCTCGCGCAGCGCCTCGTCGTCGAGCCCCTTGCGGCGTGCGCTCCAGACCCGCGCGATGCAGAACAGCAGGCCCAGAAGCCCCAGCACCGAGATCAGCGCACCCAGCCAGATCAGCCATTCCATCGCGATCGTCCTTCACTTCCGGAAAACCCGGCCTGCGGTAATCCATCGCCGGTGATGCCGCAACCCCTTGATGGTCGCGCGCGGGCTGGAGTAATCAGGGCGCCATACCGGCAGGAGACACAACCGATGCAAGACGAAGGTTCGAGCAACAGCTACGGCGTCGCGGCAGGCGAGCTGCGCAGCTTCATAGAGCGCTACGAGCGCCTGGAGGCGGAAAAGAAGGAAGTCGCCGACCAGCAGAAAGAGGTCATGGCCGAGGCCAAGGGCCGCGGCTACGACGTCAAGGTGCTGCGCAAGGTGATCGCGCTGCGCAAGCGCGACAAGGACGACATCGCCGAGGAAGAGGCGGTGCTCGAGATGTACAAGGCCGCGCTCGGCATGGAGTGAGGCCGCGCCGCCCCGCAACGGGCAGGCTTCGGTGAAAACGGCAGGGGCGATCTCGCGTCCCTGCGCCCGCCGCCTCCGGAAGCCGGGTCCAGCCAGTGCCGGCGCACAGGCCTCCCCCTGCTTCTTCTGGCTGAAAATATCCCGGGGTGCATTGGCGCCTCGCGCCAAGAGGGGCAGCGCCCCTCCACCCCCGGCGGCTTTGCAACGCCCTCAGGGCGTGAGAAGCCGCACTCCCGGCATCTGGCCGATCTGCCAGACATCCTCGTCATAAAGCTCGGTCAGCATGTCGACATAGGCCGCGTCCCAGCCCGGCAGGTCGAGCTCTTCCTCGATCGCCTCGTCGAGCGCGTACTTGTCGAGGAACGCCGTCATCACCCGGCGCTTCTGCGCCTCGTTGACGCCCGGGGTCTCCTTCAGGAAGGCACGGAAGCGCCGCATGCCTTCGGGGTTGATGATCTCCGAGAACACGTCGAACGACCCGGTGATCTTGCGCTCGAGCGGGATGCCCGCCATCTCGCGCAGGATCTGCCCCCAGATCAGTGGCGTGTCCTCGTTGCACCAGACCGTCACCGGCATCTCCGGCACCGCCTCGCGGATGCGCCGGATCAGGTCCGACCAGCGCAGGTGCATCGGGTCGACGCCGCCGAGGAACTCGTCGAAGCTGCCATGCGGCGTTGCGTGATAGACCGCCGGCAGGAAGGTGGCGAAATCGCGCAGCCCGAGAAACACCCCGATGCGGTCGCGGGGAAACAGCTTCTGCATGCCCTGCAGACGCTGCTCGCTCTTGCGGTAGAGCCGCCCGCCCGCCAGCGCCAGCTTGGGCACCGAGAGCAGGTTCTCGTGGCTCAGGCAAAGCCGCGAGACGGCCTCCGGGTCCTCGCTCAGTATGGTGTCGAGCAGCACCTCGCGGGCCTCCGGCGCGGGGGCGCCGTCGCCCAGCCCGTTGAGCGCGTCCGACAGAAGCGCCCGGTAGCGCGAGGGGCCGGGGATGGCCACGCCCTCCTTGCGGAAATCGTCGGCATTGCGCAGCAGCCCCTTGAGCAGGCGGTCCTCATCCGTGCCGTGGACGCCGATGTGAAGACTGATCTGCATGGCTTGCTCTTTTGAAACGTGCACCGCCGGACTATAAGCGCTTTCGCGCCGAGTAAAACCGCATTCCCCGCGCAGTCCTACCGGAGACCGAGATGAGCCTGGCCGATCACAGCACCGCCAAGACCGCCCGTGGATCGCGCTGGCCGAGCCCATGGTCGGTTGGCGCCGCGCTGATCGCCGCGGTGGTGCTGGGGCCGATCCTGGCGGTGCTCTGGATCGCCGCCTTCCCGGCCGAGAACATCTGGCCGCACCTCGTCTCGACCACGCTGCCGCGCTACCTGGGCAACACGCTGGTGCTGATGTTCGGGGTGGGCGTGCTGGCGGGCTGCGCGGGCGCGGGCGCGGCGTGGCTGATCGCGCGCTACGCGTTTCCCGGGCGGCGCTGGCTGGAATACCTGCTGCTGCTGCCTCTGGCGATCCCGGCCTATGTGGGCGCCTATGCGCTGGTCGACCTGCTGGAATATGCCGGCCCCGTGCAGACCGCCCTGCGCGGGCTTTTCGGCTGGCAGACGGCGCGCGACTACTGGTTCCCCGAGATCCGCTCGATGGGCGCCGCGATCGTGGTGCTGGCGGCGGCGCTCTATCCTTACGTCTACCTGCTGGCGCGCAACGCGTTCCGCGAGCAGTCGGCCTCCTCGGACGAGGTGGCGCAGTCGCTGGGCGCCGGTGTCTTCGGCCGGTTCTGGCGTGTCGGACTGCCGCTGGCGCGGCCCGCCATCGCCGCGGGCGTGGCCATCGTGATGATGGAATCGGTGAACGATTTCGGGACCGTCGACTATTTCGCCGTGCAGACCCTGACCACCGGGATCTTCTCGGTCTGGCTGCAGAGCAACAATGCCGGCGGCGCGGCCCAGATCGCCGCCACCGTGCTGGCGCTGGTGATCTTCCTCGTGCTGCTCGAGAAGAGCTCGCGCCGTCGGATGCGCTTCTTCAACCTCTCGACGCGCCACCGCCCGGTCGAGCGCAGGCCGCTGCCGGGCCGGACCGCGTGGCTGGCGACGCTGGCCTGCGCCGTCCCCTTCGTGATGGGGTTCGTGCTGCCCGCGGGCGTGATCCTGCATCACGCGCTGCGGCACGCCGAGAACTGGGCCGACCCGCGGCTCTGGCAGGCCGGGCTGCACACGCTCACGGTCTGCGGGCTCGCGGCGGTGCTGACGGTGCTGGGCGGCGTGTTCCTGGTCTACGGCGTGCGGCTTTCGGGGCGGGCGCTGCCACGGCTGCTCCTGCCGGTGACCACCATCGGCTACGCCGCCCCGGGCGCGGTGCTGGGCGTCGGCATCCTGATTCCGCTCGCGGGGCTCGACCACGCGCTGGCGGACGGAATCGAGACGCTCACGGGCTACGATATCGGCCTTTTGCTGACCGGCTCTGCCTTCGCGCTGGTGCTGGCCTATTTCGTCCGTTTCTTCGCCATCGCGCAGGGCGCGGCGGATGCGGCGATGGGGCGGGTCTCGCCCAACCTTGCGCTCGCGGCGCGCTCGCTGGGGCGCAGCCAGGGCCAGACCCTGGCCGAGGTCTATTACCCGCTGATCCGCGCCTCGGTGGCCTCGGCGCTGCTTCTGGTGTTCGTGGATTGCGTCAAAGAGCTTCCCGCGACGCTGCTCCTGCGCCCGTTCAACTACGAGACGCTGGCCACGCGGGTGCACGAACAGGCCTCGCTGGAGAACCTCGGCGGCGCCGCGCCGGCGGCGATGCTGGTGATCGCGGTGGGGCTGGCGGCGGTCGGACTTCTGGCCCGCGCAAACCGCTAGATATCGCTTGCACCCACCCCGCCGGCTGGCATATCCCTTGCGCCACGGTGCCCCTATAGCTCAGCTGGTAGAGCAACTGATTTGTAATCAGTAGGTCCGCGGTTCGAGTCCGTGTGGGGGCACCAGTTTCACCAGACCGACACCGAACGCACAGAAATGCCCCGGGGCAACGGCACGCCTGTGCGTCCGCAACGAGACAGCCCCTTGGTCCCCTAGCGCCGGGCTTGCGGTGCGGGTGGGTCCGGGGCAGCGTTGAGCTCGGCCAGGGTGGCTCTGGCCCAGGCGCGCGCGGCTTCGGAATAGGGCGCGTCGGGCGCGGTTCTGGCGCGCATCTGGTCCCTCGCATCGGCCTGCAAGGCGTCGAGCTTGCTGGCGACGCGCCGGTCGAAACGGCGGTCGCCCGGGGTGCGGCCGGGCGCCTCGGCGCGGTCCCGCAGATCCGCCGCAAGCTCTCCCAGCGACAGCATCAGCCGGTGCAGGAAGGCCATGTCGCGCATCACCCGGGTGCGCGCCTGCACCAGACCGGTGCGGTTCAGCCCGTAGACCTGGATCGAGACCGCCCCCATCGGGCTGAGCCCGGCCTCGGTGGCGGCACGCACCATCGGGCCGGTTTCCTCGAGCGCCGGCAGCGCTCTGGCGGTGTCTGCCCCCGAAAGATCCGTCCGGTCGGGATCGGGCCGCGCATAGATCAGCCCCAGAGGGGCGGCGAGATCGACATGGAACGCGAGGTGCAGGGCCGGGTCGTCGCGGGTCGGGTCGAGCAACAGACGGCCCTCGCCAGAGCCGTCGTCCTCGCCCTGTGCGGCGCTGTCCGTCCAGCGCCCGGCCGGGTCGCGCAGGGGAAACAGCGTCTGCTTGCCGGCAGCGAGGTCGGTCGCACCAGCCGGGCCCGCGATGCGCTGGCCGCGCCTTCGGTTGCAGTCGATGCAGGAGGGCAGCAGGTTGCGCCAGTCCATCGCCAGCCACCAGTAGCCGTCATGCCCCTCGGCGCCGTCGACCGCGCCCTTGGGGCGGTAGTGCTCCACGTCGACCGGCTGCACGATGTCATAGGCGCTTTCGCAATAGGCGCATTTGCGAAAGAACAGCGCCTCGAGCGCCTCGGTGACCGCGTCTTCCTTGTAGCGCACGAAGGCGTAGGCGCCGGTCACCTCTCCGGCCGCCTTGCGTGCCATGAAATCGGTGACATCGTCGAGCTCGGACAGGCCCTTCTTCCTGCCGCGGGTGAAAGGCGCGTGCAGGATCTCGGGCTCGGCCACGGCCTTGCGGTCGACGAACCTCATCGCAGAAGTTCCTCGAGAAAGGCGCGGATGTCCTGCTCGACCGCTGCGCGGCGCTCGCGACGGGCGGCCGCGTCCAGTCTGCGGCGGTCCCGGAGGAAATCGGCCACGGCCTTCTGCACCAGCGTGGTGACCTCGGTGACGCCCGCCGGCATGCCGTCGGCGACCTCGTCGTGAAAGGCGCGCAGGCGGTCGCGTTCCATCGCGGTGAGGGGCGCGGCGTCCGGCGCGCCGGCAGCCGCCGCAGCCTGGCGCCCGAGCAAGGTGGCGACCTCGGCATAGCGCTGCTCGGCGCGGGGATCATCGACGGACACCAGCTGGAACATGTCCGAGGTCAGCAGCTGCTCGATGGTCAGCCGCTCGAAGGCGCCGAAATCCGAGACCCGCTCCACCACCTCCATCTCGGCGGGACCATCGCCCGCCGCTTCCGGGGCGCGCAGGTGGCGACTGAGCATCAACACCTCGCCCGGATGCATGCCGCGCACGCAGAGCGGGTCGTGCGAGGTGAGCAGGAACGTGGCGCGGGGCAGGGCGCGGCGCAGGCCCGAGATGATCTGCAGCTTCCAGCGCGGGTGAAGATGCGCCTCGATCTCGTCGATCAGCACGACGGCGTTCGAGGTCCGCGCCTCGTAGACCGAGGTGCCGTCTGCCATAAGCCCCTGCAGCACGTCGCAGACCAGCGCGAGCACCGCCCGATAGCCCGCGGAGGCGAAGGCGAGGCGCTGGCGCACGCTGCTCTTGCGGCCCTCCGGCCCGTTGCGCGTGAGATGGATCCAGGCGCAGAGCGCGTCGCCTTCGAGCGGGTCCGGAGCGATCTCGATGGTCTCGAAACGTCCGTCGATCTGAATGATGTGGCGCAGCGCAGCCACCACCATGTCGAGGGCGCCGTCGTCGCGTTGCGACAGCGCGACCAGCCAGGCCTCGGGGTTCGACAGCCGGCGGCCCGACTCGAAGAGCGTGTCGTAATGACGCCAGGGCGTGTCCAGCGTCTCGCTGCCGTAGATGCGGTTGGGACCATAGGCAAAGACGAAGGGGCGCGGGCCGGGCAGGTCGTCGCGCTCGTCGAAGACGCCGCCGCTTGCGTCGCGCCGCGCGGTGAGTCGGAGGCGGCGACCGGTCTCGTCGGGCTCTTCGGGATGGAAGACGATCTCGACGCTGGCGCGGTCTCGCGGTTCTTGCTCCGGGGCGCCCATGTAGCGCGGATCGAGCGTCAGGCGGCGGGGGCTCAGGCCCACGCTCTCGGCCAGCGCGGCGCGGGCCGGGGCGTCGAGGCAGGCGAGCGCCACGCCCTCGAGGATCGAGCTCTTGCCGGTGGCGTTCTCGCCGAGGATCAGCAGGCAGGGGGCCGAGGGCGGCTCCATGCTGGCCTCTGCGAGGATCTCCTGCGGGTTGGCGTCGAGCGCTGCGGGGAGTGTAAGGTCGATGGCCTCGAGCGACTTGAAGTCGCGCAGCGCGATCTGCGCGAGGCGTGGGTGGTCGCGCCGGGTGGCGGTGTCGTCGCGCAGGGGAGGCGGGCGCAGCGCCTCACCGGTCCTGGCGGTGGCATCCGCCTCGGTCCGGGCCGTCGCGAGCGCCCCGGTCAGTGCGCGGGGAAAATCGGCGTTGCGTTCGAGAGCGCGCGCGCTGTGCATGATCTGGGAGAGCGAGAGCGGGCGCTCGATCCCCAAACGCCCGAGCGCGTCCGCAAACAATTGGCGGAAAACGAGATAGGCGAAGCCGGGAAACTGGAGATCGTCGGGGATCGGGGTCGCTTCGTCGCGTCGCAACCCGGTCAGCCGGTGAAGCGTCTCGCTCGCCCGGTCCGGCGCTTGGTCCAGCCGGCCAACGAGGTCGCGGGCGAGCTTGCTCCGCGCCGCGACGAGCTCCGGGCGGTCGAGACGGTAGGTCTTCACGGTCTCTTGGGCGCGGCGGTCGAGGGGGATCAGCGCGCCATGCAGGGTCGCGCGAAAGGCGCTGGCGGGCTCGGCGGGCTCGCCCGGGTGATAGAGAATGGCCACTTCGTCCGGCGCGGGCCTCAACTCCTGATGGGCGCCAGTGACGGTCTGGGGCACATCGCCAGAAGACGGACGCTGCGAGCCGCTGCTCTTGTCGGGCGCAGGGCCGGGCGGCGGCGTTTCGCGCGGGCCGTCGACCGGAAAATGGGGGTGCGGCGCGGGGGTGCAGCCGCGACAGATCGGGAAAAAATTCGACCACTCGAAGCTGCGCCAGAGATAGGCGATGCGCTCTTCCGCGCTGGTCATCGGCATGGCATGGGCCGGCGGGCGAAACCGCCATGCCGCGAGCTGGGCGCGTTGCTCGCAAAAGGCGCAGAGCCCCATCGAACGCTGTTCCAGCGCGTCCAGAACCTGCCGACCCACGGGAAGCTTCCAGACCGGCGGCGGGTCGGTCTGGGCGCGCTCGCGCTCGCCCAGCGACAGGAAGGCGTCGATCTGGCGCCGGGCTTCCTCGACCTCGCGCGAGGCGAACCACGCGGGCAGGTCGCGCGCCCGGTCGGCATGATCGAAGAAGATCATGCCGTGCCCTCCCTCGTTTCGCCCTTGTCGGATCGCGGACGTCGGCCGGTATCGTCCGCCGGCCACGCGCCCACATCAACGCTGCCCCCATCGCCGATCCCGCACGGCTCGGCGATGGTCTCTTTGATCCCGGCGAGCCGGTCGGCACACGGGGCGCGGAGGTCACGCCGCCACGTCTTGGTGACCCTTTTGAAGCTGGCCTGCGCTCCATCGGCCTGCAGCGCTTTGTGGAGCACGACGTCGCTGCCGACCGGTGCCTCACGATCGGCAGCGGTGAGCCCGGAGGCAATCCCACCTGTCATGATCAGATCGCAGTCCGCCATCTCGATTCCTCTTCCGCACGCGGTGCCGCCACAGGGGCGCAACAAGGGGAGGCTTAACGCCTTCCCTTGCGTCAACAATCAACACGCAGGACGTGGGCGTCAACGAATTGCTTTCGCGAAACGGTGGGGGGGGAGGGAGCGCGCCGGCTCCGGCTGACCTGCGTTCGGGCAGGTCGAAGCCCTTGGGGGCAGTCGCAGGCGGCGCGATGGCGTCCGCCTGCGGCAGTCATTTCGGGAGGCTCGGGATCAGAAGTCCCAGTCGTCGTCCTCGGTCGCGACGGCGCGTCCGATGACATAGCTCGAGCCCGAGCCGGAGAAGAAGTCGTGGTTCTCGCTGTCGGGGCTGAGCGCCGCGAGGATCGCCGGGTTCACCTCGGCCGCCTCGGGCGGGAACAGCGCCTCGAAGCCGAGGTTCTGCAGCGCTTTGTTGGCGTTGTAATGCAGGAAGGCCTTGACCTCTTCGGTCAGCCCGATGCCGTCATACAGCTCCTCGGTGTAGCGCGCCTCGATGTCATAGAGCTCGAAGAGCAGGCCGAAGGCGTAATCCTTCAGCTCCTGTCGGCGCTCGGGGCTTTCAAGCTCCATGCCGCGCTGGAACTTGTAGCCGATGTAGTAGCCATGCACCGCCTCGTCGCGGATGATCAGGCGGATCAGGTCGGCGGTGTTGGTCAGCTTCGCGCGGCTCGACCAGTACATCGGCAGGTAGAAGCCCGAGTAGAACAGGAAGCTCTCGAGGAACACGCTGGCGATCTTGCGCTTCAGCGGGTCGGCCTCGGGGGCATAGGTCTCGAGCACGGCGCGGGCCTTGGCCTGCAGGTGCGGGTTCTCGTCCGACCAGCGGAACGCCTCGTCGACCTCGCGGGTCGAGCACAGCGTCGAGAAGATCGACGAATAGCTGCGCGCGTGCACCGCCTCCATGAAGGCGATGTTGGTCAGCACCGATTCCTCGTGCGGCGTGAGGCAGTCGGGCATCATCGCCGGCGCGCCGACCGAGTTCTGGATCGTGTCGAGCAGGGTCAGGCCGGTGAACACGCGGATGGTGAGCGTGCGCTCCTCCTCGGTCAGCGTGGCCCAGCTCTGCACGTCGTTCGACAGCGGCACCTTCTCGGGCAGCCAGAAGTTCACCGTCAGGCGGTTCCAGACCTCGAGGTCCTTCTCGTCCTGCAGGCGGTTCCAGTTGATCGCGCGGGGCACGGCGCGGGCGGAGACATTGTCCTTCATGGCGGATCTCTTCCTAAGCGTTTCGGGAGGGGTTCAGAGCGTGCAGGACACGCAGCCCTCGACCTCGGTGCCTTCCAGCGCGGTCTGGCGCAGGCGCACGTAGTAGATCGTCTTGATGCCCTTCTTCCAGGCAAGGATCTGGGCGCGGTTGATGTCGCGCGTGGTGGCCTCGGCGGGGAAGAACAGGGTCAACGAGAGGCCCTGGTCGACATACTAGGTGGCGGCGGCATAGGTCTCGATCAGCGCCTCGGGGCCGATCTCGTATGCCGTCCTGTGCTTGTAGAAGAAGACGTTGTTCATGAACGCCGCCGGATAGTAGACGCGGCCGATCTTGCCTTCCTTGCGGATCTCGATCTTCGACACGATCGGGTGGATCGAAGAGGTCGAGTTGTTGATGTAGCTGATCGAGCCGGTGGGCGGCACCGCCTGAAGGTTGCGGTTGTAGAGCCCGTGCTCCATCACGTCCGCCTTCAGCGCGGCCCAGTCGGCGCGCGAGGGCAGGGCGATGCCGTCGAACAGCTGCGCCACGCGCTCGCTCTCGGGCAGCCAGTCGCGCTCGGTGTACTTGTCGAAGAACACGCCCGAGGCATAGTCCGAGGCGGCGAAGCCCTTGAAGCTCTCGCCGCGCTCCTTGGCCAGCGCGCAGGAGGCGCGGATGGCGTGATAGGCCACGGTGGCGAAATAGACCGAGGTGAACTCGACCCCCTCGGGGCTGCCGTAATGGATGTGCTCGCGGGCGAGGAAACCGTGCAGGTTCATCTGGCCGAGGCCGATGGCGTGGCTCTCGTCGTTGCCCTTGCGGATCGACGGCACCGAGTCGATGGCCGACATTTCCGACACCGCGGTCAGCGCCCGGATCGCCGCCTCGACGGTGGCGCCGAGATCGCGGCCATCCATGGTCTTGGCGATGTTGAGCGAACCGAGGTTGCACGAGATGTCGGTGCCCATGCGGGCATAGCTCAGGTCCTCGTTGTATTCCGAGGCCTCGTTGACCTGCAGGATCTCGGAGCACAGGTTCGACATGGTGATGCGCCCGTCGATCGGGTTCATCCGGTTCACCGTGTCTTCGAACATGATGTAGGGATAGCCGCTTTCGAACTGAATCTCGGCCAGCGTCTGGAAGAACGAGCGGGCGTTGATCTTTGTCTTGCGGATGCGCTTGTCCTCGACCATCTCGTCGTATTTCTCGGTGACCGAGATTTCCGAGAACGGCACGCCGTAGATTTTTTCCACGTCATGCGGCGAGAACAGGTACATGGGCTCGTTGCGCTTGGCGAGCTCGAAGGTCACGTCGGGGATCACCACGCCGAGCGACAGCGTCTTGATGCGGATCTTTTCGTCGGCGTTCTCGCGCTTGGTGTCGAGGAAGCGCAGGATGTCGGGGTGGTGGGCGTTGAGATAGACCGCCCCCGCGCCCTGACGGGCGCCGAGCTGGTTGGCGTAGGAGAAGCTGTCCTCGAGCAGCTTCATGATCGGGATCACCCCCGAGGACTGGTTCTCGATGCCCTTGATGGGCGCGCCGTGCTCGCGGATGTTGGTCAGCATCAGGGCGACGCCGCCGCCGCGCTTCGACAGTTGCAGCGCCGAGTTGATGCCGCGGCCGATGCTCTCCATGTTGTCCTCGAGCCGCAGCAGGAAGCACGAGATCAGCTCGCCACGGCTTTTCTTGCCGGCGTTGAGGAAGGTCGGCGTGGCCGGCTGGAAGCGACCCGACAGGATCTCTTCCATGAACGACATGGCGAGGGCCTGATCGCCGCGCGCCAGCGCCAGCGCCACCATCACGACGCGGTCCTCGTAGCGCTCGAGGAAGCGTTTCCCGTCGCGGGTCTTGAGCGTGTACGACGTGTAGTACTTGAACGCGCCGAGGAAGGTGGGGAAGCGGAACTTCTTCTTGAAGGCGGCATCCCAGATCTGCTGCAGGAAGGCGCGCGGATAGGCCTCGAGCACCTCGGCCTCGTAGTAGCCCTCCTCGACGAGGTAATCGAGCTTCTCGTCGAGCGAGTGGAAGAACACCGTGTTCTGGTTGACGTGCTGCAGGAAGTACTGCCGCGCGGCCATGCGGTCGGCGTCAAAGCGGATGTGGCCCTCGTCATCGTAGAGGTTCAGCATCGCGTTCAGCGCGTGGTAATCGAGCGTCTCGCTCATGCGGTCAAGCATTCGGTCCCCCAGAAGGCGTGCAGCCCGTCTTTGACGCGGGCAATGTCGGTGAGCGTGCCGGCCAGCTCGAACTTGTAGAGCAGGGGCACGGAGCATTTCTTGGCGATGACATCGGCGGCGAGGCCATAGGTGGCCCCGAAGTTGCGGTTGCCGCCGCCGATGACGCCGCGCAGACGGCGGCGGTGGTCGGGATCGTTCAGGAAGCGGATGACCTGCTTGGGCACCGCGCCGCGGCCTTCACCGTCGGCATAGGTGGGGCAGATCAGCACGAACTCCTCGGGAATGCGTCCCAGCACCGCCTTGGGCGAGACCGGGATGCGGCAGGCCAGCATCCCGAGCCCGTCCACGAAGCGCGCGGTGTTGCCGCTGGCCGAGGAGAAGTAAACGATCCCCGGCATGGCTCAGGAGGCGAGCGCGCCGATCATGTCGGGGCGAAAGCCCGACCAGTGGTCCTCGCCGGCGATCACGACGGGCGCCTGGCGGTAGCCAAGCTCGGTCACGCGGGCCATCGCCTCGGCGTCCTCGGTGAGGTCCACCACGTCATAGGGCAGGCCGCGGGCGTCGAGCGCACGGGTGGTGGCGGTGCATTGCACGCAGGCGGGCTTGGAATACACGATGATCGACATGGGCGGCGTCCTCTTTGTGGCTGGCGGGCCGGGACGCGACTTGGACGGGTCGGCCTGCACCGCTCCGATCCTGTGACACGCCTCGAACCCACCGTTCGTGGTCAAATCCTGTCGCTTCCGGCAGGTCTCCTGACTCGCGGCGGGTGCCGCGGGGCCGGCCTTCCCGGGGTGGCAGCCCCAGTGGCATGATCGGTCTCGCGCGCCGCTTACAGTTGCGGGGGCAGCGCCGGCGTTTCACCGGCTTCCCTCTTGCCGGCGGATGATTCCGCCGGGCACCTGAAGCACCTATATCTAGATCATGGGGGTGTTTTCGCGTCAATATGCAGTTGTGCAACGGTTTCGGCCACACGGGCTTGTGTGCCCTTGCAGGCTTGGGATTCAAGTGATTTTCGGGGCGATTTTTTTCGCCCGGGCTGCGCGGATCGGTTGCCCGATTCATGGGCGGATATGGGGCCGGATCTCGTGTCTCCGGCGCGTCGCGTCGTTTGATCGCCGTGCTGGCGCGGAGCAAGGGCCGAAGGCCGCCGCGCCATCGCCTGCCCGCCCCGACGGGCTGGCGATTTGGAAAGGCCCGGGTTGCAGGATCGAGGACTTTCGGAGGTGTCAGGGATGAGACGAGAAGCTCGCAGGGAAGTCCGCCATCCCGCGGGCAGGCGATGGCGCGGCGGCGTCCCAGGGCTGCGACCAAGGCCACATTGCCAGGGCTCTGTTTCGTCTCGTTTTGCGCCACCCGAAATGGTCAGCCCCTCCGGAATCCCTTTCAAGCGCCTGAGCGTCGTCCTTCTGCTTGCGCATTGCTTCACCCGCTAGACCTTGGGAGCCGCGGGGCGGCGATCTGGGGGTGGAACCCCTCGATTTGTCCCGGCCAGATCCGAAAGACCTCGAAGCTCGGCACCCAGCCCGACCAAATCGCCGGTCCGGGGGGCGGCCCGGCGATGCGCGGCGGCGCCTGCAGCGCCTCGTCCCGCGCGAGCATCGGTCCGCCCTTCAGTTTGCGACCCGGGCCACATTGCCCGGTGTCTTCGTTTCGTGTAGATTTGCGCCACCCGCTGTGAAGGATGCCGACATGGCCAGCCCCTCCAAGAGCCCCTCCAAGAGCCCCGCCAAGCGCCTGAGCGTCGCCTTTCTTCTGGCCGACCGTTTCACCCTCTCGGCCTTTGCGAATTTCGTCGACGTGCTTCGCCTTGCCGCCGACGAGGCCGATCACTCGCGCCCGATCCTGTGCGACTGGGTGGTGCTGTCCGACAGCCTCGAGGCGGTGCGCTCCTCCTGTGGCGTGCGGGTGCAGCCGGAAAAGCGCCTGCGCCATGCCGGGCGATACGATTATATCGTCGTCGTGGGCGGGCTGATCGGCGACAGCGCCGCCCTCGGCGCCGAAGCGCAGGCCTTCCTGGAGCGGCAGGCCGCGGCCGGGGTGCCTCTGGTCGGGCTCTGCACCGGCGTCTTCATCCTGCAGCGGCTCGGTCTGCTCAAGGGCTACCGCTGCTGCGTGAGCTGGTTCCACCATCAGGATTTCCTCGACCAGTTCGAGGCCGAGACGCCGATCTCGGACCAGATCTTCGTGGTCGATCGCGACCGGCTGACCTGCTCCGGCGGACATGGCGCGGCGCATCTCGCGGCCTTCCTCGTGCAGCGCCATGTCGGGCAGAACGCCGCGATCAAGAGCCTCAACATCATGATGATCGAAGAGGCGATGAGCGGCGAGCGCCCGCAACCCGGACAGGCCACCGCGCGCCGCGCCGTGGATGCGCTGGTCAAGCGCGCGGTGCTGCGGATGCAGCAGAACCTCGAGCACCCGAAAACCGTCGAGGACCTCGCGCGCGAGCTTGGCGTCGGGCGGCGCACGCTCGAGCGGCGCTTCCTCGCGGATCTGGGGCAGACGCCGCTCAAGGTCTATCTCGACCTGCGGCTGGAGCGGGCGTTGCAGCGACTGAGGGGCTCGGACGCCTCGGTCACCGAGGTGGCGCTGGCCTGCGGCTTCTGCGACGGGCCGCACCTGTCGCGGACGCTGAAGGCCGAGCGTGGCGTGACCCCGGCGGAATACCGCAAGGCACAGGCCGGGCAGGGGCGGGCAGAGGATCAGCCGCCCGTGGGCGTGCTGATGCGCGACGCGGAGTGACCGCGCCACGCGGGGCTCAGCAGGCGCAGGTTCAGAGCTCGACGGTGACCTTGCCGCGCGGATTCGAGCAGCAGGCGAGGATGTAGCCTTCCTCGATCTCTTCCTCGGTGATGCCGCCGTTGTGCACCATGTGCACCTCGCCCTCGAGCTTCTTGACCTTGCAGGTCCCGCAGACCCCGAAGGTGCAACCCGACGGGATCGCCACGCCGGCGCTGCGCGCCGCGGCGAGCACGGTCTCGGTCTCGGGGCAGGTGGCGCTGACGCCGGAGATGTCGAAGACGATCTCGGCCTGCACGTCCTCTTCCGGCAGGTCGTCCTCCGGCATCGGCGCCTCGATGAGCTCGGGGCCGGGGGTGCCGGGGGCCTGGAAGCTTTCCTGGTGGTAATGCTCCATGTCGAAGCCAAGACCCGCCAGCGCCTCGCGCACGGCGGTCATGAACCCCTCGGGGCCGCAGCAGAACACCTCGCGCTCGAGGTAGTCCGGGGCCATGATCCCCAGCATCAGCTGGTTGAACTGGCCTTGGTAGCCGGTCCAGGGCTTGTACTTGTCGCGCTCGGCCACGACCCAGCGCAGGTCGAGCCCTTCGATGCGCGAGGCCATATGCTCGAGCCGTTCACGGAAGATGATCTCCGAGGGCTTGCGCGCGCAGTTGACGAAGAC
>Ga0114905_1000513_pt1 | contig 24065 bp, 20 predicted proteins | sample MalvireepMed_b05_FD_83499 | JGI IMG/M metagenome (GOLD analysis project Ga0114905, IMG submission 83499) | Marine viral communities from the Global Malaspina Expedition - Malaspina viral metaG DeepMed_b05 | ecosystem: Environmental > Aquatic > Marine > Oceanic | place: Mediterranean Sea...
CCCCAACGCCGTGCGCCCGGGCCCGCCCTATCCGCATTTCGACCTCGAGGGGCACTGGGCGTTCTTCCTCGAGCATCTGGCGGCGTTCCACGCAAGCCACGGGGTCGACGGCATCTCGGTCACCACGCACGGGGCCGCGGCGGTGCTGCTCGACGCGGACGGAGGGCTCGCCGCGCCGATGCTGGACTACGAGCACACCGGCCCCGACGCGATGGCCGAGGCCTACGACGCGCTGCGCCCGCCCTTCGCCGAGACCGGCAGCCCGCGCCTGCCCATGGGGCTGAACCTGGGCGCGCAGCTGCACTGGCAGCTGGCTGGTGACCCGTCGCTGAAAGGCCGCATCGCCCACGTCGTGACCTACCCGCAATACTGGGGCTTCCGCCTCACCGGCGCGCTGGCCACGGACATGTCCTCTCTGGGCTGTCACACCGATCTCTGGTGCCCGCGCGAGGGGCGCTTCTCCGACCTTGCCGGGCGCCTCGGCCTTGCGGGCAAGATCGCCCCTCCGCGCCGCGCCACCGAGGGTCTGGGGCCGATCAGCGCCGGGATCGCCGATCGCACCGGCCTGCCCGCCGACACGCCGGTGGTCTGCGGCATCCACGACAGCAACGCCTCGCTGCTGCCCCACCTGCTGGGCCGCGCCGGGCCGGTTTCGGTGGTCTCCACCGGCACCTGGGTGATCGCCATGTCGGCGGGAAGTGCGGCGCCGGCGCTGGATCCGGCCCGCGACACGCTGATCAATGTCGATGCCTTCGGTCAGCCGGTGCCCTCGGCGCGTTTCATGGGGGGGCGGGAATACCAGCTGATGAGTGACGGCCTCACCACCGCCCCGACCGGGGCGGAGCGCGCGGCGGTGCTGCGCGACGGCATCATGCTCCTGCCAGCGGTGGTGCCCGAGAGCGGCCCCTTCGCCGGCCGAACGCACCGCTGGACCCGCGAGCCGCGCAGCGACGGAGAGCGTCTCTTCGCGTTGTCGCTCTATCTCGGGTTGATGACCGACACCTGCCTCGGGCTCATCGGCGCCGAGGGGCCGCAGCTCATCGAGGGCCCGTTCGCGCGCAACCGCGACGTGCTCGACATGCTCTCGGCGCTGCGTCCGGGCGGGGTCGAGACCGCAGCCTCCGCCACCGGCACCTCGATCGGCGCGGCGCTGCTCTTCGCGCCCGGACACAGCAGCGCCACCGCGCGCCACGACGGACCGGCGGACCCGGCGCCCTACCGCGACTACGCCGCCCGCTGGCGTGCCGTTCTCGACACTCTGGACCCGGCAGGCGCGCAGCAGCCGGTCTGACCGGGCCACGCCCCTGTCTTCTCTGGTTCGGAAAATACCTCGGGGGTGAACTGGCGCTTGCGCCAAGAGGGGGCAGCGCCCCTGATCCGGCTGTGGACAGCGCCCGCGGGACTATCGTGGCGCGATCTCGCCGCGCCACGACATCGTCAGTGCCGCCCCTCAGGCGGCGATGCTGCGGCTGCCCGAGGCGCCGGCATCCGCCGAACGTGCCGCGGCATAGCTCGCGGCGCCACGGCTCGGGGTCGCGCCGAGCTCGGGGGCGGACTCGCCGGTCTCGGTGCTCATGCTGGCCACAAGCAGGCTCTTCTTGAAGCTTTCCTGCGTGGCGATGGCCTCGGCGCGGGCCGCGGCAATGTCATCTTCCGCGGCGGCCTCGGGGGCGGCTGCGCTCGCGGTTGCGCCAGAGGCGGCGCTCGCCGGCGTCTCGGTCCGGGCGCGCGTCGGGGCGGAGCGGTCGGACGGGGCCGCGACGGCGCGGGCGGTCGCCTCGGTGCCGGATGTGGCCGCGGCGGTCGCCGCGCCAGCGCCGGCGGTGGTCTTCTCGGCGGCGGATTCGACCGCGGAGATTGCTTCGGGCACGGGGCTTTCGGGCGCCGCGGGCCTGGCCACGCTCTGCGCCGCGGAGGGGGAGAAGAGGCCCGCCGCGGCACTCGTTATCATACCTAACATTTCATTGACCTTTCTGATCGGAATGCTTGCTTGCCTGACGGGGAAGCGTGGAAAAAGTTGGGCGACAGATGGACCTTTACGGGCCAGGTTCGTTTTTATGCCAACAATCCCGCAGCCTCCGCGCGATTGTCGGCAGATCCTCCCGCAAGACTCTCGTCGAGTCTTGCGGGAGGATCTGCCGACAATCGCGCGGCGGCTGCGGGTGGCGCGGCGGCAAGGACCCGCCCAATCGCCGCTGCCTGTCGTGCAATGCACAATGACGTCGCGTTTTGCCCCTTGTCTGCGGGAGCGAAATCGGATGTTGGTCCGCCCCATGTCATCGAGCCCGCAGAATCCTAGGTTTTGCAAAGCGCAGCCACGTTTTTCACGTAATGATTGCTGCGGCTCGAATTCACTTTACCTTGGCGAGACGGGGGCGGACTGCTCTCGACCCCAAGACAGGGAGGCACATGCCATGACGAGATTGACCCGACTGACCCTGACCACGTTCCTCAGCGCCGGCCTTGCCGCAGGCGCGGTGGCGCAGGAGACCCATCCCGAGACCGGCGATGCGCTGGCGGCGGACCAGACCTTCACCTACCGGATCCTCGACAACATCTCCTCGATCGACCCGCAGATCGTCGAGGATGCCGACGGCTCCGACGTGGTGCGCGACCTGTTCGAGGGCCTTCTGAACCAGGACGAGAACGGCGAGCTGGTGCCGGGCGTGGCCACCGACTGGGAGGTCTCGGACGACAAGATGACCTACACCTTCCACCTGCGCGACGATGCCAAGTGGTCGAACGGCGATCCGGTCACCGCCGGCGATTTCGTCTACGCCTGGCGCCGCGCAGCGGACCCCGCCACCGCTTCGCCCTACCAGTGGTTCATCTCGCTGATGTCGCTCGAGAACGGCGATGCCGTCGTCGCCGGGGACATGGCCCCCGAGGAGCTTGGCGTCGAGGCTATCGACGACACCACGCTCGAGGTGCGCCTGACCTCGCCGCTGCCCTACTTCCCGCAGATGGTGGTGCACTCGACCACTTTCCCGTCGCCGCAGAGCGTCATCGAAGAGCACGGCTCGGCCTGGACCAGCCCCGCGAACTTCGTCGGCAACGGTGCCTTCGTGCTGACCGAGATGAACCCCGGCGAATCCATCGTGCGCGAGAAGAACGACCAGTACTGGGATGCCGAGAACGTCATCCTCGACAAGTCGGTGGCGCTGATCATCAACGACGAGAACGTTGCGCTGACCCGCTACCGCGCCGGCGAGCTCGACATGACCGACATTCCCGCCGGCCAGTTCCCGCGCCTGAAGGACGAGTACGGCGACGAGGCGCACAGCTTCCCGAAGCTCTGCAACTACTACTACACCTTCAACCTATCCGAGAGCGGCCCCGAGGCCTTCAAGGATCCCAAGGTTCGCAGGGCGCTGGCGCTGGCGGTGGACCGAGACATCATCGTCAACAACGTCATGGCCGGTGGTCAGCCCCCCGCCTACGTCTTCACCCCCGAGGCCACCGCGGGCTTCGAGGCGCCCGAAACCGAGCTGGCTGGCATGACCCAGGCCGAGCGTGACGAGCGCGCCCGCGAACTGCTGGCCGAGGCCGGCTACGGCGAGGACAACCCGCTGAGCTTCGACATGGTCTACAACACCTCCGAGGCGCATCAGAAGGTGGCCGTGGTGCTGTCGCAGATGTGGAAGCAGAAGCTCGGCGTGCAGGCGCAGCTCTCCAACATGGAGTGGAAGGTGTTCCTCGAGGAACGCGGCAACCAGAACTTCGAGCTGGCCCGCGGCGCATGGTGCGGCGACTACAACGAGGCGTCGACCTTCCTCGACCTGCTGGAGTCCGACTCGGGCTACAACGACGGCAAGTACTCCAATCCCGAGTACGACCAGCTGCTCGAGGACGCGCTGACCGCCGACGACACCACGCCGCTCTACACCCAGGCGGAAGAGATCCTCGCCGAGGACATGCCGGTGATCCCGCTCTACCACTATGCGGGCGTCTACATGATCCACGATTCGCTCAAGAACTTCCCGGTGAACAACATCCAGTTCAACTGGTACTCCAAGGACCTCTACAAGGCCGCCGAGTAAACCGACCCGAGCGTCCCCGCCATCCGGCAGGGGCGCTCGCCCACGGGGACCCCTGACATGCTGATCTACATCATCCGGCGGCTTCTGGTCGCCATTCCCACCATTGCGCTTCTGGTCATCGCCGCCTTCTGCATGATGCACCTCGCGCCGGGTGGCCCGTTCACCTCCGAGCGGCCGCTGCCGCCGGACGTCCTGGCCAATATCGAGGCCCGCTACGGGCTCGACCAGCCGCTGTGGAAGCAGCTCTGGGACTATTTCGTCAACATCGTGCTGCATTTCGATTTCGGTCCGTCCTTCGTCTACAAGGACCGCGACGTGAACGACATCATCGCGACCGGCTTCCCGATCTCGCTGACCTACGGCTCGCTGGCCTTCCTTGCGGCCACGCTGGTGGGCGTGGCGCTCGGCATCGCCGCCGCGATCCGCCACAACACCTGGATCGATTACGTCGCCGTCAGCCTCGGCATCGCGGCGCAGGCGCTGCCGAACTTCATCATGGGCCCGATCCTGATCCTGACCTTCACGCTCTGGCTCGGTCTGCTGCCGGGCGGTGGCTGGAACGGCGGCCAGTGGGAATATCTCATCATGCCGGTGATCGCGCTCTCGACCTCCTACATGGGCTCGATCGCGCGCATCACGCGCTCGTCGATGCTCGAGGTGATGAACGCCAATTTCATCCGCACCGCGCGGGCCAAGGGCCTGCCGCAGCGCTCGATCATCTGGCGCCACGCGATGAAGCCGACGCTGCTGCCGGTGGTCTCCTACCTTGGCCCGGTCTTCGTCTACGTGCTGACCGGCTCGGTCTTCGTCGACCTGTATTTCTCCACCGGCGGCCTCGGGCAGGCCTATGTGAACTCCGCCCTGACCCGCGATTACGCGGTGCTGCTGGGCGTGACGATCCTCTACGGCGCCCTGACCGTCATCGTGAACCTTCTGACCGACCTCGCCTATGCGTGGTTCGATCCCAAGATCCGGTACTGACATGGCAATCTTCGGCACTTCCCCCAAAGCCGCGGAGCTGGCGGACGACATCACCGATTTCACCGCCGTGCGGGGCCGGTCGCTGTTCCGCGACGCGCTCAACCGCTTCCTGCGCAACAAGGCCGCCATGGCGAGCCTCTTCATCCTCGTGCTGATCGTGGGCTTCGTGATCTTCGGTCCGTTCTTCTCGCAATGGTCGAACGAAGAGATCGACTGGGTCGTGATGGGCGACGTGAAGGGCATGGGCGGCCCGTCGATCGAGACCGGGCACTATTTCGGCGTCGACGACCTCGGCCGCGACCTCTTCGCCCGCACCATCCAGGCGCCTCAGACCTCGCTGCTGGTGGGCCTGATCGGCGCCGCCATGGCGCTGCTCGTCGGCACCTTCTGGGGTGTCGTGGCAGGCTATTACGGCGGCCGGCTCGACAGCGTCATGATGCGCTTCGTCGACATCCTGCTGGCGATCCCGCTGACGCTGGTGCTGATCCTGATCCTCGTGGTGGCGGGGCGCAGCTTCACGGCGCTGTTCCTCGGGCTCGGCGCGGTGTCGTGGCTCACCATGAGCCGCATCGTGCGCGGCCAGACGCTGGCGCTCAAGAGCCGCGAGTTCATCGAGGCGGCGCGCGCCACCGGCGTGTCGGAAGGCACCATCATCCGGCGCCACATCCTGCCCAACCTCGCCGGCGTGGTGATCGTCTACGCCTCGCTGCTGGTGCCCGAGATGATCCTCGCGGAATCGTTCATCTCGTTCCTCGGCCTGGGCATCTCCGAGCCCAACACCTCGCTCGGCCGGCTGATCGCCGAAGGGGCAGGGACGATGGCCTACGGCACGCTCTGGCAGCTGCTTTTCCCGCTCTTCTTCTATGTCGCGCTGATCATTGCGATGTTCTTCGTGGGCGACGGCCTGCGCGACGCGCTCGACCCGAAGGATCGCTGACATGACCGTTCTTTCCGTATCCGACCTGAAAGTGTCCTTCGACACGCCCGACGGCACCGTCGAGGCGGTCAAGGGCGTGTCCTTCGACATCGCGCCGGGCGAATGCCTCGGCATCGTGGGCGAGAGTGGCTCGGGCAAGAGCCAGAGCTTCATGGCCGCGATGGGGCTGATGCCCCCCAACGGCCGCGCCAGCGGCTCGGTGACGCTGTCGGGCAACGAGATCCTCAACCTGCCGATCGGCAAGCTCAATGCCATCCGCGGCGCCGACGTGGGGATGATCTTCCAGGATCCGCTCACCGCGTTGACACCGCATCTCAAGATCGGCGTGCAGATGGCCGAGGTGCTGCGGGTCCACAAGGGGCTGCGCGGCGCGGCGGCGCGCAAGCATTGCCTCGACTGGCTCAACCGCGTGCAGATCCCCGAGGCCGAGCGCCGGCTCGACCAGTATCCGCACGAGCTTTCGGGCGGGATGCGCCAGCGCGTGATGATCGCGCAGGCGATGCTCTGCGAGCCCAAGCTGCTGATCGCCGACGAGCCGACCACCGCGCTCGACGTGACGGTGCAGGCCGAGGTGCTCGACCTGATGGCGCGGCTGCAGACCGAGCTGGGCACGGCGATCGCGCTGATCACCCACGACATGGGCGTGGTGGCGCGGATGTGCGACCGGGTGAAGGTCATGCGCAAGGGCGCCTTCGTCGAGGAGGGGGCGGTGGAGCGCATCTTTGCCGCGCCCGAGCACGAGTACACCCGCAAGCTGCTCGAGGCGATGCCGCGCATCGATACCGGCGACGCGCCGGGGCAGGTGAGCGGCAAGACGATCCTCGATGTCGACGACCTCAAGGTGCATTTCGACATCCACCAGAAGGGCGGGCTGTTCGGTCGCAAGGTGCCGCTCAAGGCGGTGAACGGCGTGAGCTTCTCCCTGCAGGAGGGCGAGACGCTGGGCATCGTGGGCGAGTCGGGCTGTGGCAAGTCCACGCTCGCGCGCGCCGTGCTGCAGCTGATCGAGCCCTCGGCGGGTGCGGTCTCGTGGCTGGGCAAGCCGTTGAACGAGATGGACCGCAAGGCGCTCACCCGCGAGCGCAAGGATCTGCAGATCGTGTTCCAGGATCCGCTGGCGAGCCTCGACCCGAGGCTGACGATCTCCGATTCGATCGCCGAGCCGCTGAAGACCCACCGCCCCGAGATGACCGGCCGCGAGCGCCGCGAGGCGGTGGTGGCGATGATGCAGCGGGTCGGGCTCGATCCGATCATGTACAACCGCTACCCGCACGAGCTCTCGGGTGGGCAGAACCAGCGGGTCGGCATCGCGCGGGCGATGATCACGAGGCCGCGGCTGATCATCTGTGACGAGGCGGTGAGCGCGCTCGACGTGTCGATCCAGGCGCAGATCGTGCAGCTTCTGAAGGAGCTACAGGCCGAGTTCGGCATGTCGATGCTGTTCATCAGCCACGATCTGTCGGTGGTGCGGGCGATCTCGAACCGGATCATGGTGCTGTATCTCGGGCGCATCGTCGAGCTGGGCGATGCCGGCACGGTCTGCGATGCGCCGCGCCATCCCTACACGCAGGCGCTGATCTCGGCGGTGCCGATCCCGGACCCCGAGGCCGAGCGCGCCAGGGCCCGGATCCGCATCCCCGGCGAGCTGCCCTCACCGCTCGACCCGCGCGCGTCGCTGCGCTTCCTGCCCTCGAAGCTGACGGACGGCGAAGAAGCTGTCTACGTGCCGCGCCTCGATGATGTGGGCGGTGGGCATCTGGTGGCCGAGCACGACCCGCTCGAGCGGCTGCTGGGACGCGCTTCGGCCTGACATCGGGCCTGACATGGAAAAGGCCCCGTCGAAAGGCGGGGCCTTTTCTTCTAGGCTGGCCAGGCAGGGCGCCGGGCGTGGACCCAGGCCCGCAGGGTCCGCGCCATCGTCCTGCCCGAGGCAAACCGTCGGCCTGACCCGCAATCCGCCCGAGGACCTCTGCTCGCCAGCGCCAGCTCGAGGACGGTGTCCCCTTGATCGACGCGCCCCTGTCCACGCCGTCTGCCGCTGCAACATCCGGCAGGAGTTCGGCCACCTCGGGGCGGCTGATCCCGGGCGATATCGTCTGGGTTGGCCTTCTGATCGAGGGTCCCTATCATGCCGATGCCGATGCCGATGCCGATGCCGATGCCGATGCCGATGCCGATGCCGAGGCCTATAGTCTCTCGATGAGGCGCCTCACCGATCTGTCGGGGCGGCTGGCGCATGGCGGCCATCTCCCGTCGGCTCCGTCCGTCCCGGGCGAGCGGCTGCGCGCGATCACCACCGGCTGGCTCTGCGCGAGGGGGCTCTGATGCACCGGCTCCGAGGCACCGAACGGATCACAACGGGCCGGCCGCATGCCGCCCCGCAAGCAAGGAGACCGCGTTGACCGAGCGCCGCCTGAACCAGCCCCTCGGGGGCAACCAGATGCCCCGCACCGGCGGTCCCGCCACCATGATGCGCCTGCCCGCCGCCGAGAGCGCAGAGGGGCTCGATGCCTGCTTCGTCGGCATCCCGATGGATATCGGCACCTCGAACCGCCCCGGCACCCGGCTTGGCCCGCGCCAGATCCGCGACGAGAGCCGGATGATCCGGCCCTACAACATGGCCACCGGTGCAGCACCCTTCGAGCACCTGCAGGTGGCCGATATCGGGGACGTGCCGATCAACCTCTTCGACCTCAAGAAATCCGTGGACATCATCACCGAGCATTACCGCGGCATTCTTGCCCATGGGGCGATCCCGCTGACGCTGGGCGGCGATCACACGCTGACCTGGCCGATCCTGCGCGCCATCAAGGAGCGCCACGGGCCGGTGGCGCTGATCCACGTGGACGCGCATTCCGACACCAACGCGGAGATGTTCGGCGAGACCGTCGCCCATGGCTGCCCGTTCCGCCGGGCCTGGGAGGATGGCTGCCTGATCAACGACAAGGTGTTCCAGATCGGTCTGCGCGGCACAGGCTACGCCGCCGATGATTTCGACTGGGGCCGCAAGCAGGGCTGGACCTGCATCCAGGCCGAGGCGTGCTGGTACAAGTCGCTGGCGCCGCTGATGGCCGAGATCCGCGCCAAGATCGGTGATGCCCCGGTCTACCTGAGCTATGACATCGACAGCCTCGACCCGGCCTTCGCGCCCGGCACCGGGACGGTCGAGGTCGGCGGGCTGACCACCATGCAGGGGCTCGAGATCATCCGTGGCTGCGCCGGGCTCGACCTCGTGGGGTGCGATCTGGTCGAGGTCTCGCCGCCCTACGATCCGGCCGGCAACACCTCGGTGATCGCGGCGAACTACCTCTACGAAATGCTCTGCGCCCTGCCGGGCGTGCCGCGGCGCGCCTGAGGGCTGGCGGCATCCTTCGCGGCGCCGCCGCACTTGTGCTCTGCGCGGAACCATCATGTGGCGACGGCGGGTCCCGGTGCCGGGTCTCGGGCACCTTGCCCGTCTCCGGTGAGAAAGGGGGGAGCCGACGCGTAGGTGGGGCATGCCGAAACCCGCTCGCTTTGCATGCAAAGCAAGGGGTTCGAAGCCATCATGAAGGGATGGAGGCGAGTACCGGAATCGAACCGGTGTACACGGATTTGCAATCCGCTGCGTCACCACTCCGCCAACTCGCCAGAGTGATGCACTCTCTAGGGCCCCGCCGCGGGGGCGTCAAGCGGTTATGGGCCCACTTGCAAGATTCCTCGAGCCGCCGATTGCCCCTTCACCTGTGGCCGGCTCTGCGGCTAGGATCCACTCTCGAGTAGTGTTCCCAGTGCAGATGTCCGAAGTCCTGCCCATTGCGCCCGGCGTGCCGTCGCGCGGACCGGGATTGTGGCAGAAATAAGATTGTGGAAACCGCCCCGGGGGTGTTCTAACCCTTGATCGAAAAGGTTTTTTGCCTGTGTTGAGGAGTGAGCAAACGTGAGTGATGCGTATTCGGCAACGTTGAAGCTGCTGCAGGGCAGGTTCATCGAAGGGCTTCCCGAAATGCTGCGCCCGGTCAAGGAGACGCTCGGGCGCGAGAATGTCGATCTCGCCGAGATCCACGATCTGCATCGCATCCTGCATGAAGCGGCGGGCAATGCCGGGATGCTCGGGTTCACCGAACTCCACGGGCTGCTCAAGGACGCGCTCAGGATGCTCGAGACCGCCGAGGCCGAGAACCGCACCCTGACGGATGCCGAGCGCAACGCCCTCATCGTGGCACTTGCGGGAATCATGCGGGCGCGGGAGGCGGCCCTTTGAAGTCTGCCCTCGGCCTGTTCACGGCGCTTCTCGCGGCCCAGCTGGGCGGTGCCCTGCCTGCCCTGTCACAAAGCGCGGGAGACGCGCCGGCGGTGCAGAGCCGCGCCACCGAAACGCTGCGCCGCACGGTGCGCTTCGACGAGATCGGCTTTGATGCCGGCATCGAGTTTCGCCAGCTGTCCGGCGAGACCACGTTCTTCCTGCCGGCGGCGCGCGCCGAGGCGATCGAAGGCGCCATGCTGCGCATCGAGCTCGAGCACGGCGAGAGCCTGAAGACCGAGCGCTTCCTGTCGGTCGCGCTGGCCGATCGCGTGGTGAAGGTGGCGTCGCTCGAAGGCAGCTCCGGTCGCATGACCGTCGAGGTGCCGGTGCCCGAGGGCGCGATCACGGGCGGCTTCCTCAAGGTCACGCTGGGCTATTCCGGGGCGCATTCCGAACAGCTCTGCATCGATGAACGGGCCTCGGGCGATTTCGTCTTCATCCGGCCAAGCTCGGCGCTGGAGCTTTATGTGCGCGGCGGAGAGCTGGACAGCCCGCTCGACGTGGCCCGGCTGATGCCGCGCGACAAGCGGCTGGTGCTGGACGGGCAGGGGGCGGAGATGCTGCCCTTCGCGATGATGGCCGGCGCCGCCTATGACGCCGAGTTCGGCGCGGTGCGGGTTGGCGGCAGCGATGCCGGTGGCCGGGAATGGACCAGCGCTGCGCTGGTGGCGGGACGCGACGAGGCGCGCGGCGGCCGCGTCGAGGTCACGGCGCTGGACGGACGTCCGGCGCTCGGGTTCGGTGGCAGCGATCCGGCGCTTGGTCTGGCGCTGCTCGAAAGCGAGTGGCAGGCCCTGGCGGCGGTTGACGGCATCGCGCCGGTCTCGCTCGATGGCAGGCGGGACGCCCCCTCGGAGGTCACCTTTGCCGAGCTGGGGGCGCCGAAGCTGCGGCAGAACGTGGTCGGCAGTTCGACCTTCACCGTCAACTTCTCCACCGATGCGCTTCCCGCAGGCACGCTGCCCAAGCGGCTCGAGCTTCTGGTCGCGGCGGCCAACTCCGCCTCGGGGCGTGGCGTCGCGGTCAGCGTCTTCGTCAATGACGCGATGGTCGGGTCGCGCCCGCTCGACAGCGCCGAGCCGGAATGGATGGAGTTCGCCGTGCCGGCCGGGCTCATCGGGCGCGACAATCAGGTCGACATCCTCGTGCAGCGGCAGGTCGAAGGCGGCGGCTGCCGCTACGCGCCGCAGGGCTACCCGACCGAGATCCTGCCGCAGAGCCGCTTCGTGCTGGGCGATGGGCCTGCACCGGGCGAGGACTTCTTCCTGATGCGGCAGGCCTTCCGCGACGGTGTTACCGTGGTGGCAGAGCCGGGAGTGGCCGAGAGCGCATGGCCGCTTCTGCTGCCGCTTGCGGGCGCGCTGATCCCCGATCGCGCGAAGGTGACCGGCGCGGCGCAGCTGTCGCAGGCCGAGGGGCCGTTCATCTATGTCGGGGACAATGCGCCCGCGGGCAGCGATCCGGCGGTGCGCTTCGATCAGGGCGCGGTCGAGATCCTCGATGGTGATGGCGGGGTGATGTTCGCGGGGGCCGGGCTCGAGGCGTTGAGCTTCGTGCAGGTGGTCGAGACCGAGCAGGGCGCGGGCATCTGGATCCGTCCCGGCAACGGTCCGGCGCCCGAGCCGAGCCGTTCGATCCCGCTGCAGCTTGACCGCGGTCAGCTGGCGATCCTCGATCAGGACGGGCTGGTGCTGTCGGTGGCGCGCAGCCGCACCGACCTGCTGCAGATCCGTTATCCCGACCAGACCGACCTGCTGCAGCTGCTGGCGAAGTACCGCCCGTGGATTGTCGGCGCGGCGTGGCTGGCGCTGACGCTTCTGCTGATCCGCTTCCTTCAGGGGGTCTACCGGAAGCGCCGGGACGGCTCCGAGGGCTGATCGGTGGCGCTTGACGCGGAAAGCGAGGCCATCGGCAACCTGCTCTACGATCGGGGCGTCCTGACCGACGAGCAGCTCGACGAGGCCGAGGACCTTGCCGAGGCCTGGAATCTGGGCCTCGTCGAGGTGCTGCTGGGCAAGCGCTGGCTGAAGGCCGCCACGATCTACCGCGAGCTCGCCTATTACTACGACGTGCCGCTGCTCGACCTGTCCGAGACCCCGGCCGATCCCGCGCTGCTGCGTCGCTACGACGTCACCGAGATGACCGAGGCGCAGGTGATCCCGGTCCGCGAAGAGAATGGCCGCCTGACCGTGGCAGCCGCACGGCCCGGTCCCGTCACGCTGGTCAGGATCATCGAGATCTTCGGCAGCGAGGTCGACATCGCCGTGGCGACCCGGCTCGACATCTCGCTGGCGTTGCAGAGCGCGTTCCGCGAGGAGCAGTCGCACGAGGCGGTCTACGGGCTGGCCGAGACCGACCCGGTGATGTCGGCGTCGAAGGTGATCCTGCCGGCGCAGGTGGTGGTGCTTTACGGCTGCATCAGCCTGTTCCTGCTGGGGCTGGCCTTTGCGCCGGTGGCGACGCTGATCGCGCTCAACGTCGTGATGACGGTGTTCTACCTTGGCAATTTCCTGTTCAAGGCGACGCTGGTCTGGGTCGGCAGCGAGGCGCAGGAGCGCATGTCGCAGGCCATCGCCGCCGAGGCGGCGACGCTGCGGGATGACGAGCTGCCGGTCTACACCGTGCTGGTGCCGATGTTCCGCGAGCCCGAGGTGCTGCCGATCCTCACCAACGCCCTGCGCAACCTCGACTATCCGCTGGCCAAGCTCGACATCAAGATCGTGCTGGAAGAGAGCGACCACGACACCATCGACGCGGCGCGCTCGCTCGATCTCGAGGGGGTGTTCGAGATCGTGCTGGTGCCGGCCTCGCATCCGCAGACCAAGCCCAAGGCCTGCAACTACGCGCTGCAATACGCGCGGGGCGAATTCCTCGTGATCTTCGATGCCGAAGACAAGCCCGAGCCGGACCAGCTCAAGAAGGTCATCGCCACCTTCCGGCAGTCGGCCCCCAACACCGCCTGCGTGCAGTGTCGCCTGAACTATTACAACGCGCAGGAAAACTGGCTGACGCGGATGTTCACGCTCGACTACTCGCTGTGGTTCGACCTGATGCTGCCGGGCCTGCAGCGCCTCGGCGTGCCGATCCCTCTGGGCGGCACCTCGAACCATTTCCGCATGGACGTGCTGCGCCAGCTCAAGGCGTGGGATCCGCACAACGTGACCGAGGATGCCGATCTCGGCATCCGGCTCACGCAAAAGGGCTACCGGGTGGGGGTGATCGACTCGACCACCTTCGAGGAGGCCAACGTCTCGATCCCGAACTGGATCCGCCAGCGCTCGCGCTGGATCAAGGGCTACATGCAGACCTTCCTCGTGCACACGCGCCGCCCCGTGCATCTGGTGCGCACAGTGGGGCTTTCGGGGCTGCTCGGGTTCGTGTTCTTCATCGGCGGCACCTTCCTGTCGGGACTGCTGAACCCGATCTTCTGGGGCATATTCCTCATCTGGATGATCTTCGGAGCGCAGGTGATCGAGCCGTATTTCCCGCCCGCCATCCTCTACATGTCGTTGATCAACCTGCTCGCGGGCAACGCGCTGCTGATCTACCTGACCATGGTGGCCCCGTTCCGCAGGCGCTGGACCTATCTCGCGCCGTGGGGCGTGACGGTGGTGGGCTACTGGGTGCTGATGACCATCGCCTCCTACAAGGCGCTGAAACAGCTGGTGTCGAACCCGTTCTACTGGGAAAAGACCCAGCACGGCCTGTCCAAGCACACCGCCGCCGAGCTCAAGGCGGCCGGTGACGAGGGCGAGGCCGCGACGTGAGGGAGCTGGTCTGGAAGATCGCCCTCTGGCTGCTGCTCAGCGCGGCGATGCTGCTGCCCATCGCCTGGGTCGAGGCGCATGGCTTCCTGTCCTCGGCCACCATCCAGATGTGGGCCAAGGCCATCGTGCTGACCGACGGGCCGTCGGTGTTTCGGGCCACCGACGCCTTCTTCCCGCCGCTGCCCTTCGCCATCGCGCTGGTGATGCAGGTGGTGAGCGGCGGAACCGGCATCCCGCTGCCGCATGTTCTGAGCGCGGCGGTCGGCGGGCTTCTGGCGGTGGCATGGTATTACAACCTCATCAACCGGGCGGCCTATGACCGCGTCTCGGCGGTGCTGGTGGTGCTGCTTCTGGTGCTGAACCCGGTGTTCCTGCGCGCGCTGAGCGAGGGGCCGAGCATGATGTTCCTCATCCTCGGCGCGTGGCTCTTCTTCCGGGGGCTGGTGAACATCCGCCTGTTCGGCACCGCCCCCGACATGATGAAGGTGGCGCTTGGGCTTCTGGTTGCGACCATGTCGCACGAGCTGGGCGTGCTCTTCGCGCTGGCCACGCTTCCGGCGCTGGTGCTGGCGGCGCGTCCGAGCCTGCTTCTGGTCTCGCCCTCGGGCTATCTCGTGTCGATGTTCTTTCCGGTGGTGGCCGCGGTGCTGTCGCTGTTCTTCATCAGCGCGGTGCTGAAGACCGATTTCTTTGCGGTGCAGCTGCTGTCGCCCGACAGCACATGGGCCGGGGCGACATTCCTCGCGATCCTCTGTCTTCTGCCGGTGCCGCTGATGGTGCTCTTGCGGCTGTTGCCGCAGGCGCGTTTCTCGATGCCGCTGGCCGGCATCGTGCTGACGCTGGCGGGCATGGCGCTGCTGAACCGCGTCTACCCGGTGCAGCCCGACCCGGTGCTGGTCGCCGCGCCCGCGCTCGGCGCGATCCCGGTCGCGGCGCGCTGGTGGACACGCACCTCGCTGCGCTCGACACCCCTGGCCGCGCTGTTGCTGCTCTCGGGAATGCTGGGCGGCTGGGCGCTGGGGGCGCTGGGAGCGTCGGAAAGCCGGGCGTGGCTGCAGGCGGCGAGCGGCCGGACGGTGACCAATCCTGTGGCGCAGGCAGCACAGGTGGCCGCGTTCCTGCGCGATCGCGAAGAGGTGCTGGCGGATGTCGAACGCCATCCGGATCTTGTCGCGGCGCTGGGACATGCGCGCAATTTCATCGCGGCAGGCGATCCGGCCTATGATCGCGTGCTGTTCGGGGGGCGCCCGGCTGGGGCGTTCATTGTGGTCGGCGTGGACCAAAACGAACCGGTTGTCCGGGACCGCCTGTTGCGAGCGCTACCCAGACTGCAGAATAACAGGGATTCGAGATTCGATCTCGTATATGACACGGGCAACTGGATGGTTTACCGTGTGAACAGAGCAGGAGACACCTAAGTGCGGAAGTTTATCGCGGTCGACGATTCAGAGATTGCGCGAGAACTCATCAAGGCGACGCTGGCCGATTTCGGCTATCATGACGTCTCGTCCTTCGGGAACCCGAAAGAGGCGCTTGAAAGCATGGCGAGCGCCGAGGTCGCGGCCGATCTGGTGCTGCTCGATGTGATGATGCCGGAAATGGACGGGGTCGAGCTTTGTGCGCGGATCCGGGCGCTCGACAAGTGGCGCGACGTGCCGATCGTGATGCTCACCAGCCGCGAGGACAAGAGCACGCTGTCGCGGGCGTTCATGGCCGGTGCGAACGACTACCTGACCAAGCCGTTCGACCGCATCGAGTTCCAGGCGCGTCTGAGGGCGCAGCTGCGCCTCAAGGCCGAGCTCGACCGGCGCAAGTCCGGTCCGCGCAGCGCGCGCGCGTCGCGCCGGGCCCGCTCGCAATTCTCGCTGCCGGGTCTGCTGGCAGATCGCGACGCGATGCAGGACGCGCTTGCTCAGGTGAGCGACGCGCAGCTCGAGGGTCTTGGCGTGTTTGCCCTCTCGGTCGACGCCACGGCGCGCAACACCGTCGATTTCAGCACCCGCGAGCGGCAGGAGATCCTCGCCGCGGTGGCCGAGGTGCTGGCGCAGGTGCGGATGCCGGCGGGCAACATGCTGGCGCATTGGGAAGGCGACACGTTTTGCGGGGCCTCTCTGGTGCATGACGAGGATGCGCTGCTCGCGGATGTGCGCGACGTCGCGATGTCGGTGAAGCGGGCGCTGGAAACGATGCCGGGCAAGCTCAAGGGCGCACTGCCGGGCGTGAGCGTCGGGGTCACCCTGCCGGGCAGCGCCGGTACCGTGTCGGAGGCCCTTGGCAAGGCGTTCGGCGCGCTCGAGGACCAGGCGCAGAAGGGCGGCAACGGGATCAAGGTCGCGGGCGCCGGCCTCCGGAACCACTAGGGAGCGACAGGTCATGCCCAACCGACTGGCGCGCGGATTCCGAAGCAGCTTTGTGGCGCTTGTCCTGACAAGCGGGGCCACGCTGCTGTTCTTCCTGCACTACGATTACCAGCGCACCATACGCGAGGGCGAGGTGCGGCTGAGCCATGTCGCGGACCTCTTCAACCAGCATTTCCTCAGCGCCCTCGAGCTTGCAACCGTGCGCGCCGAGGCGGTATCCGAGCAGCTGGAGACCTTCAATCTCTACCGGGTTCCCGCGCTCGAGGCCGAGCTGGGTGACGGGCTGCGCCAGTTCGTCGAAGATGTCGACCAGATCTCGGCGATGGTGGTCATCGACCACGAAGGGGCGGTGCGCTGGTCCTCGGTCGAGGGCTTTCTCGGCCTCTACCTCAACGACCGGGATTATTTTCAGGGCACGCTCGACGGGGCCGGCAACGGCTACGTGATCGGCGCGCCGCTGAATTCGGCGGTCAGCGGAACGCGCCTGACCCCGATTGCCTGGCCGATCATGTCCGAGACGGGGGAGGTCTCGGGTGTGATGGCCTCCTCGCTCGAGGCCAGCTACTTCCGCAGTCTGCTGGAAGAGACCCGCTTCGACCCCGAGATGCTTGTCGATATCCGCTCGGTCGATGGCACCGCCGCTTTCAGCTCGGAGGGGTTCTCGGCGATCGACGAGAACCGGCTCGTCGCCGTGTCGTCGCCGATCGAGGGGACAACGCTGAAGACTGTGATGGCGCTGCCACGTTCGGTCGTGATCCGCAGCTTCCTGCTGCGGGCGGTGGCCTTCACCGTCGTCTACGCGCTGCTTTCGGTGCTGGCGCTCTACGCCGCGATCCTGGCGCATCGCCGGATGCTGGCGCTGCGCGCGAGCCTTGCGCAGACCGAGCGCGAGGCCTGGAAGGCGAAGCAGGCGGCGAACCAGTTTCAGGCAATCTTCCAGAACGTGGAGGACGGCATCATCGTCTTCGACGCGCTGGGAGAGTTCCGGACCTCCAACCTTCGGGCGCAGGAACTGTTCGGCGTCGACAATGCCAGTGCCGCGGTGGAGCGGTTCCGCGCCAGCGCACCGGTCGAGCTTGAGCACCTCGTCGACAGCACCTCGTTCATCTTCGTCCCCGATGCCGGCAGCCATCATGGCGTCATCGGCCGCGAGATCCGCTGCAAGGTGAGCCGGGTGGAGGCCGTCGAAGGACACACGCTCTACTGTGTGCTGACCGACGTGTCAGCCGAAGAGCGGCTGATCCGGGCCCGCACGGTTTTTGTCGAGACGGTGAACCACGAGCTGCGCACGCCTCTGACCTCGCTCAACGGCGCCATGCGGCTGCTGAGCTCGCGCTTCGGCAACGAGTTGCCGTCGAAGGCGCGCCAGCTTCTCGATCTGGCCGAGCGCAACGCCAACCGCCTGATGATGCTGGTCAACGACATCCTGACATTGCAGGCGATGGATCAGGGCCGGCTCGATGTCACGCTCGAGACCGTGGGCGCCACCGACATCCCGCGCGAGGCGGTGGCCAACATGCAGGGCTATGCCGATGGCTTCGGTGTCGGCCTGTTGCTCGAGCTGCAGGAAACCGGCGCCTCGGTGCAGGTCGATCCGCAGCGGATGCAGCAGGTCATGGACAACCTGATCTCCAACGCGGTGAAATATTCGCCGAAGGGCGAAAGCGTGGAGATCTCGAGCGTCGAGGCCGAGGGCGAGGTGGTGATCAGGGTGCGCGATCACGGTCCCGGCATTCCCGCGGCGTCACAGGGCGCGATTTTCGAGCGTTTCGCCAAGCCTGCGCACGGACCGGATACACAGGCGGGTGGAACCGGGCTCGGACTGGCGATTTCCCGCGAACTGGTCGAGCGCATGGGTGGGACTTTGTCTCTCGAGAGCGTACATCGGGATGAAACCGGTGGTGACCGGGCGCATGGATCGACCTTCATCGTGCGCCTGCCGCTGGCGCAGATGGACCAACGGAGTGCCGCGGAATGAAAGTTCTATTCGTCGACAACGAAACCGACATCGTCACTCTGGTCGAGCTCGCGCTCGACGGCGAGGACGACATCGACCTGACTGCGGTCACCTCGGGCGAGGCCGCCATGGGCGAGATCGCGACCGGCGGCTACGACGTGTTCGTCTTTGACCTGATGATGCCGCCGCCAGACGGGCGCCAGCTCTTGCGGGCGGTGCGCAGCGATCCGGCCAACGCGGGCAAGCCGGTGCTGATGTGCACGGCGAAATCCGACGCGGTGGCCAATGACGACCTGCGCGACGCCGGCGCCACCGATGTGCTGCCCAAGCCCTTCGACCCGCTGTCGCTGGCCGACGTCCTGCGCGAGATCCACGCAAATGGCTAAGGCGCGGTGCGGTGTGTTGCCGGGCGCGCTGGGCGTGCTTCTGATCTCGGCCGTGCAGGCCGGTGCCGCCGCCTGGCCGCGCGCGGAGGGGCAATCCTTCCTGTCCTACTCCTACCAGTTCCAGATCAACGAGACGACGGACAGCAACTACTCGTCGCTATATTACGAATACGGCGTGACCGAACGGCTGACCTTCGGCATCGACGCCGGGCGCAGCGACGGCTCGGGCGATCTCACGGGGCTGTTCTTCCTGCGCAAGCCGGTGCTGTCGACCGATGCCGGCACATGGATCTCGGCCGAGCTTGCGGTCGGTGCCATCGAGATCGAGGACGAGATCTATGACGTGCTGCGCCCCGGGCTGTCCTGGGGGCGCGGGTTCCAGACCGGGCTCGGCAATGCCTGGGCCGGGGTCGAAAGCACCTACGCGTTCCGCGGCGATGGCTCCGAGGAAGGCAAGATCGACGCCACCATCGGGCTCAACCATGCCTCGGGCTCGCTGTCACTGGTGCAGCTTCAATATGCGGCGCCCACCGACGGCGAAGACAGCGTCTCGATCGCGCCATCGCACGTGATCGATCTGACCAGTGGCGTCTTCCTCGAGCTTGGGGGCGCCTACAAGTTGACGAATGACGCGACCTCGCTGAAAATCGGGCTCTGGAGCGAGTTCTGAGCCGGCTTCCGGCGACGCGAGCGAAGGTCTCTGCATTTGCCGCCATGTGTCGGAACCTTTGACGGGGCAGTCTCGTTGACTTGTCAAAGGACACCTCGATCAAGGGAGCCAGGATCATGGCGAATACCACGGTAAATACCCCGACCAGCAGCACAGCCTCGACCAGCACCAGCAGCAAGGAGCGTGACCTCGACGCGCTGAGCGATCAGATCGCGACCCTGCGCGGTGACCTGTCCGCCCTGACCGAGATGGTGGGCGACATCGGCAGCCGCCGCGGCCGCGAAGCCAAGGCGAAGGCCAAGGCCAAGGCCGACGACGTGCGCGGGCAGGGCGAAGAGATGCTGCGCGACGCCGGTCGCCGCGTGGCGGATTTCGAAGACCAGGCCATCGGCCAGATCCGCGCCACGCCGCTGCAGGCGGTCGGGATCGCGGCGGCCGCCGGCTTCCTGCTGGGCTACCTGAACTCGCGGAGGTAACATCCGCCCATGTTCTACGCGCTCGAGCTTCGGCTGCGTCTATTCATCCGCCGTATCGTCTTTGGCGCGCTCGCGCTGATCGCGCTGATCGTGTCGGCGGTCTACTTCACCCGGGCCGGGCTCGTTGCGCTGGCAGAGCTGTACGATCCGCAGACGGCTTTGCTGATCGTCGGCGGGATCTACCTTGCGCTGGCGCTGATCCTGCTTCTCATGGCGAACCGCCGCAAGGTGCCGGCGCCGCCGCCACCGCCGGCGACAAGCATCGCCAGTCTGCTCGAGGCATTTCTCGCCGGGCGGGCAGCGGGCGCCACCGCAGGCCGGCGCGGCGATGACAACGACGATTGACCGGTGAACGGGCGCCCCGAGCGGGCGCCCGTTTTCGTTGCGTCGAATGTGACCTCTTCCGACATTGCGGCACCGTTGCAAGTGTGGCAGAACCATAAGGGACCATACTGAACGGAAGAGTTTAGCGGATGACCGATTTCGCCACGCGCCGCCGCATGATGGTGGATACGCAGGTCCGGCCCTCGGACGTCACCAAGTTCCCGATCATCGACGCCATGCTCCGCATCCCGCGCGAGGCCTTCGTGCCCGATTCCGAGAGGGAGGCCGCCTATGCCGGCCGCAATGTGCGACTGGCCGAGAACCGGGTGGTGCTCGAGCCGCGGACGCTGGCCAAGATGCTCGACGCGGTGAACATCGACAACGACGACCTCGTGCTCGATATCGGCGCCGGCTTCGGCTATTCCTCGGCGGTCATCGCCCGCATCGCGGAGGCCGTGGTCGCCGTCGAGGACGATGAGACATTCACCTCCGAAGCACAGAGCCTTCTGGTCGAGCATGGCGACAACGTGGTGTTCCACGAAGGCGCGCTGGCCCAGGGCGCCGCTGAGCATGGCCCGTATGATGCCATCGTGATCGAGGGCGGGGTGGCGCAGCTTCCCGAGGCGATCACCGACCAGCTCAAGGATGGCGGACGCATCGTGTGCCTGTTCATGGATGGTGCCCTCGGGACGGTTCGGGTCGGATGGAAGATCGACGGTGCGATCACTTGGCGCTTCGCCTTCAATGCGAGTGCGCCGGTGCTGCCCGGTTTTGAAAAGCAGGACGCCTTCGCTCTCTGAGGCGCCTGTAGCATGTGCTTCTGGAAGGGGGCCGATGGCGCGCAAGTCCGTTCTTGGAATGCTGGCCGGCGCCTGCCTCGCGGCAGCCGCATCGGCCCCTGTCGCGGCTGAAACGCTCGCCAGCGCCCTCTCCAGCGCCTACATCACCAGTGGCCTTCTCGACCAGAACCGCGCCGTGCTGCGCGCCGCCGACGAGGACGTCGCGCAGGCCGTGGCCGCCTTGCGCCCCGTGATCGGCTGGACCGGCAGCGTCACCCGCAATTTCGGGGCGCAGAACGCGGCCACGACGGGCGGCATCTGGGTCGATTATGCCACCAACACCGCCAGTGCCAACCTCGTGGCCACGCTGGTGCTCTACACCGGCGGCGCCCGGGTGCTGAGCCTCGATGCCGCCCGCGAGGCGGTGCTGGCCACGCGGGCCGGGCTGGTCGGCGTCGAGCAACAGGTGCTCTACAACGGCGTGTCCGCCTTCATGGAGGTCCGCCGCTCGCTCGAGACGGTGCAGTTGCGCCGCAACAACGTCCGGGTCATCAACGAGGAGCTGCAGGCCGCGCAGGACCGCTTCGAGGTCGGCGAGGTGACCCGCACCGACGTGGCCGCCGCCGAGGCGCGGCTGGCCGCCGCGCGCAGTTCGCTGGCCGCCGCCGAGGGCACGCTCGCGGTCAATCGCGAGGTCTACAACGCAGTGGTCGGGCGTTTCCCCGAGAATCCGCAGCCCCCCGGAGGCTTGCCGCGTCTGCCGGCCGATCCCGCGACGGCCAAGGTGCAGGCGCTGCGGGTGCATCCCGATATCGTGCAGCTTCGCCATGTCGTGGCCGGCAACGAGATCGCCATCGCCATCGCCAAGGCGCAGATGAAGCCGACGGTCAATCTCGAGGGGCGATGGGGCATGAGCGGTACCTTCGATTCGCCTTATGCCACCGAGGGCGGGTCGGTGACGCTTGGCCTCAGCGGGCCGATCTATCAGGGCGGCGGGCTGTCGTCGGGCGTGCGTCAGGCCATGGCCAACCGCGATGCCTCGCGGGCGCAGCTATATACCGCCGGCCAGCAGGTCGAGGAATCCGTCGGCAGCGCCTTCGCACGGCTGCGCATCGCGCAGGCGTCGATCGTGTCCACCCGCGAACAGGTGCGGGCCGCCCGAGTCGCGTTCGAGGGCATTCGCGAGGAGGCTGCGCTCGGCGCGCGGACGACGCTCGACGTGCTGGATGCCGAGCAGGAGCTTCTCGATGCCCGCGCGGCGCAGATCTCGGCCGAGGTCGACGAGACCATCGCGGCCTATGCCGTGCTGGCCTCGATCGGGCAGCTGACCGCGGAGCAGCTCGGGCTCGACGTGCCGCGTTACGATCCGGCCGCATATTACGACCTCGTAAAGACCGCTCCGGTGACCTCGACGCAGGGCGAGGATCTCGACCGTGTCCTTCGTGCCCTCGGAAAAAACTAGGCATTGCGCATCGGTTGTCTGGAATCGTCCGTCGCGGTAGAGTTTCCGCGAGGCAAGAGTGGAAGATGAATGTCCGACCCGGTGACGAATGTGGAAATCGAGGATGTGCTGTCCTCCATCCGGCGACTCGTCGCCGACGATGCCCGTGACAAATCGGCCCCGCAAAGCGGCACGGCAAAGCCTGAACGGTTGGTCCTGACCCCGGCGCAGCGCGTGCCCGGTGACGGGGCTGCGCCCGCGCCAAGCGCGGCGAGCCGGATGTCGACACAGCGCTCCGCCCCGGACAATCGCCTGCGCTCAGAGCCCGAACGCGCCTCCGCCTCGGACGGACACGAAACCAAGGCGGTGCCGTTCCGTCTGAACCGCGAGACCACGCCCGAGTCGCCCTCGCGCGAGGGGCCCGACGCGGCTGCCGCGGCGCCGCGTTCCGAAAGCGAGACGCTCGGCCCCGCCGCTGCTGCCCGGCGCCTGACCCTTGGCCTCACCGCTTCGGACGACGAATTCGAAGAGATCTACGATGAGGGCGGAGACGAGCCGTCTTTCGATCGCTCGACCCTGCTCGGCAAACTGGTCGAAGAAGAGCTGGCGCGTGCGCTGGCCTCGCCAGAGACCGATGCGCGCCCCAAATTTGCGCGGTCGCGACCCGCTCAGAGGCAAGAGGCTGAGCCCGCTGCCGGACCGCAGGACGCGGGCGCGGGCGCCCGGCTGCAGGACCGGCACGCAGAGGCTGGTGGGGTGGATGCTGCCGATGACGGCATTCCGACGGCCGAGGTCCCGCTGCCGGAACCCGAGCTGCCCGAGATGTCGGCGCGCATGCGCGGAACGGAGGAGCACGGCGAGGCCAGCCTGGCCCAGAAGATCGCCTCGCTCGAGGCCATGATCGCCCTGCACAAGGGGGCCGGGTCGTCAGCGCAGCAAGACGCATCGGCTTTGCAAGGGGCCCAGCAGGCGCCCGAGAGCGATGAGGCGCAGAGCGTCGAGACCGTCCGGGCGGCGTTTGTCCATCGCCCGCAGAAGCCGCTGGAGTGGCAGGATCACAAGCCCGAGCAGGTCGTGTCCGAGACCGTCGGGACCCCGGGGCGCTCCGAAGCGCTGGTGCTCGAGGGGCCGACCTGGAAGGGCGCGGACCGGAGCGATGTGCCGGCAGAGGCCCGGCATTTTCCGAACGTGGCGGCGTCTGAGCATGGCGATACGATGCCCGCCCCGGTCGATCTGTTCGATGAAGAGATGCTGCGCGACCTCGTGACCGAGATCATCCGCGAAGAGCTGCAGGGCGCCCTTGGCGAGCGCATCACCCGCAACGTGCGCAAGATGGTGCGCCGCGAGATCCATCGCATGGTGACCAGCGAGCATTTCGACTGAGCCGGGGACCGCGTGGCGATGCCGGACTGTCGCGACGAACACTGCCGCAAAACCGAAAGGCGCTCCCCTTGCAGGGAGCGCCTTTCGTTCAACGTGCCGAACGTCTGGGGTAGTATCAGGCTGCTTCGGCGCGATCCGCCGCGGCTGCGGCGTTGCGGCGTTCGCTTTCTTCGCGCGACAGCGCGACAGAGGTGCGGATGCCCTTGCCGACAAATTCCATCAGGCCCTGAACGACACGTTCGTTCGGGTCGATGCCGGCACAGCTCAGAACTTCACGGC
>Ga0114905_1000516_pt1 | contig 24024 bp, 32 predicted proteins | sample MalvireepMed_b05_FD_83499 | JGI IMG/M metagenome (GOLD analysis project Ga0114905, IMG submission 83499) | Marine viral communities from the Global Malaspina Expedition - Malaspina viral metaG DeepMed_b05 | ecosystem: Environmental > Aquatic > Marine > Oceanic | place: Mediterranean Sea...
CCATCGCCACAATAAGAATGTGCCATGGCTCCATATCCTAATGTAACCGCAACCTCGCTATTTGTCAAGTTAATAATTTTCCTAGCAATATCAGTTAACCTAGTCTTATCAGTATAACATAGATTTATGTCCCTTGGCAACTCTTTGTTGGTATTTTTAATATAATATTCAACAACTTTGTACAAATCCTTAATATAAAAGAAGTCCAAATATCTATCTTGATGAACTGATATGTTTTGCGATTCAATACAACATTTTATGGAATTAGACACCATTCGCCCTTCGGCTTCGTCTTCTCCAAAGCAATTAAATACTCTGAAATTAACAAGATTTGTTAATTTGGTATTTTGGATTTGTGTGGCAATTAGATATTTCGAAAGTCCATAATAATCGACTGGTACGCTTTGTCCAAACTGTTCTTCTTTAAATTTGTAAATATCTTGCCTTCTATCAAATTCGGCACCCGATCCTATCGAGATTAATAGTTTGTATTTGTCAACATGTTTAATTAAATTGTTTAACATTAAAAGATTTTGATATACAAGATCCGGTCTGTCTGTTTTAATTCTCCTACCGCCTTTTATAGCAGTATGTAACACATAATCTATAGCAATGTTTTCAAAAAAATCATCTACTTGGTGCGCATTAAAGAGATTCAATGTATCGCTTGTCGCTGTATATACATTATATCCCTTTTGTCTAAAATGTTTAACAGCATTTTTTCCTATAAATCCATTTGCGCCGGTAATTAAAATATTCATCGCTTTAAATTCAAATATGCTGGCTGTTCACTATAAAGAAAATAATAAAACATGTTTGATAACTCTTCTTCGCTCTCTGGGTGTGATGTGTGGATATTATCAAAGCAAGACATTATTTCTTTGTCGTCTTCTGCCCAATGAGAAAATCCCAAATAACCATAGTCTTTATCCCTGCCCCCGCCTACCATTTTAACTGGTATTTTTTCGTGGTTTAGATAATTGCGTATTAGCTCGAAAGGTCTGTAAAGTAAAAATGGGGTAATCGAATATACAATTGGAATTTTATTTTCCATTGCTAATCCAATACCAACTCCCATCATTAACTGTTCCGCAGAACCAACATTAAAAAATCTGTCAGGATATTCGTCCCTTATTTCATCCCATAATCCGTATCCCAAATCGCCCGTTATAAGATAAAGATGCTCATTTCTTTGCATTTCTTCTTTTAATAATTTGCTAAAATGACGCCTCATCTATTCTCCAGCAATTCTTTACCTTGTTGATAATCCTCATCTCTCATAATATGATAATGGGCATTTAAGCCTCGTAAAAATGGAAAATGTTCAACTGTAGTATAGCGTAAATTTATGGATGGTAAAAATGTTTGTAACCTATTTGCCAAATATAAAACATTAATTTTTTTATACGCCGCCGTGCCGTTTATATTCACATATACTTTTATATTGGTAATATTTTGTTCATTAATATAGCTTAATGATTCCCATATAGAACCTTCAGCGCACTCGCCATCGCTTATCAAGCAATATACATCTCTATTTGGCTCTGCTATGGCACGACCCGTCGCTATTGGCAAGCCAAGCCCCAGGCTTCCGGTTGAGCAATAAAGCCCATTTGCTTCATCCCTGTGTGGATGACCACCATGCTTTTCAAAAAGCATTGCTGCATCGATGCCTTGATATTTTTCTAATACAGCATATAAAGCCATGGCACAGTGCCCAGATGATAATATAAAAATATCTTCATCTTTTTTGGTATCAAATATTTCATCTATTATCCCCAAGCTTGAAAAATAGCTCCCTAAGTGGGAAAGCTTATATTTATAAGATAAATCTAATAGCCTTTTCTTTAATTTTATATCTTCCATTTTTGATGCCAGAAATCTTGTATTTTTTGATCATAGTTTTTATTTTCACGATGCACGTTCCAAGTTGCCTGCTCTGAATGCCATCTATAATAATAACCAATCCAGCCAGGAACAGGATGTATCATTATGCCATTATCTGCTAAATTGCAGTACAAATCATAATCTGCTGCGCCACCATAAATCTCTGGCTTGGTTTTAAGTTGTTCACGATAATATAAATGTGTATCATACATTACAGTTGGCGTATTAACAGGGCATTTTTGTAGACATTGCTCTTTAAATTCATCTATAGAAGAATATTGATGTGCTATTTCGTTAACACAAATATTTGTATTTGCCTGTACGCCTCTAATTGGACTTTGTAGTGCGAATATATTGTCTGGGTCTTCTCTAATTACATCGACATAACTTTGTATGCACTTTGGATGTAAGAAATCGTCTGCCCCCATAACTAAAACATAGTCACCTTTCATATTTTGAAATCCGATCTCTCTAGCTTCATCCCAACAGTTTGGATATATATTGGGAGCGTACAAAATCGTTAATTGAGGAAAAGTAAGTTGTAATCTTTGCGCTATTAACATGCTGCGATCTGTACTCTGATTATCAACATATAATACTTCTATATTTTCATATGTTTGTGTTAGTGCAGATCTCAAACATTGTTCTATCCATTGCTCTGCATTATAGCATGGAACAATGATAGAAATTTTTGGCTCTATGGGCTTTATAAGTTCTGTATCCATGTAATTACCTTTTCTAATCTTACCTTCGAATCATGCTCTTCTAAAAATCTTTTGTTTCCGTTTGCTGCAATCTTATCAACTATTCCTGGATTTTTATTTAGGAATTTTAATTTCTCTACTAGCTCCCTGCCGCTTCCAAATGTAATAATATCTTTATCTATTGTATAGCAATTTTCTAGATTTTCGTGATATTCTGTTAGCAACATAGATCCGGCAGCAGGAATTTCAAACATTCTACACTTCATTTGAGATAAGCCATTGTTAAAATTTTTGCTGAAATTAAGTCCTATTTTAGCATTAGAGTATGTCCATATCATATCCTCAAATGATGCATTATCAACATACGATACCGCAATTCCTGAATTAGTAATTGTATTTAGATAGGATGAGCGGTCGCCATGTAATGCGCCAATGAATGCTAATAAATTGCTTTTAGGTGGATATAAACCAGAATATAAATCAGAGTTTGCATGCCAAGTTGCATATGTGATATTGTCATATCCCATATCTTTATATTTATCAACACATGCTAATTCTGGTGTACTGCATGCATGAAAATTTTTGCAGACTTGACTAGAGAAATTGTCAAATCTCCATGTATCGTCTGCAAACCAATTAAATGTTATTAATCTTCCCTTATTGGTTTCTTCAATTATGGCATCCCACGGTTCTTTGGGGCAGTAATTGGCATCACCAGTCATAATACAAAAAAGTAAATCTGGCTTCTTTTTTTCAATTTCAGATTTTAGCTCATCATTGCCCAATACAGACGTATCGAAAAAATATGTTTCGTGTCCCAGCGCTTGCAGGGGAAGAAAAAAATTCCAAAATGCCAAATCATATCTAAATGAAGATTCGGAAACTCTATGCTTTGTGGTGGTTTTTGGTGCTACTATAAATATTTTCATTGCACATACGCCTCTATTACTGTGTTGGGTATTTCTGTTCTTTTGTCCCAAAAAACGCTTATTAGTTCTTCCCCCTTGTGCCTAAACCAATCTTCTTTAGAAGCGCCTACAAGATTGTTCGTTGTAATAGACATACCCATCATTCTTGCTTCAACTATAACGCGAGATAGTGTTTCGGGGGTTTTTGGAAAAAAGACAAAAAAATTATTAGCTCCAAGTCTTCTTAGGAAAGATTCATATATGTTGCTTTTTACCAATTCGTATTGGATATTTTTTGTTTTGCAATATCTAATAGCATCAATTGTATTTTTGTGCTCAATGTCTGAATCTAATATCGATGCAATATTGTTTTTTTTTACATTTGCAAGCGTACTAAGCAATTTTAAACTTTCCTCGGACCATAAATTGCCACCAAGACTAACAATATTGTCTAAATCTAAATTTTTTCTAACAATAGATGTGTGGAAATTAGACTGACAAAATACCGCCAAGGCATTCTTATAAAATTCATAATTTACAATACTTTCTTTGGGTGCAACAAAATTAGTAAAAACTGCAGGATTTCTATTAGACAGATATTTGTGATCATGTTCGTAAATTGTGTATTTACAGTTTAAAAGTTCAGTCTTTGCCTGTTCTGTTAGTCTGGTGAAGTTGCCAACAATAAAATTGTGAGACGAATATTGCTGTATAAAATCAGAAGTAATTTGGTCGCTTTTTACCGTTAAAACTTCATATCCCTGATTCCGCAACAAGTGAATTACTTCATTATTGTTTAGTTCGCCTCCGCCAAGAATTTCATCAGCAAAAAAATCAGCTATAAAAATAAACTTCATTTATTTATGCTCTTCTACATTTAATCCCGATAGCCACTCGTCAAGTTCAAAATTGTCTTCTTCATGGATTGCATCCACAAATTCGCTATACATTTGCTCCTCTGTGAAATTTTTCTTAATATAAGTTTTAAGTCTTTTTGCTTGAGAGCGGAACCTGGGTTCTTCCTTATATAATTCGCGCAATTTTCTTTTATAGCTATGTTCATCGGCAAATGCCCAAGAAGATTCAGCCTGTAGCACCCCGTCCCATACAGCCTCTTCTTGTATAGGATGTAAATTATAGTTTATACGAGAGAACAAAGGTCTAATTTTTTCTTTTTTGGTTTTTTTATTGGTAACTGGCGCATATAAAAAGTCACGATATCCGCTCCAATCTGGTGCTAAAATCGGAAGCCCGTTATATGCTGCTTCAAATAGCGGCAAACCAAATCCTTCACCATGAGAAAGGGTGACCATGGCTTTTATTTTTTTGTGCGTATATAGCGTTTGTAGCTGCCCTTCGGATAAATCTCCATGTAAAAGATGTATTTTGCATTTTTTATCAGGAAAGTGATTTAGAATATTGTTCTTAATTGTGTTAACACACCAATACCTATCCATTATAGAAGCATTTCGTTGGTGTGTTTTCACTATAAGTCCCACGTCTGGATCATCATTAAATTCTTCACAGAACCATGCGATTGTGTTGCCAATGTTTTTCCTTGGACCCCATTGAGCCATAGTTAGGAAATTAAAATCAGTGGACAAATTAAGATCTATTGGTTCTGGCTTGATTGGTCTGACAGCATAATTTACTGGTGTAATTGGCGTTGTACATCTAAATGGAAACACCTCTTTGGTTTGAGGGTTCTCTGCTTGATAAACAGTGGTTTCATATATATTTTTTGCATGCTCTGAGACTACAATTATTTTATCCATCAATTTTGATTTTTCAATCCACTGTGGTGATACTTTATTTGTTTCGATCCCTGCCGTATAGCCAATATTTACCGGAGCCATCTTTTCCCATTCATTTGGGATGGTAACTTGTAATGATACGTCATATGCTGGTTGATTTGCATTATACGTAACCGTCTTTATTATTAAATTATCAAGCCATTCTCTTTCTTCGTCATATCTAGCTATCCATCCATTCTGCCCCCATGGAATATTTAACAGATATATATCAAAAATATCTTCCCTGGTTCTTAGAGATCTTAGAGCAAATCTAGTTTGTTCTCCGTATCCCGAGTGAGATAGGGCTGGTCCCCTGACTAAAATCTTTTTTCTCATTATAGCTCCACTAATTCATACGATTTGTATTGTTTTCTAGTTTCCCACGAACCAAATGTATCGTGCACATGTGTTAAGATTTCATCCCATCTTACACAAAAATCTTCAAAATTATAATTTTTAATTACATGCTTACGACCAGCCTTTCCAAGCTTGCCTCTTTCTTCCTTGTTCATGTTGTGAATAGTTCTTAATGCATCGATAAAGTCTTTTTTGCTGCATCTATCTTCATAGATGAAAGGTACATCTTGTGAGCCAATTATCGCCTTAGAGGATGGTTCAAGTCCCACTCCAAACCACTCTTTTCCATTAGTGACCTGTTCTTGTAGCCCGCCAGTCATATTAACTATAATGGGCACTTCACAAGCCAAAGATTCAAGAGTAGCCAAGCCAAAACCTTCGGCATCAGAAATATTGATTGTACAGTCACACATATTATACATAAATGATAAATGTTCAGGTGGAATCTTTTCTAGTGAAAATAATACTTCACCATTTTGAATTCCAAGTTCTCTCAATATTGCATTTAAATCTTGCCCATTTGGATCCCCAGGATCAGTGTGCATCAACAGTCTTGCTTGATCGTGACCCACCTCGTCTAAAAATTCTTTAAACCACCAAATTAATGTGCCTGACTGTTTCCTTCTGGCGTTTCTATTGTTCCAAAAAAATAAAGTTGCATCTTGATTGCCAGGAATATTATCCTTTTTAAAAGCCTCTACTACATCATCTGGATGTCTTTTAAATATATCTGTGTTGACCGCGTGTGGGACGTGTAGCCGTTCAACGTGTGGCGCTACATTGCTAACAATATCATCCGTAACTTTAGATATGGTACAAATTAAATCATTAGATTCATAAAATGGTTTATTGTAGCTTGGGTATGGTACATTATCCCACACATGATAATAAACCATTGGCATATTTGGACGTATTTCATTTTCTATAGCCCATAGCCATGGCCAAAATCTCGGATCTGTCATAAACCAAAGTATATCTGGTCGCTCAGATTGTATCAAAGAACGGACCATTTCCTGGTTTCCGTAACCATCAACAGGGTAAATAATCCAATCATCACCATATTGCTCTGTTTTTTGCGGTGTGTAATCTTGATGTTTGATCGCGCCGCCAAAGCAAACAAATTTATATTTGCCCGTGTCAAGCATTGCTTCAATCATATATCTAGTTTGCGTTCCAACCCCTGATGGTGACAACGGATGGTCAGATAAAACAAATACTTTTAATCTTTTGTCTTCTTCTGGTTGGACTTCTATTTCTTTTTGTTCAATTTCTTTTTCACTCATATGCGCCTCATGTACAATGTTTTGTTTTATAAAATTCACAATTTCTACAGGATAGTCTGTTTTTAATGTGTCTTTTGTTCTTGATGTTAAAAAGAGCCGTGTTAAGCAATTTAAGAGCGTTTTCTGTTTTTCTTGGTCCGCTAGTAACCCTAAAAAATTCAACTCTATTGTTTTTTGCCGTTCTTTTCAATAATGCAAAGTGTGTTTCAATATTAGCGGGATCCGCGCCAATCCTTTGAGCATAAAAATGCTTATAAAGCGTAAGCTGGTATGTTACCATTGGTTCGGCTCGGCGGCGGGCATCCCAACCCCATGAGCATGTTTTCCAATCAAAAATATGGATCTTGCCATCGGGAGTAGCAACAATTGCATCGATATAGCCCTTAAATTTGTAATTTTGTTGATTTTTAATCGGCTCCATTAAAGGAAGTTCGACGGCTATAAGTTTATATTCTCCAAAATAATCATCCAATGCGGTTTGAATTTCGGGCAATAGTTCTTTGCCTTGCACGCGCATTTGCGCAACGAGCTTCTCATCAATTTCGACATCATCATCAAGTCTTTGCAAACATGATTCAAATTGTTGGATAAAATAATCCTCATTTACAGTCTCTTGAAGTAGCTTTCTCTCACAAACAGAGTGAATAGCGGTGCCAAATGCTGTAAATGCGTTGCCTTTAAAGCCTTTAATTTTATCAACGTTGACCAATTTGTGGTAATATGGACAATTATTCCAATTTTTCAATTCGGAATATGAAATGTGTGGCAAAATAGCCTCTCTTTTATTTTATTTTAGTGTTGGGTGGTTTTGATTTTTGTTTTATGGGTGCTTGCTCTTCAACTTTAACAACTTCTGGGGCAGGTTCTTCTTGTTTCACTGTATCTGCAACATTATAAACCCATGTTGCGGTACAAGATTTTTCTTCCCAATTATCGTGTATGTCGGTTGATATGCATTCTAATACATTATAACCCTGTTCTTTCAATATGTCAAGCATATAATTTTTATTACAATCGCTTAATGATACTTCTTCTCCAAGCTTTTCGGGAATTCCCACAGCAATTGCGTTATTGTCAGACGAACGAACCAAACGAACTCCATCTGCAACGGAAACTGTTAAAGTAGCGGTAATCGTCTTGGTATCTTCATTATAAAGTAAATCTGTATTTTTATGTAAATGTCTAGCTAAAGGTGCCATTTTACATCCCTCCTAATTCTAATAATTCTTGTATTTTATCGTATGCTGTCGGACTGATTAGTTTAACACTTGTTAGATCATTAAGAAAATAATGTTCGAATGCGTTTGCAAAATATTCTCTAATTGATGTGGCTCCATATGGAGAAACAAAAAGACCAGATGTTAAATTAGCTAAAATTGGATATCCTATCTCTTTGTATAGTAAGTTATCAAATTCAATTGAGTATGAAATATCTTCAAACGAATTTAAATCAACATTAAATCCTTCTTCCTTTAATAAATAGTATAATCTAGTCCGTTTTCCTTTAAATTCTTGTTCAATTAATCCATCACCATAAATATTATCTAAGTATAGTTCCTCTGCCGCATGAGCCATTTCGTGAATTATATCATCAATCATATCTTCGTTTGACATTTGGTAATTTGTTAGATATATGGCATTATTTTCATATTTGGCATCTAGTTCACGATTTATCAATTCGTCAAATTGTCCAATATATACGGCGTCTACTAAACGAACTAAGTTAAATGGTATTCTGCTTTCCACATATTTAAGGACAAAATTTAAATCTATATTGTCTTGTAAAAAATCTTTTTGCAAAACAATAATTTCGTTATACAAATATCTTTCTTTAGCCTCGTTAAGCACCTTGTTGTGAGATTGCTTAATATAGTGTTGTATATTAATCCGTGTTTTCATCTACAGTTTGTTCCTGTGTGCCCGCTGCTGCTTGTACTGCTACTTTTTCATATTCTTTGGTAACGCGGTCTATCTCTTCTTGTCCCGCTTCTTGTGTTTCTGCAATATCCACCAAAGCTTGATGATATCCTCTGAGCCAATTTTCTTCAGCTACAGCCAATAGAAATTCTGGGAATTCGTCTATAAATGCCTGCACTATCATATCAACAGTAACATTTTCATCTTCTGGCTTACATTTGCTTCCTACATAATTTATTAACCAGTTTTTTAGCGTTGTGCCCTGTTTTACTGTTTCTTTTAATGTTGGGTTTTCACCTAAATCCATAATAACCTCTTGTTTTATATTAATTATAGTATACTAGCAGCTAACGTTGCAACATTAGAACGTTCGCCCTTTTGTAAAGTTACATGTCCTGCAATATCATATAATTTAAATTTTTCTACTGCATATGCCAATCCATTTGATGTTTCGTCCGTATAGGCATTGTCAATTTGTTCTATATCTCCAGTTAATACAATTTTAGTTCCTTCGCCAACGCGAGTAATTATTGTTTTAACTTCATGTATAGTAAGATTCTGCGCTTCATCGATAATAATAAAGGCGTTTGAAATAGAGCGTCCCCGGATATACGTTAACGCCTCTAATTCAATAATTCCTTTATCAAGATAAAGCTCTAAAGCAATTTTATCATCCCCTAGTAAAAAGCGCAAATTATCTTGTATGGGTGCCAACCATGGAGTCATTTTTTCTTGCATAGTTCCTGGCAAGAAGCCGATATCTTTTCCCATTGGCTGAATTGGGCGAGATACGACCAATTTTTTATATTTTGGATCAGTGTTTTTTGTAGATTTTTCCGTTACCTGCTCTAACCCAGCGGCAATTGCACATAATGTTTTTCCAGAGCCAGCTTTCCCAATTAAAGTAATAACTTGAACTTTTGGATCCATTAACAAGTCCAAAGCAAATGTTTGCTCTTTGTTTCTAGCTTCAATGCCCCACGAAGGCAATCTCTTATGTATGATCTTCTTTAATGGCAGATTATCATTTATATACCGCACAAGAGCGGTCTTTTTTGGATCCGAATTAGATACCAACATAATATATTGATTTGGGAAAAAAGTGTCGCCTTCGATATGTACTTTTTCGCCATTATAAAACTGATCAATAACCTGTTCATCGACTAAGTGCGTTGTAAATCCTGTATATAAATTTTCCGAGCTTTTTACTACTTGATTTACAATGTAATCTTCTGTTTGTAAACCAATGCTATCACATATTACCCGCATGTTAATATCTCTAGAAACAACAATTACTTTTCTTCCAATATTTTCTTTCTGTATGTGTAAAGCTGTCGCTAAAATAACATGGTCTGGTATACTTGCCTTCAGGTTAAATGGTGATAATAATTTTGATATTTCGTTTGTGTGGATAAAAGTTACTGATAAAAGCCCCTTGCCTTTTGCAATTCTGGCTCCTTTTTGTAAACAATGCTTCACTCTCAAGCTGTCAAGAAAACGAATTACATTCCTGGCATTTGTACCTACTACATCTTGCCGTTTTTTGTGATTGTCTATTTCTTCTAGAACCTTTAAGGGTAGTATAATATCATTATTTCCAAACTTTTTTATCGATTCTGAATCTGATAAACACACGCTGGTATCAAAAACGTATATTTTTTTGGCCATCAATGGTCCTTCTTTTAAAGTAATTAGATTTATAAATAATCAAAAAGCTTTTAATTTGGCTGGGGCGGGTGGACTCGAACCACCAACCTCCTGATTAACAGTCAGGCGTTCTGCCAATTGAACTACACCCCACCTAAATGTCAAGCACTTCATTCAATACCCTTTTGGCTATAGCCCTGATTGCCCATCGAGATTTGCGCGAATGACTTTCATATGTCTCTAAAACAAATTGTTCTTTCTCTTCTTTAAAGGTGAAGGGGCGGTTCCTTACTCGGGTCATAAATTCCGCTTCTTCGCCACCTATGAAACTACCGACTTCAACCGAATTATCCAAGCCAGGGAACTCAGAATTGTTTGTGCCATGTAAATAAGTGCCGTCGCCGCCCTGTGGAATAATCAATACTGCATCCTGACAATACCTCTTCCCAAGCTTTATGATCTGTTCCACAAAATTTGGTTCATCTGTATGGTTGTGCACAAATAAACTATCTTCTTTAACTTCAACTTGTTTATCTAGGTTGCCGTAGTTTTCAATAAAAGAGCCCTTTACTTTTCTGACACCATACCCCAAATCTAGCAATACTGCCTTTAGTTCTCTGTAGCGTTCCTTATTGATTGCTTTCTTGCTCTTGCTTGAAGCACCCGGCTCAACAGCACCCTCCAGGCAGGCAGACATATCCGAAGGATCGGCTCTGTGCGCTGTGAGTAGTGCTGAATCATGTTCGGTGATATGCTGGTGGACTCTGCTCATTGATTCGTTGAGTAAAAATTTATTCCAGTTATCGATTACGTCTTTCATAATATTAATTAGTTCCTAAATTTAAATGGAGCCATCGAAGGGATTTGAACCCTTAACCCCCGCTTTACAAGAGCGGTGCTCTGCCGTTGAGCTACGATGGCTTGTATCGTGATGTTGTTTCACAGCTTCATATAACACAATATTCGCAGTTTGACTGGTATTTAAACAAAATCCAATTCCAGGCATTGGAATATAAATGGTTTCGCTATTATTCAAAATTTCTACAGGCACGCCTGATTCTTCATTACCCACCACCAAACAGATATTGCGAGAAAAATTGAAACGATAAGATAAAATAGATTTGGCGTCTTCGGCAATTTCTGCAGATACCAATTGAATATTTTCTTTAAAAACATGTTGTAGGAAGTCTTTAGGGCTTGAGTGTTGTTTGATTGATACATAGTCATGTAAGGAGCCCGAGGTGGGGTTTAAAACGCTTCTGGGCGGCACGGAGCCGATCACATGAACAAGCTCCGCACCAAAGCAAGCTGCGCTCCTGATAAGATACCCCAAGTTACCGTCATGCTGGAAATTAATACAACAAAGACTAATAGGATAAACAGTAGCATTCTTTTTCTTGATATCATATCTTTCTCTCCTAGTTCTGCTTCGTATTGGCATCAAATCCCCCCACTAGCATATTTCGATATTTAAGAAGTGCAAGTTCTTTGTGTTTTGCCTCAATCATTACATCAAATGTTTTACCATAATGATCAAGAAAATTATATACATAATCAGAATGTGCTTGCGGTTTAATTTTTGGATTTCCATATTCGATTGAGCGCGATTCAGCATAATGCACAACGGGCACAATATCGCTTGGCCAAGTCGATAGTGCAAGTTCAAGCGCCTGTCGCTCTGTTAAACCTCCGGGGTGCAATCGATGATGGTGGTAGTCGAACACAATTGGAATTCCAATTCTTTTGTAAACTCCATCATACAATTCTTGTGTGGAATAAAGAGATTGCCTATCATCATTTTCAACGGTCAACCGAGAGCGCACAGATTCAGGTAGGCGTTCAAAATTACGGCAAAAATTATCAAGCGCAAAGGGCTTGTCACCATAAGCAGCACCGACATGAATATTGAGCTTGGCATATGGTGTACGAGGCAAACCAATCATATCAAATACATCAGCATGCACCGTAAGATCTGTTTTGGCAATATTGAAAACGCGCTCTTTAGGCGATGCCAACTTATTGAATGGACCTGGATGCGATGTTAGCCGCATATTGTGCTGCTGTGCAAAGTTGCCCACCTTTTGACATGCTTCTAATATTTGCTCATAATCTGGCAAATCTTCCATATCATATTCGCTAGCCCATGGAAATATATTTGAAGAAAGTCGATAGAAATAAATATCATTTTCCAAATTCCATTGCAGAATGGTATGCAGATCTTGTATATTTTGAAGCGCTAATTCCGATGCGTACTTAATACCCCGTTCATCAAACGTTCTACGAATCATCGAACGATTCGTTGTAATACGTTTGGATTTAGGGCGTGATGAAAAGCCCATATTTATACATGCATATCCAAAATGTCTCATTTGTCTAACCTCTCTAGTGTAGAGTATACCACAATTATCTTGTCTTCGCAAACCCATTTGTAATCATAATCTATAAACATATTATTATGATGTCGGTGTGCAATAATATAAAATGAACCCATTGTCCATTCGTTAATGATTTCTGGATTGTAGTCCGTGCACCTCATTTTAATGCCGCGAGGGGTTTCTCCCGCAGGGTACGGCAATTCGCCTATATATACGCTATCACACCCAGATGCATCTATATTGGTGTATATGGCATCAGCGCACAGGCTTCCAGATGATTGGAAATCTCTCCCAGCATATTTTAAAGTTCTTGCGCATCCACATAAAATTATGGCAAGCAATAGAATAATATTTTTCTGCATTTTTATTTATACTTTTCTTTTAGAAAGCATGCCGACTATAGAAGACAGTAGAATTGTTAGCCAATTGTCTGAACTATTGTTGTCGCTCTCTTCTTTCTCAAGCTCTTTTTTTTCAACTACAGGATCAAGCCATCTAATAATACTTTTTGGGTCAATTGACAATTGTGTGATGTGCAATGCTGGCTTGCTTCCAAGTCTAGATTCCCAAGTTTGGGATACTTTATCCATCCAGTTCGGTCCAGGGTTAATTACATCCCGTAAATTTCCAATCTCTGCCCAGCCCGCACCGTCAAGCCCATAGCTTCTATTTGCCTCTAGAGTTAGAATTTTATCTGTCTTCTCGTCATGAGCAATGACCAGCATAGAATGCCCAGCAAATGTCTTTGGATTCGTAAAATATTGTACCAGCCAAGGACCAGGACCGGGATGGGTGCTTCCAATACCCCACTCCATCGTAACTCTTGGACCAAAGTTGGGAACTTGCTCTGTTTCCGCAGCCTTGCTGCCGACTTGCCAACATGACCATTGGTCTAATGTCCAGGTAGTATCAAAAGCCTGACTAATAATCCAAGTAGTAAATTGTGTACAATTAATTGTTTCATCCCCCACTCGATCTGTTTTTAAACGAACTCCCTTGGGTTGACAAGGTGTTTGCCCCCCTTTCATAAGATATTTCTGTTTAGTTACTTGAGGAAATAAATCCGCCAATACTTTGAAATCAATTTTATCCATTTACTCCTCTCTTATTATGCACACAACATCGCTATCTGTTTCAATCCAAACCCTAGCTCCACAGGATAATGGCTTTTCGGGCGAATAAATAACTTTACACGGACCTTTGATAATTGCTTCGTGGCAATATTCATTAGATTTATAGGTTTTAACCGTTAAAACAGCTTCGCTTGTTCCGTGTTTTTTATTTGAACGAATTTTGTGTTGATTAACGTGAATTTTCTTTTTCATATTCTTTCTTCTTATTAATAATTTGCCAATCATAAACCCATGTTTCATCCCCATGCTTTATGGATACCCCGCTATCTTGAAGCTTTTTAGCATCACACAAACGCACAAGTTCGGCATTCCATCCAGAATATCCTTCCCATGTAATTTTAATTCCTTTGCGTAAAGGCACTTCAACTCGTTCTTTAAGTTGAACCAGCACATCGACACCAGCGAAGCTTTCCACTAAGACAATATCATCGATTTTATATTTCATTCTGATATCATCTACAAATAGGGTGCTGCGCGAATAGGATCACATTTCGACGCGGCTTCCAGCTATTCTGCTCCATAAACTGTAGCTTAGCAGTCTCGGCATCTATACCCCATGCATGACCCACAGTAATATATTTTTGGGTCTTGCGATTGTATTCTTGAATAATAAAGTGTTGTTGACTCATGTTTCTCTCTTGTAAAAATGGTGGGTCCACAGGGAATCGAACCCTGAACCTACGGATTAAAAGTCCGGTGCTCTGCCAATTGAGCTATAGACCCGTTGTTCTCCCAGCACCAAACTTGTGTAAGTGTACGACGGCACGCTTACTTCCGGTGGCCTGCGGTGACTTAGGTGGGCACCACCCCACTGCTGAACGGAGAACGGTGTTATTTGTTATCCCATTGTGGTTTTTTAAAATTTGGTTTATAAACGTTGTCTTTTACCTCTACGCCCTTTAAATGTTTTTTAGCATCGGAATTTTGTTTTTCAAGATTGTTAATCGCTACATTAATACATCTTTTTAATTCAAAATTTTCTTTTTCTAATTTGTCGCACCTTTCTGTAAGTGCTTCAATTTGATGTTCTAACCATTCTACTTCTTCATTCATTTTTTTAATATGGTAGGCGCGGTGGGACTTGAACCCACATCCACCAATTACCCGAATTATACTGGACAGCTTATAAGACTGCTGGGATACGCGCCCATAAATTGGTAGGAGAAGGGGGGCTCGAACCCCCACGCTCTAAGAGCACCAGATTTTGAGTCTAGCGTGTCTGCCAATTCCACCATTCTCCCTAAATTACAATTATAGTATAGTATATATTGTCGCCAATATCAACTATTTTCTTGTCAAGATTTTGTCAAGCGCAATTTAACATACTGGACGCTTTCTCTCTGGTTTGGGCTTGTTTTGTTCCGCTTCGTTTACAAGCGTGCTGCTACTTTGAATTTTGCCCCCGCCTACATTCCAAAGCATTTTAATTCCCAGCTTTTCACAAATTTGTTTTTCTGGTGTATTTTCATCAGTTCTGTCGCCGCCATTTGCAAAATAATGGGGCTTGATTCTCTTAATTGCCTCGCAAACAGTACTGTCTACGTCATCGACTGCTGCTGCATGAAGCACGCCAGCAATCGACTCTACTATTTCTTTTCTTTCTTCAAAGGGCATAAAAATGTATCCCTTTTTTCTCATAAGCCATTCATCCGAATTAAGGACCACAATTACATCGCCGTACCTTGCGGCTTCCCTAATCATCCGTACATGTCCAACGTGTATAGGATCAAATCCTCCACTAACCATAATTGTATCATATGGAGTTTTTGCAAAGTCCGAATAGTGATGTCCCATTTATATTAATCTCCTTGTTTTGTGTAATATTATAGTGGTACCCCCGAGAGGATTCGAACCTCTGACCTACGGATTAGAAGTCCGTTGCTCTATCCAACTGAGCTACGGGGGCTGCTCAGTATTGCAATATGTTTATCTTAATAATTTGTAAATAATCTGCTGCAATTTTATCTGCATATGCGGAATCAATGCCGCTTAAAACTTCTATCGTCTGTGTGACATAATCTCTAGCTGCATCTTGTTTGCTCGCACTTTCTATGGAATTCTGTATAATATCATAAAGCAATTCTGCGGCTTTTCTTGTGTCTTCTAGCAAATAAAGTTTAACTGCCAAAACCTGTGATAAGTTTTTAATGTCCATATTACTGTGCGTATATAACTCCATATGGTGTTACAGAATCCATACCATTGCTGTAGTCAGTTACATATCCACGAATTGCAGACGGTCCCTTGATAAAAGGTGCAGCCCAACTGGCTGCTTTAAATATTGCACCATCATCAATGCGCACAAAGCCAAACACACTGGCACTTCCATCGGGCGAGCCATTGTAATTGTCAGTTCGGATAATTTTCCAGTACTTCCGACCTGGGACGGTTTCGATTGTTGGCGCTTCCAAATTTGAGTAGTTTTTCTCAAAATATTTGTTAACCATTGTCTGAACCTTATCTACAAACATTTCATACGCAATTTCAATTTCTGCTTGTGTGTGTGTTGTGACTTTCATTATTGTTTTCTCTTTAATACATAGGTTTAGACGTATTAAACAAGATTTTATTCAATGTGTATTAAGTAATTCTACTAATTCTGCTTTCCTTAAAGTGCTGTATCCTTTAAGACCACGTTCTTTAGCCAGCGCTTTCAATTCAACTAATTTGAGTTCGCCAAGATCATCATGTTCGCGGCTAGGAACCGTAAATGATACAATTTGCTCTTCCCAATTAAGCGCTTGCTCTTGCACATGCTCTTGCACATGCAGTCCAAGCAAACTTTTTATTTTATTCCATAAATTATAACTCATAATATTTTCCTTTTATTGTTAAATGGTGGAGGCGGCGGGAGTCGAACCCGCGTCCAAGATAGCTCAAAATTCAAGTCATTCACAAGTTTGGTCAGTTTGCTATCACCTACTGACAAAGATAGACGGTTGTAATCTATCGCTTACCGTCCTGTTGCGTTAGATATTGTGATTTTTACAAGTTATCTCTTGTTTTGCTCAAATTGGATGGAAGGTTTTGAGCGACCTCCCGATTAAGCCGCTAAGCGGATTTCTTCGAATGCAACGTTATCGTTGGCAGTTGTGTTTTTATAACATATTTTAAGTCTTTGTTATCGTTGACTACTTGCACTATTCTTTTTTCTTACCCTGTCGAAGCCGTTTCGCCCCCTTTGATTTTGATTTGATGATTTTTAATGTTAGTGGGAGTGGTGAATTTCTCGCGCCATCACCATACTATCCTCTCTTTAATTTTTATATATCGCAACATGGTTCGTTAGAGACATGGAACCCCTAAGTTCTTATATTAGCTCCCACTTATATTATATTATGTTATCGATCACATGGCTAACTCCATTGTCATTTCTCTTAAGATAATATACTACATTATATCCCTTTTGTCAACCTCTTTTTCAGAAAAATATGATTCTATTTTATATTTTTTCTTAAGCTTGTTTAAATCTGATTTTTGAAGTCCTAAAAATCTCATCGCTTCCCCTTGAGTTCGGGCTGCTGAAAAAGCATACTTAAGTACTGCATCTTGTACTATATTGTGCATTGAGTGCCATATGGGAAATCCAAAAAACTTGCCTCCCAATGTCTTGGTAGCTAATTCTAATTTTAATGCTATTATTTCTTCCAGGCTTATATTGTTTAACATTACTTCAAATTCGTGATTTGTTTTTCGTTCTTTTCGTAATTTTCTTACAATACTATAATTTAAATTTTTGCCTTGAAGTTTTCTTTTCCTGTTCCAACTCATTAGAATGGATCCGCAAATTCATCTCTTAATCCGGGGGCAAGTGGCTCTTCAGGCACTTCCTCGACTTCCTCGACTTCCTCTTCATCAGCGATGTCTTCATATTCTGGTGTAGTAGGTTCACTAAGCGCTGGTGCTAATTCATCTTCAAATTTATCAAAATATAGTTTTACATTTGTAATTAAATAATCATAAAATGTATCCTGGTCTTCTTCATTTGCTAAAACTTCATACGAATCAACAATTTGCTGGTCTACCTTGTTAAAGCTTTTAAGTGCTACGTTTCTTCCTGTAAGATCTTGACCAGGAATAGTAAACTTTTCTGCTGCATCCTCAGCTTCATCTTTTACCTCTTCTGATGGCTGATCTTGTGGTCTTACACCAATAAACTTGTCTTCATCAGAAACTGCCTCATCGCCAACTTCTAACTCTAGGTCTTCAGATACAGGCTGTGTTGCAAGATCCGATGCCATCGATGGTGCTAGTGAATTTTGAATTCCTTGTATTATGTGCGCTCTAAACGATTTTCTTTGTTCGGGATTTGTTGTTAGGGCTTTAAAATCATCTTCAAAAGTTGGAATAATATTTTTTAGCAAATCATCCAATACGTTAATACCTGTGCTGGAATGGGGGGGAGTTTCGGCAACAGCCTCCTTCTCAAATAAAATAATCTTCTTAATTAATGCTTTTAACTGTTGTTCTTCACACAAATCGTTTTCGCTCTGTAGTTTTTTTCTTTTCTTTATTGATTTGATTGCGCGACGAATATTTTCTCGCAATATTAATTCCTCAATAAGTTCATCTCTGTTAATCATGTATGTGTCTCCCAGCTTTGCCCCAGCTATTAAGTAAATAGTCCATAATCTCGTCAATTAATTCATTTTCTTCTGATTCTCGGGGAATTCCAAATTTTGCACCATGCTCTTTTCCGCCGCTCTTTCCAGTAATTGGATCTACTTCATTTTTTCTTTCATCATTCGGTCCAGAATTCTTTTGACTAGGGTGGTTTGTTCCTGGCAGCCCTGCAATTCCAGACGATTTCATTGATGTTGTTTCTTTAAGCGGCTTCCTTCTTCGAATTGCCTTGGCAAATGGTGAGGACGATAGTTCAACATCTCCGCTATCATCAGTACTGCCCGCTCCGGGTGCCATAGCAGATATCTCATCAAGAGCGCCCAGGGCGTCGATATCTACTTCTTCCTCTTCTTCTGGTGCACCTTTCTTTATCTCCTCGGCATCTTTCTCTGCCATGTCTAATTCTTTTTGTTTAAGGCTTGCTACTTTATCAGCAACATCTTGCATTTCTTTTTCCAAGTTTTCTTTTTCTCTTGCCATTCTTGTGTCTGCTGTCTCATCTTCAAATAACAGCTTTTCAATTAAATCAAATAATTGTCCCTCACCAAGTTGATAAATGGCTGCTGGATTAATTGAAGGCGCTGCTTTGGTTGGGTCTTGTTGTTCACCATCAGATGGGAGATCAGGAATTGGATTTTCACGAAGCATTGTCATGATATTTTTTATTTTATTTTCCGGCTGTTTCTTAAGATGCACTGGTAAGTGATTTCTAAATTCTGCTAAATTGCCCTCTGCTAGCGCTTCTCTCATAAATGTTGCACTTATAGGACCAGAATATTTACTACCTTGGGGATATGATACATCACCAGCATCAACAATAAGATCATCCGGGGGGACTTCAATTCTGACTCCCGCTTCTGCAATCAATGGATCATTATTTAAAGAATTGGCAAATTTTATTGACCTTTGTTCATCACCACCCTTGTTGCTAGTGCCCAATATGACGGTCAGGCTGGATTCTCGCAAGTCTTTTATGTTTTCCGTCACAATATCAAATGCATCAGCAAATGGATTTTCATATAACGAACCATCTTTTTTTGTTCTGGCTCTGGCGCGTACAAAAGCTGTATCTGCGCCCTCAGAAATTCCATATTCGCCCCAAAGTTTTATTGATTTGTTAAAATCAATTGCAATTCTTTGTAATCTATCGGTTCGTGCATTATTACCAATTATAATTGCAATTTTAGCAACTTTTGAATGATCAAGATACTTTCTAACAAGATTATAGTGTCCAACGTGAGGCGGTTTAAAGCCCCCAGGTATTAAAACAAGATATTTTGGTTCTTGAATTGGTAATGGCTCATTTTGTATTTTTTCTGACTCTGGATAAGATACATTGTCGGAGAAATCACCTGTTTCTACCTCATTTAGCTGTTGAGTACGTTTAATCGCGGGTACGTCGCCCCTACCGTACTTAAACAGCCCTAATAACTGGTTAACTGGAGCATAATTGCCTGTAAATTTATATATTTGGTCTTTATGCTGGAAAACAAACCCCTCTACGGTTGTATTAACTCTATCATGGTGCTTAATTTTTTGTAATTGCTTATATAATAGCTCATGAGCTTGTTCTGCGCCTTCACCAGTATATTCTCCTATTTCTTTAATCGCTGTAGCTACTTCGCTTCTTAAACGGTCTAATTCGGCAGCATTATCTAAAATATAGGCACTTTCTAGCCCAGAAAGTAGCGCAACCGAAAATTTATGGACTGTCATTTCAATAGGCTCAATAGCTTGGTTTAATAATGCTTTGCCCGACTTGATAAATTCAGATATAGCAACTCTTTGCTCTTTAGGTAGACCTTTCGCTATTTGAGGTATACCTAAACTCCCTTCTTTTTTAAGAATTCGGTCAACAATGTGCGTTTTTAAATCATCAGCCAAATATCCAAACTGAGAATCTACTGATGGTCTTAATTTTCCTTCCAAAAAGTCGTTAATTGTCATATTGCCGGAAAAACCAGCATTGTTTAGCTCTGCAACCGCTAATTTTAAGTCCGTATCGTCTGATAATGCTCTAAGCTTGAGAACAGAGGTTCGTTCCACTCTAAAATCAGTATTTTGCTCGGCTTGTTCGTATATATCAAGCTTTTTATCTAAAAAAATAGAATTATTGCCAACATCAATCCCTTCAAGTCGATCAGTCTCGGGATTATACATTTTGTGACCAGTATGGTGTATAGTTATGATATTTTTATCATAATTTACCACATTTGAAGCTGCTGGTCCTTGAATTTCTGCATTATAGAGTACTTCGCCTTTTTGACCAAAAATAGCCACTCTTTCATCGTCAGTAAGTTGATTTGTAAATTTTCTATAAGCATTAAAGGCATTTAGATATGTTTGCCGTACTTCTGGACCGCCCTGGAACTCTCTTTTGGCTAAATCTTCTAAAGTCATGCCGCCTTTAGCTGCATCTCCTTTATTTCTAGCTGCTCGGGCTTGTCCATCCTGGAAACCTAGATATATGTTAAAACCATCAGTCTTTTCAGTCCCTACTAGTTCCCCTTGTGATGCGCTTTTAAATATTCTTACTATTTCGTTTGCAGTAAGTTCTCTATTATCATAGAGGTGCATTAAATGACCGGCAATACCGCCCATGGCTAACCCTCCTTGGCTTCTTCTAATACAGAAACTTTTTCTTGTAGAACAACAACTTGTTCTTCTAATTTGCGCACATGTTTTTTAATTTCTCTTAATTGCTCTTTTGCAATTTTAACTCTATTTGAATCTCTTAATGTTCTTGGAGATAGTTGACCTAACGTTTCACTAAGCGCCTGCATGTATGATCGCACATCAACGTTGTGTGAGTTGCCCTCTGTTAATATAAACTTTTTTATAATTCTGTCCAGATTACTCATCTTTCTTTACTTTCCTAGATCTTCCTCTTTTGCGAGGGGCGGGCTTTTCTTTTTTGGTTGCTGATTTAGCTTTGCGTTTTTCGTTAGCTGCAGCTTCTTTGGCGGCATTTGCGGCTGCAGCTTTGGCTGCTGCTGCTTTGGCTGCTGCTGCTTTGGCTTCCTTTTCTGCTGCCAAGCGAGCGGCTTCTTTAACCGCTAAGCGGGCAGTTTCTTCTGCCTCTGCTTCGATTTTGTCAGCATATGCTGCTTCCTCTTCTTGTGCCTTTTTAAGTCCGCCTAGTTCATAACCCTTAGCAATTCGGGCTCCGGGAACATCTAAAAGCCAGCGTAATCTTCTTTTTCTCGGTGATGCCATAATTCATATCTCCTTTAATATATACATATTAAAATTACATACTTAATTAGTTCAAAAAGCTATAAAAAGGAATTATTCTTTCCTTGCTTGTAAATATGATTCGTCTAGGTATTTTATTTTTGGTGAATTAGGCTTATCAGCCTCTGTTAAACACGCCCATAAACCATTTGATAGTTTGGATAGCATATAATCATATGCTTCTTGTTCATCATTAAAGGGATCGTATACTTCCAGTCCTTGTGGATCTTTCCAAACTACTACAAATTTGTACATCAATCATTAATTATTTTTTAGCCCAATTGGCTAAATTCTCATATATTTTTTTGTTACGCTTTGAGAAAACTTCTTCTAATGTGTCGTCATCATCGTCTTCTTCGTTGACTTCTTCAACAGCTTCTTCTTGGACTTCTGGGTCATTATCGTCCTTATCTGCCCATGGTGGAACACCATCGCCGTCGCCGTCAGGCTTTTTCTTGCCTTCGTTTTGCTCAACTCTTTCACCAGTGTTAACATTTTTGCTTCTTCTACCGGCAAGCCTCCCTGTTTCTCGATCATCTGCGGGATGTGAAGGTGATTCGGCTAATTCTTCCTCATCATCGTCTCGGGCTGCGTGACCGGGATGCCCTTCAGCTAATGAAGCTTCTAAGATAAATAATTTATCAACTTTCAGTGTTCGAACATCTCCCTTACCAAAATCTACATCGTAAGCGGTAACTTCCTGTAATTGTTTATTCCAATTGTGATCGATAACAACGCCTTTTTTGCCAGTGACCTTTTCTGCAACGTGGTGTGCGCAATAATGACTGGGTGCAAATGTTCCCTCGGATTCATCTAATTTGCCTTTTCTAAGCATATTTAAAGCTTCGGGGGTATTTTTTAGCGCTTCACGAATTGTGTATCGAATTTTTTCTAATACTTCGTTATTATCAGTGGTCTGTGTTGTATCTTCACCCCCTTTTTGACCTAGATTTAGTCCCTTCTTTAATCCAGCTTCTTCAAAAGCTTCTATAATTAAAGATCTCAATTTAGTTTGTGAAAGTTTCATATTTTTCTTAACTCCAGATTTTGTACTTTTGTTTAAATTTATAATATAGATATTATTATATTTATTATTAATTAGTTGCTCAGATATCTTAAAGTACTTATTATGATAATTTGTTTCTTGCAGTTTTATTTTAATTGAGTCTTCCCAATCTCTTAGACACAAATTGCCTCGCTCGTATGCATCCCGCTCCATTCTGCGCAAATGCGGGTCTTTTTGAGCATAACCTGGACTTGTTTGACTGTCAGATTTGAACATTCCGGCACAATTTTGTGCATGATGTACTAATTCGTGTGCCAAAGACCTTAAAACGTCCTTTGGATGACGATTATCAATGTAAATGCCAATTTCGTGTCCTTCGGGATCGTAATATCCTGTTTTCCCAAGCGCATCTCTTGCATTATCAGGGTCCGAAAGGAAATTTACACAAACTGGCTTGTCAAAATCCAAATATTTCTGGGCATATGGGAGAAAGCTCTTAAAAAGAGGTTTAATTTTCCAAATATTGTAATCAGTGTGATTTTTTAACTCGATTTTCATATATTTTTCCTTTTTTTACACTTTTTTTCACTTTTTTAAAAAAATGCCTTGACAACTGCCATCATAGCTGATAAATTCTATTGAGTTACCCCAGGGATCCTCTTGATATACACCAATTGTACCATCACGGTGCTCTACCCTAGTCCCATTCGTTGGTAAATTCTCTTTATCGCACAATATAGCTACATGAGGTTTGTATTTTTCCTCTAGTATAAGCGCAATATGAGTATTAGCCACTTTAATTCGTGTATATGTATCTTCTCGATGGGTAACTACACCATCAAGCCTATTAACATACCATTTTTCAGCTTCCGTTAAGTCGCCTACTACGATTCCTATGTGATCAACCGTTTTCACATAGGTAATTAGTCCATTAATTCATGAATATCTTGCAAAATATCTTTAGTAGTCTTAGTGTTCAAGTGATGAATACCAATTCCTTTTGCTTTTTTCCATGGCTTAATTTTACTTTCAAAATCATCAATCAGAATATTCGGATTATCGCCATCGGTGGCGTGTTTCCACTTGTCATGTTCGAATATAATTCGGTCAGCAAATTCTTTTCCAAGATGTTTTTGTACCCAAAGGATTTTTCCATC
>Ga0114905_1000533_pt1 | contig 23693 bp, 19 predicted proteins | sample MalvireepMed_b05_FD_83499 | JGI IMG/M metagenome (GOLD analysis project Ga0114905, IMG submission 83499) | Marine viral communities from the Global Malaspina Expedition - Malaspina viral metaG DeepMed_b05 | ecosystem: Environmental > Aquatic > Marine > Oceanic | place: Mediterranean Sea...
CGCCACGTCGGTGGAGGTGCCGCCCATGTCATAGGTCAGAAGATCGGGGATGCCGGCGCGCCGCCCGGTATAGGCGGCGGCCATGACGCCGGAGGCGGGGCCGGACATCACCGTCTTGGCGGCCTCCTCGGCCACCACGCGGGCCGAGACCATGCCGCCATTGCCGTTCATCACCAGCAGATCGCGGTCGTAGCCGCGCTCGGACAGCCGGTCGGCCAGCCGCTCGACATAGCGCCGCAGCAGGGGCTGCACCGAGGCGTTGACCGCCGCCGTGACGCCGCGCTCGTACTCGCGGCTTTCCGAGATCAGCGCGTGGCCCAGCGTGATGTTGCCGTTGGGCCAGACCTCGCGGGCGATCTCGCCGGCGCGGATCTCGTGGGCGGGGTTGGCATAGGCGTGCAGGAAATGGATCACCAGCGCCTCGCAGCCCTTGTCGAGCAGCTCGCCAAACGCGGTGCGCAGGGCGTCCTCGTCGAGGGCCGTGTATTCAGAGCCATCCGCCAGCATCCGCTCGGGGATCTCGAGCCGCAGGTCGCGCGGGATGATTGGGCGGAACTGACCAGTCATGCCATAGGCGTGCGGGCGCGTCCGCCGGCCAAGCTCGAGCACGTCGCGGAAGCCCAGCGTGGTCACGAGCCCGGTCTTGCAGAGCCGGCGCTCGAGCACCGCGTTGGTGGTCGTGGTGGTGCCGTGCACGATCAGGTCGAGCGCCGCGGCATCCACCGAGGCCGCATCGAGCGCCGCCAGCACCCCCGTCGACTGGTTGTCGAGCGTGGTGGGCACCTTGGCGAGCTTCACCGCCCGCGCCTTGCTGTCGTAGAACACCAGATCGGTGAAGGTGCCGCCCACGTCGATCCCGGCGAAGCGGCCGGTGAGGGTCTTGTCGGTCATCTTGGGGGCCTTTCCTGCGGCATCTGCCGGGGACGTGTCGTCGCGCGTCATGCGCCCTTCCCGGCGGCGAGAATCGCCGCGCGCACCGTGTCGGGCGTTGCAGGAAGGTGATGGACGCGCGCACCGGTGGCGTGCGCGATGGCGTTGAGCACCGCCGGCGCGGTGGGGATCAGGCAGTGCTCGCCAAGGCCCTTGGCGCCAAAGGGGCCGTGGGCATCGCCGCTCTCGATGATCAGGCTCTCGATCGGGGGCACGTCGCCGATGGTGGGGATGAGGTAGTCGTGCAGGTTCTCGGTGCGGCCGGGGAGGAACTCCTCCATCAGCGCGAGGCCGATGCCCTGCGCCACGCCGCCCTCGGTCTGGCCCTCGACCAGCAGCGGGTTGATCGCCCGGCCCACGTCATGCGCGGCCACGATGCGCAGCAGCCTGACCGTGCCCAGCGCCATGTCGACCTCGAGCTCGCAGATCTGCGCCGCGGTGCCGAAGACGGCGTAGGGCTCGCCCTGCCCGTTCTCATCCAGCGGCGTGGTGGGCGGGTCGTAGCTCTCGACCGCCTCGATGGCGTAGCCCTCGGAGGGCTCGAGCTCGACGCGCACCTTCGTGCCGGCGTCCGACAGCGTGATGCCGCCATGCTCGAGCGTGATCGTGGCCTCCTCGGAGACGTTGCCCAGCCGCAGGATGCTGGCCCTGAGCGCCGCGCCGCAGAGCCGGGCGGCATTGCCCGAGATATAGGTCTGGCGACTGGCAGAGGTCTTGCCCGCATCGGGGGTGATGTCGGTGTCGGGGCCGAGGATGGTGATCTGGCTGACCGGCACGCCCAGCGCCTCGGCAAAGATCTGCGGGATCACGGTGTTCGCCCCCTGCCCGATATCCACCGCGCCCTGATGCAGGCAGAGCGTGCCCTCGGGCGTGATGCCGGCGCGCATCGTCGAGGGGTTCGAGATCGAGGTGTTGCCGCAGCCATACCAGCCTGCCGCGATGCCGACGCCGCGCTTCTTCGCCGTGTTCGAGGCATTGAACGTCTCGGCCTCAGCCAGCGCCCTGTCCCAATGCGGCTTGAGCGCATCGAAGCAGGCGTCGATGCCCATGCCGGTCTCGAAGACCTGCCCGGTCACGGTCGGATCGCCATTGCCGAGGCAGTTGAGGCGCCGGAACGCCAGCCGGTCCATGCCCAGCTTTTCGGCCAGCCGATCGTAAAGCTGCTCCTGCGCCACCGCCGATTGCGGCACGCCGAAGCCGCGGAAGGCCCCGGCGGGCGCGGTGTTGGTGTGGATGCCGGCGCTTCTCGCCTCGTAATTCGGGGTCTTGTAGGGGCCGGAGGCGTGGATCGGCACACGGTTGGCGACGGTCGGCCCCCAGCTGGCATAGGCGCCGGTGTTGAACACCCCGTCGAAGCGCACCGCGCTGATCCGGCCCTCGGCATCCGCGCCGATCTCCATGTGCACCTGGCTCGGATGCCGCTTGGTCGAGGTCGCGATGGATTCGGTGCGGGTGTAGGCGATGCGCACCGGGCGGTTCAGGATCCACGCCGCCAGCGCGACATAGGGCTGCGCGGTAAGGTCGAGCTTGGAGCCGAAGCCGCCGCCCGTGGCGGTGGGCAGGATGCGCACCTGCTCCGGTGCCAGCCCCATGATTCCGGCAATGCCGTCACGGTTCATGAACGGCGCCTGCGTGCAGCACTGCACCTCGATGCGGTCGCCCACGCGCCGGGCCGAGGCGGCCTCGGGCTCGATATAGCCATGCTCGATGAAGCCGGTGGAGAAATCGCCCGAAACCACGTGCGCGGCCTTGCCCATCGCCTCGGCGGCATTGCCGCGCGCGACGAAGCCGCGGCACATGACGTTGTCGGCCCTGCCCTCATGCAGCAGAGCGGCGGTGTCGGCGCCCTCCGGGGTCAGCACCGCGGGCAGTTCGTCCCACGTGACCGGGAACGGCCTCATGGCGGCGAGCGCCTCGGGCGTGCCGACCACGGCAGCCACCGCCTCGCCCCTGAAGCGGGTCTCACCTTCGGCGAGGATCGGCTGGTCCTCGAAGCCCGGAATGACACCGAAGCGGTTCTCTCCGGGCACGTCCTGCGCGGTGAGGATCAGCGCGAGGGCGTTCTCCTCTCGGAACGCCTCGAGCTCGCCGAAGCTGAAGCTTGCCCGGTGGAACGGCGACCGGATCACCTGCACGGTGAGCGCATCCGCCGGAGCCACGTCGTCACCGAAGCGCTCGCTGCCATTGACCTTGGGCCATCCGTCGAGCCGTGCGATCGGCGCGCCAACGCCGCCTTCGGCCAGAGGCTCCGCCGTCGAAGCATCGAGCACCGCGGCGATGATCTTGCGATAGCCGGTGCAGCGGCAGAGCACGCCGCCCAGCGCGTCCGCGACGCTGGCTTCGGTCAGCGCCTCGCCCGAGCGCAAGAGCGCAACCGCCGAGACCATCATCCCCGGCGTGCAGATGCCGCATTGCGCCGCCTGATGGCGCTGGAAGCTCCGCGCCAGCCGCTCGGCGTCGCGGTCGTGCGCCACCAGCCCGGCCTGCGTCTCGATCTCGCAGCCCTGCGCCTGACCCGCGGCGACCATGCAGGCGCAGACCGGCGCGCCGTCGAGCAGCACCGTGCAGGCGCCGCAATCGCCGGCGTTGCAACCGACCTTGACGTCCCGCGCCCCGGCGGCCTCGCGCAGCATCTCCGAGAGGCGCGCGGTGGGATCGGCTGGAACGGTGATCCCGGCCCCGTTCAGCGTGAAGCCGATATGGCCCTGCGGCGCATCAAGCGACATGCGGCACCTCCTTGTCGGTGAGAGCGGCCTGAGCAAGGGTGCGGGCCACCAGCGTGGCGACAGCCTCGCGGCGGTAGCCGGCACGTGCGCGCACATCGTCGATCGGGCTGAGCTCGGGGTAGTCGTATGTCAGCGCCGCCTGCCCGGCCTGCGTGATGGTCTGGCCGGCAAGCGTGGCCTCGAGCGCAGGAAGCCGGCGCGCCACCGGTGAGCAGGCGCCCACCGCGAGGCGCGCATTCTTGAGAGTGCCGCCCTCCATCTCGACCACCGCCGAGACCATGGCGATGGAGATCACCAGATAGCGCCGCGCGCCCAGCTTGAGGAAGGCGCCCCGCCCGGCCGCCTCGGGGATGAAAAGCGCGGTGAGGATCTCGCCCGGTGCCAGCGTCGTCGCGCGCGGGCCGGTGATGAAGTCGCTCAGCGGCATCCGCCGCGCGCCAGAGGGCGCGGCCAGTTCGACCTGCGCGTCGAGTGCCAGCAGCGCCGGCACGCCATCGGCCGCCGGAGAGGCGTTGCAGAGATTGCCGGCCACGGTCCCGGCGTTCTGGATCTGCACCGAGCCGACCTCCCGCGCCGCGGCCTTGAGCCCATCGAAGAGCGGCGGCAGCTCGGCCTTGATCACCTGCGTCCACGTGGTGGCCCCGCCGATGCGCCAGCCCGTCTCGCTGCGGGAGATGCCGCGCAGCCCCACGATTCGCGTCAGGTCGACCATGTCCGACGGCGGCGGGCCGTCGCGCAGCGCCGGGTAGAGGTCGGTGCCGCCCCCCAGCGCCACCGCCCGGCCGCCCTGCAGAAGCGCGAGGGCCGCGTCGAGCGATTCGGGGCGGTGCAGTGGCATGGGGCTGTCTCCTTGCTGGTCGCTGGGTCGGTCGGTCTGCGCCGCCTTGGGTGCCGCACTTCATTCGTGTGCGAACAATTTATACGTGAGCGTAGGGGCGGTTTCCGATTTCTGTCAATCGCCTTCATCGTGTCCGCCGCCCGCATCAGGCAGAATGCTGAAAAACGCGACACAGGTCCATCTCGGCCTGCGCTGCCACGCCATGCCGCTTGACAGACCGGCCGACGCCATGCGTTCGTATACAAACGAATTACCTCGCAATGACGCCACAAGGCCAGCCAAGGAGCCCGCACGTGACGGTTAAGACGCCCCCGGTAAAACGCAAGCGCGCGGACAAGCCCGAGAAGATTCGCTGCGATGCCTGCCCGGTGATGTGCTACATCGCCGAGGGCCGTGCCGGGGCCTGCGACCGCTACGCCAACGAGGGCGGCGAACTGGTGCGCCTCGACCCGCTCACGATCCTCGAGAACCGCGAGGACGTGGCGCTGGTGCCCTTCCTCGAGCGCGAGTGGGATGGCGACATCGTCTCGGGCGAGGAGGCCTTCCTCACCGCCGTTGGCTCGGGCACCACCTATCCCGATTACAAACCCGCGCCGTTCATCGTCGCATCAACGGCGGCGGATGCCGACATGATCACCGTCGTGACCGAGGGGATCTTTTCCTATTGCGGTGCCAAGGTGAAGATCGACACCGACCGCCACCTTGGCAGCGAATGCGCCTGGGTGCGCGCCGAGAACGAGATCATCGGCCACGTGACGACCTCGGAATACGGCTCGCAGATGCTGTCGCTGGGCGGGGTGAACCACCTCACCGGCGGGTCCAAGAAAGAGGGTCGCGCCACCTGCGCCGCCCTGCTGGCGCTGTGCAACGGCGAGCGCGTCGCGCTCAGCATCGACAATGGCGCCGATCTCGAGATCACCGCCGGCGAGGCGCCGGTCGTCAACGGCCAGACGGAAGAGCGCATGCGTGTGGGCTGCGGCTCGGCCACCGTCGGCATGTTCGCGGCGCAGTGGCAGGGGCTGGTCGACGAGGTGGTGGTGGTCGACGACCACATCACCGGCGTCATGTCCGAGCACCAGGCCGGCAAGGTCATCGGTTGGAAGCCCACCGGCATCAAGATCAAGGGCCGCCGCTCGACCCCCGGGCGCTACTTTCAGGTCGCCGAGCCGGGCACCGGCTGGGGCGGCACCGATCTGTCGGACCCGCTCGCCATCCTCGATAGGTTCAAGCCCGACGCATGGCCGGGGCTGTCGATCCTCATGGTCTCGACCACTGGCGAGCACGCCGCCTATTACGAGCTCAACGACGATCTCGTTCCCGTGCAGAAGGAGATGCCCGCGCGGCTGCTGCCCTCGGTGCAGCGCATCGAAGAGAACTGCGAGCCCTCGATGGCCTCGGTGCTGTTCATGGCCGGTGCCGGCGGCTCATTGCGCTCGGGCGTGACCGAGAACCCGGTCTCGCTGACCCGGTCGGTGCAGTCGCGGCTCACCCGTGTCACCTGCGGCGGTGCACCGGTGATGATGTGGCCCGGCGGCGGCATCACCTTCATGTCGGACGTCACGCAGATGCCGAAGAACGCCTTCGGCTACGTGCCCACCCCGGCGCTGGTCGCCCCGATCGAGTTCACCATGTCGCGCGCCGACTATCAGGCGCTTGGCGGTCACATGGATTACGTCATGCCGCTCGAGGATGCACTCAAGGGCGTGCACCCACGACAAAGCGATCACCGCCTGTCGGGTCAGCGCTCGGAGGGCCGCAAGAGCGGCGCGCCCTGGCCGGTGGGCAAGGAGCCTCAGACATGAGCTTTCACGAGCGCCCCGTGGTCCGGTTTGCCCGCGATGGGCGCATGCGGCTGACCCACGGCCCCATCGACCTGATCGTGACCGCTGAGGGCGCGCCCGAGGCCGCGAACGCCGCGCTGCGCCGCGCCCACGAGGCCTTCGAGCCAGTATTGCCGCGGCTCTGCGAGGAGCTGCCCCGCCTGCGCGCACCCGAAGGCGCCCGGCCCATCGGACCAGTGGCAAACCGCATGGTCTCAGCCGCCGCCCCCTTCGCCGAACGCTTCGTCACGCCAATGGCCGCGGTCGCGGGCTCGGTGGCCGACCACGTGCTCGCCGCGATGCTGATGCCCGGCCACGGACTCGACCGCGCGCATGTGAACAACGGCGGCGATATCGCGCTCTGGACCCGTGAAACCCCGCTGCGGCTGGCGATCTGCGAAGACCCGGTCCTCCGCGCCCCCGGCGGCCGCGCCGTCATCGGGCCCGGCGACGGCATCGGCGGTGTTGCCACCAGCGGCTGGCGCGGGCGCTCGCAGTCCATGGGCATCGCCGACGCGGTCACCGTGCTGGCCCGCGACGCCGCCACCGCCGACGTCGCCGCCACGCTGATCGCCAATGCCGTCGACCTGCCCGGCCACCCGGCCATTTCCCGCCTGCCAGCCAGCGCGCTTGCACCCGACAGCGATCTCGGCGCGCGGCCCGTCACCACCGATGTCGGCCCGCTTGCCCCCGATGAGGCGCGACAGGCGCTGGACGCCGGGCACGCGCTGGCCCAAGACTACATCCGCCGCGGCCTGATCCGCGCCGCCTGCCTTGCGGTGGCAGGCCAGCGCAGGGCCATCGGCGATGCCATTTCGCAGGAGGAGCCCGAATATGCCTGAGGTGAAGGTCCGCAAGACGCTGGTCCAGGTCGAAACCATCTTCCACGAAGGCGGCCCCGCCCCCGAGGTGCCGCAGAAGCGCGCCGCCGCCATCGCGGTGATCGAGAACCCCTATGCCGGCGGCTATGTCGAGGACATCCTGCCCTTCATGAAGGACCTCGAACCGCTCGGCGCCGAGATGGCCCGGATGTGCATCGACGCGCTGGGCGGCGACGCCTCGGTGGTGGAAGGCTACGGCAAGGGCGCCATCGTCGGCGTCAATGGCGAGATCGAGCATGGCGCGCTCTGGCACGTGCCCGGCGGCTACGCCATGCGCGACGCCATCGAGAAGAGCATGGCCATCGTGCCCTCGACCAAGAAGGTCGGCGCCGCGGGCACCCGCCTCGACGTGCCGGTGACCCACACCAATGCCTCCTACGTGCGCACCCATTACGACGCGGTCGAAGTCGGCGTTCCAGACGCGCCGCGCCCCAACGAGATCGCGCTGGTGCTGGTGATGACCACCGCGGGCCGCATCCATGCCCGCATCGGCGGTCTCACCAAGGACCAGGTCAAGGGCGAGGACGGGCTGCGTTGAAGCTGCGCAAGATCATCACGCTGGTCGAGGAGACCCGGTCGGAGATGGGCCAGGCGGTGACGCCGCCCGCCCGCCGGGCGCTTGCCGCCGCGGTGATCGAGAACCCTTTCGCCGGCACCTATGCCAAGGACCTCTCCGAGCTGATCGAGACCGGCGCACAGTTGGGCACCCTGCTGGGCCGCGAGGCGCTCGCCGCACTCGGCTGCGCCCCGGAGGCCATCGAGGGCTACGGCAAGGCCGCGCTCGTTGGCGAGCTGGGCGAGCTCGAACACGCCGCGGCGCTGCTGCACCCCAAGCTTGGCGCGCCGCTGCGCGCGGTGATCGGCGGCGGCAAGGCGCTGGTGCCGTCGTCGAAGGCCATCGGCCGCGCCGGCGAGATCCTCGACGTGCCGCTTGGCCACAAGGATGCCGCTTACGTGCGCAGCCATTTCGACGCCATGCGCCTGCGCCTGCCCGACGCGCCCCGCCCGCGCGAGATCGTGGTGGCCGTGGTGCTGCAACAGACCGGACGACCGCTGCCCCGCGTGGGCGGCCTGAGACAGGACGAAATCGAGGGCGCCGACGGATTGCGCTGAACGGAACCGAGAAATCGCAAGACCACCGAGCGAGATTGCAAGGGAGTAAGACGATGACGAATTTCGTGAAGAACGCCTGGTATGTTGCTGGCTGGTCGACGGAAATCGACGACGCGCTACGCCGCTTCACCATCCTCGGCGACAATGTCGTGATGTTTCGCAAGTCCGACGGCGCGGTCGCGGCGCTCGAGGATCGCTGCCCGCACCGCCTGCTGCCGCTCTCCAAGGGCAAGCGCATCGGCGACACCGTGCAATGCGGCTATCACGGGCTGACCTTCGACTGCTCCGGTGCCTGCGTCCGGGTGCCCGGCCAGACCAACCTGCCGAAATCCGCCTACGTGACCTCCTACCCGATCGTCGAGAAACACGGCATCGTCTGGATCTGGATGGGCGACCCGGAGCGGGCCGACCCGGCCAAGGTCTTTGACATGCCCGAGTTCTCCGACCCGGGCTGGGCCGCGCATCACGGCGACGCGCTGCACCTGAGGTCGAATTACCTCAACGTGGCAGAGAACCTCGTCGATCCGGCGCATGTGAGCTTCGTGCACCCCACCACGCTGGGCAACGCCGCGTCCGAGAACGTGCCGGTGCATGTGCAGACCGAGGGCGAGGCCATCATCGCCTGGCGCTGGATTCGCGACGCCGAGCCGATCGGCTTCTTCAAGGCCTTCGGCGGCTTTTCCGGCAATGTCGACCGCTGGCATTACTACTACCTCTACACACCCTGCACCGCGGTGATCGATTTCGGCTCGATCGAGACCGAGAAAGACTGCGCCGAGGAGGATCGCGGCGCGGGCGTGCGCATCTTCGCATTGCACTTCATGACGCCGGTCACCGAGACCTACACCATCGACCGATGGATGCACCTGCGCAACACCGCCACCGACGACGCGGAGGCGGCCGAGCGCATGGACGCGATGTTCCGCAAGGCCTTTGACGAGGACAAGGAGATCCTCGAGGCGGTGCAGGAGGAAGAGCTGCGCCCGCAGACGCGCCGCCCGATCCGCATCGCCATCGACAAGGGCCCCCTTGTCTATCGCAAGCGCATCAACGACCTTCTGGAACTGGAACGCACCGAAGATCTCGCTGCCGATCCGTCGCCGGCGTTTGTCTACCACGATTAACCGGCATAAGACCGGGACACCAAAAGTTGCCGCTAGGGCAACGCCACCAACAGGAGAGTAACTTCCCATGACCTTTCTGAGACGCACCGTGCTCGCCACGGCCGCCGCCATGGCGCTGGTGCCCGCCGCGGGCTTCGCGCAGGAGACCATCAAGGTCGGCGAGATCAACCACTACAAGCGCATGGCCGCCTTCGCCGAACCCTACAAGCTGGGCATCGAGCTGGCGCTGTCCGAGATCAACGAGTCCGGCGGCGTGCTGGGCCAGGATCTCGAGTTCATCTTCCGCGACGATCAGGGCGACCCGGCCGAGGCGGTGAAGATCGCCGAGGAGCTGATGACCCGCGACGGCGCGGTGATGCTGACCGGCACCATCCTGAGCCACGTGGGCCTGGCGCTGTCGAGCTTCGCCGCCGAGAAGGGCTATCTCTACCTCGCCTCCGAGCCGCTCGCCGACAGCCTGGTGTGGAAGTCGGGCAATCCCTACACCTTCCGCCTGCGCACCTCGACCTGGGTGCAGGCCGCGATGCTGGCCGAAGAGGCCGCCAAGACCGACGCGATCAAATATGCCACGATCGCGCCGAACTACGCCTACGGGCAGGACGCCGTCGAGGCCTTCAAGGAGAACCTCAAGCGCCTGAAGCCCGAGGTCGAGTTCGTCGCCGAGCAGTGGCCGGCGCTGTTCAAGATCGATGCCGGCGCCGAGGTGCAGGCCATCGAGCGCGCCAAGCCCGACGCGATCTACAACGTCACCTTCGGCACCGACCTTGCCAAGTTCGTGCGCGACGGCGGTGACCGCGGCCTGTTCGACGGCCGCAACGTCTACGGCCTGCTGACCGGCGAGCCGGAATATCTCGAGCCGCTCGGCGACGAGGCGCCAGAGGGCTGGTTCGTCACCGGCTTCCCCTGGTACGGCTTCGAGGACGGCACGCCGGGCAAGACCTTCGTCGACGCCTATACCGAGGCCACCGGCGAGACCCCCAAGATCGGCAGCCTCGTGGGCTACATGACCGCCCAGTCGATCGCCGCCGGCATCGAGGCCGCCGGCAGCACCGACACCGAGGCGCTGGTCGCGGCGTTCGAGGGCCTCACGGTCGAGGATACCCCCATCGGCGAGTTGACCTACCGCGAGATCGACAACCAGTCGACGCTCGGCGCCTGGGTCGGCACCACCGCGCTCGAGGATGGCAAGGGCGTGATGGTGGACTGGGAATACAAGGACCCGGCCCCCTACATGCCCTCCGACGAGGACATCACCGCCATGCGTCCGGCCGAGTGACCGAGCGGGGGCGCCGCCCGTGCCGCGCCCCCTGCTTCTCTACGTCGACAAATACTCCGGGGTGAATTGGCCCTCCGGGCCAAGAGGGGCAGCGCCCCTGCCCCCTGCCTCATCCGCACCCGACCGCGGGCCCGTGCGCAGCCACCTGCGCCCGCGCCCCGATGCGCCCCACGCCTGACAGGAAAGCACCACCCGGACCATGGCCTTTCTCTTCGCCCAGTTCCTGACGGGTCTCGCCAATGCGGCGGCCCTGTTCCTCGTCGCCTCCGGGCTGTCGCTGATCTTCGGCGTCACCCGGATCGTCAACTTCGCGCATGGCTCGTTCTACATGCTCGGCGCCTTCATCGGCATCTACCTGATGGAGATCCTGCCCGGCGCGGTGGGCTTCTGGGGGGCCATCCTTCTTACCGGCATCGCGGTCGGGCTGATCGGCGCCTTCGTCGAGATGGTGGTGCTGCGCCCGATCTACCGCGCGCCCGAGCTGTTCCAGCTTGTTGCCACCTTCGGCGTGATCCTCGTCATCCAGGACCTCGCGCTGATGATCTGGGGCGCCGAGGACCGGCTGGGGCCGCGCGCGCCGGGCCTGCGCGGCGTCTGGCGCATCTTCGGCGAGCCGGTGCCCAAGTACGACATCATCCTGATCGCCATCACCCCCTTCATCCTCTTCGCGCTCTGGTATCTCATCACCAAGACGCGCCTCGGCGTGCTGGTGCGCGCCGCCACGCAGGACCGCGAGATGGTCGGCGCGCTCGGCGTCAACCAGGCCTGGCTCTTCACCGGCGTCTTCGCGCTCGGCTCGGCGCTTGCCGGCTGGGGCGGTGCGCTGGAGCTGCCCAAGGGCGGCGCCGATCTGCTGATGGATTTCAACATCATCGGCGCGGTCTTCGTGGTGGTGGTGATCGGCGGCATGGGCTCCCTGCCCGGCGCCTTCATCGCCTCGGTCCTGATCTCGGTCCTGAACGTGTTCGGCGTCACCTACCTGCCGCAATCGACGCTGGTGCTGATGTTCGTGGTCATGGCCGTGGTGCTGATCATCCGCCCCTACGGGCTTCTGGGCCGGGAGGAAGTCGCCGGCGAGCACGGGCAGGTCGGCGCGCCGGAAACCCCGATCCGCCCCTATGGCCCGATGGGTCAGGCGCTGATCGCGGCGCTGTTGCTGGGCCTCGCGCTGCTGCCGCTCTTCGTCGACCAGTTCATGCTGATCCTGACCATCGACATGGTGATCTTCGCGCTCTTCGCCGCATCGCTGCATTTCATCCTCGGCTCCGGCGGGCTGGTCAGCTTCGGCCATGCCGCCTTCTTCGGCGGCGGTGCCTATGCCGCGGCGCTCTTGGTGTTCCACACCGACACGCCGATGGAGCTGGCCTTCCTCTTCGCGCCGCTGGCCGCGGGCCTGCTGGCGCTTGGCATCGGCTGGTTCTGCATCCGCCTCACCGGGGTCTATTTCGCCATGCTGACGCTGGCCTTCAGCCAGCTGGTCTGGAGCCTTGCTTTCCAGTGGCGCGCGGTCACCCGCGGCGATGACGGGCTGGTCAACATCTGGCCCTCCGAGTGGCTCTCTGGCACCGAGACCTACTACTATTTCGCCCTGATCCTCGGCGTCGGCGGCATCCTGTTCCTGCGCCACGTCATCCACTCGCCCTTTGGCTACGCCCTGCGGGCCGGGCGCGACAGCCCGCGCCAGGCCGAGGCCACCGGCATCGATGTCAAGCGCGTGCAGTTCGTGGCCTTCGCCCTCGCCGGCGCCATGGCCGGTCTGGCGGGCGGCATCTTCGTCTTCGCCAAGGGCTCGGTCTTTCCCACCGAGCTCGAGATCGCCAAGAGCTTCGACGCGCTGATCGTGGTCTTTCTCGGCGGCGTGAAGACGCTGGCCGGCGGGGTGGTCGGCGCAGGCTTCATGACCGTGGTCGAGGACTGGCTGACCCGGCTCGAATACTGGCGCCTGCTGCTGGGTCTGGTGATCATTGCCGTGGTGATCGTGATGCCCGAGGGCATCGTCGGCACCCTGCGCACGCTCTGGCGCCGCATCCGCAACACCGATGAGGAGACGGTCTGATGTCCGAGATCCTGCGAGTCGAAACCCTCAAGAAAAGCTATGACGGCTTTCTCGCGGTCAACGGCGTGTCCTTCAGCGTCGCCAAGGGCGAGCTGAAGGCGCTGATCGGCCCCAACGGCGCCGGCAAGTCGACCTGCTTCAACATGCTGATGGGGCAGCTCAAGCCCACCGAGGGCGAGGTGTTCTTCGAGGGCGAGCGGATCACCGGCCACAAGCCCCGCGACATCTGGCGCCGGGGCGTCGGGCGGACCTTCCAGATCACCGGCACCTACCAGTCGATGACCGTGATCGAGAACGTGCAGATGGCGCTGATGAGCCATCACCGCAAGATCTTCTCCTTCGGGTCCCGGGCGTGGAAGCTCTACCGCGAGGAGGCGTTCGAGTTTCTCGAGACCGTGTCGATGCAGGATCAGGCCGACCGGCCCTGCTCGATCCTCGCCTATGGGGATCTCAAGCGTCTCGAGCTGGCCATCGCGCTCTGCCACCGGCCGCGCCTGCTGCTGATGGACGAGCCCACCGCCGGCATGGCCCCAAGCGCCCGCGTCGCGCTGATGCAGCTGGTGGCCGACATCGTCCGCGATCAGGGCGTCTCGGTGCTGTTCACCGAGCACGACATGGACGTGGTCTTTGCCCATTCCCATCACATCATGGTGCTGAACCGCGGCGAGCTGATCGCCGATGGCGACGCCACCGCCGTGCGCAACAACCCGCAGGTCCAGGAGGTCTATCTGGGCGGCGGGACGCTCTTCAAGGAGGAGACCCATGCTTAGCGTCGAGCGCATCCACAGCTTTTACGGCAAGGCCCACATCCTCAACGACCTGAGCTTCGAGGTGCGGCGCGGCGAGGTGGTGGCGCTTCTGGGCCGCAACGGCGCCGGCAAGTCCACCACGATGAAATCGGTGATGCAGCTCGTCCGCCCGAAGCAGGGACAGGTGATGTTCCAGGGCGAGCCCCTCATCGGCCAACCGGCCTTCCGGGTCGCCAAGGACGGCATCGGCTACGTGCCCGAAGACCGGCGCATCTTCACCGACCTGACGGTGATCGAGAACCTCGAGGTCGGCCGCCAGCCGCGGCGTCAGGACGCGCCGCACTGGACCGTCGAGCAGCTCTTCGAGATCTTTCCCAACCTCTCCGAGCGCCGCGCCAACCGCGGCAAGCACATGTCGGGCGGCGAGCAGCAGATGCTGACCATCGCGCGCACGCTGATGGGCAACCCCTCGCTGCTGCTGCTCGATGAGCCCTCCGAGGGCATCGCGCCGGTGATCGTCGAGCAGATGGCGGCGACGATCCTGAAGCTCAAGGCCGAAGGGCTGACGGTGATGATCTCCGAGCAGAACCTGCATTTCGCCCGCGCGGTGGCCGACCGGGCCATCATCATCGAGGGCGGCGAAAAGAAGTTCGACGGCAGTTTCAAGGAATTGGAGGCCCACCCCGAGATCCGCGACGCCTATCTTTCCGTCTGACATCGATGCGCCTATACTGCGCTGCAGCATACTCGCAGGAGGGGCGCTCTTCTCGCTAGGATTGGGGCGCCAGACAGGAGGTCCGATTTCTTGGAAGACACGCCGAAAGCCCGCACCAGCGCCGAACATGGCTACCTGCTTGACGAACAGATCGGGTTCCTGCTCCGCAAGGCCTACCAGCGCAACTCGACCATCTTCGCCGAACGCGTGCCGGGAAAACTGACGCCGACGCAGTTTTCGGTGATGCACCGTCTGGCCGAGGACGGCCCGACCTCGCAGAACCTGCTGGGGCGCTCGGTGGCGATGGACGGGGCGACGACCAAGGGCGTGGTCGACCGGCTGATCGCGCGCGGCCTGCTGAAGACTGAAGCCGACCCGGTGGACCGCCGCCGCCACCTCGTCTCGCTCACCGCCGATGGCGTGGCGCTGATCGACGCGGCGGTCGACGCCGCCATCGCGGTGAGCGCCGAGACGCTGGCGCCCCTGCGCGAGCGCGAGAAGGAGACGCTGCTGCGCCTGCTCAAGAAGCTCGGCGGGGAGTGACTGGCAAGACCCGCTTGAGACCCCGCCCGTCCCCCCTAAGTGGCGCGCAGCGACCGCCTCAGCGCCAGTCCAGCACTACCTTGCCCGAGCGCCCGCTGCGCATGATCTCGAACCCTTCGCGGAAGTCCTCTGCCGCGAAGCGGTGGGTGATGACGCGGCGCACATCGAGCCCGTTTTCCAGCATCGCGATCATCTTGTACCATGTTTCAAAGATCTCGCGGCCATAGATGCCCTTGAGCGTGATCGCCTTGAACACGATGCGCGACCAGTCGACCGGGCTCTTGCCCGGCGGAATGCCCAGCAGCGCGATGCGCCCACCCATCACGAGGCTTTCGACCATCTGGTCGAGCGCCGCCTGATTGCCCGACATCTCGAGCCCGACGTCGAAGCCCTGCTTCATCTTCAGCCGCGCCGCCACGTCGCGCAGATCCTCCTGCGCCACGTTGACCGGCACCACGTCGGTCACCTGCGCCGCAAGCTCGAGCCGCGCCGGGTTGACGTCGGTGATGACCACGTGCCGCGCCCCCACGTGCCGCGCCACCGCCGCCGCCATGATGCCGATCGGGCCCGCACCGGTGATCAGCACGTCCTCGCCCACCAGATCATAGCTCAGCGCCGTGTGCACCGCGTTGCCGAGCGGATCGAGGATCGCGCCGATCTCGTCATCGACGGCGTCGGGCAGCGGCACCACGTTGAACGCCGGCAGGCGCAGGTACTCGGCGAAGGCGCCCTGCTCGTTGACCCCGATGCCGCGGGTCTCGGGATCGAGGTGAAAGCGCCCGGCGCGGCTCTGCCGGCTCTGCCGCCCGATGAGATGCCCCTCTCCCGAGCAGCGCTGGCCGATCTCGAGGCCGGTCACGTCGCGGCCCAGCTCGACAATCTCGCCGGCGAATTCATGGCCGGTGATCAGCGGCACCGGCACGGTGCGCTGCGCCCACTCGTCCCAGTTCCAGATATGGATGTCGGTGCCGCAGATGCCGGTCTTGTTGATCCGGATCAGCACATCCTCGGGGCCGATCTCGGGGACCGGCGCCTCGACCTGCCAGAGCCCCGTCTCGGGCCTGGATTTCTGCAATGCGATCATCTGGTTGGTCATGTCAGCACCCCTGTGTCGCGGCCGGCCTGTTCGAAGGCGGCGAGCGCTTCGTCAAGATCCGCGCGGGTCAGCGCGGCGTTCATCTGAGTCCGGATGCGGGCGCGGCCCTTGGGCACCACCGGGAAGAAGAAGCCCGAGACATAGACGCCAAGCTCGTAGAGCCGCTGCGCCATGGCCTGTGCCTTGCGGGCGTCGTAGAGCATCACCGGGATGATCGGATGCTCACCCTCGAGAAGGTCAAAGCCCATCTCGGTCAGCCCGTCGCGCCAGTAGCGGGCATTCTCGAAGAGCTGCGCGCGCAGGTCGTCGCCCTGCTCGACCAGATCGAGCGCCTTGAGCCCGGCGGCCACCACCGCCGGCGGCAGCGCGTTGGAGAAAAGATAGGGCCGCGCGCGCTGGCGCAGCAGGTCGATCACCGGCTGCGGCCCGGCGATATAGCCGCCAAGCGCGCCGCCAAGCGCCTTGCCCAGCGTCCCGGTCAGCAGGTCGGCGCGCACCCCGCAATGGGCCGGCGTGCCCTCGCCCTTCGGCCCCATAAAGCCGGTCGCATGGCAATCGTCGACCATCAGCAGCGCGTCGTACTGATCGGCCAGAGCGCGGATCTCGGGCAGCTTGGCAAGATAGCCATCCATCGAGAACACCCCGTCGGTGGCGATCATGATATGGCGCGCGCCATCCGCCCGCGCCGCCTTCAGCTGCGCCTCGAGATCCGCCATGTCGGAATTGGCGTAGCGGAAGCGCTTGGCCTTGCAGAGCCGGATGCCGTCGATGATCGAGGCGTGGTTCAGCGCGTCCGAGATCACCGCATCCTCCGGCCCCAGAAGCGGCTCGAAGAGCGCGCCGTTGGCGTCAAAACACGCAGCGAAGAGGATGCTGTCCTGCGTGCCGAGGAAGGCCGCCAGCCGCTGCTCGAGCTCGCGGTGCAGATCCTGCGTGCCGCAGATGAAGCGCACCGAGGCCATGCCATAGCCGTGATCGCGCATCGCGTCCGTGGCCGCCTCGACCAGCGCCGGATGATCGGCGAGCCCGAGGTAGTTGTTGGCGCAGAGATTGATCAGCTCGCGCCCGTCGACACCCACGCGGGTGCCCTGCGGCGAGGTGATCAACCGCTCGGTCTTCATCAGGCCGTCGGCCTCGATCCCCGCGAGCGTGTCGCGCATATGGCTGAGAAAAGCATCGGACATGAGGGCGCTCCTTCCGTTGGACTGCGCCCTTTCTCCGACATCGCGGATTTCTGGTCAATATAAAAGATACGCTATCGCGGATTCGTGTCCGCTATGGCGCCGCGCACGCCACCCTCACGGCGTCTCGACGATCAGGAAGCAGCGGGCGCCCTGCTCGCCTGCGCGGATCGCATGCACGACATCTGCAGCGTAGCGCGCCGTGTCGCCCGGCGCGAGAGTCTCCTGCGCCTCGCCCGAGGCCACGCGCAGCCCGCCCTCGAGCACCGTCAGATGCTCGCGCGCGCCCTGCCCGTGCGGCTCGCTCTCCAGCGCCCCGCCGGGATCGAAGCGGATGTCGTAGATCTCGTAGATGCCCACCTTCTCCGGCTCGGAAAGGATGGTGATGTGGCAGCCCTGCCCGTGGCCGGTGATCGTCGGCGCCTGCGCCGCGCGGATCACCTCGATGCCGCGCTCTGGCTGGCCGAGGTCCAGCAGCCCGGCGAAATCCACCTGCAGCGCGCGGGTGAGGTTCCACAGCGTCGCCACGGTCGGGTTGCTCTCGCCGCGCTCGATCTGGCTGACCATCGAGCGGCTCACGCCAGACAGCTTCGCCACCGCGTCGAGCGACAGGCCGCGCGCCTGCCGCGCCTCTTTCAAGCGTCCGGGAATGCGGCCGAGCACCGTCTCTGCGTCATGATCCGTCATGACGGATGGCATGGCGCAAGGCGGCACCCGCGTCAACGGTGTCGGCCGCCTCAGGAGAGGCGGCTGACCACGATGGTGACTTCCGGCTTCTTGCCGATCTCGTTCTGGGCGGTGTTGCGCACGATGCGGCGCATGCCCTCCTCGATCATGTCGTCATCGGTGAGGGTCTTCTCGCCGGCACGGCCGAGGAACTGGCTCAGGTCCTCTTCCAGCACCTCGACCAGCGAGGCGTTCGAGCGCCCGGTCTCGGGCAGGCCCTTGAGCTCGCACCACGGCTCGCCCAGCGGCTCGTCGTCCTCGTCAAGGATCACCGTCACGATGACATGGCCGTTCAGCGCCATGCGGATGCGGTCGCGCACGATGCCGTCGAGCGCACCGATCTGCACCGAACCGTCAAGGTAGGTGCGGCCCGCGTCGATCCACTCGGCCACGGTGGGCTCGTTGCCGCTGAGGTCGATCATCATGCCGTTGACCGCCAGCACGCCGGCGCGGCCCTTGGCCTCGGCGAGCTTGACATGCTCGCGCAGGTGGCGGTGCTCGCCATGCATCGGGATCACCATCTGCGGCGAGACGATCTCGTGCAGCCGCTCGAGATCCGGGCGGTTGGCGTGGCCCGAGACGTGATACCTGCCGGCGCTGTCGTCGACCACGTCGACGCCCTTCTCCGACAGGTTGTTCATGATCCGGATCACCTCTTTCTCGTTGCCCGGGATCGTCTTGGAGGAAAACAGGAACAGGTCGCCCTCCTTCAGCTCGATGCCGTTGTACTTCCCGCGCGACAGCTGCGCGCTGGCGGCGCGGCGTTCGCCCTGGCTGCCGGTGACGAGCAGCATGACGTTCTCGCGCGGGATCTGAACCGCGTCCTCCGGCCCGATCACCGGCGGGAAATCGGTCAGCACACCGGTCTCGATCGCGGCCTCGATCATCCGCCGCATGGCGCGGCCCAGCAGGCAGATCGAGCGTCCTGCCTTGGCGCCGGCCTCGGCCAGCGTCTTCACCCGCGCCACGTTGGAGGCGAAGGTGGTGGCGACCACCATGTTGGGCGCGGCTGCGACCAGTTCCTCGATATTCGGGCCAAGCTCGAACTCCGAGCGGCCCGGGTTGGGCGAGAACACGTTGGTCGAGTCGCAGATCAGCGCCTTGACGCCGCCCGCCGAGACCTCGGCGAAGAGCTCGGGATCGAAAGCTTCGCCCACGATCGGGGTCGGGTCGAGCTTGAAGTCGCCCGAGTGGATCAGCCGCCCGCCGGGCGTGTCGATGACCAGCGCCGAGCTTTCCGGGATCGAGTGCGAGATCGGCAGGAAGCCGACCTTGAACGGCCCTGCCTCGACGGTCTCGGGCCATTTCGAGCAGGTCTGCACACTGTCCTCGGAATAGCCGTACTCGGCCAGCTTCTGACGCGCCAGGTTGGCGGTGAAGGCGCGGGCATAGATCCGGACGCCCAGCCGCTCGAAGCAATGGCCCACGGCGCCGATATGGTCCTCGTGGGCGTGGGTGATGAACACCGCCTCGATGCGGTCGCGGTTCTGCTCCAGCCAGGCGATGTCGGCGAAGATGATGTCGACGCCGGGGCTGCTGTCCATGTCGGGGAAGGCCACGCCCAGATCGACGACGATCAGGCGCTCCTTGCCCGGTTCGCCATATCCGTAGACATAGCAGTTCATGCCGATCTCGCCGGCGCCCCCCAGCGGGAGGTAGATAATACGGTCTTTACTCATGCAGTTGCCTGCCTCTTGTTGTAGCTGTGTATGACGGTCAGACCATGCATGGTGAGTTCATCCACCCACTCGTCGAACAGGTCCTCGGATTGCTGGAAGAGAGGCGCCAGCCCGCCTGTCGAGATGACGCGCATCGGCCGTTCGCGTTCGGCCTTGATGCGGTCGCAAATTTCACGGACGAGGCCGACATAGCCCCAGAACACGCCCGATTGCATGCAGGCCACGGTGTTGGTCCCCACCACGCGCTGCGGCTTGGTGATGTCCACATGCGGCAATGCGGCGGCGGCCTGGTGCAGCGCCTCGAGGCTGAGGTTCACGCCCGGCGCGATCACGCCGCCGACATACGCCCCGTCCCGTGCCACCACGTCGAAGGTGGTGGCGGTGCCGAAGTCCACCACGATCAGGTCGCCCCCGTATAGATCGTATCCCGCCACCGTGTTTACAAGACGGTCCGGCCCCACCGCGGTGCCGGCATCGACGCGCACATCCACCGGCAGAAGGCAGTCGGGCTTGCCGACGACATAGGGCCGCGTGTTGAAATAGCGATCGGCGAGAACGCGCAGGTTGAACACCACCCGCGGCACCGTCGAGGAGATGATCATGTCGGTGATGTCGGCCTCGATGCCCTGGAACTCCATCAGGGTCGAGAGCCAGACGTAATACTGGTCGGCGGTGCGCTGATGCTCGGTCGAGGTCCGCCAGGTGGCAAGGAAACGCGCGCCGTCCCAGATCGAGAAAACGGTGTTGGTGTTGCCGCAGTCGATGGCCAGAAGCATCGGCGCCCCCCTTTAGAAAAACACGTCCGCCGCGGCGATCGCCTGCCGCCCGGCGCTGGTCTTCAACACCAGATTGCCGCCGGCGTCCACGGTCTCGAAGGTGCCGGTGATCTCGGCGGTGCCGGTGCGCGCGGTGATCACCTCGCCCAGACGCGCCGCCCGCGCCAGCCAGGCCTCGCGCAGCGGGGCGAAGCCATAGGTCACGAAGCGCGCCTCGTGCTCGGCATAGGCGCTGGCCAGCAGCTCGAGAAACGCCTCGGGCTCCACCTGCACCCCGGTCTCCGAGAGCAGCGACACGGGCCGCAGCGCCCCGGGCTCAACCTCTTCGGCGCCGGGTGCGGCCACGAGGTTAACCCCGATGCCGATCGCCAGATGCGCCACGCCGCGGCGCTGGCCAAGGCTCTCGAGCAGGATGCCCGCCACCTTGCCGCCGTTGAGCAGCACGTCGTTGGGCCATTTCAGCGCCAGCCCGTCGACCCGGCCGGTGGCCGCCGAGAAGGCATCGAACAGCGCCAGAGAGGCCACGAAGCTGCGCAGGGCCACCTGCTGCGGCGCCTCGCGCGGCATGGTCAGCAGCGTGGCGGCGAAGTTGCCCTCGGGGTTGGCCCAGGCCCGCCCGCGCCGCCCGCGCGCGGCGGTCTGGCGCAGGGCGCAGATCCATTCCGGCCCCGCCAGCGTCCCCGCCATCCGCGCCGCTTCGGCATTGGTGCTGTCGATCTCCGCCAGCACCCGCCTGCCGTATCCGGCGGGCCAGCTCACGCCCGCGCTCCCTTGCGTTTCTTCTGGCTCAAAATATCCCCGCCGGAGGCAAACGCGCCGCAGGCGCCACCAAAAAAGCGACGCGCCACTGGCGCGTCACCGTTTGCAGGCATCTGGCGCTGCGGCTCAGTTGACAAGCGTTGCCGCCGCGGCTGCCGCGGCGCCTTCGACGCCGAAGAGGTTCACCACCCCCGCCACCATGAGGAAGGCCGAAACCATCAGGAAGCCCCAGAGCACGGGCGAGCCGCCGGTGTCCAGCGCATCCTCGCGCTCTTCGCCGAAATACATGAAGAAGACGATGCGCAGGTAGTAATAGGCGCTGATCACCGAGGCGATCACGCCGGCCACCGCCAGCCAGGCCAGCCCGCCGCCATAGGCCGCCTGCAACACGTAGAGCTTGCCGAAGAAGCCCACCAGCGGCGGCACGCCTGCGAGCGAGAATAGCAGCACCAGCATCGCCAGCGCCTTGCCCGGCTCGCGCTTGGAATACATACCCAGCGCGCCGATATCGGTCACCGGCTGGCCCTCGCGGCTCAGCGACAGGATGAAGGCGAAGGTGCCGACATTCATCGTGACGTAGATCGCCATGTAGACCAGCATCGCCTGCACGCCGAACTCGGTGCCCGCGGCCAGCCCCATGAGCGCAAAGCCCATATGGGTGATCGAGGAATAGGCCATCAGGCGCTTGATGTTGCGCTGGCCGATGGCGGCGATGGCGCCCAGGAACATCGACAGCAGCGACAGCAGCGCGACGACTTGGCTCCAGTCGGCGATGGCGCCGCCGAAGGCATCAAAGAGCAGCCGTGCGAAGAGACCCATCGCGGCGACCTTGGGCGCGGTGGCGAAGAACGCGGTGACCGGGGTCGGCGAGCCTTCGTAGACGTCGGGCGTCCACATGTGGAACGGCACCGCCGAGACCTTGAAGGCCAGCCCCGAGACCATCAGCACCAGGCCGATCAGCAGCCCGAGCGACATCTGCCCTTCGGTCGCCGCCGCGATCACGCCCGAGAACAGCGTGGTGCCGGCGAAGCCGTAGACCAGCGAGGCGCCGTAGAGCAGCAGGCCCGAGCTCAGCGCGCCGAGCACAAAATATTTCAGGCCGGCCTCGGTCGAGCGCTCGCTGTCGCGGCGCAGCGAGGCCACGACGTAGAGCGCCAGCGATTGCAGCTCGAGCCCCATGTAGAGCGTCATCAGATCGCCGGCCGAGACCATGACCATCATGCCCACGACCGAGAGCAGCACCAGCACCGGGTACTCGAAGCGCAGGAGCCCGTGGCGCGACAAGTAGCCCTCGGACATCAGCAGCACGACCGCCGCCGAGAGCAGGATCGCCACCTTGGCGAAGCGCGCGAAGGCATCGTCGGTGAACATGCCCCAGAACGCCGTCTGGTCCTGCCCGCCGGTGGTGCCGATCCAAAGCGCCATGACCAGCATCACCGCGGCGCTGGCCCAGACCAGCACCGGGGCGAGCTTGTCCTTGCCGGTATAGACCGCGCCGATCAGTGCCAGCATGGCAAAGACCGCCAGAACGATCTCCGGGAGGATGATGTTGAGATCAGCCGAGATCATGCCCCGCCCCCTTAGTGGTTCGCTTCGGCCACGGTCGGTCCGCCAAGATCGGCGGCCGCGACGGCCGTGTCATAATTGCCCACGAGCGCCTCGACCGAGGGCCCGATGATATCCAGCGCCGCCGCCGGGTAGACCCCGAGCCAGAGCGTCATGACCACCAGCGGCGCGAAGATCCACTTCTCGCGCGCGGTCATGTCCTGGATGGTGCGCAGGCTCTCCTTGATCAGGTCACCCAGCACCACGCGGCGGTAGAGCCAGAGCGCGTAGGCTGCCGAGAAGATCACCCCCGAGGCGGCCACGGCGGCGACCCAGGTGTTGACCTGGAAGATGCCCATCAGCGTCAGGAATTCGCCAACGAAGCCGGAGGTACCCGGCAGGCCGACATTGGCCATGGTGAAAAGCATGAAGATCAGCGCGTAGGCGGGCATCCGGTTCACCAGACCGCCATAGGCGTCGATCTCGCGCGTGTGCATCCGGTCGTAGATCACGCCGACGCAGAGGAACAGCGCGCCCGAGATGAAGCCGTGGCTGACCATCTGGAAGATGGCGCCGTCGATGCCCTGCTGGTTGGCGGCGAAGATGCCCATGGTCACGTAGCCCATGTGGGCCACCGACGAATAGGCGATGAGCTTCTTCATGTCCTCCTGTACCAGCGCGACGAGCGAGGTGTAGACGATGGCGATGGCCGACATCCAGAACACCAGCGGCGCCATGACCTCGGAGCCCACCGGGAACATCGGCAGCGAGAAGCGCAGGAAGCCGTAGCCGCCCATCTTCAGCAGGATCGCCGCCAGCACGACCGAGCCCGCGGTGGGCGCCTGCACGTGCGCGTCCGGCAGCCAGGTATGCACCGGCCACATCGGCATCTTCACCGCGAAGCTGGCGAAGAAGGCCAGCCAGAGCATGGTCTGCAGGCCGCCGACGATGTGGATGCCCAGCACCTCGAAATCGGCGAAGGCAAACTCGTGCGCCAAGAGCGTCGGGATGTCGGTGGAGCCCGCATCGGCATACATCGCCACCATCGCCACCAGCATCAGCACCGAGCCGAGGAAGGTGTAGAGGAAGAACTTGAAGCTGGCATAGATGCGGTTCTTGCCGCCCCAGATGCCGATGATCAGGAACATCGGGATCAGGCC
>Ga0114905_1000538_pt1 | contig 23629 bp, 18 predicted proteins | sample MalvireepMed_b05_FD_83499 | JGI IMG/M metagenome (GOLD analysis project Ga0114905, IMG submission 83499) | Marine viral communities from the Global Malaspina Expedition - Malaspina viral metaG DeepMed_b05 | ecosystem: Environmental > Aquatic > Marine > Oceanic | place: Mediterranean Sea...
AATTTCGGTGGCTTACTCGGACATAAATACTGGGGACACTAAATACCTTCGAGTAGCCTCCAACCCGGTGTCCGTGGCGTTCACTGAGGTGTATGGCGAGGATCCCGAAACCTATAGCCCCACCCCATTTACGATTGACCCGCTGAAGGAGACCAGCGACGCCTCTAACTACGAAGAGTGGAAGGTGACGATGCCAGATCCCACAGGTCTGGTGAAGTCTTGGATACGCCAGAACGAGAGCCTGGCGGGGCGTTCAGCCACAATGTACCTAGTAAGGATTGCAGATGGGTCAGCCCCAGCCCCCTCAGTTGGCAGTGGCTCAGATAATGGCGATAAAATCCTAGAGCAACCATTCCTGATGAAGGAGGTGAGCATGGTGGATACGGCTGTCCAGTGGACTTTGGGGCCACGGAACTTCCTCTTCCACACCTTCCCTGGTCGGCGGTGCTTCCGATCCCGCTGTGGCCACATCTTTCGCGGGGCCCGATGCGCTTATTCGGGGACAGTGCTAACCTGCGACTACACATTCGATGGGGCAAACGGCTGTTCCGGCAAAGACAATATAAACAATTACGGGGGGTTTGTTCACATCCCCTTTGGGAATGATCGATGAGCAGCCTTGGAGAAAGCATCGCCGAAAGTGCAGAAGGCTTGGTGGGGACACCCTTCAAGCTCGGCGGGTTCTCTCCTAAGGAGGGGGTTGACTGCTTTGGTCTTTGGATAAGAGCGGCGGCTGACCACATAGAACTTGTCGAAAAGGCGATTCCAGCATTAGAGAGGGGTACCCTTGTCAGGGATGAGTTCAACCCGATGACGCGACACTTCTCTGATGTGATGGTAAATACGGAGGGAGATCCCGCATCGTGGGCTGTTCAAGCCCTCGGCAATGTTATTCGGGAGGTAGATCCCGAGACCCCCGAGGCTGGAGACTTGCATATCTACGAGGGCGGAGGAATAAACCCATGCGCCCACTACCACGCTGTGGTGGTGTGCAAGGACATCAAATATCTAGTTCAGGCTTGTCGTTCTGGGGTAATCAGGTTGGCGCGGAGGAGAATGGCTCTTAAGCCAACATCGGCAGTGAGGATGGTATGTCAGTAACCGTAATACAGAGAAACGGGTTCAAGCAGCTGACGCGGGACGCCGTTTCGCAGGAGTTGCCTTGGGAACAGAGTTTGACGGCAGCCGATCTCATCCCCTCAGGTTATGAGAAAGCCCTGGTGATTAGGGGCGGCGAGCCACTTAGCCCGTCAGCCTCCATCTGCGACGGCGATCACATCAATGTTATTGGGTTGCCTTCTGGCTGGGTTGCCGTGGGCATCGGGGCGCTTATTGGCATCGGGGTAACCATAAAACACTACGCTGATAAATATGGGCAAGAACAGACGAGCAACTTTGGAAACAAACAGAGTGACCATTACGGTTGGTCAGGGATTTCAACAAGGCGGGGTCAGGGGTTCGGAATGCCACTCATCTACGGCACCACTCGAATCGGGGGGATTGTGGGGGGAGGCAAGGTGCTTGCATTTGGCACGAACTCCGTCGCCCTGTACTACCTTAATCTGCTAGGAGAAGGTCCCTTTAGGAAGGTTGGGCAGATCACGGACAACACGGAGGGCACTGATGTTGACACGCTTTTGCTCGACGACCTGCCACTAGCGTCATACGCAGCAACAGCGAGGGTTTCGATGGGCGCGGATGTGCCTGTCCACCCGGGGACAACTGATCCGTTCTACACGGCCAACTTCGGAACCACTTTTTCGACAACGGTGGATGTGGGGATGATCATGGACATGAAGTTTACGATAGTTCCTGGGCTTAGGTTTTGGGATGTTAATTTCGGCTCGGATCAGGGCAACTTCCCCCCCTACCCCGATGGCTCTGGGTTGGATTGGGGAAGTAGCCAAAACCAATTCCCCTTTGACAATTTTGCCAGCGCAAGGGAGTTTAGCGGGGGCTTCAACTACTTCCCTGGGGAGGAACGGGACAATAAGTATATTTACTGGATTCTCGACGACAAGTCCGATGTGGGAGCCAGCAGACCGGCCAGGCTAGTAGATACCGTGGGGACCCATACGGGCAACTTCGCCACAACCTCAGGCTACCAAAACGCAACCCGCTGGAAAGTAGTTACCCCTGGCAGCTTCGCAGTCGATGACCTCGTTTCGATCACAGGCCAGTTCCAAGGGAAAAACCATGAATTTGGAGTTAGTAATCGGCAACATTGGTCCACGGAAGTTCGGACGAGTGAGTGTTTTACGCAGACCGTGGACTTTTACAACTTCAACAGCGCCGGCAACCATTCCCGAAAAAAATATGGGCCTTACGAGTTTGAACTAGAAGAGGCGTCTGGGGTGGGAACGCCGACCAACAGAGTAGCTTCCACTAGTCCAATGTTAGGCTGGACTAAGTTCAAGGTAAAAGAATTACAAGGCGCCAATTTCATGTTTGTCGTTCCATACCCGGGTGCGGACCCAGATGCCACTCAAAAATACTGGTCATATTACGGGTCAGTAGGCTCAACAACGGGAGGCTGGAAGGGTGGGACTTATGACGGTTCGCACAAGACCCTAATTAACGCCCCTGGCTGGATAGCCACTGGCGGGGCGTCCAACACCGCGACCATTTCTGGTGTCTGGGGGGACCCGGGAACCATCGAAACCGCAGGCGCCGACCGAAGCAACATTACCGGCGGCGTTCCGGCGATGTTTATCTATAAATCCGTGTGGGCGACTTGGTCCGCACCACAAGGGGCCATATTAGACAAAGTCATTTTCAACTTGGAGTTCTCGGGCGGCCTTTACAGGCTCGACACCAGCGGCGCCACTGTAGCTCACTCTCAGACCTTCGAGATCCAGTACAGCCGACACGACAATACCGACGGTTGGCAAACCCTGGGATATTTCATGATCAGGGGCAAATATACGGGGGCTATGTGGCAAACGATCACAATCCACCCGACTACGGGAACCTATAATGGATCCTTCTACTATATGGACAATTATGACACTAGTGGGAGCGGCAACATAACCATGGAAATGCAAAGTTCTGCTTTCTGGGATTCAAATGGGAATATCCCCGGATCTAGCGTGTCGGGAGCCGACTATTCCAACAGAATGTTCGCCGCCTCCACGGTGTTCTCCAGCGCGATAGGTTCAGCGGACTTTAGGGTGTGCGCCGTTGGAAGACCAGACAACTACCCTACCGAATACACCACCAATCCTGACTCCGGGGCCCCTGGTGCCTGCACAAGTTCGTGCCACTTAAGCTCCGTAACCTTCGAGGACAGGACATATGCAGGCGGCGGACTAGGGGTTATGCCAGGGACGGCTTGGGTGGAGTTGAGCGATATCGTAAATTACACGGCGAATTCGCAAGTCCCAGAACTGACAGTCGTAGTGGACGGCAACGATGTGAAGCAGTACAGCAATACAGGAACAGCGTCAACTATCCACGCCGACAGCGCCGACTTTAGGAATCCCGCTTGGATTACCCTCAATCTGCTCCTGAGCGAGGTTTATGGGGGAGGAAACTATGTGAACGATGACACAGATGTAGATTGGCAGAGTTTCTTGGACTGGGCCGAGTTCTGTGGGGTGGACAGTGCGGCAGGCGCCATGGACCCAGATAAGCAGAGTGAAACATACATCCATGGGAGCCCCTACGGGGTATGCTATCAGATTGATTTAACGACATATGCCCCGAACTCTGCGCTAAGAATCAGTAATACCGACCCGACTTTTGGAGACGCGGGATTTTGGATTGCGCTGAACCCAGGCGACAAAGTCCACCTTGACCCGGATGCGTTAAGCGGGGCAGAGGGTGTTCCCATTACCGTAACCGTCCAGAGCATGCAGGTTGATTCGGGGGGTGGTGTCCTCGTTACTGAGGAAGACTTGAGCGATGTAGGCACTTATCCAGGCATTCCCCTTCTGCAGACAATGGCCTTCAATGTTGTCATTATTGGGCCGCGCTGCGAGTTCAACGGGGCTTTCGACGAGGACAGTAGCCTTTTTGAAGCAATTGACAAAGTTCTTAGTGTTGGGAGAGCCACTCTCGTCAGAGAGGGAACTCGGTTTAGGGCGGTCACCGATATGACGCGCAGCGTTTCCCAAGTGTTTACTGAAAGCGCGATCAGGCAGGGGTCTATGTCTGTCAACGAAGTCTCCACTGTGGATGTACCCACCGAGATAGAGATTCAATATTTGGAGAAGAAGTACAACTATGACAGGGAAACCGTGCGAATGACGCTTCCTGGTTTCGAGTCAGCCACCTTCTCTAACGAGAGGAAAATTTCTAACGATTTCGTAGTGGGGATAACAGGCCGGGCGGCTGCTGAAAGCTACGCCTACTACCAATTGCTGAAACTCCAATACAGGCGAAAAACGCTACAGATGGAGGTTTCTCTGGAAGGTCTTGCCGCCCAAGTGGGAGACAGGATTCAAATCCAGCACAGGGATCTCATAGAAAGCGTCCCCTTCAATATCGCCGGGTGGGGGGCATACGAGCCTCTCGACAACGCGGATTATGAAGACCAGACAGCAGTTGTTCCAGATCGCGATATCGCCTTCAGTGATGACTTGCAGATTCTTGTGGTTGTAACGGGAGTTGGCGACCACGAAGAATACACACCAAATGTCGGACAGGGTTGGACAAGCCCCGCTGGGCAGCCCTTCCCAATTACCGAAGTTGTTTCAGATGACTACACCGGGAATCCCGCCTTCTTGGCAACTCCAGCGTGGAGCGAATCGGACTGGATAGTAGAATCAATCGAGACCACAAAAGACGGCTTCAGGAAGATAAGCGCAAGCCAATACGACGAGAGAATCTATGACGATGGCGCAGCAACAGCCCAGCTGTCTTCGCTTGGGAGCCCAGGTGGCCCCCCCCTGGGCGGTGCGGCTGCGGCTGGATGGGATGTGACCGCGCAGGCAAACTCTATAACATTACCTCAGGGTGCTACGGGGAGCGGCTTTGAAGAGAAGACAATGGCGACCGCCCTTGATGTCGGCACCCCGGCAGCCCCCGTTATTACTGTTCCGGGGGCATTCACCACCGCCGTTGGAACTCTTCCCGCTGGGGAAACCCTAATCCTTGATAGTTTTGTTGAAGCCAACCCTTCCGCAATCGGGAATAGTTCCAGTTATTACACTAACGACAAGATTACTGCGCCAGCTTGGTTCGTAGACCGACTCGTCGCCGGCTCTGCCGTGCAGATTTATGACTCGGATGACGCATACACCCCAGAGTCTGGGGTATTCAGGAAGAAGCAACTCCTGAAAGTTAAGAGTTTTGAAAACGATTTAGGAAGTGAAAACCGCGTCTTTTTGGTTGAGCCGCCACTATCAGGCACCTACGCCACCGACGCTTACACCATATTAAGCATTCTAAACTACAGGGGCACCAACCAAACCGTCACCGTTGCTTCAGTCGACACCAACGATATAACCCTTAGCGCAGCTCTTTCCCAAGTGCCACAAGTTGACTTTAGCGTCAGTCGGGGCGTCTTCCACCCAACCTCATTCCAGGGGATGGCACCTTCTGGTCTAAGCGGAACCCGAGTTATGAAGCAGATGCCAGATGGGACTATTAGGTGGGGAATCTCTCTCACCTGGAATCCCCCATCAGTCGATCCGCTTACCCTTCCCGACTCGTTGGCGGTGGGAATGGCGGGTGGCCCCAACTCGGTAACGCCATGGTTAACCTCAGGGTCAAGATCGGCAGACGCAAGGCTGAATGGATACCTAGTTTGGAACATGGTGCAATCAGTTGATGAGGGGGGTGGCCCCAGCGAGGCTTGGATAAAAAACGATGCCTCAGACCTGTTTGAGGGGTTTGCAGAAGACGATATTTCTTCACGGTGGACTTCGCTTGGCCGCGTGGAGGAAGAAGAGTTCACATTTTGGGAAGCCGAACCAAACCATCTATACACATTCGCAATTTCTCCCATTTCCGTTTCGGGAGCAGTTTACCAACCGGACCAAGCACCACAGGTAGCCGTAACATTCACGCTCTATGATGCCAAACGCCACTTTCTTACACAAACAGTTCCACCCAAATACCCATGCCCCACTTCTGAGGATTCTTTATCCTTCGACGGCACCTACGCCTCCCTGAGATTCCCTCCTGAATTCCAGGGCTCTACATACGGCGTCCCAGACGGCGAGGAGGTTCCTCCCACTCTGTATAGCAGCTCTGTGGTTCGCGAAGAGGGAGCCATTCCAGATTACTACGATGTGCGCCTTCAGGGCATCACAGGAACCTCATGGGGTCTCGCCCTCAAGGTTAGTCGCACGAGGGACGAGTCAACCATCATCTCCCAACTCGGGCCGGATGAGGCGCAGGTCTTTTTCAAACCAGTCTTCAAGTCGGGACAGACCTCCTCGCAGCCCTGCATCCTAGTATGGCCTGGTTACGAGGTTGGGGGGAATCCTAATTGGATAAGTTCCATTATGCTTAACTCCCAGAGGGACGCCAGTTGGCCAGGAGTGAAAAATGCCCTAGTTGTCCCAGCAGGGGAAACCTACCTCCAAGTTAGTAGCACCATCGCCGCCGCCGAGGACTATGTAACTACAGTTTTGGATGCCGGCGTTGTCGGTGTTGATGAGTCAAGATTGATTCTGTGCATACCTTCCGTTGATGTTCTCGACGAGGGCACCATTTTCGATGGAAACACAACGAAGTTTAGCGAGCCAGCAGCGCTCAACAGAATGTGGGAAGGTAGTTGTTACGAGCGCTACGCCGAAGTGCAGACATACTACTCCACCTCTAGTGACGATGTGACCTACACCGACGATGTTCGTTTCTACGGATCTTTTCAGTCAAACAAAAGGTACTACAAAATCAAGTGCGTAATTAAGCGCTTCACACCAGATGCAACCGTGCGGATTGAAGAGGTTGCCACGAGAATCCTAAGTTCCGCCTAACCCAATGACACAATCATACTCAACCGTAAACGCAAGCGACTCCCTTTCGACAGGGCGTGGCACATGGAACGATTCTCTCGATACTCTTCGGGACAACTTTTCTGGAACCTCTGCCCCAACCTCTCCCGTAGTTGGCCAGTTCTATGTTGATACCACAGGCGCAGCAGAACGCCTTGAGATCAGGAATGCTGACGATGACGGCTGGATCATCCTCGGTGACCTAGATACTGGAATCCATATTCCCTATATCGCCTCCTACCAATTCACCCTTGCGGCAGCCAGTTACTCAACTGAGGTGATTGCGCCCTTAGCAATCATGCCCTACAACGCAACGCTAATTGAGGCAAAATTAGTCTCGACCCAGACCACAAGCGGGTCTGGCGTCTCAAAGAAATGGGTTAGTAGCATTCGCAATACGACGGAAGGAGTGGATATTAGTAGTGCTGACCTTGACAGCAACTCCACCGAGTTCACGGCCCTCATTCCTCAAACATTTAGCTTGACTTCAGCCAATACGGACCTCGCTTCTGGAGATGTCATCGTCGGCACAATTCAAAGCACTGGAAGTCCCACTTCCCTCCAACACTACACCTGGACATGGCAAATTCAAATAGCCCGACGCTAAGCCACAATCTCACGGCGCGTATCCTAAATTGGGCGACCGCTGCAATGATCGCCTTGGCCCTATGGATCGCCCGAGACGCTCTCGACATGATTAAAGTACTCGATCAGCGAGTTGATAACCATGAGGTCAGAATAACGGTATTAGAGCAATGAATTGGACGCCCACACGACTCTTGGTCACACTGGGACTATTCGCGCTTCTTGGGCTCGCAGCCTGTAGCATCTTCCCTATCCCCTCATTTCTGGGAGGTTCCCCTGCTCAAGTAGACGCAGGAGTAATAGAAGAAGGCGCTGTGGCCGCCACAAGCAGTTTCCTGAGCCAAATAAGCAGATTCGCTTGGTTGAGTGTGCTTTTGGTCCTCTTTTTCCCTACAATCCGAACTCCACTGGTAAATCTTTGGACATCCATCTTCGGGGCCTTAGCAATCCCCTTCTTGGCTATCCGCCAGTGGTACGACAACCGCTCCAAACCCAAGAAAAGGGGTAAAAAATGACTGACGAGAAAAAAGACCTAGTTGCCGAAGTGGTATCTGAAGAAGAACCTGTCGAGGCGCCAGCCGAGGACGCACCATCTGCGCCGAAGCCTAAAGCCAAGAAGAAGGCGAAAAAGAAAGCCCCTAAGCCCTCTGGCTCGATGGCTACTGCCGTGGAGGAGTGGGTTCGCATGAGGAAGAAGCCAAACGCCCAAGAGAGCGTTTTGGAACAAGTACTCGAATCCCTCGCGGAGTTCGAGGAATCCGGTTCTGATATGGGACTTTTAGACAACATGGATAATGCCTCTCGGCAGGCAATCCAATACGCCCTCGCCGGCGATGGACCATCAGGACAAGACGGCTGAGGCCGGATACTGGATATCCAGGGCTTCGGCAGCGGTTCGCGCCCATGAATTGGCCCAGAACGAGCATGGGGAAGCGGCAGCCGTTGCCATTGCCAAGTATGCACATGAACAGCTTGGCGGAATGTTAAGGGATCCCGGTGATACCCCCTTCCCCTCATATGCGCTCCTGGCCGAAACGCTCATTCACTTGACCGCCTGGTTTAACGGTGTGGACGGAAGTGAAGACACAGCAAACAGGTTAGATGAGATCGCGTCTGGTGCCGCTCTGGAAGAAGCACTAGAAAAAGGGGCCTAGTTTTGCTATTTATTCTCCATGGGCAAGAAGGAACCACCCCCGAAGCCTCCAGCCAACGGTCCACCACAGCGGCTCCGTAAGGGCCTCTCCTGCGTCCGTTGCGACCATGTGGAAACTGAGTGGGGAGGAATAGAGCGCGGCCTCTTGGTGTGCCAAAAGTGCGGAGGAAGCCACTTCACGCTCACGGGCCCTTTCGTAGAACAGCGGAGGAAGCCCAGTGTCCCATGATGGGTGGGAGAAGGCATATTTCTTCGGAATAGACCCTGGTATAAAGGGGGCTATGGCGGCGGTTGACCGCAAAGGGAGTCTTGTTGGGTGGGCTCGTATGCCCCTTGTCGAGGCCAAAAACATTGACTTTCTGCGGATTGACCACTATTTAGGCCAATCAATGGATCCCTGTGTTTGCATAGAGCGGGTACACGCGATGCCCAAACAGGGCGTCACCTCAATGTTTACTTTTGGCAAAGGTTATGGGGGTCTTCTTGCCATTATTGAGGTGAGAGGTTTTCCCGTTCTCAATGTGCTACCCCGTGCGTGGCAAAAGGAAATGCTTCCCGACTGCCCCAAGGGGGAAACTAAAGAGGAGGCTGTTCGACACGCCGTTGAACTTTGGCCGGAACTTGGCTTACCCCTTAAGAAAAAGGTGAACCAAGGAATCGCGGACGCGGCGTTGCTTGCGGAATACGGGAGAAGGCAGTGGCTATAAAAGTAGATGCGTCCCATGAGGGGTTCCTGGGGAGGCGGATAGACGAAATGCCTTCTGGGTGGTGGCGCCCAATATCTCTTCCCGAACTCCTGTCTTTGGGCCCAATTAAAATGGGGCCCGGGAAAATTGCCATTCGCATAACTGTGATCGGGCGACTGTATTGGGAACGAGAACGCCTTATTTATGCAACAGAATCTGCAAGATGGCTTATGCAATGCTTGGACAGACTGGGTATCTTCGATACCGAAGCGCCGCAAGGTCTTGATCCGCCAGAAGTTCTGAAAGCTTTGGCGGTGTTGCGCCGTTCTCTAATTCATGTCAAAGGACTCCAAACTCCCGAACAGGCAGGCGCTAGACGATTGGCTGAAAGCGACGGGCTCTGGGTGCAGAGTGTGCCTAGTGGGGGAGCCGTGGACAACCCTGATTGAGTCTGGGCTTCAGGCGATCGCCGAAGGGCACACTGGACACAGTCCGACGGATCTGCATAAGTGGCTGGCCGCAAACGGCTTTCCACTAAGCCTTTATATGTTTAGGGGCCACGCCAGGTCATGCCTGGGAGAGTTGTATGAAAGAGCGAAAAGAACCTGAGGCGCAAGACTCTAGCCTCAGGGCTTGGCTTGAGGACTGTCCTCCTTCCGTCAGGGCTGAGAAAAAGGAGGCGTTGGCCGCCGCTACAGAGGAGGCGGCAGAAGCTCGCCGCAAGTTTATGGAGGATGGCAGCGCGGCCAAGGAAGGGGAACTAATCCGTGACATCCTTCGGGTTGCCGACGATGAACTACTTGCTTACCCGGGGACTTGCAGTCGAGCAAAATATAAGAAATACGGGCATTTCCCCGAAACCATCGTTTACGACCATTTCGGAAATCACGAAGAATTCCAGCGAGCATCCGGCCTTCGAGATACGAGAACTACAAAATCTTATCGAGATCGCCGAGCGCGTCTCAAAAGCGAGGAGACGGTCCAGGAATACTACGCTGAAAGTGTGCGCCCCTGGTGTGGAGCGTTTGAGAGGAAGAATAAGGGGGATGAAATTCTTCTCGTCTGTGGATCCGATTTCCACGGACTTGAGGTGGACAGATTTGCCCTCGAAGTGTTTATTGATGTTTGCCGTCGGACGCAACCGGATGTCGTTTGCCTCAATGGGGACGTTGTAGATTTCAATTCTGTGGGATTTTGGTCCAAGAATCCCAACAAATTGCTCGATCTGCAAGGAGAGATCACATGGACGGTGGAGAACATTCTGCGCCCAATCCGAGAGGCGGCCCCCGACGCGAATATCGATTTTTTAGTGGGGAACCACGAATACAGATTGATCCGCTATCTCTGCAATGTGTCCCCTGCGCTCGCCTCATTGTCCTGTCTCGATTTCGCCGAATTATTTTCCCTGAAAGAGTTGCAAATCTCCCTTGTTTCCAACGACGCTATCCTCGCGCCGAACGAGCGCGACCGCCAAGAGATGAGCAAGCAAACATGGAAAATTTACGGGGGCTGTTTCGTGGTCACCCACGGGACGAGCGCCGGGAGGTTCCCAGCAGACAAGGAACTCAACAAATACGGTCTATCGGGGATGTCGGGCCATGTCCACCGCCCCCAATACCAATCTACCCCCACAGTAGTCAATCCATGGGCTGACTGGATGACCTGCGGGATGATGGCCAAGAATGACCTTAGAGACGGCGCTGGCCACGGGGAGACCTTCAAGACGGGCCCAAGCACTTGGACTACCGGATTCGGGGTAGTCTCGATATTCCCCAAGGAAGGCGTCGCATTACAGACACCAGTAGTCATCAAGAGAGGTATTGCGGAGTTTGGCGGCGTGACATACCGCGAGAGAGATGCCTGCGCCGAAATTTAAGCCCGCTCCACGCCCCGGAACGCCTGAGTACAGGAAATGCTTAGTTGCCGTCCTAGACTACTTGCAGGAGGAACTCCCCTGTGAGTACCCCGTTCGGATTCGCCTCGTGCAGTTGAAGACGGAGTATGGATACTGCGACCTAAAGCGCCCACAAAAGGGCAAAAGGCACTTCCTTATTGTCATCTCCCAGGGGATGGACTTCCTCATGGCCAAGGACACGCTACTCCACGAATATGCCCATGCCCTGTGCTGGTCTAGTTGTCCGGCTGGTGAATCCCATGGGCCAGAATGGGGAGTTGCCTTTAGCCGAGTGTACCAAGCCGCAGTGGGGGACGACTAGCCCACCTTTTTATATTGACTCGATGCCCAGAGCATCGGTAAGGTTCTGCTTATGGTACTCCCCATTGACCCGACGAAGGAATACACTTACCTCGCTGAGTGTGATCGCGAACTGGAAGAAGACAAGCAATCCAAGTTCATCATCCGCCCACTGACGGCGAGAGAGGAGGCGTATGTGACGGACTCCTTTCTAAACATCGACTTAGGGGGCGGAGAAGCCTCTGCTACAGCCAAAACAGGTGAGAGGGTGATGGCTATCCTGAATGTGGGGCTGATCCGCTGGGAAAACTTCCCTCCGGGGGGGCCCGATCTCCACTTTTCCGCAAAAGGAGCTGGCAGTAAAAGGCGTATTGCGGATAAAACGCTCTCTCGCATTCCAGGCGATGTTCGTATGGAAATTGCAAACGCGATTACGGAAGGCTTGGGAATGGTGGAGGAGGTGGAAAAAAACTCAGAGTCGCAGTCTGGGGCCTCAGCGGAAGCCTAGACATTTCTTGCGACTTGTGCCGCATGAAGACGGCTGATGGAGACTACCACCCAACAGCCCTTCTAAGGCGCACCGCGTGGGGTTGCGACACTCCGGCCACCCAGGCGGTTTTCTCAATATCATGCCCATCGTGCCACCGTAGCGGCTCAGACTGCGCGGTGTGCGGAGGGACAGGGGAGGCTCCTGTATTTGACTGCCCGTTCAAGGACAAGGGAGCCATCCAGAGCGTTGGCGCCATGATTCCGTATCTCAGGGATGCCGAGGACGCAGGCATACTGCCTGCTTCAGGAGGAATGCTGGATCAGACCTCCTTTTTCGTCAAAGCGTTCCGGATATTTTGCCACGCCAGAGGAAAAGCACAAGAACACTCTATGGAAAAGCAGAAAAAAGAGTCAGAATCAGCGACCAAGAAGCATTCCTCCTCCATGCCCGGAATCAAGAGCCCTCAGATGCCGCGTATGCCTAGACGATAAACAAACATGGCCAAAAAAACCAAACTCTCCATTCAGCTAAGGTTTGAAGACCTTATGTCTAGGGAGTTGGTCAAGGTCAACAGGGCTCTCGCTACTCTCAACACAGGACTAGCAAGGACCAGTTCGGAGCAAGCGGGCTTAGTGAGGGCGCAGGGGCAGGGCACAAAAGCATTGGCCCTCGTCACCACGGGCGCGAATAACTTTCAGAAAGCCCTAACGGGAGCAGCCGCAGCGACAGCCAGTTCCAATCAAAAAACAAGCGACTGGGCAAAGTCCGTCAAGAATGCCACAGATGCGGTGTTTGCGGATATTACCGCCCTACGGAAGCAGGCTAAGGCCATCCACGAGGCGGCGAAAAAGAGATCTGCAGGAAATAAAGCAGTCGAGAAAGAGAGTTTAGCAGTAAGCAATCTGGTCCATAAGGAAGTCGATCTGGAAAAGATTTATGCCCGTGTAATTAAAGGGGGCGCCAAACTTAGCCAGCAGGAAAAAGAGTTAGCGAAAGACGCCGCAATCCACGCCAATTACGAGAATAAAAAGGCGATTGTCATGAGGCGGGTTACGGAGGCCATGGTTCGTCTCAACGCCTCTGGGCAGACCTTTACCAAGGAACAGAAGGAAGCCTATATCGCCGCTGCCGCGCTCGGGAAAAAACTAGGGGAAGAGAGGAAGGCGCTCGATGAGGTTCGGGGTGCCGTCGAATATACGGGTGGCGCGACAGAAAAAACGACCGGCTCCTGGAAGAAGTGGGCAAAAGCCTTGGCTGTGGTTACCCTCGGTGTGCTGGCTCTCAAGGGAGCCTTCAATCTCTTGAGAAAGGCTTTTAGTGCCATCTCCGCCTTCGCCAAAAGTTCGATCAAGACCTTTGCTGAATTCAACTATGCAATGTCTGAGGTGTGGACTCTTACAGATCAATCCAAAAAAGGCATGGAGGGTCTTTCTAAAAGCGTAAGGGATTTTGCCGTCAGCCACGCGGTTCCGGCCACGGATGCGGCAAGAGCGCTGTACCAGACAATTTCGGCTGGATTTGGGCAGTCGCTCGATGCCGCCGCTGGCACCGAGGTAATGTCGAAATCTTTGATGTTTGCTAAGGCGACCATGACTACGGCGAGCAAGTCTGTTGACCTCATGACGACGGTGCTGAACGCTTATACGCTGGAGGCGAGCGATGCCGCGTATGTGTCAGATGTCCTGTTCAAGACAATCAAATTAGGCAAGACGACGGGTCCCGAACTTGCCCTGAGTTTTGGTCGCGTCGCTTCTATGGCGGCTGCGGCATCAGTACCACTAGAGGATCTTTCTGCGGCGGTCGTTGCCCTAACTCGTGCAGGTCTGAAGACTGACGAGGCTATGACTGCACTCAGGCAGGTTATTAACAAGATCGTTAACCCCACCGAGGGGGCTATTAAAGCGGTTCATAGGTTGGGGCTCGAACTCTTCTCGGAAGAGACGCTAACGAAGAGGGGCGGTCTCTTATCTATCCTGGAAGAAATTTCTGAGGTAACGGAATTCACCTCGAAGGATTTGCAGGCTCTATCTGACCTGATTCCCAACATTCGCGCTGTTACTGGTATTGCGGCAATGAGCCGCCAGTTGGAAGACCTGCCTGACTTCTTGAGGGAGTTCGCAGAAGCAGAAGGAGCCGCCGTAGAGGCTGCCAACAAGGTCATGGGAACATTCAAGTTCCACCTCGACCAAGTCGCTTCTGCTTGGGACAACCTCAAAATTAGTGTTGGGGAATATTTGGCAGGCAACCCTGCGGTAATCGGCGTCCTTAAGGCGACGACCGAGGCGCTAATGGGGATGGCGAAAACACTCACGAATATGGCGAGGGATCCAGAGCATCAGCTCCGCTTTTTCAACGCCATCATAGAGATTTCGTCCCTAGTTGTAAAAGCGTTGCAGTCTGCGCTCGGAGCGATAGGGAATTTTATGGATGCTCTGGCCGCTATAGGATCCGGTGTATCTGGGTCTTTGCTTGGCATAGAAATCGCAGCGACCCCTGAAGCATCCGCTATTAAAGTGAGACTCGATGCGGCGCGGAAAGAATTTGACGACTTCTATCGTGAGAATGAGTTAGCTTCCAAGAAGGTAAAACTTCCCGCTGTTGCCTTCGGCCCTCCTATTTATGTCCAGACATATGGAGGTGACAAGAAACTCGAGAAAGAGTATCTCGAACACCAAGCGACGATTAAAGCACTCAAAGAAGATTACGATACAGCACAGGAATCTGCCGCAAGTTGGGGTGAAACGCTGTCCTCGATCGGGGCAGGCCCATTGGCCGACATGGAGCAGTGGCTTGAAGATACAAGGGGGGCGTTCAAAAGATTCCAAGATGCGGGAAAGGCAGCCCTGTTAAAAAAGAACCTTTCTGGACTTAACGCCACACTCAGCCTTCTCCCAGCGAACATGAGGAAGGGCGCCAAGGCGTCGCTTGATTTCGCCAATTCGCTCCTAGAGCTGGGCTTCACTGCCAAACGGGCGCTGGATTTTAAAGTGGGGCTGGATATCCAGCCGTCGCTTGATGGCATGAAGAGGGCCATGATTGATTTCTTCTTCTGGCAAAAGAAGGAAGTCTTCAATGTCTCAGAGGCATTTAAGGAAAGTTGGGGCAAGCAGAGCGGTAGGCTTGAAGCGGTTACAGAGTTCGCTGAGGGAACCAAGAAGATACTCATCAAGAGCAGTAATGACGCCAGGACGATTGCCCTTGAGCAAGCTGCTGATGAGGTGAAAGGCGTTCGGGCGAAACTTGTAGAGTTGGCTGAGGACCGCGGGACAATTTTCCAGAAAATATGGGCAGGATATAAAATTGGACCCCAAGTGGCCAAACTTGCCCGGGAGAGGGAAGCCAATATTCATAAGAAGTATGACCAAGACATAATCGATGACGCCATTGCGGCCCGTGTGAGGCTTCAGGAAGAGACCGCGGTTCTACAAGAGAAGGGGGTTGCCGATAGCCGCGAGAGAGCCCTCGCTGTGGCGAATGTCGAGCTAATGAACGCGGAGAAATCTATTCTCGCTGCACACAATGCCGCTGAAGACAAATCCGCCGTTGAAGAAGAACTCAATAACCAATTGGTAGGGGAATGGGAAAAACATAGAGCCAATGTGGCCGCTATCAATGCCGAATGGGATGGCAAAGACTTAGCCAGTGTTAAGAGACACCATGCTGCCCTGAGAAGCGCAACCAAAGCTCATAATGCAGCCGCTAGAGCGGTGCGGGACGCCGAGCGCCGTGAAGGGAGAGCGAAAGAAGCCTACGAGGAAAAATTGGTCACCTTGAAGGTCGACGCCCTCCACAAGTATGCCGAAGCATTCGCCGGGACCTATCAACAGCAAGGCCAGGTCATTGCCGCCACAGGTCTGGAGGAAATCCGTCTTGTTGGCGTCAAGTATGCGAATCTGGAGAGCGCACGGGTGGATTACAACCAAAGGATGGAGTATCTCGTTGCCGACCTGACGACCCAGCTTAAAGATCTAGAGGCGGGGGCACGGGACAACGCCACCCTTACGCAGGCGGAGAAGGACGCCTTCGCCATTCAGAGGGCAGGATTGCAAAATAGAATTGATGCCCTCAGTGACTACGAAAGAAAGGCAGTCGACCTTGCCCGGGAGCAACTCCTAGAAGAAACGGCCCTCAGAGAGACCACCTACAAGAAGTGGGCAATGATGCAGGATGACATGGGGCTCGGCGCAGAGATGGCATTCCGCACTATGATGCAGGGCATGGAGTCAACGGCGCAGATGACCCACGATCTGATAACGACGATGTTTGACGGATTAGCCTCTGAACTGGAGAGCGCGATCTCTTCTAGCCTGGTGGGCACATTAGAGAGGGACGAAGAAGGCAGGTTGGTTATCAAGTTGGAACCGTTTGACGCCCGTGAACTAGGTCTGAAGTTGGGGATGATTTTCGCGAATCAGGTGATTGAGATGCTCGTAACCGTGATGGTTCAGAAATTAATTACTGCCATCGCATCTAACTTGACCCTCACGCTACCCACCCAGCTGGCTGCCGCTAACATCAACGCCGCCGCCGCTGCTGAAATGCTTATTGCCGCGAACATTATGGCAGGAGCCGCAGGAACAGAAATGGCGGCTGCGACTACGGAGGCTGCTGGCGATACAGCCGAAGCCGCCGGGGGCTTCGGCAAAATGATGGGAAACATCGGGACCATGATGACTGGGGCTTTAACTACGATCACGACTGGGCTCACCGCCATAGCCGGCGCAGTAGCCGCTATAGGGACGGCCATCATTACTATGGCTGGTACCATGATTGGAATCCTTGGAACCCTCGTGGGGACCTTCGTCACACTGGTTGGCGGCATTCTGGCCATCGTGACCTCCATTGTCGTGGCTACAATGGTTTTATTGGCCTCTGGCGTTGCGGCCATCATTGCGATGACCGCCGTTGTTGTCGCTGCGGCTGCTGGAATTGCGGCTATCGTCACAGCGGCGGTCATTGCCATAACTGCAGCCCTAGTCGTTGGAATCGGGATTCTCGTGATTAGCGTTGCCTTCTTGGTTGCCAAAGGCATCGCTGTCATGGCGGCGGCAGGGATCGCTGCAATGGTGGCACTTGTCTCAGTTGCCGCATATGCCTTCGCCGCCGTAGGCGCAGCCTCCTTGGCTCTCATTCTTGCCGCCGCCGCACAAGGGGGTGCGGCCTTGGTCCTAACGGGTGCAAGCGCCCTCCTCATCGTGGCCGCAACAATGCTGATCGCGGCAGCCAGTATGCAGATGGCCGGTGGCATCGGTGGCGTTTTGGGTTGGCTGTTTGGGTTCTCCAAGGGCGGAGTTATGCCTGGGGAGATGACGAAAAAGTATGCGGCTGGGGGAGTGGCCAACAGCCCTCAGTTGGCACTCTTTGGCGACGGCGTGGGCGCGGAAGCGTTTGTTCCTCTTCCAGACGGGAGGTCAATACCAGTTGACCTAGGCCAAAGTGGTGGCCGGGGGCCGTCCGTGGGGAATGTGAATGTGAAAATCGAAGCCAATGACACAAAGGGTTTCGACAGACTCCTGGACGAGCGCCAAGACCTCATTGTCAGCCTTATCACGCAGGCTGTTGACCAGAGCCTCTCCACTAGACGACGCTTCCAGATGTAATGGCCGACACCGAAGACATCGTCATTACCTACGATTCTGCCGGCACGACGGGAACGGCAGGAAGAATTTACGAGTTCACGCATCGCCAAAGGATTGGGAATAATCTCGGCGACTACCCTTTCGATTCTGCGGGACCGCACCTCCCTAACAGCGACTATGTGTTTTCTACCCCATACGAGTGGTCGGCAGCAAGTTCGCCAGGACCTGGGTCTTCCTTATTGATGCCCAATACGGGTACTGGTGCAGGTGACATCGGTGACGGGTGTACGGTTGGGGCATTCGACACTACGGCGAGTTCGACTATCAGCACCCCGACTGCTGGTTTGGTTATGGTGAGCAGCACCCGCTCTGAATATCTCTTCCCGTGGCCGTCTTCCGCTTTGGGGGGAGGTTACGGAAATGCTGGCTTCAGGAAAGTCAAGATTCAAGGTAAGTTCAAGTTCACTACAGGAACCACATTGGACAAGGGCATCTTGGCTATTGCCTACAACTACGCACCCGGTTCGGGCACAAAAACCACACTTATAGGGCCATCGACATCGGCCTATTACGAAAGTGGCCCATATTACGCTGGGGGCATGGGAAACATTATTGAGGTTAGGTCAAGCGGGAAGATCACTCGTTTTGCTTGGGATGGGGGAACTGGTGGTGGCACGAATTACAATAGCATTGCTTCCCAAACGATCACCGCCCCCACCCCAGGTACCACCTATTACTTTCAGTTAACTCTGGCTTATGTTGTTGAGGGAACGACGGCGACGACTTGGCGCCATGTCCAGTCTGCGTCTACTTTCAAGTTGGGGACGAATGCTTGGGCCGACATCGATGACAATACAACGGTTGATGACATCTTCCCCGCCACCATTGATTACACGACTGCTGGAGAACAGTCGACCCTTTACGGGAGTGGAACATGGGGATTTGGGGGTCGCAACGAGGAGAATCCGTGGGATGACGCATCCTACAAGGGTTACCAACTGGACGAGATTCGGGTGCTGGCGGCTGATCAGGACAACGAAAGCACAACTGCTCCGACCTACGGGGCTGATGTCACAATCTGGAGGGACAACTTCGCCAGGGATGGTCATCGCTTCATTACGAGGCGCCCAACTTCCTCAACAATTGTCAACGGAGCGGCTTTAAAGAGTTCCTTCTGGGCCGTAGGCGAGCCTTGTGGCCCGCACAATAGTTATCAGGGTTCTGATGAGTTCCCAGAGGGGGGAAGAGGGACGACTATAGACAGTTCGTGGACGGACAGTGCTGGCGCCCAGACAGCCTCTACGGACTCACTGGCGGTAATTCAGAACACGAGTGTAACCGACCCAGTCGTCGGTCCATACCAATCATACGGCAAACGCCTACAGGTGCCAGCACTCGATGAGGATATGGAAGCCAACCTCCCCATAACGGCCAGGACTGTGCGCTGGGACACGAGTGGCGGCTCAGTTAACCCCACACTAAAGTGGCGGGATATTTTTCTTATTGACACCACAAACATCAAGAAACTGTTGGGAGACGCTGAAACAGCTACATCGAATGTGGAGACAGCGATCGATGACGACATGGAGGTTTCGGTTGGGTTTACCTTCGCATATAAAAATATGCGCGGCCATGACAATGGCAACCCGGCAATCCAGGATCAGACCGGAGTTGGTGTGATGGCGCGAGTGGGGAGAGCTGTCGATACTGGGGGAAAATACTCCATCATGGAGGACCCAGAAACGGCCAAGTACACAGCTTACTTCGGATATGTGTTCGCTGGGGATAACCCCCCTAGCGTTACGATCCAGAAGGGCGCCGGTAATGAGTTCGTGAGCCGCCCTGACTGGATAATCGGAAGATGGGTTGATGGTGTCGAATACTTCATCGCCGCCGGTAACGGTAATCTTTTCCCGCGCCAAGAGATCGAGGGAAGTGACTCTTACCGACTAGCCCTCGGCGTCCAGGGAACTGGTGATCCGGTACTAGAGTTGAAGATGATGGTTGATCCCAGATACGGAGCCACCTCAGGGTGGACTACACTTGGCACGGTAACGGACTCTGCCGCATTTACAGGACATACTGACATCTCAGGCGCGGGCAATCGTCTTACCGGGCTGATTTCATATATGGGGCCACGGCTTTCAGCGCCCACCAGCGGCACTTATGTAAACTACGGTTCTTCAGCCATTGCTTGTAGCCTCCTGCTCAACTGGTTCGATATAAACCACGCGAAGATTAATACCGGAGGGACTTGGTGGTCCCCACCTTCAGAGGGACTCGGATTCGTAGAGCCGCCACAGACTACTATTCGGCGTAGTGGTGGAACCGAGGATATCGGGGACGCTCCCTATGCGCCGGCACAAATGGAGACCGTGGCGTTGGACTACGCGAAGTATCTATTCCTGTCCGACTCTGGAACGGAGAAGAGAATGCCCGCGTACTCACAGTATGTTGGTTCATCAAACAAACCTCGCCTCCATATGAAGGTCACCTGGCTTATCCTCGACTCGGAACTAGATACCCTCCTGAGTTTCCTGAGGGGATGCCGCGACAACGGGAAGGCTTTTGGGCTCCAGAATTCAGATGCCACCGCAAGTTCAGCAGCGGCTTTCTACGCCTTTGCCACAAGTTCGGCGCCCATTAGTTATGAGCGCCAGACGGGTGGTGTCTTCAAGGTTGGTCCCGTGGATCTGATTGAATCGTTTGGCGTAGCGGCTCCATAAGCCCCACCCACCCTACTTAGTCAACCGCTTTTCTCCAAATTGGTCTCCAAGTACACCGGAGTTTGCGGACCACCCCAGGCGCCTGCTATCTCCTCCTCAAAGTAAAGCTCCGCCGCCCGCTCGCTCATCCCGCCGGCTACTAGGTTCGAAAGGATCCGCTGACGATCGTAAACAAGAACCGGGTCACGACCATACAAGCGACCAACTCCCACGACTGCGTTGTCATGACCAGTCACCCGAGGAGCATCAACCAAACTCTCGTCTAGGTCTTCTTCCATGACACCAGTTTATTACACAAAACAGTAAACAGCATACCTTGTTTTTCTATTTATTTGTTTTCATAGGGGGCAGCTGGGAGGGCGCCTTGAAAAAGTGGACACCTTTCTCCCTTTTTTTACCAGAATTTTTTTTGCTTGGAAGTGGTGAACTGGTTTCCCCTGGGGCGAACTCCGGTTTCCCTGATCGTGAACCAGGAACCGTGGTTCAGGGTTCAAACTGTCGTCCAGTTTGTATGCATTATGTACAAAAGTGACAGGTGGGCGAGAGGGCTCCGGGGGACAGGCAGCCAGCGCTCTGAGGTTCCAGCGTATGGGGTATGGGTGCAAAAAAAAATCCCCCGGGCCGTTAGGCTCGGGGGAAGTGGTGGACAAGTTACAATGTCCCGTCGTGGAAATCTTGGGTTTCCTTGTCGCGCATTACGGAAATCAAGGTTTCTACTTCGGCCCGGTCTTTGGGGTTGTTTGCGTTGTAACTTTTGCCCTTGGGTTGGGTTGGGCATCGGCCGCCGATTTCTACTACCCCTTGAGCCGACGGTGTCCGCCGCGACATTTCTAGAATAATCAAGGCTTCCGATTTTGTCGCGGCTCGTCCCGTTATTTTTTGGTGGGTTTTGTGCGCTCGAAGGAGAGCCGAGTGGCAGGTAAGAGGGGAGAACAGCCCGAAGTGCCTTGGACTGACCTCAGGGTTGTTTGACCAAGAGCCGCCCTTGAGGGCCGCGCTGTTTGCCGTCAAGTTGGCGTAGGTGTCGCGCTGGAACAGTCCCCGCGTTTTGGGGAAGTAGCCGAGTGAGAACATCCAACCCTTACCTACAACATACTCGGCGAAGTCTTGGACAGTCTTTTCAGCCCACACTTCCCCGTCGTATTTTTCAATGGGGAGCAAGAGTTTTGCCTTGTTGGTTACTTCTTGGGTGAGAATTTTCCAGTCAAGAATTTTTTTCCAAAGTTTCATTTTTCTTTCCGTTGTTGTTTGCATTGTGCCGATTTTGGTGGGCTCGGCGTTGCCCTTATGTCTGTATTATCGGCCCGCGGCGGCCTTTGTGCGCCACTTTTTCCTTTTTTTTCGGGGGATTTCCACCACCACCACCACACGCCACCACCACCCCCCACACGCGCCCACCACACGCGGGCGGGCGGCCGCACCACACGCGCCCACCACACGCGGGCGCCACACGCTGGCGGGCGATTGCAGATCGTGGCAAAATCCGACAATCCGACAGAATGCGATGGCTTTGTATCACCGGAGAAAAAAAAATCCCCAAAAAAATGCGATGGCTTTGTATCCCCCACAAAATGCGACAACTCCATATCCCCCACAAAATGCGACAGGTCAAAAAAAAAGGCCCGCGGGCTGAGAAGCCTACGGGCCTAGTGTGGTGGTGGTGGACTACTTGGGAGTTTCGGGCTTGGGTGCAATCGGCATTATCACACCGTAAGCCTCAGACTCGCGGGATGAAACTAGGATGGCTCGGTGGATTAGGTTTCCATTGTCATCCTTGTCCGCTTGCAAGTGCAAAGTGACGGCATCCGCGGCCATGGCCTCCGCCAAATTGCGCAAGAGGGACGCGCTCAGCGTAACCTTTCGCACCGTCGACTCCTCCTCCGGGACAACTTGCTTCCAGTCCGGGAATGAGCCCGTACTCTCTTGGAAGGGCCGTTCCAAGGTCATGCCTTGCGCTTCCAAGTGTAGCCCAGCGTTGCATCCTATTCTTGTCACTCCGCCCGTCGGGATACCCTTGCGGGCCTCAACTATGGCCTTCTTGGAAACTAGGCCATCGGTGTCGTCGTCGTCCGTTTTCACGGGAACTACCACTAGGATGCGGCCGTTAGTGGCCACTAGGTCAGTCCCGTCCAGCATGGCATGCTCAGTCTGGTGCCGAGCATTAGCGTCCTTGCTCAGGGCTTTCTCAATTTTGTTTTCTTTTGCGAGTTTCATTGTGTTGCGTTGGTTTCATCCGGGTCCCGGGTAGGTCCGGGCTTTCCGTATGGGAATGGTATCACAATTATGGAATAAATGGCCAACTATCCTAGAATAAATGGCCAACTATCCTAGGAAAGCGATCACACCATCACACCATCACACCATCACACCACCACACCACCACACCACGCGCACACGATCCGGAGCGGCTGGCCGACAATCCGACAATCCGACAAAATGCGATAACTCCATATCCCCACAAAATGCGATAACTCCATATCCCCACAAAATGCGATGGCTTTACATCCCCCACAAAATGCGATGGCTTTACATCCCCCTAAAAGAAAAGGGGTGGGGGCCATTACGCCCCCACCCCTAGAGCCTTACAGGGAAGCCTAGCCTAGTGTTTCGGCTAATTCCACGAGCCGCGCCAAGTCTCCATCCTTGTTTGCGTCAAACTTTTCACCGTCTATGGCAACCGTTACCGTTGCGCCAATGGCTGGGGTACGGCGTGAACATTGGAGGGCGTACGCACTTTCCGGGATGGTCAATTCCATACGCTCCCAATTTGAGTCCGTGCCGAAAGCCTGAACCGCCTTCAGTTTCTGGATCTCTTTTCGGTTGCGCTTGAGCGCGTCGAGGTCAGTCAGAGGGTGGGAAGTATTGGCTTCTTTGGGGTCAAATCCAAGTATTCCACCTTTCAATCCCTGACTGTTTCGGGTTAGGTTTGAGTAAGTTGATTTCGAGTAGTTCCCCTTAGTTTTCAGGAAGCCACCAAAGGAGAACATTGTCGCCATGCCCATCAGGCTCGACACCACCTTGCGCATGACCTCCTCGGGGAACACTTCCCCCGTGTAGGTGCTTATGTGGGTGGGCGGGTTTAGGATAGGCTTAGCCGTTTCGGGGCGGCTAAGGCTTTTCCATCCAAGTAGGTCAAACCAGTTTGTGAGTGTTTTCATTTTACTAGCGGCTAGGGGAGAATCCCATCTCTGCCGTGCGTATAGCATACCTCTTTCTACCCTTTGCGCAAATAAATATTTAGGTGTCAGGGGTCAGGTCAGGGGGTGGGTCAG
>Ga0114905_1000541_pt1 | contig 23602 bp, 21 predicted proteins | sample MalvireepMed_b05_FD_83499 | JGI IMG/M metagenome (GOLD analysis project Ga0114905, IMG submission 83499) | Marine viral communities from the Global Malaspina Expedition - Malaspina viral metaG DeepMed_b05 | ecosystem: Environmental > Aquatic > Marine > Oceanic | place: Mediterranean Sea...
CGCGATGATCGAACCGCCGGCGGCCGCCTTCGCGGCGGAGCGGCGCACCGATGAGGATCTGCAGCTTTTCCGCGACGCGCTGCACGCGATGCGCTACTGCGACATGACCGAGGACAGCTGGCACGCCGCGGATGCGAGCTTTCACCGCGCGATCCTCGTGGGATCGCACAACCCGGTGCTGCATTCCCTCGAGGCCGGCATCTGCGCGGCGGTGGCCCATACCACCGCGTTTCGCTATCGCGACATGTCGAACCCGCACACCCGCAACCCGGTCGAGGAACATGCCGCGGTTTTCGAGCGGATCGAGGCGCGCGATCCGGCCGGCGCCCGCCGCCTGATGGCGGAGCTGGTGGATACGGCGCTGCTGGACTCGCGCGGCACGACGGTCTTCGATCTTGGCCTGCCGACCCTCAAGGGCTGAAACAGCCGTCGCGCAGGCGGCGCTTTCCCGGACCCCCGGCATAAGACCGCCCCGGCCTTCGCAGCCATGGCGGTCCATGGGTTCGGTGGTGCGGGGTCCCGCGCCTCAGCCTTTCACGCCAGAGGAGATCATCACCGCTTCGGTCACGCGTTTCTGGAAGATCAGGTAGGCGATCACGCCCGGTGCCGCGGCCAGCAGCGCGACCGACATGATGCGCGCGTAGGCCACGCCGAAGGCGTCGTTGACCTGCGTGATGCCGACCGGGATGGTCATCATGTCTTCGGTCGTGATGACCAGGAACGGCCAGAGAAAGGCGTTCCAGCTCATGATGAAGGTGATGATCCCCAGCGCCGTCGTGATGCCCCAGTTGAGTGGCAGGTAGACCCGGAAGAGGAGCGTGTAATCGGTGCCGCCATCCAGCACCACGGCTTCCTTCATCTCCTTGGGCACCGCGTCGAAGAACTGCTTGTAGACGATGATGACCACCGGCACGACGAGTTGCGGCAGGATGATGCCGCCCCAGCGGTTGATCAGGCCCAGATCGTTCATCAACACGAACTGCGGCACCACCAATGCCTGCGCAGGCACCATGAAACTGCCCAGCACGACAAGGTACAGCACCTTGCGCCCGGGAAACCGCATCTGGCTGAGGGCATAGGCGCACATCATGCCGGTCACCAGGACGACGGCCGTGATGATGACCGAGGTGCCGATCGAGTTGATGTACCAGTCAATCAGGCTCGTGTTGAACAGCGCATCGATGTAGGAACTTAGGTTGAATTCGTCCGGCAGCAGCCCGGCCTCGTCCGAGACCACACGGTTTTCCGATCGGATCGAGGTCACGAACGCCCAGTAGAGCGGAAAAATCCAGATCAGCCCGGCGACGATGGTAAGGCCCGTGAGCGCTGCGTTCTCAAAGCGTCTTTGTCGTGTCATTTCTCTTTGCCTCCGATCCGCAGCAGCTGGAATTGCAGGACCGAAATCACGACAATCAGCAGGAACAGTACGAGCGAGACCGCCGCGGCGTAGCCCCCGTTGTTGAGCTGGAAGGCCTCGCGGTAGACCATCAGCAGGAGCACGTAGCTCGAGTTGAAGGGGCCGCCTTCGGACAGCAGGTAGATCTGATCGAAGATCTTGAGCTGCAGGATCAGCTGCAAGGTCAGGACCAGCGCCGTCACCGGCCAGAGCAGCGGCCAGGTCACCCGGAAGAAAAGCTGCCGCCGCGTGGCGCCGTCCAGCTTGGCCGCCTCGTAGAGCTCTTCGGGGATGTTGCGCAGACCGGCGATGAAGAGCAGCACGTTGAAGCCATTGGTCCACCAGATCGTCACCACGGCCACGGCGGGCATCACCCAGTGCGGGTTCTTGAAGACGGGCACCGGCTTGCCGGTGAAGAACTCCAGTGCCGGTTGCAGGATGCCGAACTGGAAATCCAGCATCCAGGCCCAGATCTGGGTGACCACCGACACCGGCAGAACGTAGGGCGTGAAGAAGAACACCAGCGCCAGCGCTTGCATGCGCCCCGACAGGCGATTGACCGCCAGCGAGATCACGAGCGCGATCACGGTGGTGGGTACCACCGTCAGCACGACGAAATATCCGTTGTTCACCACCGAGGTGTAGAACAGCCGGTCCGAGAACAGCCGCGCATAATTGTCCCAGCCAACCCAGTCGCCTTCGCCGATCAGTGGCGCGTCGGTGAAGCTCATCCGGATCACCTCGATGACCGGGTAGCCGAAGACCAGCGCGAATATGGCCACGAAGGGAAGGATCAGCGAATACGCGGTCAACCTGTGGCGCGACCTGTTGTGGATCATGGCCATGTTCTCAAGTCTCCTCCCGAAGTCAGCGCCATCCCGCCCGGCCAGTCCGGGCGGGATGCGATCCGTCTCAGTCCATGCGGCTTTGCAGCTCGGACTTCATCTGGGCGACGGCGTCCTCGGGGGAGAGGTAGCCATGGATCGCCGGAGAGATGATGTTGACCGCCGCATCATAGGCCGGCGAGGCGACGCCCGCGACCTTGCTGCGCGGCTCGTAGGTGGCATTCGCGGCCAGTGAGGAATAGGTCGCGTTGGGCTCCATGGAGGCGAATTCCTCGCTCTCGGCCACGGGCTTGTACGCTGGAATATGGCCCGCATCGGCCCACTGGATGGCGTGTTCCTCCATCCAGCCGATGACCTGCATCACCGCATCACGCGTCTCGGGGTCCATCTCTTCCCCGCCCTGGACCGGGATCGCCCAGGCGTGGCTGTCTGCCCAGGTGGTCTGCTCGTCCATCAGCTTGGGGATCTCGACCGCGCCCCACTCGAAGCCAAGGTCGCCGCTGTCCTCGAGGTCCTTCATCGTGGGCACTTCCCACACCCCGTTGATCTGAAAGGCCGACTTGCCCGAGGTGAACAGCGCGACCGAGGCCTCGTAGAGCGCCTGCTCGGGTTGCCAGCCCTCGTTTTGCCACTTGGTCATGATCTCGACGGCGCGCTCGGCCATTTCGGTGCTTTCGCCCGGCAGGACCTCACCGGAGTCCGAGATCAGCGTGCCGCCCTGCTGCGACAACAGCGTATAGAAGACGCGGAACACCCCGCCATCGTCCCCCGTGGCGTAGGTCACCGGCGTGGCCGAGCCGTTCTCAGCGGCGACCTGCATGGCTTCCTCGAAGTCGGCGACACTTTCGATGCCGGTGAGGCTGCCGTCGTCGTCGAGGAACCGCGAGCCCTCGAGATAGGAGCGGTTGTAATAGAGAACGACCGAGTGGATGTCGAAGGGCACCGCGTAAAGCGTCCCGTCCGGTCCCTTGGCCGCGTCGAGGGCGCCTTCGAAGAAATCGCCCTCGCTCAGGCCGGCGGCCTCGAGATCGGCCTCGGTGATCGGCGTCAACACGCCCTCCTCGAGGCCCAGCGGCATGCGCGAGAGGTGGTAGGTCATCAGGTCGGGGCCCTGGCCCACGGCGGCGGATGTGCGGATCTTGGTGTAGAAGGGCACGCCCCATTCGAGGGTCGTCGCCTCGATCTGGATGTCGGGATGCTCTTCATTGAACTGGCTGATGAGCGCCTTCATGCGCACGCCGTCACCGCCTGCGAAAAAGTCCCACCAGGTGATGGTCTGCTGCGCCAGCGCCGGCGTTGCCGACCCGACCAGCGCCGCGAGCGCCGTTGCCCGTGCAAGTGTCCTGAATGTCATTGCTGTCCTCCTCCTGAATTTCGAGACGCAAGCGCGTCTCCCTCCTGTCGCAGCCGGCCCCGGCCGGCCGTCTCAACGAAGCCTTTCTCCCTCGGGCGTGAAGGCAAAGACCTTGTCCGCGGGGGCTCCGATGTTCAGGGAGCGCCCCTCGAGATTGTCGCGGTTGCCGCGGCGCTCGAAGACGATGTCCCCGCCGGATGCCGCGCGTGCGTGAACGTAGGAATTGCCGCCGAGCTCCTCGGCCATTTCGACCATCACCGGCATGCCGCCGGTCTCGACCGGCGCGAGGTGTTCGGGTCGCACTCCCAGTACCAGCTGGGTCCCGGCGCCGGGCCTCGGCCCCTGAAGCGCGACCCGCAGCTCGCCCTGTTCGGCGCGGGCGGTAAAGCCGGTGTCGTCGCTGGCGCTGACCACGGCATCGACGAAGTTCATCGCCGGAGAGCCGATGAAGCCCGCCACGAAGCGGTTGTCGGGGTCATCGTAGAGCGACAGGGGCCGGCCCGACTGCATGACATGGCCGCCCTTCAGCACGAAGATGTCGTCGGCCAACGTCATCGCCTCGACCTGGTCATGCGTCACGTAGATCATCGTCGCGCCGATCTGGCGATGCAGGCGCGTCAGCTCGAGCCTCATCTGCACCCGCAACTCGGCGTCGAGGTTCGAAAGCGGCTCGTCGAAGAGAAAGACGTCGGGTTCGCGCACGATCGCCCGGCCGATCGCCACGCGCTGACGTTGCCCGCCGGACAGGGCGGAGGGCTTCTTGTCGAGGTGGTCGGTCAGTTGCAGGATGCGGGCGGCCTCACGCACCTTCTGTTCCCGCTCGGCGCGCGGAGCCCGGGCCAGGCGCAAGGAGAAGCCCATGTTTTCCGCCACGCTCAGATGCGGGTAGAGCGCATAGGACTGGAACACCATGGCGACCCCGCGCTGCGCGGGCTCGACGGCGGTCACGTCACGGCCGCCGATCTCGATCATGCCGCCGGATGTCTCCTCGAGGCCGGCAATCATGCGCAGAAGCGTGGACTTGCCGCAGCCCGAGGGGCCGACAAACACGCCGAAATCCCCCTTCGGAACCTCGAGCGACACGCCCTTTATGACAGCGTGTCCACCGAAGGCCTTCTTGACGTTGGTCAGCTTCACACCGGACATGGCTCAGACCCTCAGCCGCACGACGTGGTAGGACAGTGGCGCGAGACTGCCGCCGAGCGTGCCGTCCTCGACCGCCACGCCGCTGCCCGTCGCGGGCGCGATCGCCTCGCTGCCGGGGCCGTTGGTGGCGCGCAGGTCATGGCCGGCCATCACTTGGTGATCGAGCAGCGTGGCGCCCGCGAAGCCGGTCAGCGACACCCGAAGGTCGGCGGCTTCGGTCAGATGCCGGTTCACGATGAAGAGCGTCACCGTGCCCCCGGCGGTGTCGTGGGTTGCTGCCACGTCGAGATAGGGCACGTCGTCGGCCACGTTGCAGTTGTAGGTCGGGCTGTCGACAGAAACCCGCAATGCCGTGCCACGACCGTAGAGGCTCGCCAGCTGGTAGGGCCAGTAGATCGACTGCCGCCACGCCGGCCCGCCGCGCTCGGCACGGATCGGCGCGATCACGTTCACAAGCTGCGCGATGCAGGCGATCTTGACCCGATCGGAGCGGCGGATGAATTCATTGAGCAGGCAGGCGACGAACAGCGCATCCTCGAAGTTGTAGGTCTCTTCGAGCAGGTCGGGCGCCTCCGGCCAGTCCCAGGATTTCCAGCGCCGCTGATCCTCCTCGCGGACGTGATACCAGACGTTCCATTCGTCGAAGCAGATATGCACGTCGTTCGTCGCGCGCTTCTTGGCCTTCACGAAGTCGATCACGCCGGCGATGGACTGGATGTAACGGCCCGTCTCCTCGACCTTGCCGAAGAAGTTCAGCGTGTCGTTTGACGAGTTTCCGAAATACTTGTGCAACGAAATGTAGTCGACATTCTCGTAGCACTCCTCGAGCACGCCGCGCTCCCAGTCGGGGTAGGTCGGCATCTCGTCATTGGAGGAGCCGCAGACGACCATCTCGGCCCCCGGCGTGAGCTGGCGCAGCGCCTTGGCTGTCTCGTCGGCGAGCCGCCCATACTCCTTGGCCTCCTTTTGGCCGATCTGCCAGGGGCCGTCCATCTCGTTGCCAAGGCACCACATTTTCACGTCGTAGGGGTTTTCCACGCCATGGCTGCGCCGGAGGTCCGACCAGTACGTGCCGGATGGATGGTTGACGTACTCCATGAAGTTGCGCGCATCCGAGATCCCCCGAGACCCTAGGTTCACGGCAAGCATCATGTCGATGCCCTGCGCCTCGGCCCAGACCGCGAACTCGTTGATGCCGACCTGGTTCGTCTCCTTGCTCCGCCACGCGAGGTCGAGCCGCACCGGGCGATCCTCCTTGGGGCCGACACCGTCCTCCCAGTTGTAGGCGGAGACGAAGTTGCCCCCGGGGTAGCGGATCGCGGGAATGTTCAGATCCCGCACCATCTGCGCCACGTCGCGACGGAACCCATGGGCATCGGCTTCCGGATGGCCCGGCTCATAGATGCCCGAATAGATCGCACGCCCCATGTGCTCGATGAATGCGGCGTAGAGCCTGTCATCGATTGTGGCGATTTCAAACGCGCGATGGATGTCGGCAGTGACCCGCATCTTGACCCCTCCTCCTTTATTTGTCCTACAAAATGACTGCAGAAAAGCGTCGCTGTCAACAGTCACTTTTAAGTTGAGCGAAGAACCTTCGGCGAAATCTGTGAAGTTGAGTTTCGTCAAGGGGTTAATCGCTAGATTCGATCGCTCTTGTCACGCGGCCGTCGCCTCTCCCTCGGCACTGAGTCTGCTACGAGCGCGCCGCGAAACACTCCCTCACGCATATAAAGGCACGAGCGTGAGGATTGGAGCACCGGGCCCCGCAGCGCCACACATCCGGTGATCCGGCGCGACGCCTAGCGTGTGGGCCGCCCGTCGCTGCGGAGATCTCAGCCGAGGCTGGCGGGCGGGTCGCGACGAGCTGCTCTCGGTGTCCTTGCCGCCGGTCGCATGGGCAGACGCCTGTCGATCACCGTCTTGAAGGCTCATGCCCCCTCCGTGCCACCGGGTGGCGCGGGCCGTTCAACCTCGTCGGGGTTGAAACAGCGTTCGCCGATGTGCCGCAGCCCAGAGCAGTGTCGCTACGACCGCTGGCACGAACATTCCCAACGCCATCGGACGCGGGCTGCCCGTCCCGCCAAGCGCAACGCAGGTCGAAACCGCGAACGCGAGACCGAACTGAACCGCGCCCAGCAATGCCGAACCCGTGCCGGCCCCGTCCGAAGCGGCCGCCATGGCAAGCGCCATCGCATTTGCCGTGAGAAGGCCGACCATCCCCATGGCGATCCAGAGCGGGGCGAATAGCATCCAGACCGTCCCGGTTCCCGACAGCAGCGTCGCCGCCAGTGTCGTCAGGCTGTAGAGCGGCAGCCCCCAGGTCAGCAATTGCGCCGGCGTGAAGCGATTGAGCAACAGGCTGTTGAGGCGACCAAAGACGGCAAGAGCGGCCGCGATCGCGGCAAAGGTCAGCCCGTAGCTTGTCGCGCTCATGCCGTAGACCCCCTGGAAGACGCCGGACGAGCCGGTGATGAAAGCGAACAATCCACCTTGGACCAGCCCGGTGACCAACATCGGGATCAGATAGGCAGAGTGCAAAGTCAGCCGGCGTGCGGTCTGCAGGGCAGCCCGGAACGGATGAGGCGACCGGCGCTCATGCGGCAAGGTCTCGGGAACCACCAGTTTCGTGAGGATGAGGGTCGGCAGACCGATGAGCACCATGGTGACGAAGATCGACTTCCAGCCGAACGCCCCGAGCAGCAGGCTGCCGAGGGTGGGCGAGATGACCGGCCCCATGGTCATCAGCATCACGAGCAGGGTCATGAGCTGCGCCGCTTGCCTGCCGGAATAAAGATCGGTGACGATCGCGCGACCGACCACCATCCCGACACAGGCTCCGATCGCCTGGAGAAAGCGCAATCCGTTGAAGATCGCGATATCCTCGACAACCAGGAGCAGCGCCGATGTCACACAGAACAGCAGCGTGCCCAGAAGCAGCGGCCCCTTGCGCCCGAACCCGTCGACAAAAGGGCCGACGAGAAGCTGCCCGACGCAGAGACCGAGAAAGAACAGGGACAGAGAGAGCTCGGCGGCAGAATGACTGACGCCGAGGCCCTGTGCCAGAACCCCAATCGCGGCGAGATACATGTCGGTGGCCAGCGGCGGGAAGATCGAAGGCAACGCAAGAACGGCGATCAGAACGCTGGTGCGCGGTGGCTTGGAGGGGCTTGGGTGCATGGGCAGCTCTCTCGGGATCAGTTCGTGGACCGAAGTCCAATAACTTAATAGTGGACGTGAGTCCATTAACTGGTCAAAGTGTTGCCCAGTCGAGGCGGGAGGAGCAGATGCACGAAGAGCGAAGCAAGCCAGGGCGCCCCAGAGACCGGGCGGCGGACGATACGATTCGAAAGGCCGCTCTGAAACTGGTGCGAGAGCGCGGCTATCGGAACGTTGCGATCACCACGATCGCGCGGGAGGCCGGGGTGGCGCGGCAATCGGTCTACAACCGTTGGGCAACCAAAGCGGACCTGGTTCTCGACGCTGTTTTCGAAGACACCGGTCGCAACGCGGAGCCGGCATCGCCGACGCCCGACATCTCGTGCCGGATGCATCTGGAAGCGTTCCTGGAAAGGGTTTTCGATCATATCGGTTCGGATGGCGGCACCTTGCGCGCCCTGATCGCCGCCGCGCAGGAAGATCCCGACTTTCAGAACGCCTTCCGCGAGCGTTTCGTCAAACCGCGCGAAGAGTTGGTCACCCGCCTGCTGATCGAGGCGCAGGACCGCGGAGAGCTGCCCCGTTGGGCTGACCCGGACCTCCTGTCGGCCATGGTCCATGGCACATTCTGGTATCGCCTTCTCAACGGCCACGACCTCGATCACGGGCTCGCCCGAGAGATCGCAGCAAGCGTGTTCCGCTGACGTGCGCACGTCGCGGAGGGCGCGACCGAACGCCCTGAGGCGGTCTCAGGAAGAACTGTCGCGCTGACCATCCGCGGTGTCGGCCAGCATCCGCGCGATCGAGGCTTTCGCGCCTGGGTTCCCGTCGCTCGCCCAGAGCAGCGTGATGTCGACTTCGAAGCGCGTGCCCCTGAGCCTGCGGAAGACGGCGCCGGGCTCCGGGCGTGCCATGACGTCGGGTATGATGGCGACCCCCAGACCGGCCGCGACGAAGCCGACCGTCATCGACGGATTGCTGACGGCCCGGTGCGATGCCGGAACATAGCCCAGGGCGCCGGCCGTCAGCGACAGGCCGGAGGGATCATCCGGACCGGCGAAGCCCACGAACGTTTCGTGGCGCAGAGCCTCTGGTGCGATATCGGGTTGCTCTGCCAGCGGGTGATCTTCGGGAATGACGACCATCGCCGCGTGGGCGATCATCCTTCGTGTTTCCAGTCCCCGTGGCAGGACGAGGGACGCCACCGTGACAAGCGCCGCATCGAGATCCGCGCGCAAGACGGCATCGGGCGCACGGGCCGGGTGAATTTCCTCGGGTTCGACCAGAAGCTGTGGGCTGGAGGAGCGGAACGATCTCAGAACCGATCTCAGAACGCCGGACTGAACGGCGCCCGACGAGACACCGAGCCGGAGCTGACCGACCGTGCCCTGCTGTGCCGCCCTCGCGATGGCGCGCGCCTGTTCGGCATGCGCCAAACACCGCCGCGCCTCCTCCCGGAACAGCTCTCCTGAATGGGTCAGCACGACCTTGCGCTTGGAGCGCACGAAGAGCGCAGCGCCGAGCTCTTCCTCGAGCTTCTTGATCTGCATCGACAGGGCGGGCTGGACGATGTTGAGCCGCTCGGCCGCCAGACCGAAGTGCAGCGTATCCGCGAGAGCCATGAAGTAGCGCAGCTGGCGAAGTTCCATAGATCACTTTCAATGATTAGTCGGTCAGAAAACGATATTGGACCTGATTTGTCTAGAGGCATAGCTCGTTGGTCAAGCAACGACCCGCATAGGACGAAAAAGATGAAACTGACTCGCAGGAATTTCTTCAAGAACGCCGCCATCGGCGGAGCCGCCGCGGCGATCACCGGCGATGTTGCCCTTGCGGACGCCCCGCTCGGGCAGATCCCCTTTGCACAGGCCACGGGCACCTTGCCGGGGCAGCACGAGCTTTATGCTCTGCGGGACGGCGAGGGTGAATTCCACCTGATCGGTGGCCATGTCGCGACCCTGATCGCCCGTCCGCAGGACACTGGCGGCGACTGCCAGGCCGCGGTCCTGACCGGCTCGATGGAGGCCGGGCTGCCGCTTCACCGACATGACAAGACCGACGAGGCCGTCTATATCATGGCAGGCCGCTTGGAGCTGCATCTCGATGGTCAGGTCCACCTGCTGACCGCCGGCGACTATGCGTACATCCCCGCCGGCGCCGCCCACGGGTACCGGATGAAAAGCTGGCGCACGCGCGTACTGACCTGGTCGATCGGTTCCCGCCTTGGCGGCTTCTACGAGGCGCTCGGTGAGCCGTTCTCCCGTCCGGTTCAGCCCGATGCGCCCGATTTGAGAATTGCCGAGGCGCGTCTCGACGCGGCCTCCCGCGCGGCCGACGTGACCTGGCTCGGCGCGTTGCCGGACGCGGAGGCCAACATCGTCACCGACAGGGAGGTGCCTGCGGAGCGTCGACCCTACGTGCTCATGGAAGGCGAGGGCGAGCGCCTGGTCGCCGCCGACCAGCTCTTCTCCTTCCTCCAGACCTCCGCTTCGACCGAGGGGGCGTTTTTCGCGGTGATGACCGAAGGGCCCGCGGGCCAGCCGATCCCGTGGCACTATCACAAGCATCACACCGAGAATTTCTTCTGCCTCGAAGGCCGCATGACGCTCTGGATCAACGGGCAGGAACTCACCCTGTACCCGGGCGACTTCTGCCAGGTGACCGCAGGGACCGTCCACAGCTACCGTCTGGACACGCCTTACACCAAGTTCTTCGGCTGGCTTGTGCCGGCGGTGTTCGAACCCTTCTTCCGCTATATCGGCGATCCGACGGACAGCCACGTGTTCCCGATGGAGCCGCCGGCGTTCCGCTTCGACCGCGTCATGGCGCATATGGATGAGCTCGATCTCAACGTGCTGATGGTCCACGACTGATCATCGGCAAGGCGGGGGGGCGGTGGTTTGCCGTGCAGCCCCTCCATCATGTCTGACCTGTGTCTTTGGCAAGGATCGCGCCGACCTGACCGGGCGGAGGCCTTTGCGGCCTTCGCCCGGCGCATCCCCGAGCTGGGTGGTGGCTGCCTTCAACCCAGTGGGAACGGGGGCAGGGGCGGGCGCTTTCACCACGTCTCAGAAACATCGGGATGGATCGGAGAGCAGAGCTGCCATCGGTTATAACGCCACCGCAAAGGTCACTGCGCTTGCTGATCGAAGGTTTGAGTGATCGCGCGTCATCCGACTGACGGTTGGCATCCAACCCCATCGGCTTTCAGGCGCGAGACGCGGTTTGGTCCCGCAAAGCGAAAACGGCGCGCCTCTTGACGAGGCGCGCCGCAGGTATGCTGATCTGTCACGCTTGGCGAGCGCCGATCAATCCCACTTGGGAAGCGTTTCCATTTCCTCGGCGGTCATCGACACGGTGTATGTCCCGTTGTCGTATTGAAGGTTCTCGAACGAGATCACCACGTCCTCGTCACCGATGTCGAGCCAGCCACCAACTTCGACCACTGCTGCAGTCGGCATGCCGGTGTCGTCCACAAGGATTTCCTCGATCTCGCCGACCTGATCGCCGTTCGGGCCGAGGATCTTTGCGTCGTCGACCGATCTGAGAACATCGACATCGAGGCCCTGGGCCAGAGCGGTCCCTGCGGCGAAGGTCAGTGCGATGGCGGGAAGGATTGCGCGGGGCATTGTATCTCCGTCTAATTCGTTGCGTCTGCACACAAAACCAACGGGGCGACGGGAAGTTCCATGGCGCGTTCCTGCCGTCGCGACAGGCGCGGAGCGCGCGCGACGGCAGCGCCCTTGCGGTGGGTGCCCGGATCGTTCGGGCAACACCCTGCAGGGCAGCTCAGAGCCTGCCAGGGAGAGCGGCGGCCGAGATTTCTCGCCCCCGGCGGCGAACACGCTGCCCATAGCCGAAGAGGCGCTCTGGTCGTCGTGGCCCGGGCGATCGGCTCAGGCGCTGCTCAGTTTTGACATGCGGCCACCATCGACGCGGTAGACTTCCCCGGTGACAAAGGCCGCGTCGCCGAAGGCGAGAAACGCGACGAGGGCGGCGACATCTTCCGGCCGACCGGTTCCGCCGATCGGATGGATCTTCGCGAGCCCGGCGCGAAACGCCTCGGGGTCGTCCTGCGTGGCGATCATGCCCTCGTTGAGCTCGGTCTCGATCCAACCCGGCGCGACCGCGTTGCAGCGCACGCCCTCGGCGCCGTGATCCACCGCGATGGCCCGGGTCAGCCCGTGGATGCCTGCCTTCGAGGCGCAATAGGCGGGATGGTTCGGGTTCGCCGCGAGCCCCTCGACGGAGCCGATGTTGACGATGCTGCCCTTGGTTTTCCGCAGATGCGGCAAGGCGGCCCGGATCGTGAGGAAAGGCGCTGTCAGGTTGATCGCGAGAGTCTGTTGCCACTGCGCCAACGTGGTTGTCTAGGCATCGGCTTCCTGCATGATCCCGACGTTGTTCACCACGATGTCCAGACGTCCGGCCCGCGCGACCACCTCTTCCACGACTTGGGCGGGCATCGTCGGATCCGAGAAGTCGGCCGCAATGGCCTCGTTCAGGTCGTCAGGGCCCCGCTGCGCCGTCAGCACACGGGCACCTTCGTCGGCGAGCCGTGCTGCGATCGCTCGGCCGATCCCGGCCCGTCCGCCGGTCACGAGAGCGACCTTGCCGTGAAACCTATCTGCCATGTGTCGGCCCTCCGCTTCAGTGTTTGACCCCGGCCTAGACTGCCGCAGCGCGTGACGCAATGCTGGCAAATCACGGCTCAACGGCGGCGAGGGTTGCCTTCTCGAGCATCTCTCCCAGCAGGCGGGCGGCTTCGGTCGGGCGTCCGGGGCGCCGATGCAGCGCGATTTCGATATCGGGCAACTCGGGCAGGTCGAGAAGCGTCGCGGGGCCGATCGCGGATGTGGCGCTGCGCAGAACGCTGTCCGTCAACGCCGTCACGGCAAGACCGGCGCCCACCATCGCGGACTGCCCTGTCAGGCTCATGGAGGTATAGGCCACCCGCCAGGGCTGCCCCGCCGCATCGAGCGCTTGGATCATCGAAGTGCGCAGCACGCAGATGTCCTTGGGGTAGACCGAAAGCGGCAAGGGGGCGCCTTGATCGGGCTGAAAGCCGGGTGCAGAGACCCAGATCAGAGGCTCCCGTTTCAGCACCTCTCCTCCGGGCACGTTCGGCATGCGGGTGACAACGGCAAGGTCGAGATCCCCTTGCTGCACCTGTTTGAGCAGGGAGACCGAGAAGTCGCAGGTGATGTCCAGTGCCACCTGAGGGAATCTGAGCCGAAACGCCCGGATCGTGCCGGCCAGCATCGCCGCATAGTCATCGGGCAGTCCAAGACGGACACGACCGATCGTCACGGCGCCCGATATGTCCCCCCAGGCCCGGTCATTGAGGGCAAGCATCTGCCGAGCGGTTGCCACGATGACCTCGCCGGCCGCGGTCAGGTCCACGCCACGCCCGAGCCGGATCAGGAGAGGCTGGCCCACCTCCGCCTCCAGCCGGCGGATCTTCATGCTGATCGTGGATTGAAGCCCGCCCGTGCGTCGCGCGGCGGCGCTGAAGCCGCCGGCCTCGACGACGGCGACAAACGCGCGAAGCTGGTCGAGATCGAAGGTTCGGCTGTCTGTCAAAGCTATCAACACCCTTGATCGAAACTATCACGCCCCTTCTGTAGCGAAATACCGCTTCTGCCGCTAGATGGCACGCGATGGAGGTCGGGCCATACGAGTCTGCCTGCCACGATATCCCATTCTCATGAGGAGCCTGCCATGCGCTTCGTCAACACCGCCCTGCAGATGCTGCAGGGTTTCTGCCGTGAATTCGACACCGGTCTGGGCGCGATGTTCAACCCTCCGTCGCAAACGCCGCGCCGTATGCGCGACGAGGCCGCCGCAGCTCCGAAACATCCGCGAAAGGACAAAAATTGACCGACGACACCAGACCCGAGAAACAACCTGCAATGAGAGGGTTGTCGGTCGACCCTGCCGTCTTCTTCATCTCCGCAGCACTCATCGTCCTGTTTGTCGGGGCGGGTGCGCTCTTTACCGACAGTCTCGCTGATATTGCCACGGCGGTCCAGAATTTCATCGTCTCCCGGTTCGGCTGGCTCTACATCCTTGTCGTCGGCGCCTTTCCGGCACTGGCGATCTATCTGATGTGCTCGCGCTTCGGCAGCGTGCGTCTGGGCAAGGATACCGACCGCCCGAAGTACAGCACCTTCGCCTGGCTCTCCATGCTTTACGGCGCCGGTCTTGGCATCGGGCTGGTGTTCTACGGCGTGGCGGAGCCGATGATGCACTATGCGACGCCGCCGCTTGGAACTGGCGGCACGCCGGAGCGGCAGAACAGGCGCTTCTTTTCACCATGTTCCACTGGGGCGTTCACCCTTGGGCGCTCTACATCGTGCTGGGCCTCGCGCTGGCCTATGGCTCGTTCCGCCAGGGCCTGCCTTTGACGATCAGCTCGACACTCGTGCCGCTGATCGGCGAACGGGCTCACGGTCCGATCGGGAAAGCGGTGAACATCCTCGCCGTGTTCGGCACGCTTTTCGGCTTGGCCACATTCCTGGGTCTCGGGGTGAAGCAGATCGCCGCCGGCCTGAACTTCGTCGCCGGCGTGCAAGACAGCACCGGCCTTCAGATCGGGCTGATCGCCGTGATCACCGCCCTTGCGACGCTTTCGGTCGTGGCGGGGCTCGATAAAGGCATCAAGAGGCTGAGCGTGGCAAACTCGGTCTTCGCGCTCTCGCTGCTGCTCTTCGTCATCGTCGCCGGGCCGACACAGGCGATCTTCGACGCGCTGCCGCAGAACCTTGGTGTCTACCTGCAAAAGCTCATCGGAACGACCTTCTTCGACGAAGCCTACCGCGGCGGCAACTGGCAGCCGGGATGGACGCTGTTCTATTGGGGCTGGTGGGTTTCGTGGTCGCCGTTCGCTGGCATGTTCATCGCGCGGATTTCGCGCGGCCGCACGATCCGCGAGTTCATCGCCGGCACGATGATCGTCCCGACGGCGGTCACGCTGGTGTGGTTCACCGGCTTCGGCAACGGCGCGCTGGCGCTTGCCCACAGCGGGGCCGCGGATATGGTCGGCGCCGTGCAGGACAACGTATCGACCTCGCTGTTCGTGCTGCTGGAGCAGCTGCCGATGCCGATGATCTCTTCGACCTTGGCGTTGGTGGTGATCCTGCTGTTCTTCGTCACCTCGTCGGATTCCGCCTCCTTCGTGATCGACATCATCACGTCGGGCGGCGCAGAAAACCCCCCGGTCGCACAGCGGATCTTCTGGGCGGTGTCCGAGGGTGTGGTTGCGGCGGTGCTGTTGCTCGTGGGCGGGCTTGGCGCGCTTCAGACAGCCTCGCTGACCACCGGTTTGCCGTTTACGATCGTTCTCGTCTTTGTGGCCTGGGCGCTGCTGCGGGCGCTTCACCGGAACGAGGCGGCACATCTCTATCGGCCGTCGCGCGAGGCCGATGCCAGCACCGTCTGAGGGACCAGAAAGGGTTCATTCAGACGCAACAGGGGCCGGTGAAGAACCGGCCCCTTTCGCTTGTCTCGGCTTTGGCGATGCTCAGACGGTCCGCAGCAGACGCAGGGCATCGTAGATGGCGGCATGGGTGTTGCGCGCCGCGACCGCATCGCCGATGCGGAACAACTGGAAGCCGTCGGCCGGCCCGGTCGCGACCCTCTGCGCATTGCCGGCCACCAGAGCCTCGTGATCGACCTCGCCAAGGTTTACCGATTGCGGCTTGAGGTCGAAATAGAGGTCATCCAGGGGCCGGGTGCCATGGTTGACGATCACCTGATCGACCTCGCGGGAGCGGGTGACATTGCCGTAGTCCGAGCCCAGGATCGCCTTCAGCCCATTGCCGTCGCGCTGCACCTCCGTCAGGCGCCACGTGACGGTGAAGGTGGTGTCCTTGGCCTGAAGGTTGCGCATGTAGGGCACGAGGTTCATCGCCATCACTTCCGGGGCGAAGGCGCGGTCCGGTGTCACGATCTCGACCCGGGCGCCGGTGGCGGCGATGATATCCGCAGCCTGAAGGCCCGCGTGGTCTCCGGCGTCGTCGAAGACGAGGACGTTCTGGCCGGGCTTCACGTCGCCCGAGAGGATGTCCCAGGTCGAGACGACAAGGTCGTCGCCATTGGACAGCACCTCGGTATGGGGCAGCCCGCCGGTGGCGATGATCACCACGTCGGGCGTGGTTGCCAGCACGTCGGCCTCATCGGCGAAGCTATTGAAGTTGAAGGTCACGCCCAGTTTCTCGCACTGGTCGAACCGCCAGGCGATGATCGAGGACATCTCGCGCCGACGCTCCTGCAGGGCGGTCAGGCGGATCTGGCCGCCGGGCTGGTCCGCTGCCTCGAAGACGGTCACCTCGTGGCCGCGCTCGGCCGCCACGCGGGCGGCTTCCATGCCGGCGGGGCCCGCGCCGACGATTGTCACGCGCCTGGGTGTCTCGGCCTTGGCGATGGTGTGCGGCTGTTCGATTTCGCGACCGGTCGAGGGGTTGTGCAGGCAAAGCGCCATGCCGCCCTGATAGATCCGGTCGAGGCAATAGTTGGCCCCCACGCAGGGGCGGATGTCGTCCTCGCGCCCTTCGACGATCTTGCGCACCAGATGCGGGTCCGCGATGTGGGCGCGCGTCATGCCCACCATGTCCAGCTTGCCCGAGGCGATCGCGTGGCGCGCGGTGGCCACGTCGGGGATCTTGGCGGCGTGGAAGGTCGGGAAGTCGGTGGCCTTGCGGATCTCGCCCGCGAAATCGAGATGCGGCGCGTTGCGCATGCCTTGCACCGGGATCACGTCGGTCAGACCTGCGTCGGTATCGATATGGCCCTTCACCACGTTGAGAAAGTCGACCAGTCCACTGTCCTTGAGCTTGCGCGAGATCTCGATCCCGTCCTTGGCGTCGAACCCGCCGGGCAGGTCTTCGTCACCGGTGTATCTCACGCCCAACAGGAACTCTTCGCCGCAACGCTCCCGGATCCCGCGCAGCACGTCGAAGGTGAACCGCAGGCGATTGTCGAGGCTGCCACCGTAGGGACCATCAAGGTCGTTGGTCAGGGGCGACCAGAACTGGTCCATCAGGTGCCCGTAGGCCTGAATCTCGAGCCCGTCGAGCCCGGCCGCCTTCATGCGTTCGGCGGCCTGCACGTAATCCTCGACGATGCGCGCGATGTCCCAGTCTTCCATCTTCTTGGGGAAGGCGCGGTGCGATGCCTCGCGCTCGTGGCCCGGCGAGACGACCGGCAGCCAGTCGGCCTTGTCCCAGCGGGTGCGGCGGCCAAGGTGGGTGAGCTGGATCATCACCGCGCAGCCCTCGTCGTGGCACTCCTGCGCCAGCTTGGACATGTGCCCCACGACCTCGTCCTTCCAGGCGAGGATGTTGTTGAACACCGGCGGGCTGTCGCGCGACACCGAGGCGGATCCAGCGGTCATCGTGAGTGCAACGCCGGCCTTTGCACGCTCCACGTGATAGGCGCGGTAGCGGTCCTTCGGCATTCCGTCCTCGGGATAGGCCGGCTCGTGGCTGGTGATCATGATGCGGTTCTTCAGCGTCAGATGCTTGAGCTGAAAAGGTTGCAGAAGCGGATCGTTCGACATGTGCTGGTGCCTCCGAAGGTGCCGGGTAAGAAACGATTCAGAAAAATGTACAGCTATGTCGTTTCCGGCAGGAAGCAGAATGCGACGGGACCATGTGAAAAATCGACACCACTGTACAATCTCTGGACATCCCGTCGGGGTCATGGAAAATGGCGCGATGACCGACAAGACCCCTCTTCCCGATCGCGGCTGGCGTGGCTCGCCGGAGCTGTGGCTTGATGCGGCCTACGACGCGTTGATCGACAAGGGGGTCGACGCGGTGAAAATATTGCCGCTGGCCAATTCCCTGAACCTGTCGCGCACCAGCTACTACTGGTTCTTCAAGGATCGCCGCGCATTGCTCCTCGCGCTGCTGCAGCGCTGGGAGGCGACAACGACCGAACCGCTTCTCGAGATAACCAAGGCCTGCGCCGCGACCGAGACCGAAGCCATTCTCGGCGTGATCTCGATCTTCCTGGGCGACATCGGCTTCGATCGGCGGCTGGAACTGGCGGTTCGGGCCTGGGCGCAGCAAGACGCGGACGTCGCCGACATGCTGCAGGAGGCGGATGCCAAGCGGCTCCTGGCCCTGCGCGAGCTGCTGCTCCGCTGGGGTCACGGGGAAGAAGATGCCGACGTGCGCGCCCGGACGATCTATCTCGTGCAAATCGGCTATATCTCGATGCGGATCACGGAAAGCGTCGAGGAACGTATTCAGCGCGTTCCGTACTACGTGGAGGTCTATTCCGGGCAGCGGCCTTCAGCGGACGAGATGGCGCGCTTCCGCGCGAAAGTGACCACGCCTGACTGACGCCGGGCCGGCATGTCGCGACATCCCGGGCGGCATGTCGCGATTTGCGAAGTCCGCCCTCCCGATTCCGTGCAGAAATGGCGGGAAGAGGAGACGCCGAGCGCCCACTCTTCTTGCAAATTTCTTCCCCAGATGACCCCGGTCCGTCAGTGTTCTGCGGTCCGCTCAGAGGAGTACGCATATGCTGCGCGAATCCGAAGTGCTGTCGCTGTTGATGCGCCGCACCCCCGCACATTCCCTGGAACAGGACCTCTATTGCGACGCCGGCGTCTTCGAGGTCGACATGGAGAAGATCTGGTACCGCGAATGGGTCTTCGCCATTCCGGCCTGCGAGATCCCGAAGGCCGGCGAATTCGTCGTGCACGAGATCGGGGCCTATTCCGTCGTCATCGTGCGCGGCAACGACGGCGAGATTCGCGCCTTCCACAATGCCTGCCGGCATCGCGGATCGGTCCTGTGCAAGACCAAGAAGGGCAGGGGACCGAAGCTGGTCTGTCCTTACCACCAATGGACCTATGAGCTGGATGGCTCGCTCCTCTGGGCGCGTGATATGGGCCCGGACTTCGATGCATCGAAGCACGGCCTGAAAAGCGTTCACTGCCGCAATGTCGCGGGGATGGTCTACATCTGCCTCGCGGACGAGGCGCCCGAGTTCGAGGAGTTCGCCGCCGAGGCCGCACGCTATCTCGCTCCGCACGACCTGGAGAATTCCAAGGTCGCTTTCGAGAGCACGATCATCGAGAAGGGCAATTGGAAGCTCGTCTGGGAAAACAACCGCGAATGCTATCACTGCTCGGGCAACCACCCGTCGCTGTGCCTGACCTTCCCGGATGATCCGCGGGCCATCGGCAATGACGACTCCGGACAGCTTTCGGGGCTTCTCGAGACCCATGTCGCGCGTTGCGAGGCGGTCGGCGCCCCCTCAGCGCACAAGGAAGATCCGGTCCGGGGTGACTGGCGCTTCGTTCGCACGCCGTTGCTCGGCGCGGGCGAGAGCTACACGCTGGATGGGAAGGTCGCTGTCGCGAAGCCGAACAGCTCGATCCCCTTCAAGGATGCCGGCAGTCTCTTGAAGTACAAATACCCGGGATGCTGGAACCATTTCCTGTCGGACCATGCCCTGATCTTCCGCGTCACGCCGATCAGTGCCACGGAGACCGAGGTCTGTACCAAGTGGCTCGTTCACAAGGACGCGGTCGAGGGCCAGGACTACGATGTCAAACGCCTGACCGAGGTCTGGCTGGCGACCAATGATGAGGACCGCGAAGTGGTGGAAAACAACCAGCGCGGCATTCTCACCCCCGCTTACCAACCGGGCCCCTATTCGCCGACCCATGAGGGCGGCAACATCCAGTTCACCGACTGGTACGCCGAAACCATCATCCGGGCCATCACCGACCCCGACCGGCGGGGCAAACTGACCGTGGCGGCAGAATAGACCATGTCGAGCACATCTGACCTCATCGCCACCGCGAACAGCGGGATCTGGACCGACAGCGAGATGCTGGAGTGCTGTGCCGTCGTCCCCGAGGCCCCGGACACGGTGACCGTAAGCTTCGTGTCGCCTTCCGGGAACCTGTTCAAATACGAGCCCGGGCAGTTCCTGACACTGGAGCTGCCCGTGCCCGGTGGGCCGCTCTACCGGACCTACACCATCAGCTCCTCGCCCTCGCGCCCCCTATCTCTGTCGATCACGGTGAAGGCACAGCCGGGCAGCATCGGGACCCGCTGGATGCTGGACAATCTGACGCCCGGGATGCGGCTCAAGGCCATCGGCCCGGCGGGCCAGTTCACGCTGGATACGACCGCGAGGAAGAAGAAGTACCTCTTCATCTCGGCAGGGTCCGGCGTGACGCCGACGCTGGCGATGACGACGTACCTCTACGACCGCGGCACCGACATCGACGTCAGCATCATCAACTGCGCCCGTCGGCCCGGAGAGATCATAGGACGGCGCTCCTTGGCCGCGATGGCGTCGCGCGTGCCGTCGATCAAGCTCACGTTCATCGTGGAAGAGGACGACCCGTTCCAGGTCTGGACGGGCCTGCGTGGCCGGCTCAACCAGATCATGATCGGTATCGTCGCCGGCGACTATCTGGAGCGGGACATCTACTGCTGCGGACCGGAGCCGTTCATGGATGCCGTGCGCGAGATGCTGATCGGCCTCGGCTATGACATGGCGCGTTACAGTCAGGAGAGCTTTGCCGCCCCGGTGGAAACGGCCGAAGACCTGCCCGACCTTGATGACGTCACGCCGGACCAGTCGGCGGCAGCGCAGATCACCTTCGCGGGATCCCATGTCACAGCCGACTGCACCGAGACGGACACGGTTCTGGCCGTTGCCCGTGTTGTGGGGCTGAACATTCCCTCGGGCTGCACCTTCGGGGTTTGCGGGACATGCAAGATCCGCAAGACCAAGGGCGAGGTGCACATGGTCCACAACGGCGGCATCTCGGAAGACGACATCGCGGACGGCTACATCCTTGCCTGCTGCTCGAAGCCGGTTGGACAAGTCGAAGTCGATGTCTGAGGGCTAAACCGGAGCGTAACCATGGAGACAGAGGTCACGGCAAATCGGGGGCGGAGCGGAGGGCGCGCCGCGCGGCGCTCGCGCCGCAGCAAGCACGATGTTGCAATGCTGCCCGGTCTGCACAACACCTTGCCGCCATGCGAGGTCCTCGATCACGAGATGGTCGAACGGATCGATGCGGCCTCCATGGACATCCTTGAGCAGGTTGGCGTGGTCTTTCGTGACCCGCAGGCCCTTGCGGACTGGAGCGCGATCGGTGCGAAGGTCGTTGGAGAGCGGGTCTATCTTGATCGTGGGCTGGTGCGTGACCTGATCGCCACCATTCCGGCGGATTTCACCTACAGCGCCCGAAATACCGCCAACAACCTGCGTCTGGGCGGGCAGCACGCGATCTTCGTGCCGATGACCGGCGCGCCTTTCCTGCGCGACCTTGATGACGTCCGGCGAACGCCCAGGCTGGACGATCTGGCGATGTTCCACAAGCTCGCGCACATGTCGCCGGCGCTGCATTCGACCGCCCACCACATCGTCGAACCCTGCGATCACCCGATCAGCCAGCGCCATCTGCGCATCACCTACTCGTCGATGAAATACTCGGACAAGATCTTCATGGGCATGACGACCAGCCCGAGGAACGCCGAAGATGTGATGCAGATGTGTGCGCTGCTGTTTGGCGAGGAGTTCCTGGAGACCAATCCTGTCACGACCGGGAACATCAATGGCAACTCGCCGCTGGTGTGGGACGAGACGATGCTGGGCGCCATGCGGGCCTTCTGCCGGCGAAACCAGCCGGTGCTGTGCTCGCCCTTCGTGCTTGGCGGCGCGAATACCCCCGCTTCGGTGCCTGCGGCGGTCGCGCAACTGAACGCCGAGGCGCTCTCGGCTCTGGCCTACACGCAAGTGATCCGGCGCGGCTGTCCCGCGATCTACGGCCACTACCTGTCTACGGTGTCGATGAAATCCGGCGCACCGATGGCGGGGACGCCCGAGATCAGCTTGATGAACTTCATGATTGGGCAGATGGCGCGCTGGTATCGCATTCCCTGGCGGACCTCGAATACGCTGGGCGGGGCCAAGACCTTCGACGCCCAGGCCGGTTATGAGAGCGGCGCGACGCTTTCGGCCGTGATGCATTCCGGCGCCAACTATATCTGGCACTCGGCGGGCTGGAACGAGGCTGGCATGCACTGCTCCGTCGCGAAGTTCGTCGTCGATGCCGAGCAGTGCGCCATGGCATGCCGCATGGCCGAAGGTCCGAACTGGGCTGATTTCGATGCGGCGCTTTCTGCGATCCGCGATGTCGGTCCCGGGGGCCACTATCTGGGCCATCCGCACACGCAGGACCACTTCCAGTCGGCGTTCTACATGCCCAGGCTCTTCGACAACAACTCGGTCGAGCAGTGGACCGCCGAAGGCTGCAAGGAGATCACGGCGCGCGCCCTCGACCATGCTCGGTCGCTTCTGGATGCCTACGAGGAGCCGAAGTTGGACGAGGCGCGGGACGACGCGCTGCGCGACTTCATCGACAGGCGCGAACGCGAGATCCCGGCAGCGGATGCCCTGAACCAGACATACTGACACCTCCCCAACTGGCCCGCCGCGATGGCGGGTCCTTTCTTTCGGGATGACGCCATGAAGATTGCCGAGATCCAGCTTTTCCAGCACGACCTTCCGGTCTTGAATGGTCCTTACCGCATCGCCAGCGGGGACGTCTGGTCGCTGACGACCACCATCGTCAAGATCATTGCCGAGGACGGCACGATCGGCTGGGGAGAGACCTGTCCGGTCGGTCCCACCTATGCCGAGGCCCACGCGGGCGGGGCTCTTGCCGCCCTCGAGGTTCTGGCCTCCGGCCTCGCCGGCGCGGAGGCTCTGCCGCTGCCACTGCACACCCGCATGGACAGCCTGTTGTGCGGACACAACTATGCCAAGTCCGCGATGGATATCGCCATTCACGATCTCTGGGGCAAGCGGCTTGGCGTGCCTGTTCACGAACTCCTGGGCGGCGCTCTTACCGATAGCGTCTCCTCATATTACTCACTGGGGGTCATGGAGCCCGACGAGGCCGCAAGGCAGGCCCTCGAAAAGCAGCGCGAGGGATATTCCCGGCTTCAGGTGAAGCTTGGCGCGCGACCCATCGAGATCGACATCGAGGCGATCCGCAAGGTCTGGGAGGCTGTCCGCGGCGCCGGTATTGCCCTTGCGGCCGACGGCAATCGCGGCTGGATAACCCGTGACGCCCTTCGCTTCAGCCGCGAATGCCCCGACATTCCCTTCGTGATGGAACAACCCTGCAACTCCTTCGAGGATCTGGAGGCGATCCGCCCGCTGTGTCACCACGCGCTCTACATGGATGAAGATGGCACCAGCCTGAACACGGTGATCACCGCCGCGGCGACCTCCCTTGTCGACGGCTTCGGCATGAAGGTCAGCCGCATCGGCGGGCTGCATCACATGCGCGCGTTTCGGGACTTTTGCGCGGCGCGGAATCTGCCGCACACATGCGACGACGCCTGGGGTGGAGACATTGTCTCGGCCGCCTGCACACATATCGCCTCGACGGTCTTGCCGCGGCTGATGGAGGGGGCGTGGCTTGCACAGCCCTATGTCGCAGAGCACTACGATGCGGAGAACGGCGTGCGCATTGAGGGGGGACGGATCCGTGTCCCGCAGGGGCCGGGTCTTGGGTTGACCATCGACCCCGAGCGTTTCGGACCACCAGTCTTCTCTGCCTGAGGGTCATCCGGGCTGCCAGAGAGCTTTGTAGCGCGCGGCCGACAGGCCACGCGCGGTGTCATTCCTTCGCGGCGCGGTACTCTTTCC
>Ga0114905_1000547_pt1 | contig 23429 bp, 22 predicted proteins | sample MalvireepMed_b05_FD_83499 | JGI IMG/M metagenome (GOLD analysis project Ga0114905, IMG submission 83499) | Marine viral communities from the Global Malaspina Expedition - Malaspina viral metaG DeepMed_b05 | ecosystem: Environmental > Aquatic > Marine > Oceanic | place: Mediterranean Sea...
CGATGGCACGGCCCGGCACGGTCCAAGGCATCGCCGGGGCCACCCCGCCCGCGCCGCTCTCCGCCGCCGCGGGCACCGTGCTTCTGACCCTGTGCGACAGCGATACTCTGGTGCACCTGGCCGGCGATGCCGACTGCGATGACATGCGGAGCTGGCTGGCATTCCACACCGGTGCGCCGCTCTGCGGGCCGCAGCATTGCCAGTTCGCCGTCGGCACCTGGGAGACGCTGCTGCCGCTTTCGGACTATCCCATCGGCACGCCGGACTATCCCGACCGGTCCGCGACGCTGATCGTCGAGGTGCCGGCGCTGGAAGCAAACGGGGCGACACTCAGCGGGCCGGGTATCAGGGGTGAGGCGCGCCTGTCCCTGCCGGACATCGCGGCATTTCAGGACAACGCCGCCCGGTTTCCGCTGGGGCTCGACTTCGTCTTCACCTGCGGCAACCGGGTCGCGGCCCTTCCCAGATCGACGCGGGTGGGCGCGAGCAATGATGTGGCCGCGCAAGAGGAGGCACGCTGATGTATGTTGCCGTCAAAGGGGGCGAACGCGCGATCAACAACGCCCATGCCTGGCTGGCCGAAGAGCGCCGAGGCGATCCCTCCGTCGCGGAGCTTTCCGTGGCGCAGATCCGCGAACAGCTGAGCCTCGCCGTGAACCGGGTGATGGCCGAAGGCTCGCTCTACGATCCGGACCTTGCGGCGCTGGCGATCAAGCAGGCGCGCGGCGACCTGATCGAGGCGATCTTCCTGATCCGCGCCTACCGCACGACCCTGCCCCGGTTCGGCGTCTCACGCCCGGTCGACACCGCCGCGATGGCTTGCGACAGGCGCATCTCGGCCACGTTCAAGGACCTGCCCGGCGGTCAGGTGCTGGGGCCGACCTTCGACTACACCCACCGCCTGCTCGATTTCAAACTGGCCGCCGAGGGCGAGGCTCCGAACGCGCCCGAACGCGACACCACGGCAGGGCCGGTGCCCCACGTGACCGGCTTCCTAAACCGCGAGGGCCTGATCGAAGAAGCGCCGCAGGACGACACCCCGCCCCCCGACCTGACCCGCGAGCCGCTGGAACTGCCCGCCGACCGCGCCCTGCGCCTGCAGGCACTGGCCCGCGCCGACGAAGGCTTTACCCTGTCGATGGCCTATTCCACTCAGCGCGGTTATGCCCGCAACCACGCCTTCGTGGGCGAGCTGCGCATCGGCACCGTGCCGGTCGAAATGGAGATCCCCGAGCTGGGCTTCGCCATCGAGATCGGCGAAATGGTCCTGACCGAATGCGAGACGGTGAACCAGTTCAAGGGGTCAAAGACCGAACCGCCGCAATTCACGCGCGGCTACGGGCTGGTCTTCGGCCAGACCGAGCGCAAGGCGATTTCGATGGCGCTCGTGGACCGGGCGCTGCGCTGGGAAGAGCTGGGCGAGGACAACGTCGGCGCACCGGCGCAGGACGCGGAATTCGTGCTGTATCACTCGGACAACATCCAGGCGACCGGGTTCCTCGAACATATCAAGCTGCCGCATTATGTCGATTTCCAGTCCGAACTGGAGCTTGTCCGCAAGCTGCGCCGCGAGGTCAAGGCATCGGACCATCGGGAGGCTGCGGAATGAGCGACTACAACTTCGCCTATCTCGACGAACAGACCAAGCGGATGATCCGGCGCGCCATCCTCAAGGGGCTGGCGATCCCCGGCTACCAGGTGCCCTTCGCCAGCCGCGAGATGCCCATGCCCTACGGCTGGGGCACCGGCGGCGTGCAAGTCTCCGCCGCCGTACTGACGCCCGAAGACCGGTTCAAGGTGATCGACCAGGGCGCGGACGACACCACCAACGCCGTGTCGATCCGCAGCTTCTTCGAACGCACCGCGGGGGTGGCCACCACCACCCGGACCCAAGAGGCCACGGTGATCCAGACCCGCCACCGTATCCCCGAGGCGCCGCTGACCGAGGGGCAGATCCTTGTCTACCAGGTGCCGATCCCCGAACCCCTGCGCTTTCTGGAGCCGCGCGAAAGCGAGACGCGCAAGATGCACAGCCTCGAGGAATACGGGCTGATGCATGTGAAGCTCTACGAGGACATCTCGCGGCACGGGCACATCGCCACCTCCTACGCCTACCCGGTCAAGGTTGAGGGGCGCTACGTGATGGATCCCTCGCCGATCCCGAAATTCGACAATCCCAAGCTGTCCGACTGTCCGGCGATCCAGCTTTTCGGTGCGGGCCGCGAACAGCGCATCTATGCCCTGCCGCCCTATACACGGGTCGTGAGCCTCGATTTCGAGGATCATCCGTTCGAGCCCAGCAAGGCGGATCATCCCTGCGGGCTTTGCGGCGCCGCGGACAGCTATCTCGACGAGGTGATCGTGGACGATGCGGGCGGACGGATGTTCGTCTGTTCCGACACCGACTATTGCGAGGCGCGCCAGGCGGCCGGCCATCGCGGAAAGGACGCGGCATGACCCCCCTTCTCTCGGTCCGGGGCATCACCAAGCGCTACGGGGCGCACATCGGCTGCGCCGAGGTGTCCTTCGACCTCTATCCCGGCGAAGTCATGGGCATCGTGGGCGAGTCGGGCTCGGGCAAGTCGACGCTGCTCAACTGCATGGCCGGGCACTTGGCGCCGGACGCGGGGGAGGTGATCTTCGACACCCGCGCGGACGGTCCCCGCGACACCGTCACGATGAGCGAACCCGAGCGCCGGATGCTGGGCCGCACCGACTGGGCCTTTGTCCATCAGCACGCCCGCGACGGGCTGCGCATGGGCGTCAGCGCCGGCGGCAACGTGGGCGAGCGGCTGATGGCCGTGGGCGCGCGCCATTACGGCGACATCCGCGACAAGGCCGTGGACTGGCTCGACCGGGTCGAGATCGCCGCCGACCGGGTCGACGACCGCCCCACCACCTTTTCCGGCGGCATGCAACAGCGGCTGCAGATCGCGCGCAACCTCGTCACCGGGCCGCGGCTGGTGTTCATGGACGAACCCACCGGCGGGCTGGATGTCAGCGTGCAGGCGCGGCTCCTTGACCTGCTGCGCGGGCTGGTGCGCGACATGGGCCTGTCGGCGATCATCGTCACCCATGACCTTGCGGTGGTCCGGCTGCTGGCCGACCGGCTGATGGTGATGAAGGACGGGCACGTGGTGGAAAGCGGCCTGACCGACCAGGTGCTCGACGATCCGCAACATGCCTATACCCAGCTTCTCGTCAGCTCCGTACTGCAGGTGTGAGACCATGATTACCCTTTCAGACGTGTCCAAGACCTTCACCCTGCACAACCAGGGCAGTGCCGTGATCGAGGTGCTGACCGGCGTCGACCTGGCGGTGGCTTCCGGTGAATGCGTGGCCCTGACCGGCGCCTCCGGGGCCGGAAAATCCACGCTGATGCGGATGATCTACGGCAACTACCGGGCGCAGTCCGGCGCGATCCGGGTCGGCGGCACCGACCTGGTGCAGGCAGAGCCGCGCGAGATCATCCGTATCCGCCGCGAGACGCTGGGATATGTAAGCCAGTTCCTGCGCGTCGTGCCGCGGGTGCCAACGCTCGACGTGGTGGCCGAGCCGCTGCGCGTCGTGGGCGTGCCGCAGGACGAGGCACAGGCCCGCGCCCGGGCGCTGCTGTCGCAGCTCAATATCCCCGAGCGGCTCTGGTCGCTGTCGCCCACCACTTTCTCGGGCGGCGAACAGCAGCGGGTCAATATCGCGCGCGGCTTTGCCCATGCCTATCCCGCCATGCTGCTGGACGAACCCACCGCCAGCCTCGATGCCGCCAACCGCGAGGTGGTGCTGTCGCTGATCGAAGAGGCCAAGGCCCGCGGCGCTGCCATTGTCGGCATCTTCCACGACGAGGCCGCGCGCGCCCGCGTCTGCGACCGAGAGGTCGATGTCAGCCGCTTCACCCCGGCCCGCGCGGCATGATGCAGGGGCGGCTCATCGCCGTGGTCGGCCCGTCCGGCGTCGGCAAGGACAGCGTGATGTCCGGGCTCGTGGCCGCGCGGCCGTCGATGCGGCTGGTGCGCCGGACCATCACCCGCGCGCCGGACCTGCAAGGCGAGGATTACGACGCCGTCACCCCCGATGTCTTCGACGCGGCTGTCCGGGCCGGTGCCTTCTGCCTGCATTGGGACGCGCACGGGTTGCGTTACGGCATCCCCGCCGACGTGCCGGACGACCTGCGCTCCGGTCACGACTGCCTCGCCAACCTGTCCCGCGGCGCGCTTTTGCAGGCCCAGGCGGTCTTTCCCCGGCTCATCGTGCTCAACATCACCGCGTCGCCAACGGTGCTTGCCCACCGTTTGACCGGGCGTGGCCGGGAAACCGAAGCCGAGATTGCGGCCCGGATGGCGCAAGCCGGCAAGCCCTTGCCCGAGGGTCTGGACGTCGTCACCCTGGCCAACGACGGCGCTCTCGGTGAAACGGTCGCGCAGGCGCTCGACGCGCTGCAACCGGCAAGAGTGTAGCGATGCTGGGCCTGGAAAAGCCCCTGTGCCCGCTGTCCGGTTCGGGCCGCACAGACCAGAAAGACGCGTCCGACCGGGTCCGCGTCGACCACCTTTCGGGGACCGCTGGTCAGCATAGACCGAAATGCAATACGAGTGACTGACATGAACTCTCCTTTTGCCCCCACCGATCTCGCGGACGCCCGTGACGGAGCCTTGTCAGAGCCCCTGACACTCGCCAACGCGCGCCTCGTCCTGCCCGACACCGTCCTGCGCGGGCGGATCACGCTCGTCGACGGCCGTATCGCGGCAATCGAGGACGGCGATGGCGTTCCGCCGGGCGCGGTCGACTGCGGCGGCGATTACGTGATGCCCGGCCTGGTGGAGCTGCACACCGACAACCTCGAACGCCATATCGAACCGCGCCCCGAGGTCGGCTGGCCGCATCTGCCCGCGCTGCTGGCGCATGACGCGGAACTGGCCTCGACCGGCATCACCACTGTGTTCGACGCGCTACGGGTAGGCTCGATCCATACCGGCAAGGCGGGCTACGGCGCCTATGCCCGCAATCTTGCCAACGAACTGCTCGAGGCGCGGGCCGCGGGTCTCCTCAAGATCAGCCACTTCCTGCACCTGCGCGCAGAGATCTGTTCGGAAACGCTGCTTGAGGAAATGGCCGCCTTCGGGCCCGAGGACCGGGTGGGCATCGTCAGCCTGATGGACCACACCCCCGGCCAGCGGCAGTTCCGCGACCTCACCTCACTCAAGGCCTACGTGGCCAAGAAACGCGGCATGAACGACATCGAATTCGCCGAGCACGTGGCCAATCTCAAGCAGCTCCATGCCCGGTACGGTGCGGCGCATGAAAAGGGCGCCGTGGCCGAGGCACGCCGCTACGGCGCAGTTCTGGCCAGCCACGACGATACCACCGCCGACCAGGTCGAGGTCTCGGCCCGCAACGGCGTCGGTTTCGCGGAATTCCCCACCACGCGCGAGGCCGCCTCGGCCTGCCGCGCGCACGGGATCGCGGTGATGATGGGCGCGCCGAACCTGATCCGCGGCGGTTCTCATTCCGGCAACGTCGCCGCGCGGGAACTGGCAGAGGCGCAGCTGATGCAGATTGTCTCGTCCGACTACGTGCCGGCCGCCCTGCTTCTGTCGGCCTTCCAACTCGCTGATATCTGGGAGAACCTGCCGATGGCCGTCGCCTGCGTCACCCGCAACCCGGCCCGGGCGGCGGGTCTGGAGGATCGGGGCAGTCTCGAGACCGGCCTGCGCGGCGACCTGATCCGGGTCAGGCCGGCGGGAAAGACCCCGCTGCTGCGCGGGGTCTGGAGCCGGGGCGAACGCGTCGCCTGAGCGGAGCACCTCGGCCTTCTTGTCGTCGCTCGCTCCGGCACCGGAGCGGCTCAGGCGAAGAACGCCTTGCTGTGCGTCGCGATATGTTCGACGAACAGCCGCACCTTGGGGTCCTGCAACTTCTTGTGCGGGTAGAGGCAGCCAAAGATCGTCGACACCGGCGGCGTGTCGGGCAGAACCTCGACCAGCCGTCCGCTCTCCAGATGCGCGCGCACGTCGAAGCGCGGCTTGTTGACGATACCCTTGCCCGCCAGCGCCCAGTCCGTGAGAACGTCGCCATCGTCCGCATCGAACTTGCCCCGCACCTCGAGCTTGCGCGGTCCCATGTCGGTCTTCAGCACCCAGAAATACTCCGGCGACCGCGGATAGCGCAGCAACAGGCAGTTGTGGTCGCCGCGCAGCAGATCGTCGGGAACCTCGGGAACGCCGTGCTGCGACAGGTACGCGGGCGCGGCACAGAGCACCCGGTCGCAATCGGCGAACTTGCGCAGGGCCATGGTGGAATCGCTGGGCTCGCCGACGAAGAACGCGATGTCCAGACCGTCGGTCAGAAGGTCGACCTTGCGATCCGACAGGCGCATGCGAATCTCTGTATCGGGATAGGATTCGGAGAAATCCGGCACCAGCGGCGCCACGATCCGCCGCCCGACCCCAAGCGGAGCGGTCACCCGGATCGCCCCGCGCGGTGTTCGCGAGAAACTGGCGACCCGCGCCTCGGCATTCTCCAGCGCCGCAAGAACCGCCTTCGCCTCGTCGTAGAAGACCTGCCCGGCTTCGGTGGGCGTCATCGACCGCGTGGTCCGGTTGAAAAGCCGCACGCCAAGGTGTTTCTCCAGCTCTTTCAGCCGCTTGCTCGCCACCGCCGGGGTCAGCCGCAGATCGCGCCCGCCCGAGGTAATGCTGCCCAGTTCCATGACCCGGACAAAGACGTGAAGGCTTTCGATATAGGACATGCTGCGACTCCCAAGGCCGGTGGAGCATGCAGCGCCAAGCGGATATTTTCAACGATCCGTTGAAAGTATTTGCCGTTTACAACGATTTTCGACTTCAATTCTTGGTCCTATGGTTTCCCCACGGTCAGTCGCCAGGACCGTGCAGGAGGAGGACACCATGACCATACGCTTCATTCTCAACGGCAGGGATGTGTCGGTCGATGCGGTCGGCGCAAGCCAGACCCTGCTCGACTTCCTGCGCCTCGACCGGCGTCTCACCGGCACCAAGGAAGGCTGCGCCGAGGGCGATTGCGGCGCCTGCACGGTGCTGGTCGGCCGCCTGACCGAGGCGGGCCTCGTCTACGAGCCGGTGAATGCGTGCATCCGGTTTCTGGCCTCCGTGCAGGGGTGCCACGTGGTCACGGTCGAATATCTTTCCGGCCCCGACGGACGGCTGCACCCGGTGCAGGAAGCGATGGTAGAGCATCACGGCAGCCAGTGCGGCTTTTGCACGCCGGGCTTCGTCATGTCGCTCTACGCGCTCTGGATGCGCGTGCCCGAACCCACCGTTTCGCAGGTCGAAACCGCGGTGCAGGGCAACCTGTGCCGCTGCACCGGCTACGAACCGATCATCCGGGCCGCCGTCGCCGTGTCGCGCTACGGCACACCGGCGGCGGATCATCTCGAAACGGAGCGTGACGGCATGACCGCCCGTCTGCGCGCGATACGGTCCGAGGCACGGATCGTCACCGGGCCGCAGGACAACCTCAGCATCCTGCCTTGCAGCGTCGACGACCTGGCCGACTGCCTGCTGGATTGGCCCGAGGCCACCATCGTGGCCGGGGCGACCGATGTCGGTCTCTGGGTCACGAAATTCCTGCGCCCCATCGGACCGGCGATCTTTACCGGCCACCTCGACGCCTTCAGGACCGTCGAACGGCAGGGGAACGCGCTGCGGATCGGTGCGGGCGCGAGCTATAGCGATTGCCAGGCCCAGCTGGCGGAGCACCTCCCGCACCTGACATCGTACTGGGATCGCATCGCGGGCTGGCAGGTGCGCAACCTCGGGACCGTGGGCGGCAACATCGCGAACGGGTCTCCGATCGGGGACACGCCGCCGGTGCTCATCGCCCTGGGGGCAGAGATCACGTTGCGGCGCGGTCGGGACCGCCGGACCCTGCCGCTCGAGCATTATTTCATCGACTACGGCAAGCAGGATCGCGCGCCTGGCGAATTCGTCGAGAGCATTCACGTCCCCCTGCCCGGCCCCGACGACCGCGACGCCGCCTACAAGATCTCCAAGCGTCGGGATGAGGATATCTCTTCGGTCGCGGCGGGCCTCCACATGACCGTGACCGATGGCCGGATCCTTGACGCGCGGATCGCCTTCGGCGGCATGGCCGCGACCCCGAAACGGGCCGGCGCGGCCGAGGCCGCGCTGAACGGCCAGCCCTGGTCGCATGAGAGTTTCGAAAAGGCCGCCGCGGCCCTGGCCCGGGATTTCCAGCCGCTCAGCGATTGGCGCGCTTCTGCGGAATACAGGTTGCTATCGGCGCAGAACCTGCTGCGGCGGTTCTTCCTCGAACAGGACGCGCAGACCGGCGCGCCCGTGCAACTGGCCCTCGCCTAGGACAGGAGACGCACCATGAAAGATACCGTTCTCATCGCCGGCGCGGCTCATACCGACCGCATCCACGACAGCGCCACGAAACATGTCACCGGGCGCGCGGATTACACCGACGACATCGCCATGCCCGAGGGCACGCTGCACGCCTACCTGGGCGTGTCGGACGTGGCCCATGCGACGCTGCGCGGCATCGACTACACCGACGTTCTCGCCACCCCCGGCGTAATCGGCGTGCTGACCGCCGGGGACGTTCCGGGCGTGAACGACATCAGCCCCACCGGGCGCAACGACGAACCGGTGTTTCCCACCGACCTGATCCAGTTCCACGGCCAGCCGCTTTTCGCCGTGGTCGCCGAAACCCGGGACATCGCCCGGCGCGCGGCGCAGAAGGCAAAGATCGACTGCGAGGCGCTGACGCATGCGCTCGATCCCATCGCCGCGCAAGCGGCCGGGTACGGCCATGTCACAGCACCGCTGAAACTCGAACGGGGCTATGTCGGCCCGGCGCTGGAGACGGCGCCGAACCGCATCCAGGGACGCATGACCGTCGGCGGGCAGGATCACATGTACCTCGAAGGCCAGATCGCCTTTGCCATTCCGGGCGAGGACGACGACGTGGTCGTGCATTGCTCCACCCAGCACCCGTCCGAGGCGCAGCACATGGTCGCCCATGTTCTTGGCGTGCCGTCGAACGCGGTGGTGGTGAACGTGCGCCGCATGGGCGGCGGGTTCGGCGGCAAGGAAAGCCAGATGAACCTCTTTGCCGCGGTGGCCGCGATGGCCGCGAAGAAATGGAATCGCGCGGTCAAGATCCGCCCCGACCGCGACCAGGACATGACCGCGACCGGCAAGCGCCATGACTTCGTGATCGATTACGACGTCGCCTTCGACGCGGCGGGCCGGATCCAGGCCGTCGACGGCAGCTTCGCCGCGCGCTGCGGCTATTCCGCCGATCTCTCCGGCCCGGTGACGGACCGGGCGCTGTTTCACGCCGACAACGCGTATTTCTACCCCAACGTGCGGCTCAACAGCCACCCGATGAAGACCAACACCGTCTCCAACACCGCGTTTCGCGGCTTTGGCGGCCCGCAGGGCGTGATCGCCGCCGAGCGCATCATCGAAGAGATCGCCTATGCCACCGGCCAGGACCCGCTGGACGTGCGCAAGGCCAATTTCTACGGCGGCAACGGCCGGAACCTGACGCCCTACCACCAGGAGGTCGAAGACAACATCCTCGACCGCCTCGTGACCGGGTTGGAGGACACTTCCGCCTACCGCCAGCGCCGCGCCGACATCATCGCCTTCAACGACACCTCGCCGGTGCTGAAGAAAGGCATCGCCCTGACCCCGGTAAAGTTCGGCATTTCCTTCACCGCGACCTGGTACAACCAGGCGGGCGCGCTGGTGCATGTCTACAACGACGGCTCCATCCACCTGAACCACGGCGGCACGGAGATGGGCCAGGGGTTGAACACCAAGGTGGCACAAGTTGTCGCCGAGGCCTTCCAGGTCGATTTCGACCGGATCAAGATCACCAAGACCACCACCGAGAAGGTGCCCAACACCTCGGCCACGGCCGCATCGAGCGGCACCGACCTCAACGGCATGGCGGCGCTGAACGCGGTCGAGCAGATCAAGGCGCGGCTGGTCGATTTTGCCACCACCAACTGGGGCGTCGATCCCGCAGAGGTCGTCTTTCACGCCAACGAGGTGCATGTCGGCCCCGAGACGCTGAGCTTCGATGCCTTTATCAGGCAGGCCTACCTCGCCCGGGTGCAACTCTCTGCGGCAGGCTTCTACAAGACGCCCAAGATCCACTGGGACCGGGACAAGGGCCAGGGAAGGCCGTTCTACTACTACGCCTATGGCGCAGCCTGTTCCGAGGTCACGATCGACACGCTGACCGGCGAATACCGGGTCGACCGGACGGATATCCTGCACGATGTCGGCCGGTCGCTGAACCCGGTCCTGGACAAGGGCCAGGTCGAAGGCGCCTTCATTCAAGGCATGGGGTGGCTCACCACCGAGGAGCTCTGGTGGGACGACGCCGGGCGACTGCGCACTCACGCACCCTCGACCTACAAGATCCCGCTCGCCTCGGACCGCCCGCGCGAATTCAACGTGCGGCTGGCCGACTGGTCCGAGAACCGGGAACTGACGATCAAACGCTCCAAGGCGGTGGGAGAGCCGCCCTTCATGCTCGGCATTTCGGTGTTCGAGGCGCTGTCGATGGCGGTGGCCTCGGTGGCGGACTACCGCACCTGCCCGCGGCTCGATGCGCCGGCCACGCCCGAGCGCGTGCTGATGGCGGTCGCACGGCTGCGGAGCGGGGGCTGAGCCATGTCCTGCGCCGACACGGACCTTTCCGGATTTCTGGCGGATCATCCTTCGGTGATCCGGGTGGCGCTGACCCGTGTGCGCGGCTCGTCTCCGCGCAATGCCGGGACCGAGATGATCGTCGCCCCGGGCGCGCTCTGGGGCACGATCGGCGGCGGGCAGCTGGAGCATATCGCCATCGACGCCGCCCGCGCCATGCTGCGCGACGGCGCTTTGCAGCGCGAGCTTGACCTGCCGCTCGGCCCCGAGATCGGCCAGTGCTGCGGCGGGCGGGTCGAACTGAGCCTGACCCGCATGCGCGCCTCGGACAAGCGTGCGGCGCTGGATCGGGCGCAGGCTGACGCCGCCGCGCTGCCGCATGTCTACGTGCTGGGCGCCGGTCATGTGGGGCGGGCGCTGGCGCAGCAGTTTCAGCACCTGCCCGTGCAGTGCATCCTGATCGACACGCGGCCCGAGGAACTCGCGCTCAGCACCGCGCAGGTCGAAACCCGGCTGCGAGTTCTGCCCGAGGCGGACATCTGGCAGGCGCCCGCGGGCAGCGCCTTTGTCGTGCTGACCCACGATCACGCCCTGGATTTCCTGCTGACCTCGGCGGCGCTGGAGCGGGGCGACGCAGCCTATGTCGGCATGATCGGATCCGCCACGAAACGCGCGAAATTCAAGAGATGGGCACGTACGCACTGCGACGGTCAGAGCATCGACGGCCTGACTTGCCCCATCGGGGCGACCCCGAGCCGCGACAAACGGCCCGCCGTCATCGCCGCCTTCGTCGTGGCCGAGGTGATGGCATGCCTCACCGCCGAAACCGCCGCGACCGCCTGTTTCGAGGCACCCAAGACGCCCATGTCGGGCAATCAACCGGGGCTGGAAGGGAGACTGGCCTGACCGCCGGAGATCCGGCCCCACCAGAGGAGGAGACCGTCATGGACGGGAGGACCTACACTTACAAGCTGTTCAGCCGCAGCGACTTCAGTGCCTTCTGGGCACTGTTCACCGACAACCTCGTGAACCTTTTGATCCTGTCCGGCGTCTGCCGGTTCGTGTTCCAGATGCCCGCCGAAATCGTTTTCGGCCGCATCGTCCCCGGCGCGGCCATCGCCATCCTGGCCGGTGTCGCCGTCTACACCTGGCTTGCCAAATGGGCCGCGAACAAGCAGGGCAAGGATGTGACCGCCCTGCCCTACGGCATCTCGACGCCGGTCATGTTCGTCTACCTCTTCGGCGTGATCGGCCCGATCTACTGGGCCACCGAGGATCCGCTCCTGGCCTGGCAGGTGGGCATCGGCGCCGGGTTCGTCGGCGGCATCGTTGCCGCGCTCGGCGCGCTCGTCGGCCCGTTTCTAAAGCGCATCACGCCGCGCGCCGGCATGCTTGGCACGCTCTGCGGCATCGCGCTGGTCTTCATCGGCGCGGTGCCGCTGGCGGAAATCTTCGAACATCCGCTGATCGGCTTCACCTCGCTGCTGTTCATCCTCTGGGGGCTGATCGGGCGCTTTCGCCTGCCGGGCAACGTGCCCGCGGGGCTTGTCGCCATCGCGGCAGGCACGCTGATCGCGCTGGTGCTCGGGAAATCGCAGATCGACGTCAGCGGCATAGGGTTCTACCCGCCGGTGCCGTATGTCGGCGACCTGGTGGCCGGCATCCAGTACCTTTTCGCCAACCCGGAGCTGTTCCTCGTCCTGATCCCGGTGCAGATCTACAATTTCATCGAGACCATGAACAACGTGGAATCCGCCGAAGCCGCCGGCGACCGCTATCCGGTGGGCCTGTGCCAGGTGACCGATGGCGCGGGCACGATGCTCGGCGCACTGTTCGGCTCGCCGTTTCCGACGACCGTCTATATCGGTCATCCCGCCTACAAGCGCCTCGACGCCCATGCCGGGTATGTCGTCGGCGTCGCGGTGGTCATCGCCGCCGCCGCGTTTCTCGGCCTGCTTTCTTTCCTCGCGGGTCTGATCCCGATCGCCGCGGCGGCACCGGTGCTCGTCTTCGTCTCGGTGAGCCTCATCACCAACACCGCCTGGGCGGTGAAGCCCACGCACATGGCCGCGGTGTCCTTCGCGATCCTGCCGCATATCTCGGCCTTCCTGATGGTGAAGTGGGGGTCCTTGATGAACGCCCTCCGGTCGTCGGGAGTCGAGGGCCTGCCCGCGCTCGGCGACGACAGCCTGACCGCCGCATTGCTGACCGAAGGGGCGCATTTCGAGGGGCACCTCGCGCTCAGCCAGGGCGCGATCATCACCGGCCTCATCTGGGGCGCCATCGTGGCCGACGTCATCGACGGGCGCTTCAAGGCCGCGGGCGGCTTTGCGCTGGCTGCCGCCCTGATGTCGTCCGTGGGGATCATCCATTCCTACACGCTGCAGGTGCCGCAGTTCGACGGCATCACCATCGGCTACCTGATCGTGGGAGCATTCCTGTGCTTCTACCCGGTCTTCGCGCCGAAAGAGGACCTGGAGCATCGCGTCATCGTGCCCGATGAGCCCGATTTCATCGACGACGACGTCCCCGCCCAGCGGGCCTGACACCGGCGGGGCGGCCGTTGCACCGCCCCGCTTTTTAAACCTGCATAGACTCCGGAAAATCCATGACACAGACCCTGCTCCGCGGCCGCCTGCTGACCTTTCACCGCGCACCGCAATCCGGCGACGACCGTGCCGCCTATACCTATCTCGACGACGGCGGGCTGCTGATCGCGGACGGGATCATCCGGGACACGGGACCGTTCGACTCGGTGCGGGCCATGGCGCCGGACACGCCGGTCACCGATCACCGGCCGCACCTGATGATGGCGGGGCTCATCGACACGCATATTCATTTTCCTCAGGTCCAGGTCATCGCCTCATGGGGTGCACAGTTGCTGGACTGGCTGAACACCTACACCTTTCCCGAAGAGACCCGCTTCGCGTCGGAGGCGCATAGCCAGACTATGGCACGCGCTTTCTTCGACCAACTCGTCACGCATGGCACGACCACCGCGGTTGCCTTCTGTTCGGTCCACAAGGCCTCTGCCGACGCCTTCTTTGCCGAAGCCACCCGGCGCAACATGCGGATGCTCGGCGGCAAGGTGCTGATGGACCGCAACGCGCCAGACGCGCTGCGCGACACGCCGCAGTCGGGCTACGACGACAGCAAGGCGCTGATCGCCGACTGGCATGGCAAGGGAAGGAATGGCTACGTGATCTCGCCGCGTTTCGCGATCACTTCGACCCCGGAGCAGATGGCGATGGCGCAGGCCCTGGCCGCGGAGCATCCGGAGTGTCACATCCAGACGCACCTGTCAGAAAACAAGGCCGAAATCGCCTATACCAAAGAGCTTTACCCGCAGGCGCGCGACTATCTGGACGTGTATCGGTCCCACGGTCTCTTGCGCGACAACGCGCTGCTTGGACACGCCATACACCTCGAACCACGGGAGATCGACGCGCTGGCCGACACCGGCGCGCACCCGGTGTTCTGCCCTACCTCCAACCTCTTTCTCGGCAGCGGGCTGTTCGATCACGGCGGCCTGACGGCACGCGGCATCGTCAATGGCATCGCGACGGACGTGGGGGCGGGCACGAGCTATTCGATGCTGCAGACCCTGAACGAGGGCTACAAGGTGCTTCAGTTGCAGGGCCAGTCGCTGCATCCCTTGCAAGCCTTCCACTGGGCGACGCGCGGCAATGCCGAGGTCCTGGGTCTCGCCGACCGGATCGGCACGCTCGACCCCGGCAGCGAGGCGGATATCGTCGTGCTCGACAGTGCCGCCACCGACGCCATGGCGCTGCGGATGGACCGCGCCGGAGGCCTCGCCGAAGAGCTTTTCGTTCTGCAGGTCATGGGCGACGACCGTGCCATTGCCCAGGTCTACGTGAACGGCGTCGCGCAAAAGGCGAGCCATGCGCCGCAGAGGTCCCGACCGCCGGTGCCCGCAACCGCCTGACAGCGTCATTCCTTCGCGATGGTGATGGCCTTCGCTGACGCAGGCAACCAAGTGTCATCGCGCGCCTCGGTGCAAATGCGGCAGCACCGGGATCCGAGCCGCCGTTGACGCACCGTTCCGCACAGCACTCTGGCCCCACGGCCTGGAGCACGTCCAAAGTGCCCTACCAGACCGGCGGCGTGGTCACCCAGACCACGCGGGTCCGGTCGTTGCCGAGATTGCGGAAGCGATGCGGGCGTCGGCTTTCGAAATGGAAGGCATCGCCCTCGCCCAGCACGAACCGGTCGTCCTCGACCCAGAGCTCGAGTTTCCCGTCAAGCACGACGCCGCATTCCTCGCCGTCGTGGGAATAGGACTCCTCTCCGGAGCTGCCGCCGGGATCGAGGACGATCTCCATCACCTGCAAGGCCCCGTCGTCATGCGCGGTGAGGAAGGACTTCACCATGCCCTTGTCGCCGAAGTCGACGGTACGCCGGCGCCCGGTGCGGACGATGATCCCGGTTTCGCGGTCGCCGCCGTCGGTGTCGGCGAAAAGCGACAGGAAAGGGATGCCGATCACCTCGCAGATCGCCCGCAAATTCCGGATCGAAGGCGAAGAGATGCCGCGCTCGATCTGGCTCAGCAGCCCGGTTGAAATGCCCACCCCCTCGGCCACGGTCTGCAGCGACAGCCCGCGGCCCTTGCGCGCCTGGCGTACCGCCTCTCCCAATGAGGTGTCGTCCATGCCGCTCATCGGATCGGACAGGAGCTTGGCTTCACTTTCGGCTGAGGTCATGGGCGATTCTTCATCCTGGTGAATGTTGGCGTCGCGGACGGGCCGCGTCACATCCCTTGCATAACCGTTTCTTGGAGAAGAATGAACAAAAACCAGTCAGAATCAATCATATTTCAGTGTCGTGAAGAAATTTCAGAAAATCTGTTGCAAGCCATCATTTCTTCATTATCGTGAAACCATACCAAAACCGCGTCACCTGCTGCGGCTTCAAGCGTGACGCCAGAAACAGGGAAGACTGCCGATGAAATTCCGCTCGATTGCCTTGGCCGGGGCGCTTGCGCTCTGTGCCGCCCAGGCCCAGGCCCAGGACCTCACCGTCGGGGTGACCACGACCGGCGTGCCCTTCACCTTCGTCGACACCGGCACCCAGGCGCCCACCGGCGCGATGGTGAACCTGGCCGCGGCCATCGCCGAAGACCTGGAGATGACGCCGAACTTTGCCGTCACGCAGTTCTCGGCCCTGATCCCCGCGCTTCAGACCAGCAAGATCGACGTCATCTCGGCCGGCATGTTCGCCACCGACAAGCGCAAGGAGGTCGTGGATTTCTCCTCTCCGGTCTACAGCTACGGCGACGCGGCCTTCGTGGCGGCGGATGACGAAGGCACTTACCAGATCGAGGACTTCGCGGGCGAGGTCATCGGTGCGCAGATCGGCACCACCTTCGCCGACCAGCTCCAGGCCCGCGGCATCTTCGAAGAGGTGAAGCTTTACGACAGCCTCGTCGACATCATGCGCGACGTGCAGCTGGGCCGGATCAAGGCGGGCTTCGGCGACAAGCCGATCATCGCCTACCAGATCGCCCAGAACCCGAACCTCGGGGTGAAGCTGGTCGAGGGCTACACCCCCATGGGTATCGGCGAGGTCGCACTGGCGGTGTCGAAGGACAACCCGGAGCTGCTGGACAAGGTCAATGCCGCCATCGCCGAGATGGAGCAAAGCGGCGAGCTGGCCGAGATCTTCGGCAAATACGGCCTCTGACACCTCATCGGCGGGATGCGGGCCCGGCCCGCGTCCCGCGCGCCCCTGACAGGAGGCCCGCATGTCCCCCCTTCACGAGCGGATCCAGGAATACCTTCCGCTGCTTGTCACCGGGCTCTGGCAAACCGTTGCCGTGACCCTGCTGTCGCTTGTCCTTGCCTCGACGCTCGGGCTGGTCTGGGCGCTGATGCGCAGTTCCGGCACCCGGTGGCTGAGCCTGCCGGCGCGCTACATGGTCGAATTCCTGCGCGGCATCCCGATCCTCGTGGTGCTGTTCTACATCTACTTCGTCATGCCCGAGCTCGGGCTCGACCTCTCCGCCTTCCAGGCCGGGGTCGTGGGGCTCGCGCTGACCTATTCCTGCTACATCGGCGAAACCTTCCGCGGCGGCATCGAGGCGGTGGACCGCGGCCAGGTCGAGGCGGCGAAATCCATCGGCATGAAGCACGGCAAGATGATGCGCCGCATCGTGCTGCCTCAGGCGGTGCGCATCGCCCTGCCGCCCTACGGCAACAACATGGTAATGCTGCTCAAGGACAGCAGCCAGGTGTCGGTGATCTCGGTCGCCGAACTGACCATGCAGGGCAAGATGCTGGCCTCCTCGACCTTCGACAACATGACGGTCTTCACCATGGTCGCAGCCCTCTACCTGTGCCTGACGATCCCGCTCAACATGCTGATGCGGCACGTCGAACTCAGGATGGGAGCGGCGTCGTGATCCGGTTCGAGAACGTCCACAAGTCTTTTGGCCGCCACGAGGTGCTGCGGGGCATCGACGCCGACGTCGACAAGGGCCAGGTCATGTGCCTGATCGGCGCCTCGGGCTCGGGCAAGTCGACGATGCTGCGCTGCGTCAACGGGCTGGAGGACTACCAGTCCGGCCGCATCAGCATCGACGGCGAAACGGTCGACACCCATGCCGCCTCGATCCACGCGATCCGCACTCGGGTGGCCATGGTGTTTCAGCGCTTCAACCTGTTCCCGCACATGACCGCGCTGCAGAACGTCATGGAAGGGCCGATCCATGTCCTGGGCGAGAACCGCGACGAGGTGCACGCCCGCGCGCAGGAGCACCTGCGCCGCGTCGGGCTGGCCGACAAGATGGACTTCTATCCCTCCGCCCTGTCCGGCGGGCAGCAGCAGCGCGTTGCCATCGCCCGCGCGTTGGCCATGCGTCCCGATGCCATCCTGCTGGACGAACCGACCTCGGCGCTCGACCCCGAGATGGTCGGCGAGGTGCTGTCGGTGCTGCGCGACCTGGCGCAGGAGCGCATGACCATGCTGATCGTCACCCACGAAATCCAGTTCGCCCGCGAGGTCGCCGACGGCGTGATCTTCCTCGACCAGGGGCGCATCGCCGAACGCGGCAGCGCCGATGACGTGCTGTCGCGCCCCACCCATGCCCGCACGCAGGAATTCCTGCGCCGCGTCACTCACCCCGTCTGACCGGAGCCGCTCATGGCCTTTCCCTCTCTCTGGGCCGAAACCGCCCCCGCCCCGCCGGTCCGTGCCTCTCTGGAAGAAAGCCTGCGCTGCGACGTGCTGGTGATCGGCGGCGGCTTCCAAGGGCTATCGGCGGCGCTGCACCTGGCCGAGGCCGGCACCGATGTCGTGCTGCTCGAGGCAAAGGAGCCGGGCTTCGGCGCCTCGGGCCGCAACGGCGGGCAGGTGATCCCCGGGCTGAAGGACGATCCCGACACGCTCGACCGGCTCTGGGGGCCAGAGGCCAGCGCCTTTGCCGGAGACACCGCGGACACGCTCTTTGCGCTGGTGGCGCGGCTCGGGATCGACTGCGACGCCGTCCAGGGCGGCTGGATCCAGGCCGGGAACCGGCAGGTGCACCTGCCAGCGCTTCAGGCCCGGATGCGGCAGTGGCAGGCCCGCGGCGTGGCCTGCGACTGGCTCGACGCCGCCGGAATGGCGCAGGTCACCGGCGCGCGCAGCTTCCTTGGCGGCTGGCGAGACCCCCGCGCCGGACGGGTCCATCCGCTGAAGCTCGTGCAGGGGCTGGCGAAAGCGGCGGAGGCAGCGGGCGTGCGACTGTTCGCCCGGAGCCCGGTGGACCGGCTCGACCGCAGCGGCGCGGGCTGGCAGGCGCGGTTGGCTAGCGGCGCCGACGTCACGGCAGAGCGGGTGATCCTCGCCAGCAATGTCTACACGCCTCCCAGGCTCGACCCGCGGCTGGCGCGCGCCACGGTGCCGGCCAACAGCTTCCAGGTCGCCACCGCGCCCCTGAGCGATGCACAACTGGCCCGCATCCTGCCCGGCGGAGAGGTCGTTTCCGAAGCGCGCCGGGTCGGGACCTATTTCCGTATCGGTCCGCAGAACCGCCTGATGGTCGGCGGGCGTGGCAGTTTTGCCGATCCGCAGGGTCCGGCGGCGTTCGCGCGGATCGAAGCGGAGCTTTCGGCGCTGTTCGGCACCGGGTTCGAGATCACGCACCGATGGTTCGGTCGCGTGGGCATGACGCCCGATCACCGCATGCGGCTCTGCGCTCCGGCGCCGGGTCTGCTGACGGCGACCGGCTTCAACGGGCGTGGCGTGGCGCTGTCGGTGGCGCTCGGCAAAGCCATGGCGGCACATGTCGCGAAGGGCGCACCGCTGCCGATTCCGCCCAGTTCGGAGATTCCCACGCTGCCCTTCCATGGCCTGCACCGGATCTACGGCGGCATCGCAATCCACTACTACCGCCTGCGCGACGCACTCGACCGGTGACAGCGCCACTTGGCCGGTAGGTCTGTCGCTCCGATCCGGCCCGCGACAACCGCCGCGGTACTGATGCGCACGTGCATCCTCGTGCGGAATGCGCGCACCGATCGGCGCTCGACAGGGCGTTTCGCGGGTCGGCGCATCGCGTGGCGCGACATCGCGCGCAACAAAGGGGCGCCACCGATCCGCACGAACCGACCAGGCGCCCGGCGCCCCCCGACACCCAGTGCAATGCGCCCCGCCTCGCCATGACCCGGGGCGAACCCTCAGCGGCCTCGCGCCGAGGCCACTTGATCGCGGCTGGCGGGCATGCGACCACCTAGGCCTGAGGCGAGGACACAGGCCATGGCAGCGCGCAAGATCATCATCGACACCGATCCCGGGCAGGACGACGCCATAGCGATCCTGCTGGCGCTGGCCTCTCCGGCCGAGATCGACCTGCTGGGCATCACCGCCGTGGCGGGAAACGTGCCGCTGCCGTTGACCGAAAGCAACGCGCGGCGGGTCTGCGAACTGGCCGGACGGCCGGACATGGCGGTCTACGCGGGCTGCGACGCGCCCCTGTCGCGGCCGCTCATCACGGCAGAGCATGTGCATGGCGCGGGCGGCCTCGACGGGCCGGACCTGCCCGATCCCACGATGCCCTTGCAGGACCGGCACGCGGTCGATTTCCTGATCGACACGCTGCGGTCCGAACCGGCGGGCAGCGTCACGCTCTGCCCGCTGGGGCCGCTCACCAATATCGCCACCGCGCTGCAGCAGGCGCCCGACATCGCCGAACGCATCGCCGAGATCGTGCTCATGGGCGGCGCCTATTTCGAGGTCGGCAACATCACCCCCACGGCCGAGTTCAACATCTACGTCGACCCCGAAGCCGCGGATATCGTTTTCAGATCCGGCGTACCTCTCACGGTCCTGCCGCTCGACGTCACCCACAAGGCGCTGGTCACCACCCCGCGCAACGACGCCTTCCGCGCGCTTGGCACGCCGGTGGGACTCGCGGTTGCGGAAATGACCGATTTCTTCGAACGCTTCGACAAGGAGAAATACGGCTCCGACGGCGCGCCGCTGCACGATCCCTGCGTCATCGCCTACCTGCTGCGGCCCGATCTCTTCTCGGGCCGCCACATCAACGTCGAGATCGAAACCCGGTCCGAGCTGACGCTGGGCATGACCGTCGCCGACTGGTGGGGCGTCACCGACCGCGCGCCCAACGCGATGTTCATCGGCGACCTGGACGCGCAGGGCTTCTTCGACCTGCTGACAGAGCGGCTCGCCCGTCTGTGACACCAAAGGATAGGAGACACCGATGATGAAACCCTTACTGGCCTCTGTTTGCCTGTCTGCCGCCGCGACCGCGGCGCTGGCGCAGAATTTCGACGACCGCTGGGCCGTGCTGGGCACCTTCACCGTGACCACGCCGACAGGTGAAACGACGCTTTACGCGCTCGCAGACCGGGTCGACGGCGACACCTTCATCGACATCACCGAAGCGGGCCCGTTTTCCGTCCTGAGCCTGACCGGGGCCGCGCCCGGCCCCGAAGGCCAACCGGTGGCGCCCTATATCTCCGTCTCCATCGGCCCCTTCACCAATACGCCCGACGGCACCGCCGGGGTCGAATGGCGCGATGGCGGGCAAGCTTACTACGCCAATGTCGACAGCGGCACGAAGGCCAGCCTCGAAGGGTTCGAACTGACCGACGACGGCCAGCTGAGCTTTTCGGTCGCAGCCTCCGAGATGCGCGCCCTGACCACCGACGCCAATTACGACTACGTGCCTGTGCCCGATGTGGCGCCCATCGCGCTCGACGCCGCGTTCTCCGGGCGCCTGCCCGCGGACGGCTGATCCGCGCTGCAACCACAAGGACGGACCATGACCCGCAGACCGCGATGAGATCGCTTCAACTCGCCACCTCCGAAGACATGGAGACGCTGCTGCCGCTGGTGACCGCCTTCCATGCCGAACAGGCCTTTGCCGGAGACGAGGCGCACCGCCGCGCGGCACTTCAGCCGCTGCTCGACGGCTCCCCGCATGGCGCGATCTGGCTGATCGGCCCGCGCAAGGCGCCCGTGGGCTACATCGCCATCACCTTCGGCTGGTCGATCGAATACGGCGGGCTCGACGGCATCGTCGACGAGATCTACATCCGCCCCGCCGTACGCGGCCGCGGCATGGGATCCGAGGCGCTCTTTGCAGTCGGCAAGGCGCTCAAGTCCGGCGGCGTGCGCGCCCTGCATCTCGAAGTCGACCGCGCCGACGAAGCGGCGCAGAAATTTTACACCCGCGCGCGGTTCGCGCCGCGCGACGGCTACATGTTCATGTCGCGCGTGCTCTGATGCGTCCCCGTCCGGCGCCGCCCGGCTTCGACGACTGGGACAGGCTGCTGGCGCTGATCCAGCGCAGCTTTGCCGCGATGGAAGGGCGCATCGACCCGCCTTCGTCCGCCCGACTGCTGTCCACGGACAGCCTGCGCGCCCGCGCCGCACGCGAACGTCTCTACATTCTGCCCGACCTCTCGGCCTGCGCCTTTCTCGCGGAACAGCCCGACTCGCTCTATATCGGCAAGCTCGCGGTTGCGCCCGAGGCGCAGCGCCGCGGCCTGGGCCGTGCCGTCATCGCCGAAGCCGAAGCGCTGGCCCGCCGGCCCGGCCTGCCCCGCCTGCGGCTCGAGACTCGGGTCGAGCCGTCGAGAACCACGCCGCCTTCGCCGCCCTTGGCTTCGTGCGGACCGCCGCAAAGGCGCATCCCGGCTACGACCGCGTGACATCGATCACCATGGAGAAGCCGCTGAGCCCGCGCCCCTTTTCCGAAGGGACCAAACCGCCTACATACCATCCATGAGCCTGCACATCCCCTTCGACAACAGCTACGCCACCCTGCCCGACGGGTTCTTCACCCGTCTCGACCCGACGCCGGTGACCAAGCCGTCGCTCATTGCCTTCAACCGACCGCTGGCCGAAATCCTCGGCATCAGCGCAGATGACGAGGCCGAGCTTGCCGCGGTCTTCTCCGGCAACCGCCTGCCGGACGGCGCCGCACCGCTTGCACAGCTCTACGCCGGCCACCAGTTCGGCCAGTTCAACCCGCAGCTGGGCGACGGCCGCGCGATCCTGCTGGGCGAAACCGTCGGCACCGACGGTGTGCGCCGCGACATCCAGCTGAAGGGCGCGGGCCGCACGCCCTATTCGCGCATGGGCGATGGCCGCGCCTGGCTGGGGCCGGTGCTGCGCGAATACCTGGTGTCCGAAGCGATGCACGCGCTTGGCGTGCCCACCACCCGCGCCCTCGCCGCCGTGCGCACCGGAGAGACGATCATCCGCGAAACCGGCCCCGTCCCCGGCGCGGTGCTGACCCGCGTGGCGCAAAGCCACATCCGCGTCGGCACCTTCCAGGTCTTCGCCGCCCGGCGCGATTACGACGCCCTGCGCACCCTCTACGACCACACCGTCGCCCGCCACTATCCCGAGGTGCAGGACCCCGCCGAGTTGCTGGCCGCCGTCGGCGCACGCCAGGCCGAACTGGTGGCGCACTGGATGAGCCTCGGCTTCATTCACGGGGTGATGAACACCGACAACTGCACGCTCTCTGGCGAGACCATCGACTACGGCCCCTGCGCTTTCATGGACGCTTACGACCCCGAAACGGTGTTCTCCTCGATCGACCGGTTCGGGCGTTACGGCTACGCCGCCCAGGCCGACATCGTGGTCTGGAACATGGCACAGCTTGCCACCGCGATGGTGCCGCTGATGCCGGATGGCGAAGCCGCCGTGGCCGCGTTCACCGAGATCGTGCATGCCTTGCCGGACCGCATCCGCGCCGCGTATGAACGGCGCTTCGCCGCCAAGATCGGCATCGCGTCGCCGCGCGACGGCGACACGGCGCTGGTCACCGACCTGCTGACCCGGATGCAGGCCGAGGGCGCCGATTTCACCAACACCTTCCGCGCCCTGGCCACCGGCACGCCGCGCGACGAGTTCCGCGATCCCGCCGCCTTCGACAGCTGGGAGCCGGCCTGGCGCGCCCGCATCGCAGATGAACCGGACCCGGCGGGCCTGATGCGCGCCACCAATCCCGCTGTGATCCCGCGCAACCACCGCATCGAAGAGATGATCGCCGCCGCGGTGGAGGGCGACGACGCGCCCTTCCACCGGATGCGCGAGGTGCTGTCCCGCCCCTTCGAAGACGATCCCGACGCCGCCGACCTGCGCCGCGCGCCCCTGCCCTCCGAAGTGGTCCCCGCCACCTTCTGCGGCACCTGACGCCTGCGCGCCACCGCGCTTCATCAGCGCAGCGGCGGCCCCGCGCGCCCCTCCTTCATCTTGCCGATAAACTCCAGAGAGCACGAGAGACAG